>Ga0182007_10001097_pt1 | contig 14711 bp, 14 predicted proteins | sample Sormic07211113_1_FD_123023 | JGI IMG/M metagenome (GOLD analysis project Ga0182007, IMG submission 123023) | Rhizosphere microbial communities from Sorghum bicolor, Mead, Nebraska, USA - 072115-113_1 MetaG | ecosystem: Host-associated > Plants > Roots > Rhizosphere | place: USA: Nebraska... | reverse complement strand
GTACTACGAACAGCCAAATGCCCGGCGCATAGGCCAATTGGCGGGTCCGAGGGCGGTTATCGACCTTGGGGCAGGGGCAGACGGCGAGGTATGGGCTGGACGCACGACTACAGTGACGCAGCACGCACTCGCCGCTCGGCCTCGGGCCTGAGCTCCCATCAGCGAGGGGGTACCCCGCAGGTCGCGGGTACGGACCTCCGGGTGGGCATCCCGCGCATCCTGCGCCGCCGGGCCCGCTGGGTCTCGGTACGCCTGCGTCACCCTCGAGGCTGACGCCCGCACCCCTTTCACGACGGTCTTTCCACGACGGTCTCCCGTACGGCGGCCTACAGGGCGCAGCTGTCGCTGTCGACCTGCTGGTTGGCGGTGCGTCCTTGGACGACATCCGGCTGGATCTCGTCGGCGGTGAGGGCGTACCCGGTGTCGGCGTCGTCGAGGGACTTCGCGAAGACCACGCCGTACACCTCTCCCTGCGGGGTGAGCAGGGGGCCGCCGGAGTTGCCCTGGCGGACCGTCGCGTACAGCGAGTACACGTCACGGCGCACGGTGCCGCGATGGTAGATGTCCGGGCCGTTGGCCGGGATACGGCCACGCACGCGTGCGGCGCGGACGTCGTACGAGCCGTTCTCGGGGAAGCCGGCGATGATCGCGCCGTCGCCGCTCCTGGCGTCCGTGGGCGAGAACTTGAGGGCCGGCGCCTTGAGGTCGGGGACGTCGAGTACGGCGATGTCGCGGTGCCAGTCGTAGAGGACGACTGTGGCGTCGTACCTCCGGCCCTCGCCGCCGATCTGGACGGTGGGCTCGTCGACGCCGCCCACCACATGCGCGTTGGTCATCACCCGGCGGTCGCCGAAGACGAAGCCGGTGCCCTCCAGGACCTTGCCGCAACTCGTGGCCGTGCCCATCACCTTGACGATGGATCTCCTCGCGCTGGTGGCCACCGCGCTGTGGGCGAGGGCCGGGTCCGGGGGCTTGACGTCGGTGATCGGCTCGTTCGAGAACGGGCTGAAGACCTGCGGGAAGCCGTTCTGCGCGAGGACCGAGGAGAAGTCGGCGAACCAGGTGTCGGCCTGCGAGGGCAGGGCGCGGGAGACACCGAGCAGCACCTTGGAGCCGCGGACCTCCTTGCCGAGGGTCGGCAGGGTGGTGCCGGCGAGGGCGGAGCCGATCAGCCAGGCGACGAGGAGCATCGCGACGACGTTGACGAGGGCGCCGCCGGTCGCGTCCAGGGCGCGGGCCGGGGACCAGGTGATGTACCGGCGCAGCTTGTTGCCGAGGTGGGTGGTCAGGGCCTGGCCGACGGAGGCGCAGACGATGACGATGATCACCGCGACCACGGCGGCGGTCGTGCTCACCTCGGAGTTGTCGGTCAACGCGTCCCAGATGACGGGCAGGGTGTAGACGGCGACGAGGCCCCCGCCCAGGAAGCCGATCACCGACAGGATGCCGACGACGAAGCCCTGGCGGTAGCCCACGATCGCGAACCACACGGCCGCGACCAGCAACAGGATGTCCAGCACGTTCACCGCTTCAGGCCTCGCCTCGTCACTACACGATCACTCCAGGTCGGCCGGGGGTCTGACCCGCAGCGCGGCGGCAACGGGACACGGCGTCCCCCAGGCGGACACAGCACGGTGGACACCCTGTCATGACCGCCAGTCGAGCGGGACCTGCTTCTCGCGGTCCCAGGGCCGCTCCCAGCCCGAGTAGTGGAGCAGACGGTCGATGATTCCGGCCGTGAAGCCCCACACCAGGGCCGATTCGACCAGAAATGCCGGACCTCGGTGGCCGCTGGGGTGAACGGTCAGGGCACGGTTGTCCGGATTGGTGAGATCCGCCACGGGAACGGTGAAGACTCTCGCCGTCTCGTTCGGATCCATCGCCGCGACCGGGCTCGGCTCGCGCCACCAGCCCATCACCGGGGTCACCACGAAGCCGCTGACCGGGATGTACAGCTTGGGCAGGACGCCGAAGATCTGGACGCCGGACGGGTCGAGCCCGGTCTCCTCCTCGGCCTCGCGGAGAGCGGCCCGCAGCGGCCCGTCGGCCTTCGGGTCGCCGTCCTCGGGGTCGAGGGCGCCACCGGGGAAGGACGGCTGCCCGGCATGGGACCTGAGCGAACCGGCCCGCTCCATCAGCAGCAGTTCGGGGCCGCGCTCACCCTCGCCGAACAGCACGAGCACCGCCGACTGCCGCCCCGCGCCGTCCTCGGGCGGCAGGAAACGGCTCAGCTGCAGCGGCTCCACCGTCTCCACCGCCCGCACCACCGGATCCAGCCAGCCCGGCAGTCCTTCCTTGCTGACGGTCACAGCCCTGCCCTGCGTCTCGCTCGCCGCCTCACTCGCCCGCGTCATACCCACCCCCGTCGTCCTACCCGATCCAACGCCGGCCACCCTCTTGATCGTTCCGGCCCGTCACCCTGAGATCGCCCCTGAGATCGCCCCTGAGACGGCCCCTGAGGCCGCACCCCGTCATCCGGCCCCCAGTGGCGGCGCCGCCTTGCCGCCCGCGTCCAGGTAGGCCTGGGGCGGGTTGAGGCGCTGGCCGGGGAAGCCGCCCTTCTCGTACTTGAGGAGCTTCCCCGCCTTCTCGGGGTCCGTCTCGCCCTCGCCGTACGCGGGGCAGAGCGGGGCGATGGGGCAGGCGCCGCAGGCGGGCTTGCGGGCGTGGCAGATGCGGCGGCCGTGCCAGATCACATGGTGCGAGAGGTCCGTCCAGTCGCTCTTGGGGAAGAGCGCTCCCACGGCGGCCTCGATCTTGTCCGGGTCCGTCTCGGCGGTCCACTGCCAGCGCCGTACGAGCCGCTGGAAGTGCGTGTCCACGGTGATGCCGGGGCGCCCGAACGCGTTGCCGAGCACCACGAACGCCGTCTTGCGGCCGACGCCGGGCAGCTTGACGAGGTCCTCCAGCCTGCCGGGCACCTCACCGCCGAACTGCTCCGCCAGCGCCTTCGACAGCCCTATCACCGACTTGGTCTTGGCCCGGAAGAACCCGGTCGGGCGAAGGATCTCCTCGACCTCCTCCGGGTTGGCCGCGGCGAGGTCCTCGGGGGTGGGGTACTTGGCGAACAGGGCCGGTGTCGTCTGGTTGACCCTGAGGTCGGTGGTCTGGGCGGACAGGACCGTGGCGACGACCAGCTGGAAGGGGTTCTTGAAGTCAAGCTCGGGGTGCGCGTAGGGGAAGACCTCGGACAGTTCGCGGTTGATACGGCGGGCGCGGCGCACCAGAGCCGTGTGCGACTCGCCCTTCGGCGGCTTGGCGACGGCCTTGGCGGCGGAGGCGCCCCGCACGGCCGCCGTGGCCTTCTTCGGAGCGACGACCGCCTTTTCGACGGCGGCCGCCTTCTTGACCGCCGCCTTCCCTGCCGCCTTCTCCGCTGTCCCCTCCGCCGTCTTCCTCACCGCCATCTTTTTCACAGCCGCTTTCTTCGTCACGGCCTTCTCAGCCGTAGCGCTTTTTGTCTTTTTTGCCGGTTTCTTTCCGCCACCGGGGTCTTGTTCGCCCACAGCGGAATCACGACGTACAACCACCCGCCCAGCCCCCTTGGCCCGTGCTCTCACCGGCGTTTTGGACACCCGGCCAGCCTAAAGCCCCCCACTGACATCCGCCCCGGACCCGAAAGATCAGCCCCCAATTGGACCCCTGCCGCTTACCTCGGGACATGTGTGCGGCATCCTTGTGACAGATCACACTGTTTGAACCGTCCGGCAAGATGGGGAACACGGTCCCCTGGTACCAAGGGGGAGCAAGATCCCCTGAGCAGGTCGACAAGGAGAGAACTCGTGGACGACGTTCTGCGGCGGAACCCGCTCTTCGCGGCGCTCGACGACGAGCAGGCCGCGGAGCTCCGCGCCTCCATGAGTGAGGTGACCCTCGCGCGCGGCGACTCGCTCTTCCACGAGGGCGACCCCGGTGACCGGCTGTACGTCGTCACCGAGGGCAAGGTCAAGCTGCACCGCACCTCCCCCGACGGCCGCGAGAACATGCTCGCCGTCGTCGGCCCCGGCGAGCTGATCGGCGAGCTGTCGCTGTTCGACCCGGGCCCGCGTACGGCCACGGCCACGGCGCTGACCGAGGTCAAGCTGCTGGGCCTCGGCCACGGCGACCTCCAGCCCTGGCTGAACGTCCGCCCCGAGGTCGCCGGCGCCCTGCTGCGCGCCGTCGCCCGCCGGCTGCGCAAGACCAACGACCAGATGTCCGACCTGGTCTTCTCGGACGTCCCCGGCCGGGTCGCCCGCGCCCTGCTGGACCTGTCCCGCCGCTTCGGCGTGCAGTCCGAGGAGGGCATCCACGTCGTGCACGACCTCACGCAGGAGGAGCTGGCCCAGCTGGTCGGCGCCTCGCGCGAGACGGTCAACAAGGCGCTGGCCGACTTCGCGCAGCGGGGATGGCTCCGCCTGGAGGCACGGGCGGTCATCCTTCTGGACGTCGAGCGACTGGCCAAGCGCTCGCGCTGACGTTGACGTCGCCTCCGGACCCGCGTCCGGAGGCCCGGCCGGCAGGCCCCGTGGCAGGGCCGGATCCGGGCTAGATCAGCCCGTGCTCCTCCAGGTAGTCCAGCTGCGCCCGTACCGACAGCTCCGCCGCCGGCCATAGCGACGGGTCCACGTCCGCGTACACGTGCGCGACGACCTGGGACGGGGCGCGGTGGCCGTCCTCGACCGCCGTCTCCACCTGGGCCAGGCGGTGGGCCCGGTGGGCCAGGTAGAACTCGACGGCGCCCTGGGCGTCCTCCAGGACGGGCCCGTGGCCGGGAAGCACCGTGTGCACCCCGTCGTCGACCGTCAGCGAGCGCAGCCGTCGTAGCGAGTCCAGGTAGTCGCCCAGGCGGCCGTCGGGATGCGCCACGACCGTCGTACCGCGGCCCAGGACGGTGTCGCCGGTCAGGACGGCCTGGTCGGCCGGGAGATGGAAGCACAGGGAGTCCGAGGTGTGCCCCGGTGTCGGGACCACCCTCAGCTCCAGGCCGCCGACCGTGACCACCTCGCCCGCGCCCAGGCCCTCGTCACCGAGCCGGAGCGCCGGATCCAGGGCCCGCACCTTGGTCGCCGTCAGCTCGGCGAAGCGGGCGGCGCCCTCCGCGTGGTCCGGGTGGCCGTGGGTGAGGAGGGTGAGGGCGATGCGCCTGCCGGCCTTCTCGGCCGTGTCGACGACCTTGCGCAGGTGCCCCTCGTCCAGCGGGCCGGGGTCGACCACGACCGCCAGGTCGGAGTCAGGCTCCGCGAGGATCCAGGTGTTGGTGCCGTCGAGGGTCATCACCGAGGCGTTGGGCGCCAGGACGTTGACGGCCCGAGCGGTGGCGGGGCCCGTCACGACCCCGCCCCTGGGCCGGCCGGGAAGGGCTGCTGCGTCGGTCATGCGGAGGCTCCACCGGTCGGGAGGTCGGTCGGGAGGTCGGTCGGGGCGTCGGTCGGGGCGTCGGTCGGGGCGTCGGTCGGGGCGTCGGTCGGGGCGTCGGTCGGGATGTGCTTGGTGAACTCGTCGTGGCCCGGCCAGGTCAGCACGATCCGGCCGTCCTCCAGGCGGGCCTGCGCCAGTACGGCGGTCATGTCGCGGCCGGGGGCGGCGGCGAGCGCCTCCTCGGCGGTGGCGTACGCGGCCAGCTGACGCAGCGTGGCGATCGTGGGCGGCATCATCATCAGCTCGCCCTTGTCGTAGCCGTCGGCGGCCTCCTGGGGGCGGATCCACACCGTGCGGTCGGCCTCCGTGGAGGCGTTGCGGGTGCGCTGGCCGTGCGGCAGGGCGGCGACGAAGAACCAGGTGTCGTAGCGGCGCGACTCGAACTCCGGGGTGATCCAGCGCGTCCAGGCCCCCAGCAGGTCCGAGCGCAGCACCAGGCCTCTGCGGTCGAGGAACCCGGCGAAGGAGAGCTCCCGGGCGGCGACGGCCGCGCGGTCCGCCTCCCAGTCCTCGCCCGTGGTGTCGTCGACCACGGAGTCGGCGGAGGACCCGGCGAGCAGGACGCCCGCCTCCTCGTACGTCTCCCGTACGGCCGCGCAGACGATCGCCTGGGCGTCCCGCTCGTCGACGCCCAGCCGCTCGGCCCACCACGCGCGCGTGGGGCCCGCCCAGCGGATGTGGTGCTCGTCGTCGCGGGGGTCGACGCCACCGCCCGGATACGCGTACGCGCCTCCGGCGAAGGCCATGGAGGCGCGTCTGCGCAGCATGTGGACGAAGGGACCGGAGGCGGTGTCCTTCAGGAGCATGACGGTGGCCGCGCGCCGGGGGACGACCGGTGTGAGGGTCCCCTCCGCCACCGCGCGGATGCGTTCCGGCCAGTCCCGCGGAAACCACTGCCCATTCGCCATGGGCGGAGGCTATCCCGTGGTGCGCGAATGTTCGAGAGGTGCCCGGCGGCGGGACCAGGGGCTACGCCTCGGTCAGCTCCACCTGGATCTCCACCTCGACCGGGGCGTCCAGGGGCAGCACCGCCACGCCGACGGCGCTGCGCGCGTGCACGCCCTTGTCGCCGAGGACCGCGCCGAGCAGCTCGCTCGCGCCGTTGACCACGCCGGGCTGGCCGGTGAAGTCCGTGGCGGAGGCGACGAAGCCGACGACCTTCACCACGCGCGCGATACGGTCCAGGTCGCCGGTGACGGACTTCACGGCGGCCAGGGCGTTCAGCGCGCAGGTACGGGCCAGGTCCTTGGCCTCCTCAGCGGTGACCTCGGCGCCGACCTTGCCGGTGACGGGCAGCTTGCCGTCCACCATGGGCAGCTGGCCGGACGTGTACACGTAGGAACCCGAGCGGACGGCCGGCTGGTAGGCGGCCAGCGGCGGCACGACCTCCGGCAGGGACAGGCCGAGTTCGGCGAGCTTCGCCTCGACCGCGCTCATCACGGCTTCTCCCGCTTCAGGTAGGCCACCAGCTGCTCGGGGTTGTTCGGCCCCGGCACGACCTGGACGAGCTCCCAGCCGTCCTCGCCCCAGGTGTCCAGGATCTGCTTCGTCGCGTGGACGAGCAGCGGCACGGTCGCGTATTCCCACTTCTTGGTCATGTGGCCGACTCTAGCCGCTGGTCGCGCACGTTCCGTGGCCGAGTTGTCCACAGGGTGCCGCTTGATCGGCACGGGGACTGGTTAGGCTCGAAGACGTGAGCAGGCTCCAAGTCGTCAGCGGCAAGGGCGGGACCGGTAAGACCACGGTCGCCGCCGCTCTCGCGCTGGCCCTCGCGACCGAGGGGAAGCGGACGCTTCTCGTCGAGGTCGAGGGGCGCCAGGGCATCGCGCAGCTCTTCGAAACGGAAGCGCTGCCCTACGAGGAGCGGAAGATCGCCGTCGCTCCGGGGGGCGGGGAGGTGTACGCCCTGGCCATCGACCCCGAACTGGCCCTTCTGGACTACCTCCAGATGTTCTACAAGCTCGGGGGCGCCGGCAGAGCCCTGAAGAAACTCGGCGCGATCGACTTCGCCACCACCATCGCGCCGGGCCTCAGGGACGTCCTGCTGACCGGCAAGGCGTGCGAGGCGGTGCGCCGCAAGGAGAAGAGCGGGCGGTTCGCGTACGACTACGTCGTGATGGACGCCCCGCCGACCGGCCGCATCACCCGCTTCCTGAACGTCAACGACGAGGTGGCCGGCCTCGCGAAGATAGGGCCGATACACAATCAGGCCCAGGCCGTGATGCGGGTGCTGAAGTCGGCCGAGACCGCCGTGCACCTGGTGACGCTGCTGGAGGAGATGCCGGTCCAGGAGACCGCCGACGGCATCGCCGAACTACGCGCCGCGAACCTGCCGGTGGGACGGATCATCGTCAACATGGTGCGCCCCGAGGTGTTGGACGGGGCGGACCTGGAACTCGTACGGGACGTGCCGCGTTCCTCCGTCGCCAAGGCACTGTCGGCGGCGGGCCTGGGCGGGGCGCGTCGGGGCGGCAACGCCGAGAAGCTGGTGGACCCGCTGCTGGGGCAGGCCGAGGAGTACGCGGAGCGGTATGCGCTGGAGCACGAACAGCGCTCGGTGCTCGGCGGATTGGGCCTGCCGCTGCACGAACTGCCGCTGCTCGCCGAGGGCATGGATCTGGCGGGCCTGTACGAGCTGGCCAAGGAGCTGCGGAAGCAGGGGATGTCATGAGCCCGAACCCGGACCGTGTGCAGCACGGCCTGACCTCGACCCGCGTACTCGACGTCGACCCGCTGCTCGACGACCCCGGGACGCGGATCGTGGTGTGCTGCGGCTCGGGCGGTGTGGGCAAGACCACGACGGCGGCGGCGCTCGGGCTCAGGGCCGCCGAGCGCGGGCGCAAGGTGGTCGTCCTGACCATCGACCCGGCGCGCCGGCTCGCCCAGTCCATGGGCATCGACTCGCTGGACAACACCCCGCGCCGGGTGAAGGGCGTCGAGGGCGAGGGCGAACTGCACGCCATGATGCTCGACATGAAGCGCACCTTCGACGAGATCGTCGAGGCGCACGCGGACCGCGAGCGGGCGGCCGCGATCCTGTCGAACCCCTTCTACCAGTCACTCTCCGCGGGCTTCGCCGGCACGCAGGAGTACATGGCGATGGAGAAGCTGGGCCAGCTGCGGGCGCGGGACGAGTGGGACCTGATCATCGTCGACACCCCGCCCTCCCGCTCGGCGCTGGACTTCCTGGACGCGCCCAAGCGGCTCGGCTCGTTCCTCGACGGCCGGCTGATCCGGCTGCTGACCGCGCCGGCCAAGCTCGGCGGCCGGGCGGGGATGAAGTTCCTGAACGTCGGGATGTCGATGATGACCGGCACCCTCGGCAGGCTGCTGGGCGGCCAACTCCTCAAGGACGTCCAGACGTTCGTGGCCGCGATGGACACCACCTTCGGCGGGTTCCGCACACGCGCGGACGCCACGTACAAGCTGCTGCAGGCGCCCGGGACGGCGTTCCTGGTGGTCGCGGCCCCGGAGCGGGACGCGCTCAGGGAGGCCGCGTACTTCGTGGAGCGGCTGGCGGCCGAGGACATGCCGCTCGCCGGACTGGTGCTCAACCGGGTCCACGGCAGCGGCGCCGACCGGCTGTCGGCCGAGCGTGCGCTCGCCGCCGCGGAAAATCTTGTGGAGCTCCGCATTGTCGATCAGGACGGAGGGAAAGCTGGACTTCGTAACTCTTCCGACCCGTACGGCAGTTCAGAATCCCCCGCATCCCGGCCCGCAGAGTCCGCAGAGTCCGCGGAGGCCGCCGATCCCGACGCGTCCCGGCCCACCGCGTCCGCCGCATCCGCCGCGTCCGCCGCGTCCGAGACCAACTCGCCCGGTCCGGACGCCGAGGACCCGGGCGTGGACCGGCTCACGGCAGGCTTGTTGAGGCTGCACGCCGAACGTATGCGGCTGCTCTCCCGCGAGCAGCGCACGCGTGATCGCTTCACCGCGCTCCACCCCGAGGTGGCGGTGGCCGAAGTGGCCGCGCTGCCCGGTGACGTACACGATCTCGCGGGCCTCAGGGACATCGGGGACCGGCTCGCGGCCAACCGGCCGGAGCTGCCCGAATCCGTCGTCGACTGAGCCGAGGGGTGCCCTCAGCTCACCGCCGCGTAGTTCTCGTACACCTCGTCGTCGTCGAGCGGCAGGATGCCCACGCCGCGTTCGTACTCCACCCGAGCCGTCTCGAGGAGCCGGCGCCAGGAGGTCACGGTGGGACGCCTGCGCAGCAGTGCGCGGCGCTCCCGCTCCGTCATGCCTCCCCACACGCCGAACTCGACGCGATTGTCCAGCGCATCAGCCAGGCATTCGGTGCGTACCGGACATCCGGTGCACACCGCCTTGGCCCTGTTCTGCGCTGCTCCCTGAACGAACAGTTCATCCGGATCGGTAGTGCGACAGGCGGCCTGCGCACTCCAGTCGGTTACCCAGCCCATACCGGCGCCGTCCTCTCCCGAATCGAGGCTCCCCCACGGCGGCAGCGGCATATTCACCGCCGCCAGTTGAGGACGTTACGGAAGGTGGGCACAGCGCAACACCCCCAGCGGGCCCAATCTTGAATGGTCCGAACGGACTATGCGTAAGCGGCAGATCACCCGGGGGAGTGAGCTGGCGACATACGTGACCTTCCCGGCAAACCGGGACAGTTCCATGGAGTCACAACGGACACCACCCGACACACAAGGCGGATTCGGACACGTGCCCACCCAAAAAAGTCGGGGAACCTCCGGAACGATTCGGGGTCGCCGGACGTATTGATACGTGGCCCTACTGCTGTGACAGTTGAGAGCAGCTTAGGCCAAGGCATATACGCGTGTCCGGCGATTGAGAAGGTGGACACCTCACGTTGCCGTGCCATGCCGTGCCGTGCCGTGCCGTGCCATCAGGTCGAAGGGCGCAGGGAGGGCCGGACCGTCGTCACAGGGGGTGTCCATGGTCCAGCTGCCCGGGTATGTCACGGTCCGGTACGCGAACGCTCCGAGAAGCACCCGCTCCTGCAGAACGCTCAGAACTACGGATTAGGCTGCCTCCATGCCAAAGAAGCGCTCGGGTGGTGGTCTGTCCTCAACGCAGCAGGCCGCCAAGTTCCTCGGTGTCAGTGTGCTCGCCGGTGCCCTCATGGCCGGGATCGCGCTGCCCGCCTTCGGCGCGCTCGGTCTGGCCGCCAAGGGGTCGGTGGAGAGCTTCGACGAGCTCCCGGCCACCCTCAAGACGCCGCCCCTGAGCCAGCGCACCACCATCCTCGACGCCGACGGCGGCCAGATCGCCACGGTGTACTCGCGCGACCGTACGGTCGTCCCCCTCAAGGACATGTCGCCGTACATGCAGAAGGCGATCGTCGCGATCGAAGACTCGCGCTTCTACCAGCACGGCGCGATCGACCTGAAGGGCGTCCTGCGCGCCCTCAACAAGAACGCGCAGAGCGGCGGGGTGTCCCAGGGCGCCTCCACGCTCACCCAGCAGCTCGTGAAGAACGTCGCGATCGAGGAGGCCGGCGACGACCCGACGAAGGTCGCCGAGGCCACGCAGCAGACGCTCGGCCGCAAGATCAAGGAGCTGAAGTACGCGATCCAGCTCGAGGAAGAGCTCGGCAAGAAGAAGATCCTCGAGAACTACCTGAACATCACGTTCTTCGGCGAGCAGGCCTACGGCGTCGAGGCCGCCTCCCAGCGCTACTTCTCCAAGCACGCCAAGGACCTCAACGTCCAGCAGGCGGCCCTGCTGGCCGGCATCGTCCAGTCCCCGAGCCGCTACGACCCGGTCAACGACGCCACCGAGGCCACCAAGCGCCGTAACGTCGTGCTGCAGCGCATGGCCGACCTCGGGGACATCTCCCAGGCCGAGGCCGACACCGCCAAGAAGAGCCCGCTGGGCCTCGACCCGAGCCAGCCCAAGAACGGCTGCATCACCGCCGTGAAGGGCGCCGGCTTCTTCTGCGACTACGTGCGCGAGGTCTTCCTCACCGACCCGATCTTCGGCAAGACCAGGGAGGCCCGGGCCAAGATCTGGAACCAGGGCGGTCTGACGATCCGTACGACCCTCGACCCGCAGTCCCAGGAGTCGGTCCAGGCGTCGATCAAGCAGCACGTCTACAAGACCGACGCCGTGGCCACGGCCGCGACCATCGTCGAGCCCGGCACCGGCAAGATCCTCGCCATGGGCCAGTCACGCCCGTACGGCTTCGGCAAGCACGAGACGCAGATCAACCTGTCCGTCAACCAGGACATGGGCGGCGGCGCCGGCTACCAGCCCGGTTCGACGTTCAAGCCGATCGTGGCCGCCGCCGCGATCGAGGGCGGCACGCCGGCGACCCAGTCGTACCCGTCGCCGTACAAGATGGACTACCCGAGCCCGGTCTCCATCTGCGACGGCAAGCAGTGGCGGGACGACCCGTACAAGCCGACCGAGCTGACGAACGAGAACGCCTCGGAGCACGGCCCGTACAGCATGAAGCAGGCGACGGCCAAGTCGATCAACACCTACTACGTGCAGCTGATCAGCGACATCGGCATCTGCCCGGTCATCGACATGGCCAAGAAGATGGGCGTGGACCGCGCGGACGGCGCCAAGATCCGGCAGGCGCCCTCCATCGCGCTCGGCACCCAGGAGATGTCCCCGCTGACGATGGCGAACGCGTACGCCACCTTCGCCTCGCGCGGTATGTACTGCACTCCGGTCGCCATCGAGTCCATCAGCCAGCGGGTCGGCGACAAGACGAAGTCCCTGCAGGTCCCGAAGTCGACCTGCTCGCGCGCGATGTCGGAGAAGACCGCCGACACCGTGACAACCCTGCTCAAGGGCGTGGTCGAGGACGGTACCGGTACCCAGGCCGGCCTCTCCGACCGCCCGAGCGCCGGTAAGACCGGTACCACGGACAACCGCTACGCCGCCTGGTTCGTCGGCTTCACCCCGAACATGGCGGGCGCCGTCTGGGTCGGCGACCCGGCCCACAAGCGCCAGATGAAAAACATCAGCATCGGCGGCGTCTGGAACGAGAAGGTCTACGGCGGCCAGGTCCCCGGCCCGATCTGGCGCGACATGATGGCCGGCGCCCTCGACGGCAAGCCGGTGGAGCAGTTCAACCTCGTCGACATCCCCGACGGCAACAAGGGCAAGGGGAACGGCAAGGACGACGGCAACAACGGCGGCAACGGCGGCCTCATCGGCGGCCTGACCGGCGGCAACGACACGGGCGGCACGGACGCGGGCACCGGCTTCCCGTCCCCGACCTTCTCCATCCCCGACAACCTGTTCCAGGGCACGACCAACGGGAACGGGAATGGGAACGGGAACGGCGGGCGCAGGGGGTAGTCGCCCTCGGGTAGGGGCGGGCGTAATCGCGGGCGGACGTGATTACGGGCGGACGTGATTACGCCGGCTTCTGCGTACGGGAGCATCTGAACGGAGAGCGGAGAGCGGAGAGCGAGGAGCGGGGGCCGTGGAGCATTTTCCTACGGCCCCCGTCTCATGGGGTGCAGCCGGTGCGGGAGCTGGCCGGGATGATGGCCGATGAGGGCGGGCCGAGGTGCGATGGAGCAGCAGCCCCTGCTGCCGTATCGCTGCCTGCCGTATCGCTGCCTGCCGTATCGCTGCCTGCCGTATCGCTGCCTCAGTTGCCGTACGGCTGAGTGGCTGCCGTACCCTTCAGCCGGCCAGGCTCTTCTTCACCGCGGCGGCGACGCGGCCGCCCTCTGCCAGGCCGGCCACCTTCGGGTTCACGATCTTCATGACGGCGCCCATGGCCCGCGGCCCCTCCGCACCGGCGGCCTTCGCCTCCTCGACGGCCGCCGCGACGATCCCGCCCAGCTCCTCGTCGCTCAGCTGCTTGGGCAGGTACTCGGCGAGCACCTCGCCCTCCGCCTTCTCCCGCTCGGCGCTCTCGGCGCGACCACCCTGCGCGAAGGCGTCGGCCGCCTCACGCCGCTTCTTCGCCTCCTTGCCGATCACCTTGAGCACCTCGTCGTCGGAGAGCTCGCGCTTCGTCTTGCCCGCGACCTCCTCCTTGGTGATCGCGGCGAGCGTCAGCCGGAGCGTCGAGGAGCGGAGCTCGTCGCGCTCCTTGATCGCGGCGTTGAGGTCTTCCTGCAGCTTCGACTTGAGCGTGGTGGTCATGGATGTGATTGTCGCAGGTGTGGATGGCCCGGTGCCCGCTGATTTAGCGGGCGGTGGGCTCGGGGGCCCTGTCCGGTCTGACACGATGGAAGTATGCGCGCTCGATACGGAGTACCTCTGGGGATCGCGGCGGCCGGCGCCGCCGGTGTGGCTTACGCGGCGGGGTTCGAGGCCCGTTCCTTCCGGCTGCGACGGGTGACGGTCCCCGTCCTCCCCGACGGGATGCGCCCACTGCGCGTCCTGCAGGTCTCCGACATCCACATGGTGAGCGGCCAGCGCAAGAAGCAGCGCTGGCTGCGTTCGCTCGCCGGACTGCGCCCCGACTTCGTGATCAACACGGGCGACAACCTGTCCGACCCGGAGGGCGTGCCGGAGGTCCTGGACGCGCTGGGCCCGCTGATGGAGTTCCCGGGCGCGTATGTCTTCGGCTCGAACGACTACTACGGCCCCCGCTTCCGCAACCCGGCCCGCTACCTGGTGGAGAAGGCCGTCGGCCGCCACGGTCTGAACGGCAACCCGCCGGTCGTCGGCGCGATCCACAACCCGTGGGAGGACCTGCGGGACGGTTTCGACGCGGCGGGCTGGCTGAACCTGACGAACACGCGGGGCACGCTGAAGATCGAGGGCGCGTCGGTGGAGCTGACCGGCCTGGACGACCCGCACATCAAGCGCGGCCGGTACCAGGAGGTGGCGGGCGGTCCGTCCAAGTCGTCGGACTTCTCGATGGGGGTCGTGCACGCTCCGTATCTGCGCGTCCTGGACTCGTACGCGGCCGACGGCTACCCCCTGATCGTCGCCGGCCACACCCACGGCGGCCAGCTCTGCATCCCCTTCTACGGCGCCCTGGTCACCAACTGCGACCTGGACACGGAACGGGTGAAGGGGCTGTCGCGGCACACGGCGGAGGGGCGGACGTCGTACCTGCACGTATCAGCGGGCTGCGGGACCAACCGCTTCACACCGGTGCGGTTCGCTTGTCCGCCTGAGGTGACGTTGTTGACGTTGGTGGGGCGGGGGAAGTGAGGGGCGGGGAGTAGTAGTAGGAGGAGGAGTAGGAGGAGGAGGACGAAGGTGGTGGTCCGGGAGTACGAGGCCGAAGGTGGCGATCGGGAGTAGGGGCCGGGAGTAGGCGGCAGGAGTAGGGGGCCAGGAGTAGGGGGGCGGCGGCCGGATTAACCCGCACGGCTCGCCCGCCTCGCCCCATACGCACCGTT
>Ga0182007_10001096_pt1 | contig 14731 bp, 14 predicted proteins | sample Sormic07211113_1_FD_123023 | JGI IMG/M metagenome (GOLD analysis project Ga0182007, IMG submission 123023) | Rhizosphere microbial communities from Sorghum bicolor, Mead, Nebraska, USA - 072115-113_1 MetaG | ecosystem: Host-associated > Plants > Roots > Rhizosphere | place: USA: Nebraska... | reverse complement strand
GAGCGGATCGGTGGGCAGGTACAGCGAGCCCTTCTGGCCGCAGGCCGCGAGGCCGACCCCGACGAGCGCGAGGCCAAAGGCGCTCACTAGAATTTGGCGAACATTCAACATGGCGAAATTGTAATGACCGACCCCGAATACATGGACCGCGCGGAAGCCGCACTGGCAGCGATCGAGCGCAGCTGCGACCGAATCAACGACGAGAGCGACGTCGACATCGACAACCAGCGGGTCGGGGGAATGATCACGATCATCTTCGGCAACGGCAGCCAGCTGATCGTCAACCTGCAGAAGCCGCTGCAGGAGATCTGGCTCGCCGCGCGTTCCGGCGGCTACCACTACCGGCACGACGGCCGCGCCTGGGTCGACACCAAGACCGGCGAGGAATTCTTCGGCAACCTGTCGCGCGAGGCGACCCGGCAATCAGGCCAGCCGCTCCAGTTCATCGCCGGCTGAGCGAGACGGCGTAACGATCTCCCTCGGCCGGCGCAGCCCGGCCCGTTGGTGAAACACCGCGGAACTGGCTTTGCCGGGCCGCTGGTGTTGCCCCCGGTAGGGGGTGGGCGCCCCACACGAAGTGAGGGGCAACCTGGGGGCGAGCCTAATTCCTGAAGAGGTCCAGGATCCGGCTGCGCTCCTCCACCGGCGCCGGCGCGCTGATCGGCGGTGCCGCGATCGCCTCCGCCGGCTGCGTCGGTCCGCTGTCGACGCCCAGGCTGGCGACGCCGCGGCCCGGCGCGTAGTCGTCGTAGTACCACTCGCCGCCGACATTCACCACGCCCGGCGGCGCCGGCACCTCGGCCACCGGCACGCCCTTGATCGCGGTCTCCATGAAGTTGATCCAGATCGGCAGGCTCAGCCCGCCGCCGGTCTCGCGGTCGCCCAGCTTGCGCGGCGTGTCGTAGCCCATCCACGCGACTGCCGCCATGGTGGGCTGGAAGCCCGCGAACCAGGCATCGAGCGAGTCGTTGGTGGTGCCGGTCTTGCCGTAGATGTCGGTCCGCTTGAGCGTCGCCTGCGCCTTGGCCGCGGTGCCGCCGCTGGCCACCGACTGCAGCAGGCTGGCCATCAGGAAGGCGTTGCGCTGCGGCACCGCACGCAGGGTCTCGTTGAGCAGCGGCGGCTGCTTGTCGACCAGCACCTTGTCCTTGTGGTCGGTCACGCGGGTCACGAGGTAGGGGTTGACGCGATAGCCGCCGTTGGCGAACACCGAGTACGCGGTCGCCATCTGCATCGGCGTCACCGAGCCCGCGCCCAGCGCCATCGGCAGGTAGGCCGGGTGCTTCTCGCGCTCGAAGCCGAAGTTGGTGACCCAGTCCTGGGCGTAGCGGGTGCCGATCGACTGCAGGATGCGGATCGACACCATGTTCTTCGACTTCATCAGCGCCCGGCGCATCGACATCGGGCCTTCGAAGGTGCCGTCGTAGTTCTTCGGCTCCCAGGGCTGGCCGCCGGTGGTGCCGGCATCGAAGAAGAGCGGCGCATCATTGATCACGGTGCTGGGCGTGAAGCCCTTCTCGAGCGCGGCCGAATAGATGAAGGGCTTGAAGCTCGAACCCGGCTGCCGCCAGGCCTGCGTGACGTGGTTGAACTTGTTCTTGTCGAAGTCGAAGCCGCCGATCATCGCCTTGACGGCGCCGTCGCGCGGATCCATGGCGACGAAAGCGCCTTCCACCTCGGGCAGCTGGGTGATTTCCCAGGCGCCCTTCGGGGTCTTCACGACCCGGATCACGGCGCCGCGCCGGATCCGGATGTTGGGCGGCGCCTTGTCCGACAGCCCGGACTGTGCCGGCTTCAGGCCGTCGCCGGTGATCTGGACCGCGTCGCCGTTGCCGCGCACCGCCTGGATCTCCTTGGCGTTCGCCTTCAGCACCACGGCCGACATGACGTCGCCGTTGTCGGGGTGGTCGGCCAACGCATCGTCGACCGCTTCGTCGAGCTCCTTGGGGTCGTTCGGAAGGTCGACGAATTTTTCGGGGCCACGGTAGATCTGGCGCCGCTCGTAGTCCATGATCCCGCGCCGCAGCGCACGGTAGGCCGCCGCCTGGTCGGCCGCGACCAGCGTGGTGTAGACCTTGAGCCCGCGCGTGTAGGTGCTGTCGCCGTACTGCGCGTACATCAGCTGGCGCACGGTCTCGGCCACGTACTCGGCGTGCAGCCGCGTCGGGTCGGCGGCGTCGCGCAGGTGCAGTTCCTCCTTGCGGGCCTGGGCGGCCTGGTCGGCGTTGATGAAGCCGGCCTCCTGCATGCGGTCGATCACGTACAGCTGGCGACCGCGGGCGCGAGCCGGGTTGTTGACCGGGTTGTTGGCGCCCGGTGCCTTCGGCAGGCCGGCGAGCATCGCCGCCTGGGCGATCGTGATGTCCGACAGCGGCTTGCCGAAATAGGCCTCGGAGGCGGCCGCGAAGCCGTAAGCGCGGTTGCCCAGGTAGATCTGGTTGAGGTAGATCTCGAGGATCTGGTCCTTGCTCAGCAGGTGCTCGAGCTTGAAGGTCAGCAGCACTTCGTAGATCTTGCGGGTCAGCGTCTTTTCGGAGCTGAGGTAGACGTTGCGCGCCACCTGCATCGTGATGGTCGACGCGCCCTGGCTCTTGGCCCGGTTCATGTTGGCCATGCCGGCCCGCAGCATGCCCTTGTAGTCGACACCGCCGTGCTCGTAGAAGCGGGCGTCCTCGGCGGCCAGCACCGCATCCTTCATGATCTTCGGGATGGTCGCGATCGGCGTCAGGTTGCGGCGCTCTTCGCCGAACTCGCCGATCAGGATCCCTTCGGCCGAAAACACCCGCAGCGGCAGCTTGGGACGGTAGTCGGCGAGTTCGGAGATGTCAGGCAGGTTGGGGTAGGCGACCGCCAGCGCGACCGCGATCACGCAGATCAGCGCGACTGTCCCGGCCACCACGAGGCCGAGGCTCCACAGGATCAGGCGAAGCAACCATTTCAGCCAGGCCGGGCGTTTGGGAACGGGAGCCTTCGCAGGCCCTTTGGGTCGAGAGTTTTCGGGCATTGAGGCTGTTGGAGTCTGAGCGCATTATAAAAACGCGCCGCCGTAGGACGGCGCCGCGGTAGCAGTTAGGACCCAAGTACTCTTATTTGTGACGCAAGTTGCAGTTCCGAACTGTTACGTCGACTTTTGACAACGATTGCTCACTCACTGGGGATTCGGCGCTTGGATTGGCTTGCACCTTGCTGCTAGCATGCAACCACTCGCAATTATTTCCAATCGTTACAAACGGATGGGATCGAACTTGACTGCTCTCGGATCGTTGTTTCGCCGCCAGCCCGCGCCTCTGCTCGGGCTCGACGTCAGTTCGTCCAGCGTCAAGCTGGTCGAACTCGGCCGTGACGCGAGCGGCAAGCTGGTGCTCGAGCGCTGTGCGATCGAGCCCCTCGAACGCGGCTGGATCACCGACGGCAATGTCGAGAAGTTCGACGAAGTCGCGGAGGCCGTGCGGCGCGTGGTCCGCAAGAGCGGCACCCGCACCAAGAATGTCGCGCTGGCCCTGCCGCCATCGGCCGTGATCACCAAGAAGATCATCCTGCCCGGCGGCATGAGCGAGCAGGAGCTCGAGATCCAGGTCGAGTCGGAAGCCAACCAGTACATCCCGTTCTCGCTGGACGAGGTGAGCCTCGATTTCTGCGTCATCGGGCAGAGTGCCAACTCGGCCGGCGATGTCGAGGTGCTGATCGCCGCCTCCCGCAAGGAAAAGGTGCAGGACCGCCAGGGCCTGGCCGAGGCCTCGGGTCTCAAGGCCGTGATCCTCGACGTCGAGTCCTATGCCTCCCGGCTGGCGACGGCGCGCCTGATCGAGCAACTGCCCGGCCAGGGCCAGGACGCCGTGGTCGCGCTGTTCGAGGTCGGTGCCTTCACCACCAGCATGCAGGTGCTGCGCAACCAGGAAGTCCTGTATGACCGTGACCAGGCTTTCGGCGGCGCCCAGCTGACCCAGCTCATCGTTCGCCAATACGGCTTCTCGGCCGAGGAAGCCGAGGCCAAGAAGCGCAGCGGCGAACTGCCCGACGACTACGCGGCCGGCGTGCTCAAGCCCTTCGTGGCCAGCATCGCGCAGGAAATCGCCCGGGCGCTGCAGTTCTTCTTCACGAGCACGCCGCACAACCGCGTCGACTACGTTCTGCTGGCGGGCGGATCGGCGGGCCTGCCCGGCCTCACGAGCGCGGTCACGCGCCAGACCTCGTTCGCCTGCTCGCTGGTCAACCCGTTCGACGGCATGGAGATCGGCAGCAGCATCCGCGAGAAGAAGGTGCGGCGCGAGGCGGCCTCCTACCTGACGTCCTGCGGCCTCGCGATGCGGAGGTTCCTGCAGTGATCCTGATCAATCTGCTTCCGCACCGCGAAGCCGCGCGCAAGCGCCGTCGCGAGACTTTCTATGCCACGCTGGGTCTTTCCGCCGTGCTGGGCGGGCTCATCGCAGTCACCGCGTTCCTCTGGTTCCAGGCCCAGATCTCGAACCAGCAGTCGAAAAACGCGCTGCTGAAGACCGAGATCACCAAACTCGAGACGGAGATCAAGGAGATTTCCACGCTGCAGGCCGAGATCGCCGCCTTGCGCGCCCGCCAGACGGCGGTCGAAGACCTGCAAGGCGACCGCAACTTGCCCGTCCACCTGCTCAACGAGCTGGTCCGGCAGCTGCCGGACGGGGTCTACATCACCAGCATGAAGCAGGAAAACCAGACCGTCACGCTGCAGGGCATGGCGCAGTCGAACGAGCGGGTCTCCGAGCTGCTCCGCAACCTGGGCAACAGCAGCCCGTGGCTGGTCAAGCCCGAGCTCATCGAGATCACTTCGGCGACGGTGAGCCTGAGTGCGCGCGATCAGCGGCGGGTCGCCAACTTCAGGATGCGCATCGGCCTCAAGCGGCCGACCGACGCCCAGAAACCACCCGCCGGCGCGCCCGCGGCCATCAAGGCGAAGGGGTAAGCGCTCATGGCAAAGAAACGCCCTTCCGAGAGGTTCGACCTCGCACTGGCCCTGCGCCGCTTCAGCCAGCAGTTCCAGGGGCTGAACCCCAACGATCCGTCGGTCTGGCCACCGGTGCCGCGGTACGCCCTGTGCGTCGCCGTGGTCGCGGCGGTGCTGGCGGCGCTGTGGTTCGTCTGGCTCACCAATTCGAACGACGAGCTCGATGCCGAGCGCGCCAAGGAAGTCACCCTCAGGGCCGACTACCAGAAGAAGGTGGCGCAGGCCGCCAACCTCGATCTGCTCAAGAAGCAGCGCGAGCAGGTGCAGCAATACGTCACGCTGCTCGAGAAGCAGCTGCCCAGCAAGGCCGAGATGGATGCGCTGCTGTCGGACATCAACCAGGCCGGCCTGGGCCGCAGCCTCCAGTTCGAGCTGTTCCGTCCGGGTCAGATTTCGGTCAAGGACTACTACGCCGAGCTCCCGATCGCGGTCCGCGTGACCGGCCGCTACCACGACATGGGTGCCTTCGCCGCCGACATCGCGAACCTGTCGCGGATCGTGACGCTGAACAACCTCTCGGTGGCGCCGCAAAAAGACGGCGTGCTGGTCATGGACGCCACGGCGCGCACCTATCGCTACCTCGACGAGGAGGAGCAGGCGGCGCAGAAGCGCGCAGCGGCCGCGGCTGCGGGGGCCAAGAAGAAATGAGAACGCTCAGCTGTCTATGGATCGCGGTCGCAGCCGTCGGGCTGACCGGCTGCTTCGGCTCGGAGCAGGAAGACCTCCAGCGCTGGATGGCCGAACAGCGCGCGCAGGTGAAGCCCAGCGTGCCGCCGATCACCGAACCGAAGAAGTTCACGCCGCAGGCGTACACCGAGGCCGCGGCCTTCGACCCGTTCAACATTCAGAAGCTGACGCAGGCGCTGCGCCGGGACTCGGCCCAGCCCAGCACCTCGGGCCTGATCGCGCCCGAACTGGCGCGTCGCAAGGAAGCGCTCGAGGCCTTCCCGCTCGACTCCATGGCGATGGTCGGCAGCCTGAGCCGCAATGGCCAGCCGGTGGCGCTGATCAGCGTCGACAAGCTGCTCTACCAGGTGCGGGTCGGCAACTATCTGGGACTCAACTACGGGCGCATCACCCGTATCAGCGAAACCGAACTCGGCTTGCGTGAAATCGTGCAGGACGCTGCCGGTGAATGGATCGAACGCGTCGCGACGCTGCAGTTGCAAGAGAAGGCGAAATGAACCAACAAAAATCTATGCTTGCGCAGTGGCTGCGCGTGGCCGGTGCCGCGATCGTGGCCTTCGGTGCCGCGGCAGTCGTTCATGCGCAGAACGCGATCGAATCGGTCACGAGTTCTATGCAGTCCGGCGCCGAGGTGATCCGGGTCGACTTCACCCAGCCGCTGGCCGCGGCGCCGACCGGCTTCGCGATCCAGTCGCCGGCCCGTGTCGCGCTTGATTTTCCGGGCGTGACCAACGCCATCGGCCGCAACGCGATCGAGGTCAACCAGGGCAACCTGCGCTCGGTCAACGTGGTCCAGGCCGGCGATCGCACGCGCCTGGTCCTGAACCTGAAGCAGGCCACCGCCTACAAGACCGAGATCCAGGGCAAGTCCCTGCTGGTCTCGCTGGAACCGGTCGCGGGTGCCGCACTGGCCGCTTCGACGCCGTCCGCCTTCGCCGAGAACCGCAATCGCGACATGCTGCCCCTGCGCGATGTGGATTTCCGCCTGGGCAGCGACAACACCGGCCGCGTGATCGTCGACCTCGCCAACAACCAGGTGGGCGTCGACATCCGCCAGCAGGGCAAGAACCTGGTGGTCGAGTTCACCAAGTCGACCCTGCCCGAAGGCCTGCGCCGTCGCCTCGACGTCTCCGACTTCGGCACCCCGGTGCAGCTCGTGACCACCCAGCAGGTCGGCGACCGCGTCCGGATGGTGATCGAGCCGCGCGGCGAGTGGGAGCACAGCGCCTACCAGAGCGAGAACCAGTTCGTGGTCGAAGTGCGTCCGCGCAAGATCGATCCGACCAAGCTGACGCAGGGCGTCGGCTACAACGGCGAAAAGCTGTCGCTGAACTTCCAGAACATCGAAGTGCGCTCGCTGCTGCAGGTGATCGCCGACTTCACCAACTTCAACATCGTGACCTCCGACTCGGTGACGGGTTCGCTGACCCTGCGCCTGAAGGACGTGCCCTGGGACCAGGCGCTCGACATCATCCTGCAGGCCAAGAACCTGGGCATGCGCAAGAACGGCAGCGTGCTCTGGATCGCACCGAAGGACGAGATCAACGCCAAGGAAAAGATGGAGTTCGAGGCCCAGGCCGCGATCCAGAACCTGGAGCCGCTGCGCACCCAGTCGTTCCAGCTCAACTACACCAAGGCGATCCAGATCGCCCAGGGCCTGACCGGCACCGGCGCTTCCAGCGGCGGCGGCGGCGGCAGCAGCACCACCCGCATCCTGAGCCCGCGCGGCAGCGTGATCGCCGAAGCCCGCACCAACCAGCTGTTCGTCTCGGACATCCCGTCGCGGCTGGTGCAGGTGGCCGAGCTGATCCAGAAGCTGGACATCCCGGTGCGCCAGGTGCTGATCGAGGCCCGCATCGTCGAGGCGTCCGACACCTTCGGCAAGTCGCTGGGCGTGCGCCTCGGCGGCGGCGCGCTGAACAACAACAACGCGATCGGGCCGACGACCTTCATCCCCGGGACCGCCACGACGCCGCCGAACCTGATCTCGACCCCGACGGGCAGCAATTTCGTCAACCTGCCGTCGACCGGTGTCTCCGGCAACGGCAATGCGCCGGGCACCTTCGCGATCTCGCTGTTCAATTCGAGCCTCTCGCGCATCCTGAACCTCGAGATCTCGGCCCTCGAAGCCGACGGCAAGGGCAAGGTGGTGTCGAGCCCGCGTGTCGTGACCGCCGACCAGACCAAGGCGCTCATCGAGCAGGGCACCGAACTGCCCTACCAGGTCGCGACTTCCAGCGGCGCCACCTCGATCGCATTCCGCAAGGCCAACCTGAAGCTCGAGGTGACGCCGCAGATCACGCCCGAGGGCAACATCATCCTGACGCTGGACGTCAACAAGGACACGGTGGGTCAGCCGACCACCGCCGGCTTCGCGATCAACACGAAGCACGTGCAGACCGAGGTGTTGGTCGAAAACGGCGGCACGGTCGTCATCGGTGGTATCTTCGAGCTCACCGAATCCAACGACGAATCGCGCATCCCGGTGCTTGGTGAGGTGCCCTACCTCGGGGCGCTGTTCCGGACGCGCACTCGCACTGCCAACAAAACTGAAATGCTCGTCTTCATCACCCCGAAAATGATCACCGACCGCAACGCTGCGCGCTGACGCGCGGCGTTCGCAGCTTTGCATGGCGGTCGCACTCGTCGGCTTGCCCGGCGCCGGCAAATCCGCGATTGGCCGGCGCCTTGCGCAGCGCCTTCAACTTCCCTTCGTCGACAGCGATCACGTGATCGAGGAGCGGATCGGCTGCTCGATCCGCGACTATTTCGAGCGCGAAGGAGAGGCCAGTTTCCGGGATGTTGAGCAATCCGTGATCGCCGAGCTGGCCGCCGCGCCGCATGGCGTGGTCGCCACCGGTGGCGGCTGCGTCTTGCGCGAGGCCAATCGGCAGGCCCTGCGGGCCGGCTTCCATGTGCTCTACCTGCGCTCGCTGCCCGAGGACCTGTTCCGCCGGCTGCGCCACGACGTCAAGCGTCCGCTGCTGCAGGTGGCCGATCCGCTGGGCCGGCTGCGCGAGCTCCATGACGCGCGCGACCCCCTCTACCGCGAGACCGCCCACGAAACCGTCGAGACCGGCCGGCCGTCGATCTCGGTGGTGGTCAACATCATCGTGATGCAGCTGGAACTCGCCGGCGTGGTGGTGCCCCCCGACCCAGGCCCGCTGACAGACTGACCGGCCTCCGGGGCCGGGCCGGACCCGCGCCGCCGCATGCACCTAAACTCGGGGGATGCCATTGCCAGTCCCTCCCGAACGCGTCGAGATCCAGCTCGGCGAGCGCAGCTACCAGATCCTGATCGGCAGCGACCTGCTGGGCGATCCGCGCAGCTTCGCGGCCGCCCCTTCGGCCGCCAGCGCCCTGATCGTCACCAACACCACCGTGGCGCCGCTCTATGCGGCCACCCTGCGCGAGGCGCTGGCCGGCCGCTACCGCGAGGTGCACGTGCTCGAGCTGCCCGATGGCGAAGCGCACAAGGACTGGCAGACCCTGAACCGGGTCTTCGACGCCTTGCTGGCCCGCGGCGCCGATCGCAAGACGGTGCTGTTCGCGCTGGGCGGCGGCGTGGTGGGCGACATGACCGGATTCGCCGCCGCCAGCTACATGCGGGGCGTGCCCTTCGTGCAGGTGCCGACGACGCTGCTGGCGCAGGTCGATTCGTCGGTCGGCGGCAAGACCGCGATCAACCACCCCCTGGGCAAGAACATGATCGGCGCCTTCTACCAGCCGAAGCTGGTGTTGTGCGACCTGGCGACGCTGGCCAGCCTGCCGCCGCGCGAGCTCAGCGCCGGGCTGGCCGAGGTCATCAAGTACGGGCCGATCTACGACCTGGACTTCCTGGCCTGGATCGAGGCCCACATCGATGCGCTGATCGCCCGCGAGCCCGCGGCGCTGGCGCATGCGGTCAAGCGCAGCTGCGAAATCAAGGCCGAGGTCGTGGGCCAGGACGAACGCGAAGCCGGCCTGCGCGCGATCCTCAATTTCGGCCATACCTTCGGCCATGCGATCGAGTCCGGGCTCGGCTATGGCGAATGGCTGCACGGCGAGGCGGTCGGCTGCGGCATGGTCCTGGCGGCGCAGCTGTCGGCGCGTCTCGGCGGCATCGATGCCGCCTTCGTCGAGCGGCTGACCGCGCTGGTGCGGCGTGCCGGCCTGCCGGTGGTCGCGCCCGCCCTGGGCGCCGAGCGCTACCTGGAACTGATGCGGGTCGACAAGAAATCCGAGGCCGGCGAAATCCGCTTCGTGGTGCTCGACAAGCCCGGTTCGGCGGTCGTGCGCGGCGCGCCCGATGCCATGGTGCGCGAAGTCCTGGCGCAGTGCTGCGCCGCTTGATCTTGCCGGGCTTCTTCCGATGAGCCTCGCGCCCTACGCCAGCGATCCGGCCCGCTCGCGCGGCCGGCGTCATGCCGAGGCGCCGGCGCCGACCCGCGACGACTTCCAGCGCGACCGCGACCGCATCGTGCACTCGACCGCCTTCCGGCGCCTGGTCTACAAGACCCAGGTGTTCCTGAACCACGAGGGTGATCTGTTTCGCACCCGCCTGACGCACTCGCTCGAGGTCGCGCAGCTCGGACGTTCGATCGCGCGGGCGCTGCGGCTCAATGAAGACCTGGTCGAGGCGATCGCGCTGGCCCACGACCTCGGCCACACCCCCTTCGGCCATGCCGGACAGGATGCGCTCGACGCCTGCATGCAGGCGCATGGCGGCTTCGAGCACAACCTGCAGAGCCTGCGCGTGGTCGACGAACTCGAGCACCGATATCCGCAATACGACGGCCTCAACCTGAGCTTCGAGACTCGCGAAGGCATCCTCAAGCACTGTTCGCGCGCCAATGCCGAGCGGATCGAGGCCGCGGAGCCCGGCGGGGTGGGGCGGCGCTTCTGCGACCGGACCCAGCCCGGCCTGGAAGCGCAACTGTGCAACCTGGCCGACGAGATCGCCTACAACGCCCACGACATCGACGACGGCGTCAGGTCGGGCCTGATCAGCATCGAGCTCCTGGGCGAGGTCGACCTGTTCGATCGCCACCGGCGCGAGGCCTTGGCCGAGCACCCGGGGCTGGAAGGGCGGCGGGTGCTCTACGAGACGATCCGCCGCATGCTGAGCGCCCAGGTCTACGACGTCATCGACGCCACGCGGGGCGCGCTCGAAGCGGCCGCGCCGGCCGACGCCGACGCGGTCCGGCGAAGCGACCCGCTGGTGCTTTTCAGTGCCGGGATGCGGGCCGAATCCACCGCGCTCAAGCGCTTCCTGTTTCGCAATCTGTACCGCCATCCGCAAGTGGTGCAGACCGCCGAACAGGCGCAGGGCGTGGTGCGTGCGCTGTTCGATGCCTACCTGGCGGCGCCGGCGGAAATGCCCGAGACCTTCGCCCGTCGCGACGACCGGCAGCGCGGCGTGGCGGACTACATCGCCGGCATGACCGATCGGTTCGCGATCCGGGAGTACGAGCGCCTCACGGGGCAGCGGTGGGTGCCATGAGCCCCCTTGCGACCCGTCCCGGGATTCCGGTCGCCGCGCTGGCGGTCGTCGCCGGCGGCGTCGCCGCGGCGCTGCATATCGGCAAGCTGCCGCCGGCGGTGCCCGCCTTGCAGGCCAGCCTGGGCATCGGGCTGGTGCAGGCGGGATTTTTGCTGTCGCTGGTGCAGGTCGCGGGCATGAGCCTGGGCCTGGGTGTCGGGTTGATGGCCGACGCCATCGGTCTTCGACGCAGCATGCTGGCCGGACTGGCGCTGCTCGCCGTCGCCAGTGCGGCCGGTGGCGGTGTCGGCGTCTGGGTCGACGATCCGGCGCAGGCCTTTGCCTGGCTGCTCGCGCTGCGGGCGCTCGAGGGGGTCGGCTTCCTGTTGGCCGTGATGCCAGGGCCGGGACTGATCCGTGCCGTCGCGCCGGTGGGTGCCGACAAGGCCGCCATCGGACTCTGGGGGGCCTACATGCCGCTCGGGGTGGCATTGGCGCTGCTGGTCGGGCCGGCGCTGATCGCCCAGTCCGGCTGGCCCGGTTGGTGGTGCGCCCTGGCGGCGGCTTCGGCCTGCGCGGCCGTCTGGGTCGCGCTGGCGGTGCCGGCCGACGGCGCCCGCGTCCGCGTGGCGTCCGTCGGTTCGGCAGAAGGGTGGGGCGTTCGCCTGCGCGACACACTGAGCGCGGGCGGTCCGTGGACGCTGGCGCTGGCTTTCGCGGTCTACTCCTCGCAATGGATCGCCGTGATCGGATTCCTGCCGGCGATCTATGTCGACGCCGGCGTCCCGAGCGGCTGGAACGCGGCACTGACCGCGCTCGCCGCGGCCCTCAACATCATCGGCAACGTGGTCGGCGGCCGGCTGCTCCAGCAAGGGCTGCCACCGGTTCGGCTGCTGCGCTGGGGCTTCGTCGCGATGGCGCTCGCGAGCGTCGCGGCCTTTCTGCGGATCGGTGCGCCCGAGACCGCCTGGAGCCTGCCGCCGGCCCTGCGCTACCTGGCGGTCTGCCTGTTCTCGCTCGGCGGCGGCATGGTGCCGGCGACCTTGTTCATGCTCAGCGTGCGGCTGGCGCCTGGGCCCGCCACGGTCTCGACCACCGTGGGCATGATGCAGCAGGCCTCGTCGTTCGGGCAGTTCGTCGCCCCGCCGGTCGTGGCCTGGCTGGCCCATCGCATGGGCGGCTGGCAATGGACCTGGATCGTCACCCTGTCGTGCTCGCTGGCCGGCCTGGGCCTGGCGGCCCGGCTGGCGCGGCCGGTCTCCAGGAGGGGCACGGCATGATCGACAGCGCTCCGATCTCCGCTGCGCAAGCCGAGGCCGACACCCGGCGCTGGCTCGAGCGCGCCGTGATCGGGCTCAACCTGTGCCCCTTCGCCAAGGCCGTGCACGTGCGTGGCCAGGTTCACTATGCCGTCTATCTGGCGGGCGACGAATCCGGACTGATCGACGCGCTGCTCGCCGAAGCCCGGGCGCTGGCGGCCAGCGCTGCGTCGGAGCGCGACACCACGCTGCTGATGGCACCGAACACGCTGGCCGATTTCCTCGACTTCAACGATTTCACGGGGCGTGCCGAACGGCGCCTGGCGCGCGCCGGCTTCGACGGCGTGTTCCAGCTGGCGAGTTTTCACCCGCGCTTCCAGTTCGGCGGCACCGAGGCCGACGACATCACCAACGCCACCAACCGGGCGCCTTATCCCACGCTGCACCTGCTGCGCGAAGACAGCGTGAGCCGGGCGGTGGACGCCTTTCCGGAGGCCGAGGCGATCTTCGGCCGCAACATCGAGACGCTCGAAGCGTTGGGCGCCGACGGCTGGGCCGCGCTCGACGTCGGGCCTGGGAGTGCATCATGAACAAGGCGTCGAAGGCGTCCAGGGCCGAGGCGGAAGTGCTGGCCGAATTGCGGCCGGGACAATCGGTCGAGCTGCTGAAGGAACTGCACATCCTCACGCGTGAAGGCCGGCTGAACCAGGATTCGCGGCGCAAGCTCAAGCAGGTCTACCACCTGTTCCAGTTCATCGAGAAGCTGCTGCGCGAGCTCCCTGGCGAAGGGGCCGAGGCGTCGCTGGCCGACCATGGCGCCGGCAAGTCGTACCTCGGCTTCATCATCTACGACCTGTTCTTCAAGCAGGGCGGCGCCGGCCATGTCTACGGCATCGAGACCCGGGCCGAGCTGGTCGAGAAATCGCGCGCGCTGGCCGCGCGGCTGGGCTTCGACCGCATGGCTTTCCTCAATCTCACGGTGGCCGAATCCGCGACCGCGGCGGAGCTGCCGCCGCGGATCGATGTCGTCACCGCGCTCCATGCCTGCGACACGGCCACCGACGACGCCATCGCCTTCGGGCTGGCCAAGCAGGCGCGCTTCATGGTGCTGGTGCCTTGCTGCCAGGCCGAGGTCGCCGCCTGCCTGCGCGAGACCAAGGCGCTGGCGCTGTCCCGCACGCCGCTGGCGGAGCTGTGGCGCCATCCGCTGCACACGCGCGAGATCGGCAGCCAGCTCACCAACGTGCTGCGCTGCCTGTACCTCGAAGCCAGCGGCTACCAGGTCACGGTGACGGAGCTCGTGGGCTGGGAGCACAGCATGAAGAACGAGCTCATCATCGCGCGCCGCACCGGGCAGCGCAAAGCCGGCGCGGCCGAGCGGCTGCGCGAGCTGCTCGAGCAGTTCGGCCTGACATCGCTGCTCGAGACGCGGTTCCGACTGGCCTGAGCCGGCGCGCCGCCTGTCACCCTCCTGCGCCGTCCTCCGCCATGGCACGACTGCCCCGCCTCACGCTCGCCGGCCAGCCGCACCACGTGATCCAGCGCGGCAACAACCGGCAGGCGGTGTTCCTGGATCGCGCCGATCGCGAGATGTTCCTCGGCCTGCTGGGCGAGAACGCCGCGCGATTCGGCATCGCGCTGCACGCCTATGTCCTGATGGACAACCATTTCCACCTGCTGGCCACGCCGTCGACCGCCGACGGCCTGCCGCAATGGATGCAGGCCGTGGGGCGGCGCTACGTGCGCTACTTCAACGACCGGCACGGGCGCAGCGGGACCCTGTGGGAGGGGCGCTACAAGTCGACGCTGATCCAGACCGACCGCTACCTGTTCGCCTGCATGGCCTACATCGACCTGAATCCGGTGCGCGCCGGTCTGGTGGCCGAGGCGCGCGAGCATCCGTGGTCGAGCCACGGGCACTACGCCGGCCTGGTGCACGACAAACTGCTGACGCCGCACCCGCTCTACTGGACGCTGGGCAATACGCCCTTCGCCCGCGAGGCCGCCTATGCCGAAATGGTGCGCGCGGGCGTTCCGGCCGCCGCGCAGGCGCTGCTGACCGAAGCGACGTTGCACGGATGGGCCGCCGGCGACCCTGAATTCGTCGAATCGTTACAAAAAACGACAGGCCGGCGAACGGTCAAGGCACGCTCGGGAAGGCCGCCGCTGCCTCGAAAAGCGTAGCGCAAAGTGTCAAATCTCCCGTCAGTGCTTGATCGATTGCTACAGTTTTTGATATGTCCCTAATTTAAAGTCGACGAGATTTATCGGAAATAAATTGGAATCTGACCCCAATTAAAAGGTTTGGCATTATTTGTGCAAAGCAATATGCTCCTTTTCCCTGCG
>Ga0182007_10001094_pt1 | contig 14746 bp, 17 predicted proteins | sample Sormic07211113_1_FD_123023 | JGI IMG/M metagenome (GOLD analysis project Ga0182007, IMG submission 123023) | Rhizosphere microbial communities from Sorghum bicolor, Mead, Nebraska, USA - 072115-113_1 MetaG | ecosystem: Host-associated > Plants > Roots > Rhizosphere | place: USA: Nebraska... | reverse complement strand
TGCGGGCGTATTGCCCAAACGGGCGGCCAACGCGCCGGTGTCGTACTTGCTCAGATATTGCTCGCTGCCAAGCTCGCGCACGTACTGCAACTGCCCGGATTCATGGCCGACTTGCGCGAGGAATGCGGCAATGCGTTTCGGGGTGTTGATGTTGAAGCGAGCCATTGCGTTGTTGAGTGCGGGAATGAAAACGCCCGCTTGGGGGCGGGCGTTGGGCATGATGGTTTCCAGCAGTTGTTGCGTAACAGTCATGGTGACCTCCATGGAAAGGATGGAAAGTTACTCAGCCGCCATTGGCACAAAGCACTCAATGCGCCAAGGACCGGGCGTCCAGGCAGGTCGCCTCGATTGAACAGCGATAGCTGTTCTGACGACTGCCGCTGGCCGTAACCTTGTCGATTGACCAGCGACCGCGCATGAAATCGGGCCACGTACTGTCCAGCAGCACCAGACCTTCGGCGGACAAACCTGGATTGCCGGGGCAGTCGATCTTCACCTTCAATGCTTCACGCATCATCCGGCGCACCTCGCCCTCAGCGGCGGCGCGGGCGTCGTTTGCACTTTGATAGCGTTGACGAAGGGTCTTGAACGGCGCGATGCCGCTTTCCTCGACACGCACTTTCCCGGCGGCTGCATCCCACCAACTGGTTTTGCAGCCCTGGTATTTCGCCCGAGCGGTTTCTTCGAGAGTTGCCGCGATAAAAGCCTCCTCGCCCGGACGATTGTCAGTCGTCACGGAGAGCTTTATGTCCGGCATGACATTGCCCGACAGCGACTTCGCCTGCCCACGTCGCGCCAGCACATACAAATCATTGATCGGCTTGGCGACACCGTCATGGAGAGTGGCCAGGCGGGTCAGAAACCCCATGTCCGTCTCGTTGGACTGGTCGATGTGTTCAATCTGGATCTGCGCCAGTTCAGGGGCGACGCGCGGTGAAAATCCGTGCCTGGACGTCAACTGGCGAAACAGCGTCCCCACGGTGGTCGGACCATGGCTGACGGATCGCCGTTGCTTGAAGCCGGTTTCATCCGCAGCACTGAACGGTGCCGCCGTGGCCACCAGCGTCATACGCAAGGGAAACAGCGTCGGCGTGCGCCGGGTGATCACGAATTCGCCTTTATCAACCAGGCCCGACTCCACATAGCCCACTCGCAAGCCGATTTTTCCGCCCAGGCTCGGCAATCCTTCGAGTCCATCCAGATTAATGGTCAGCGTCAGTTGATCGGACTCTATCCCCGCCGCATCGATGTGCTGCCATGAAATCAAGCGCTCGTTGAGCAGCGCAGCATTCGCGCCGTAAATCTCCACCGAGGGTGTGAAACCAAGTGACATGCCGCCTCCTTAATCCCAGGCCGAAGCCGGCTTGGGTGCAATGGGTTTTGAATCCAGCTCGGGCAGGAGCACCCGCACACCCGCCGGCAAAACCGGACCATATTCGGCGAGCCCCGGATTGAGGCGCCAAAGCGACTCTTCGGCGGCATCGTCACAGCGCTCAAGCGCACGGTAGAGCAGCAGATTCACCGAATCACCGGCGATACTTCGAACATTACGCATTGGCGTACTCCAACAAATCGATGACCCAATCGACCACCATCGCGGTGCCGTCATCAATCACGCAGCCTTGGGTTTCGGTCACAGTCAAGATCTGCCACAACCCCCAATTGCGGCCGGTGCCGTCAACCAATGGCACCGCGGCGTGCAGCGCCTGCATAGCACGCAATTCGTCAAGCCGTTCCATGGCCGTCGCGTACATCGATTTGCCCGTTATCTTCAGTTTTTGCAGGCCTTCGCCGGTCTGACTGGATAGGGGCTTACTGCTGGCAGTTTCGATAACCTTCCAGCCACCATCCGAATTACGTATCAAGTTGTGGTAAGCGAAGTTTCTGGACAGGCCGAAAATGAAATTGCCCAACACCATTTGCTGACGCATCAGCTACCTCCATCGGTCAGGGCCGCGTCACTTCGCATGGCGAGTGAGTTGGGCATGGTCATAAGTCCGAATTGGCCCGAGATCTGTTGCACAACCAGATTCGCCAACTGAGTGGCGCTGGCCTGATCCTGGCCATTGATGTAAATGTTCGCCGTCATCGAGTTCTGCTGACTGCTCGTTTGGGCACTAGTCAGGTCTTTGCTGACCTGATCCGGTGCGGCGAGTTGGTCGGCAGGTGCGGCAAGTTTTTCGCCCAGCCATTCCCCTCCCCAACTGCCTGCCATGCCGCCCAACAAACCACCAATCACTCCACCGACTGCCGTGCCCAGAATGGGCACGACGCTGCCGATCATTGCACCGGCCGCGGCACCGGCATACGTCCCCGCTAGCCCGCCACCTGCGGAGCCCAGGGCCCCGCCGACAGCTTTGGTGTTTCCCTCATCCAGGCCTTTGACGACATCGTAGCCAGCGCTGAGTAGCCTCAGTGGTGCGATCCGTTTGGTGACCGCCGAACCCATTTTAGCGGCGCTCAGCAAGCGACTTCTTGTCGACATGCGTGGCAGTTTGGGCGCAGGTTTGCTCGAGCTTTTACCCGGGCTGCCGCCTTTTTCTTGACTGGCACCGAGATTCTTCCTTTTTCCCTTGCGAGCTCGCTCCGTCACGTCAATCGTTGCGTCAGACACCTCAGGAATCGGTCGCGCACCGGCCAGAACCAAAAGTCTGGTCGCCGCGGCGGTGATGGCGGAGGCCATCGCGACCTTGATTTCAGCGCCGCGCGCCACTGCAAGTACCCCGGCTAGCACCAGCAATCCTGCTGTGGTTTTAGGCTGTGCTTGAGCAACGCTACTCAAGCCATCGGCCAACGCGCCTAGCGATACCATCAAGCCGTCGGTCAACGGTGCGAGAGCATTGCCTCCCGCCGCCAACATCCGATTTTTACTCGCATCGAGTGCGTTCCACCGCCCTTGAGAGGTTTCTCCCAGCGCTTCGGCGGTTTTCGCGACGGAGCCTGTGAACGTTGGCAGTGCCCCGTCTTTGGTTCTCTCGGACACCAGCAAAAGAGCATTCCGGGCATCTTCCGGCTTCTTCAACAGCTCAAGAATCCCCGTGTTATCGTCGAACAGTGTTTTAGTCAGCGACTGCTGTTCTTTTGGGGATTTGCTGCTCAGAGCTTCAAGTACCTGATTAATCGTTCCGAGGGCGTCAGTACGCAGGCCGTCCGCTATCATTGCGGGACTGAATTTTGGGTTAAGTTCCGCCCAGGCCTTACGTTGCTCCGGTGAAGCCGAGGCCCCTTTGGCCAACCCGGTGGTGAAACTCTTCAAAGCCACACCGGCGCCGGCCTTGTCCACACCGCTATTCAAGAACGCTGCAGCGAGGGCCGCTACTTGTTCAGGCAACAAGCCCGAAGCAATGCCAGCTTCACCACTCTGTTGCACGACTGAGCCGATATCGGCTGCATTGACACTCAAACCACTGTTGCCGAGGTGGTTGGTCGCATCTGCCAGACTCTGGCTTTGGACCCGATCCAGCTTCATCGAAGAGCGCCAACCCAGCAGCATCTCGCTGGCGGCCTTGATATCGAGGTTGAATGCCGACGCCATCACCGCGCTATCGCGAGTGAAATTCAGCAATGCCTCCTGTTTTTGGGATGGCTCAAGCCCACGCCCGACCCCCGACTTCGCCGCCGCCAATTCGACCTGAGCCAGTTGAACCGCCGTTGCCCCACTCGGGGCGACCTGCTTGTCAGTGGCCATATCCTGAGTGGCTTTCGACAACCTCTGTAACTGGGCATCGTCCAGTTTCAGTACCTGATTAAGCTCGACCATCGCGAACTCTGTCGCCATCGCAGACTTGAGCATGGCTGGCGGGGCTCGCTGGTCGACCTCGGCCTTGAGCTTCGACTTCGCCTCGTTGGGTGACGCAGGGGCCAATGCGTTCGTTTTGAGCAGCGACTGCTGCGACGAAATAGTGCTGTTCAACGATGCCAAGGTTTCGCGCAGCTTTTCCTGCGCGTCTACCAACAGATGGATGTCGAGGCTCGCTGTGGTGAGTGCCAGGTTCAGGCCTGACAAAGGATCTGCGCTACCAGCAAGCCCCGACATTTGTGATGCACTGCCGAGTTGCGGCAGCTCAATTCGATTTACTTCCGCACCGGGCGGCGAATATTTGCTCTCGGCCATCCCGCTCTACTCCTTTTTCACGCCAAGGCGAGTGATCGCTATGTCGTATCGGCGCAATGCCTTGCCGGCGTCCCATTCCAGAATTTCCGCCTCACTTATCGAGTAAATGAGCGGCACGACATCGAGGATTACTTCGATGTCGCGCTCCGAAAGAAGTCCGCCGGTTTGTTTAAAAAATCGTCGATGCGTACCTGAAGCTGTGTCCAGTCAGGCACGGTCAACAGGTCCAGGTCGGGAAGCATCAAGCCGGTGCAATGGGCGGTGATGAACTCGGCGCGTTCCTTGGCCGTTTTCAGTTTTTTCATCGCTTTAGTGGCGCGTAGTACGGGCATTTCCAGCGTCAGGGAGGTCATGCTGCGGCCGGCCACGTTGAGCGGTTGCAGCAGTTGCACTTGATCGGGATCGTCCACGGCTTCGGCTTCGATATCCGGCTGTAGAAAATATGACGCCGGACGGGTCGACATCTCATGCACGTACTGAGCGATGCTCACGTAGTCCGGGCGTTTGAGCTGGTCGAGTTCCTTGACTGAAAGACCAGTGGCCAATTTAGCCAGTTCGAAAAACTGGTCGTCCTCATCATCGCCGGCACGGGCCAGGGCCTCTTTCTGTGCGGCGTAGTACAACGGCTTGAGTTGAATCTGTTCGATGGCCGACTGATCGTCGCCGGTGATTGGCGACAACAGGGCGTGAACGGGAGGTGTCCAGGACATGAAATGAATTCCTTGGGTGTGCAACCTGTGGGAGCCGGCTCGCTCTCCACAGGGACTGCGTTTAGCTGAGTTGTAATGAGGTAGTGCGAGGGGTTATGTGATCAGCACTGCGCGGCGGGCATCACCGAGAATGTCCACGCCGTTGAGCATGAACTTCTGGGTACGCACGTCGATGTCGATCACCGGAATGCCGTTTTCGAGACGGTTGTAGGTGCGGCAGGAGAGTTCGAGTGTGGTCTTGGGTTTGTCGCCCATTTTCAGCGCGGCTTCTCCAAGAGATTTCAGCTTGCCGCCGACGGTGTGATAGGTGAACCAGGTGTTGCCGTCCTGATCCTGTCCCGCTTCACGCACGTTCAGCAGAATGTCATCGCCCAGTTTCACGCCCAGGGCAAGCATGATTTCCGGACCGGCGCCTTGCAGAATGAGGGTGGCGCCCAGCACTTTGCCGCTCTTGGCCATTTCCTCGGCGATGAAGCGTCCGCCGGTCATTGGTTCCATATCGAACTCGATCTTCGGCGGGGTGAACTCTTCCACGGTCGCCGACAACGGCAGGCCTTGCAGGGTGGCCGCGATGGCCTGTCTTACACGGTTGGTAAACATTAGAGAACATCCTCCAGGAACTGCTCGATGATTTCATCGCGGGCGTTGAGTTGATAAACCATGTGTTCGTTCGGCGCGTAGCGGCCGAAGTCGATGACGATGTACCAGGTGCCGTTCTTGTACTTCTCGACGCTGTTCAATTCCGGGTGCAGGTACACGCTGCCGCCAGGTATCGTTTCGTCGACAACCAGGGTTTGCAGCCAGTCGTTGATGCGCTTGACCTCCTGATCCATGAACGACTTGGTCAGGTTCTTGGCCATGGCCTTCTGACCGGCCTTCACCAGCTTGCGGCTGATCGCATCTTCAAGGCCCACGTAGCTGATGAACTTGCCGGTGACGGAGCGGTTACCCAGCAGCGAGAAGCCGCCGAGGATGGTCCGGGCGTAGTAGCTGATACCGTAACGGTTGAGCAGATCGCCTTCGGTGGAGGTGTCGAGGATGTTGTATTCCACGACTCGCGAAACGTCTTCGGCGTAGGTCACCTGGTTGCCCGGGCTCTCCCATTGCTTGACCTTGGCCAGCGCGGCGATGGCCAGGCTCGATGGCGCCAGGAACACGTTTTTCTTCGCGGCCTTGGAGTACACCGACGGCATGTTGTGCACCAGCAGGCAGCGGTCGAAACCGAGGTCCGCGCCGCCCAGCTCCTGGCTGTAAGTCACTTGATCGGCGACTGCGGCATCCTTGCCGTCGAGTACCACGCGAGCCTTGATGCGTTTGCCGAACGAGGCGAACTCACTGGCCACTGCTTTGGTGCCGGTGAAACCCGGCGCACCGATAATCGTCAGGTCTTCCGGTACACCGCCAAGCGCGGCCAGGCCCAGTTTGCGACCGGTCACTGGCTCGATGCCGCCGATCACGTTGTTCACGGTGTCGGCCGGGGTCGCGCCCGCTTCGACGATGACCACGTAGACCGGCACCTTGACCACTTTCAGGATCTGGAACACCGCGTGAAACAGCGTGCCCGACTCGGTACCGGTCGGGTCCAACAGTGCCTGGGTGGTGAAGCTGTTGATGCGGAACGGGGCGTTACGCGGAATCAGCAGATCCGCTTTCGGCGCAGTGCCGACCAGACCGATGACGTTGTCACCCAGGCCACCCATGGCCTCGGGGGATTCAGTGGCATTGACGGTAATGCCGTTGTGCTCGAAGTTCAAAACCTCAGCCATGGTTATTCAGCCTTCTTGGCAGCGGCCTTTTTGGCCGGGGTGGATGTAGAGGCCGACTCGACGGCCTCGGTTTTTTTCAGCTCCAGACGACCAGCGCTGCGCAGCGCACTGGCTTCCACATCGAGCAGGTCGAGTTCTTGACCGACGCTCGACCAGTGGCCACCTCCGGTGGGGAATGGGACGAGCACGGTGTAGGTTTGGCGTAGTGCCATTTGAGGTTCTCCAGAAACGAAAAAGCCCCTTTTGAGGAAGGGGCTGTCGGGTGTTGTTGGGTGTTGGGCGGAAAAGAAAACGCCCCGGTGGTTCGGGGCGTTACTCGGAAAGGCTGAAGGTCTCCATGGGTGGGTCGTCGAAACCCTGAGCTACCAGCCAGGCAGCCGCCAAAGCATCGTTCGGGCTGGTCGGCCATTCACTGTCTTGGGGTGCCCCTCCAACGATATCGACACGATTGAGTTCAACGCCGTAGATTTTCCAGGAGCGCAGATCCGCGATCTCGGTTTCAGTGGCAATATCCAAATCCACTGCGTTTTGCAATGTGGCAATCATGTTTGTGCTGAACTGCGTCAGGAGCGCTTTCTTCCTGGCGGCTTTCTTTTTCAGGGCGTCTGTAGTTGCGACCTCATCGACGACCCATTGATCGTCCTGCCACTTATCGAACTGGGTCGCTGGAGCTTCACGTGTATAACCTTCGGGCAAGTCACCCAACGTCTCCCAGACTTGCGCCTCACCGGTCTCGGTGCTGTAGACCGTCGTTCCACGGTAGTCCGCAACAATTTTCCACCCGTCGCCTGAAACCTTGACCGCTGTATGACCAGGCTCCAGCGTTGGCGGCTCACACTGATAAGCATGCGCGGGGATCAACCAGGTAAAAGGTTCCAGAGGACTCGGGTCTGCTACCCCCGCGCCGATGAACTCACCGGTAACGGGGTGCACATTACAGATCGTCGGTGGTGCGACCTCATCGGCGAGCCACCAGGACACCTCGCCTTCAACGGCCATGCGTTCGTCTGACATTCTCAAAAACTCCAATGTGGTTCTGATTAATATTTGATACAGGCGAGAAAAGCCGTGTTCAGTGGCCTGGCTTCAGTGCCACCGGAACTGGCAATGGTGATCGCGTGCGTGTGATCACCGGCGGCACTGGTCGTTGTCCCCGCAGACCCGTAGTAGGGCTCGTCACCCCACACCGCATTGCCGTCGGTGCCCGGCCCACGATCCAGGTTTATCCAAATCGAGTGTGTATGACTCCCGGCTACGGCCGCACTGCCGGTGTGCACGTGAGCGGCGTTCTGACTCGTCTGGGCGCTGCCGAGAATACGACCCGAATCGACGTTTCGCCCGTCATCGAACCCTCGATCGAAATGAGCACGAGAGTCCGGCAGGTTGAACGTCGTAGAACCATCCCCCGCCCCGTACAGTGTGCCGATCCTGGCAAACAGCGCGGCATAGGTCGTTCGCGATACAGCTGCCCCATTGCGTTTCAAAAAGCCGGCAGGCGGCGTTGCCATGGCGAAGTGCGTGACCTCCCCCACACGATCACCCGCCACGCCAAGTGCAAACGCCTCGACCTGCGCCTTGGTGTAAACGTCTGTCAGTCCGTAACCTGCCACCGTGGTCGGGTTGTCCCCCGCAATGGCCCGACCGTACTTATCAACGGTCAGCCCCCGATAGCTACCAGGCTGAATGCCTGTCCTGCCCACGAGCATTTCGAAGGTCAGTGCGGTAGTACCCAGAGTGATGGGGCCGTTGGTTGTCAGGTGCCACAGAGAGTCGCCATTCGCGACCCCTTCTTCGACCATGACCGTCAGGCCGGGCGATACCTTGGCGCTGGTATTGGCATCTAAGGCCCGCGACCAACCGTTATTGGACACAACCCAGATGCCGCTATCTTTGGCCAACGTCTGATAAGGCAATAGCACACGATCACCCGCGACCAATGCAACACCATCAATCTGCTGAGCACCGTTCAACACCACGTTAGCCGTGGCGGCAACCCGCACCGATTGCTTGCCGTCGAGTTTGCCGAGCTCTTCGGCGAGGTAACTCATAACCCACGCACGAGTGGCTTTTACCACCGTGTCGTCAATCAACAACGTCACCAACGCCGCATTACTGGTCTCGAAAATCGAACGAATGTAGAACTCTTTCCCCGAGCCCGAAGTCGCCAGCACCGGCTTGAACGATTCCGGATACTTGACGATGGCGTAAAGGATCCCGGTATCAGTCCAGATCCCAGCCTCACGCACATACCAGCCGCCCACTTCAGGCGGGATAGTCACTTCAGCCAGCAACCAGCTCGGATTCTTCTCATCCTGGAACAGTGCATTGAGTGGCCCGCGCCACACTTCGCGTTTCAGTGCCGTGGCGGTCGCGGCCGGGTTGTAAACCGCGCCGCCGCCGTCGCCGACGGAAATCTGCGACAGCTTGATCGGTGTGCCCGCTGCCTTGCAGGCGGTTTCGTAGGCGATCCCCGCATTGGTGAGCAGGGTGTAATAGTCGGCCATTTAGGACCCCTGAGGATAAATAGTGGAGGTTTCGACGGTGTAGAGCCCAGCGGCCATGAAGGCCTGACCCGAGGCTTCAAGCCCTTCGATGACGATCGGATAAACCGTGGTCAGCTCGCCGCATACGGTGGCGGCGCCGATGACATGACTGCCGAATGCGCTCAAGCCGACGGAAACCTTCAAGGTGTCGCGTTCGCTTTTGGCATCGGCCAGGCGTCGGTCGAGACGGGCGTCGATTTCTTCGCTGTAGGGCTGTTCGGTGAAGGCCCTGACGGAAAAGCTGTAAGGCGGGCCGGGTGGTGTTTGTTCGTACCAGGCGCGCACCTCAGGCATCAATTGCAATCCCTTGGCCGCGTTTTCCAGTGCTTTTCGCGTCCCGGCCTGCCGTGCGGTGGGCCAGGCCAGTTCCACCGTCAGGCGTTTTTCCGCCTCGGTCGCCTCGGTGCTCCATTCGCTGACCCCGCGATCCGCGCCCAGGTACGGCAGGAACGCCAGCGGTGTTTTGGCGGGGTTCATCAGTTCGGGGAACGGCCGGTCGATGCGCTCAAGCAACCGGGCGAAACCGAGATCAAGCGCCCTTTCCAGCGGTGAGCTGTTGGCCGGCAACAGGCTCGGGCGAGGTGTGTCGTCACTCATAACGTATCCACCTCGACCTCGACGCCCGTGCAATACGGCGCTTGAAAAGCGCTCGTCACAATCGGCGCTACCGGCTCAAGGATTTGCAGTTGAACCGCCCCGGCGCTGTGCAGCGTGTAGTCGATCCAGCTCGGGTCCACTCGCCCTTCCAGGCGATGACAGGCATCGGCATACGCCTGCAGCTGCTGTTGCGCGGCAACCTTGGTCAGCCCTGAATCGGGGCCCGGGTTGATCTTCGCGATCACCCGGATTTTGTAGTTCTTGATTTGCGCGCCCTGCACGGTGACCAGGTCCGTTTCGGGCCGGACATCAGGCCGGGCGAAATGCTGGCGAACACCGTCAAGCAGCGCTTCGGACGGCGTGCCATCGCCCTCTCGGGAAAGCACCGTAACCGTGACTTCGCCTGGCGCGGTCCGGCGCCCGTTGCCGTCCTTGACCTGCGCGACATAGCCGTCCGGGTCGAAGGTGTAAGTGACCGTCACCACACCCGCCGCGGTGGTTTCCACCTTCACGGCAGGCCGTTCGCCAAGGGTGAAGATCTCGCGCCGATACTGCATGCGTGAGCCGGCCGCCGGTGCATGGGGCGCCAGGTAATAACGCAACCGGGCGTCGTCGTCGCTCTCGTAGACCGGATTGATCGGCGGGAACGCCGCCGGGTCGCCCGGGTCCAGCAACTGGCGCTCAAGCCCCATGTCCGCGAGGCGCGCATCGAGGTTGGTCCCAGTGGCCCACCACGCCAGCATCTGCTTGATACGGGCGTTGTATTTGCGTTCATGGGTTTGCAACCGTACACAAAACGCCTCAAGTGCCAGGGTCAGCAACTCGCTTTCGTTTTCCAGGCTGACCGCAAGCTTGGCCGCGCTCTCGGGGGAACGGGCGCCGACGTACTCGACAACGAAGGTCTTGAACTCCGCGAGCAGATCCTCGAACGCTTCGACCGTGACGATTGCCGGTTCGGCCAACTGGTTCTGGCCAGGTATCAACATACTCATGCCACCACCTCGAAGGTCTGTTGGCGGTTTTTCCAGGTGCCGGCGAAACGCAACAACAACCCGGCACCGTAGCGGCTGGCCACAATGACCTGCGGCTCGAAATCGTCGATGCCGTTGTACTTGTTGTAAAACGCTTGGGCGGCATGGCTCTGGGCGAGAATCAGCAGGTCGTCGCCGAGGTTCTGCCCCAGCAACTCAGTGAGTGCGCAACCATACAAAGGGCGCTTCTGACGCGTGCCCAACGGCGTGGTCAGCGCCCGGGTGGCGCGCTGCACGAACTGCAGCCAGTCGTCGACCGTTGCGCCGGTGTTTCTATCGATTCCGATCATGGGAAGCTCTTTATGCAGTACTGATGACGCGACCCTGGTGATCCACCAACGGGCCGCTCAGATGCACACCGGAAGCGTCGAGCCGCAGGCCGACGGCGCCCAGTTGCAATTCGATGGCCTCAGGCCTCATCGCCAGCCTCGCCGGGCCGATGTTCAACTCGAGGGATTCACGGGAACCGGTGAACGCCGCCGGGCCGTTCTTCCAGTGCAGGACATGACTGGCGTGGTCGTAACCGTTTTCCGTGCCGTCCTGATAAAGGCGACGCGTCAACGATGCCTGTGTCGAGACGGGCGGGAACTGACCGCCGTTGAGACCGAACAACGCCACCGACTGCCCGCCGCCCTCGCCACCGCCGTGGTTCAGCAGCAAACACTGCTCACCCACGGAAGGAATCCGCGACTCGCTCTGTGCCCCGGCGCTTGGGTTGAAAAACCGGATCGCCGGGGTGAGCAGTTCCCCATGACGGACCTTGCAGGTATTGCTGGCCGCATCGACTTCCTGACACACGCCGATGCGACAGAAACTGTCAGCACGCCGGTGCAAGTCTTCGAGCTCGGTTTCCATCTCGGCCAAACGCTCGATGATCGGCCCCAGTTGCATACGTAACAGCGCATCAAACATGGGTCAGCCCTCGAGTGCGGTGTATTGACCCGGGTCGTCGATGTTCGACACCTCCCAGGTACGGGCAAATTTCGGGATGCCCAACGGGTCTTCGAGCAGCGTCGGGCCGAGGTACAGGGTTTGGGTAAATGAAACGGTCCAGGCGGTGTACTCCCGTGCATCGCTGATGAACGTGGACGGGATGCCATCAATGTTCATCGGCAGATCGCATTGCTCGCCCGGCAGTTTCCAGCGGTTATCGACGACCAGACTTTTCAACTCACTGGCCAGATCGCACGCCGCCAACCCTGCGCCGGGCAACACGGCTTGCAAGGAAACCGTCAGGACATGAGCGATACGTCCGTCGTTGGCACGGATGCCCGGCGCATCGCGTTCGATGGCGATCAACACCCAGGGCAAATCGACAGTGCCATCAAAGTCTTGATGACTCCCGACCTTCAAGCCGGGAATGGCGATACGCAACGTCTCGGCAATGGCAGAAAACAGCTGCGACGGTTTTTCGATGACAGCGGGCATCAATGGCCTCCTATTCCTATGGCAATACGAAGATCAGCGACGCCGGTTCACTGTTGATCCGGGTGAGAATCGCGCGGTGGCACTTCACAAACGCCAATCCGCTTGGCGGCCCAACGTTCGTAAAGTCCGATGGCCACGTCCGCCCCGGCCATCGCCGTCAGGCAGCCAAAGGCGCCGGCGGCCCAGATCGACAGGCCCGCGGCGTACAACAGCATGATCGCCGAGACGCCACAGATCATGCAGGCCCCGGACCGCAAGGCCAGGCGCCGCAGCAGTGACCAGCCACGGGCGCCCTCCTTGTCGGCGCGCCACATTTCGCCGGACACCCCGCCCGCTACGGCGAGGAGGATGACGAGCCAGATCGGCATGTCCAGCAACGCTTGTTGCTCGTTTGTCATGTCCCGCCTCCTGGGGTAATTGATGAGTGATGTGTGTTGGATTCAATCGATGTCTCTTGAGGTAGGCATTCCAAAAAGCCCGGAGCATTCCGGGCTTTTCAGTAATGCGCTCCTTCGCCTTCCTTTAATCCTGTGTCAAAAAGGAAGCTGACTTTTCGGCGCTACTGGCGCGGTACGAGTCCATTCAAATTGTTTTTCCGACCGCGGTCCCTGCCCGCCGGATAACTGCTTCTGGTGCTTTACGCTGCACACCCGGGTCAGTTGCCAACCCTCTGAACCGTTGAGGCCGGTTCATCGCTGCCTTTGTGATGGAACTAAAGAGCTTCGTTTCGAGCCGCTTTGTTGAGCGGCTTGAGACAAAGAATATGCATGGATGCATATACAGTCAATGCATAAATGCATTTATTTATGCGCTTAAAATGCACAGACGCATGAAAGCCCCACAGACAAAGGCGTTGGCGGTTTTCGGCAGGCGAAAAAAAACCCGTCGGGCGACGGGTTTTATCTGACAGCGGTGAGGTTAGCGGGCGTACATGCCCCACCAGAAGACGTGACCAAGGATGACGATTTGCTCTTCCTGGATTTCCTGGAAGCTGTAGTCCTCGTCCGGATGCTCATCGCGATTGAAGCTGCGCAGGCGAATCCCGGTCGGCAGGCGATAAAGCTGTTTCACCCGTAACTGGCCGTTGTGGTTGATGGCGTACAGGTCGCCGTCGATGATGTCGCCAATCCCGCATTTACCGGCATTCACCCCCACCGTGGCGCCGTCGCGCAGTACCGGCAACATGCTGTTGCCACGCACGGTCACGCATTTGGCCTGGTCGAACTGCACACCGTTGTGGCGCAAGCTACGCTTGCCGAAGCGCAGGCTAGAGCGCTCGCTCTCTTCGATGACGAATCTTCCTGATCCAGCAGCCAATTCAACCTCGCGAAGAAAGGGGACAGACACCTCGTCGTCATCGACAGGCGTATCGTCGTCCCACAGGCTTATGTCCTTGAGTTCCGAATGCAATTGATCGCGCCCGGCGCTGGCGGCCGGCGCGACATCCGCGCGGCCCCGCAATTGATCGGTGCTCACAGCAAAGTATTCGGCAATCTTCGAGATATGTTTATCCGAAGGATCGACGATTTTCCCGCTGAGGATGCGCGAGAGAGTGGATTGAGGCACGCCGGTGCGACGGTGAAGCTCCGTGGGGGAGATCCCGTGCTGATCGAGCAGCGCTCTTAAGACGGTAGAAACATTGCGTTTTTGCATAACGCGAATAGTGCTTGATCTTTTTTCGGAAGACAAATGCCAAATTGCATAATTTGTGCATAGACCCACGAAAAATAGCCTTGAGGCTTTCATGCCTGCGTCGGGCGGACCGCCCATGGTAACCTTGCGCCCATCGCGGAAAAGCCGGGCCGATGCCCCTCCTTTGCCCCACACCTTTCAACGAATTTGCCTATATCCGATGAATAAAGCCGTCTCCGATCTGTCCTCCCACACGCCAATGATGCAGCAATACTGGCGCCTGAAGAACCAGCACCCCGACCAGCTGATGTTCTATCGCATGGGCGACTTCTACGAGATCTTCTATGAAGACGCGAAGAAGGCCGCCAAGCTGCTGGACATCACCCTGACGGCTCGTGGGCAATCGGCGGGTCAGGCGATTCCGATGTGTGGGATTCCTTACCACGCTGCGGAAGGTTACCTGGCGAAACTGGTGAAGCTTGGCGAATCGGTGGTGATCTGCGAGCAGGTCGGCGACCCGGCCACCAGCAAAGGGCCGGTGGATCGTCAGGTGGTGCGGATCATCACGCCCGGCACGGTCAGCGATGAAGCGCTGCTGGATGAGCGTCGGGACAACCTGATCGCAGCGGTGCTGGGGGACGAGCGTCTGTTCGGTCTGGCGGTGCTGGACATCACCAGCGGCAACTTCACGGTGCTGGAGATCAAGGGCTGGGAAAACCTGCTGGCGGAACTGGAGCGGGTCAACCCGGTTGAGCTGATGATCCCGGATGACTGGCCGAAGGATTTGCCGGCGGAAAAACGCCGTGGGGTTCGTCGCCGTGCGCCGTGGGATTTCGAGCGCGACTCGGCGTTGAAAAGTCTTTGCCAGCAGTTCTCCACCCAGGACCTGAAAGGTTTCGGCTGCGAGAACCTGACCCTGGCCATC
>Ga0182007_10001091_pt1 | contig 14748 bp, 17 predicted proteins | sample Sormic07211113_1_FD_123023 | JGI IMG/M metagenome (GOLD analysis project Ga0182007, IMG submission 123023) | Rhizosphere microbial communities from Sorghum bicolor, Mead, Nebraska, USA - 072115-113_1 MetaG | ecosystem: Host-associated > Plants > Roots > Rhizosphere | place: USA: Nebraska... | reverse complement strand
CGTGCCGCCTGAAACACCCGGTTGGGCCCAGCGCATGCAGCGCAACCAGCGCCTTATCCACGGCGCCTCGGCGGCTGCTCACGTGCTGCGCTCTTCTGATCACGGGGGCGGCGGCGCCAGTCCCAGTTTGCGAGACGAAAGCGGAACATGAACATGCCATTCAAACGGCCCGAAGTCCGCTACTCGGACACGTCGGCCCCCATCACTCCGTATCAGGCGGCGGCGCAGGCCTGGGACGAACGCCTCGGCAGCGCGCGCGTGCAGGCGCGCAATTGGCGGCTGATGGCCTTCGGTTGTCTTGGCCTCGCGCTGTTGATGGCCGGCGCGCTCGTCTGGCGCGCCGGACAGTCGCTCGTGACGCCCTATGTGATTGAGGTGGAGGCAGCCGGGCAGGTGCGTGCCGTCGGCGAGGCACTCACGCCGTACAAGCCCACGGATGCGCAGATCGCCTTCCATCTGGCGCACTTCATCACCAACGTGCGATCGCTGTCGATCGACCCTATCGTGGTCCGGCAAAGCTGGCTGCAAGCGTATGAATTCGCGACCGATCGTGCGGCTGGCACGCTGAACGAGTACGCGCGAACCAACGATCCTTTCGCGCGCGTAGGTCAGCAGACCGTCGCCGTCGAAGTGACCAGCGTCGTGCGCGCCAGCGACGACACGTTTCAGCTGCGCTGGATCGAGCGCAGCTACCTGAATGGAACGGTGTCAGCAACCGAACGCTGGACCGCGATGCTGTCCATAGTCATCCAGACGCCGCGCACCGAGGAGCGGCTGCGCCGCAATCCGCTGGGCATCTACGTCAACAGCCTGAACTGGACGCGCGAGCTCGTCACCACCGAAGGAAGGAAGCCATGAAGAGACTGACTCTGTTGCTCATGATCGTCGCCACGGTTGCGGCCGCGACCGCGGGATGCGCGACAAAGCCCGCGCCGCCGCCCGAGATCCGGCTCGATGAGGCCGTGCCCGCGCAACTGCTGCCGGAACCCGCGAAGCCAATCGAAGTCGTCGCGGTGCCCGAGCCGCTGCCTTTGCCCGAGCAGCTCAAGCCCGTAGCCGAGGACCGCGAATACTGGCCGCCGCCGGAGTTCGCGAACGTGCCGGAGCGCGTCGCGCAGGCCAACAAGGAAGCGCGGATGGCGCCGACGCGCGAGGGCTACCTCAATGCGATCCAGGTATGGCCGTATTCGGAAGGGGCGCTGTACCAGCTCTACGCAAGTCCCGGGCGTGTCACCGTCATCGCGCTGCAGCAGGGCGAAGAGCTGGTAACGGTGTCCGCCGGAGACACCGTGCGCTGGATCGTCGGCGATACGGCCAGCGGCGCCGGCGCGACGCTGCGTGTGAACATCCTGGTCAAGCCGACTCGAATCGGATTGAAGACCAACCTGGTCATCACGACCAGCCGCCGCACTTACCTTCTCGAGCTCAGCTCCACGGAGCGCACGTGGATGGCGTCGGTGTCGTGGGATTACCCGGGGGACCGCATGGCCGCGCTGCAGAAGCAGGCGCAGCGCGCGGAGGCCGCCGCGCCTGTCGACACGGGCATGACGCTGGAGCGTTTGAAGTTCCGCTACGAGCTGAGCGGTGGCAACCCGGCGTGGCGCCCCTTGCGCGCCTTCGACGATGGCGAGCGGGTCTACATCCAGTTTCCGCCGGGCATCGCACAAGGCGAGTTGCCGCCGCTGTTTGTGATCGGCGCGCAGGGTGACGGACAACTCGTGAACTACCGATTCCGCGCGCCTTACTACGTCGTGGACCGTCTGTTCGGTGCGGCCGAACTGCGGCTGGGTACCGACAAGACGCAGGTCGTTCGCATCCAGCGCACGGACGGCGTGCCGCGGAGTGGCTCGTGAACACCACCGCCACGCCACCCAAGGAGCCTTCGGACATGGCGGCATTGCGGGCCGTACCGCAGACCGTCATGCGACTGAATCGCCGCACGCTTGCGGTGCTGATCGGGGTTGTGTCGGCGGCGGTGCTGGGCGCCACGATTTGGTCGCTTCAGGGCACCAAGCGCCACCGCGAAGGCGCCGCGCCAGAACTGCACAACGTCGATCGTGTGGCCAAGGCCGAGAATCTGGACCAGCTTCCCGCCGATTATTCGAAGATCGCGCCGGCAACTTCGCCGCCTGTCCTGGGACCGCCCTTGTCGGGGGATCTGGGCCGGCCGATGCTTCGAGCGGAGCGCGAGCCAGCCGCAGGAAGGAGCAGCCCGAATCGATTCGATGAGGATGCGCACGCGGAGCGCGTGAACCGGCTCCGCGAAGCCGAAGAAGCGACGAAAGCGCCGGTGGTTTTCAAGCAGAATGCGCGCGCCGGCGCGACGTCCGTCGGGCAGGTCGGAGCACCACTCGCAGGCCCGGATCGTGCTGATCCCAGGATGAAGATGGACGCGACCGATGTTGTGAACGCGGGGCAGTCAGCTGCATCAGCCGGTCACAAGCAGGCGTTCGTCGATCGGGCGGGTGATCCGGTGGGTGTGAGTACGGCTCGCCTGCAGGCGCCGATATCACCCTACTTGGTCACGGCGGGAACGATCATTCCCGCGGCACTCATTACGGGGATCAACTCGGATTTGCCGGGACAGGTGATCGCCTCGGTGACAGAGTCCATCTACGACACGGCGACGGGCCGGTATCTGCTGATCCCGCAGGGCACTCGAATGATCGGGCGCTACGACAGCCAGGTGTCTTTCGGGCAGCGGCGCGTTCTTCTCGTGTGGACTCGGCTGATCCTGCCGGACACGTCGTCGATCGCGCTCGATCGCTTGCCGGGGATCGATCCCGCAGGCTACGCCGGCCTCGAAGACGGCGTGGACTGGCATTGGGACCGCATCTTCGCTGGCGCCGCCTTGTCGACGCTGCTCGGCGTCGGTGCCGAATTGGCGGCGCCGCAGCGCGGTGGCTCCGATGGCCAAGTCGTCGTCGCGACTCGTCAGAGCGTTCAGGATTCGGTGAACGAGGTCGGCAAGGAAGTCACGAAGAAGAATCTCGACGTGCAGCCGACGCTCACGATCCGGCCGGGATTCCAGCTTCGGGTGATGGTGAGCAAAGACATGATCCTGCGGCCGTACCAGCCGCTGTTTTTCGTGAGGAGCACGCCGTGACGACTGAGCTGCGTCTGGGTCCGTTGCCCAAGACTTTGGTGGTGAAGCTATCGATCGCGTTGCCGGCAGCTCTCAAAGCCGATCTGGATCGCTACGCGCAGCTGCACTCGCAGACTTGGGGAGAAACGACGGACGTTGTCGAACTCATTCCCCACATGCTCCAGGCGTTTATCGCGCGCGATCGCGCCTTCAGGAAAGTACGTCAGTCGAATCAGCGTTCGAGAAATGCTCCCGCGCAAACTCAATGAAGTCGCCGAGTGGCGCCGATACCTCACCGTTGGAGTGCAACACGTAGGTCGTGAGTGGCGGAGCGGCCTCGATCGGGCGAAGCACGATGTCCCTGCGCACGGCGGCTGTAGCCTGTGCTGAACCGACCAAGCCGATCCCATGCCCGAGCGCGACCAGCGTCAGCATCGTGCCGAGTGTGTTCGCCCGGAATGCGACGCACGGCCGAGTGAGGGTGTTCACAAAGTGGTCGATTTCAAATCCGGCGGCCAAGTCCGACTCGGCGCTGAACAGGATCAACGGGTAGCGGACCAGGTCGGCGGGCAGGACTGCACATGTGTGCGACAGCGGATGCGCGGCTGAAACCGCTGCGCAGATCTGATCGTGAGCAACCGCCTGCGCCTGGATCCCCTCTCGATCGCGGCCGTCTAGTGAGATGGAGGCATCGACGAGGCCGTCTCGAATCCCGCTGATTTGCTGATGCAGCGGAATCTCGAGGAGTGCGACCGCGACATCCGGGTTTGCCACACGGTAGCGCGCGAGAATCTCGGTCATTCGGCAATAAGCCGTGCAATCGGACACCCCGATGCGCAGTTGATCGCCTTGCCCGAGTGCGGCCGACCTTGTAGTCGTCTTCGCTTGCTCCATCAAGGCGACCGCGCGTCGAGCGTAGTCCAGCAAGACCGTGCCAGCGCGAGTGATCCTGGTGCTGCGAGTGCTGCGTTCAAATAGGCGGACACCGAGGTTCCCCTCCATCTCACGAATTGCCCGCGACAGAGGCGACTGCTCCATCTGCAACCGTTCCGCAGCGCGTGCGAAGTGCAGTTCTTCTGCCACCGCGATGAAGTAGCGTAGGTGGCGCAGCTCGAGGAGCCGCTCGTTCTTGTTTTCCATATCCCTGATTCATTTCTTTTTTTGGTCTTTCACTGCGAGGCGCTTAACTCCATCGCGTATCCGAACGAGAAGGTGCGCCGCTTCTGGTCGGACAGCGCGGTCTGCTCCTTGTTCGTGACGGCGTAGCTCGCCAGCAACCGGCCCGCTCCGAGCGGCACCGGTACGGCGACGTTCGCCGGGCGCAGTTTGATCGACGTTGTGGGGTTGTCGAGCTCGGTACGGATGATCTGGCCGAACACCTTCACGACGTTGAAGTCGTAGGACACGCCCCAGTTCACCGTGTCGGCCTCGGTCATGAGGACCGTAGCCGGCGCCTTGGAGAAGTTCAGGCTCATGCCGCGCAGGCGGTCGATAACGAGGCCGGTAGAGAACGAGCCGCCCGTGTACACCAAGCTCCCGGCGACACGGCGGCCGGCAGTCGTGCCTTCCGAGGGCGCGGCCGCCAGCGCAGCGACGAATCCGCCCACGCTCGGCGACGTGTAGCTCAGGACGTTGCTCCAGCCCGAGTCGGATGCGCCGCTGCCGGTCATCATCGGTTGCCCGGCGCTGGGCAGGTAGGTGTGCAGCAGGCTCGGGCCGAAGGTCGAGGAGTCATTGAATGCGCTGTAGCGCATCAGGTTCACGAAGCCCAGGGCGGCCTGGCGCCCCAGGCGCACCGTGCCCCAGTCGCCTTGCAGACCGACCCAGCTGGCGCGCGAGAAGTAGCCGTCGGTGTCGGAGCGCCCGGCGGCACCGGCGTCCACGCGCACGAAGGAGCTCAACTCGAACATCGCGCGCAGGCCTCCACCGAGGTCCTCGGTTCCACGCATTCCCCAGTGCGAGGTGGTGAGACCACCGCTGTCGACGCGCGTGACGGCTTTTTCGCCCGCGAGTTCCTTGCGATAAACCAGCGTGTCGACTACACCAAATAGGGTGACGCTCGATTGCGCCTGAGCGGCGCCAGTGGTAACGGCGCGGAATCCGCATGAAGCCTCCAATATTCAGTAAGCTTAATATCAGTATACTGCAAGTCGTCCGGCGGATGGATATCTAGGACAATCCCGGGTATGAGCGCACGCAAAGCCACCGACAGCGAACTTCACCGCGGAGTTGGCGAGGATCTCTACGAACAGCCTGGTCACCTGATTCGGCGGGCGCACCAGATTGCGCAAGGGATGTTCGACGAACATGTCGGGCGCGAAGTGACGCCGATCCAGTACGCGATTCTTCGAATGGTGTATGAAGTGCCCGATATCGATCAGGTCGGGCTGGCGCGCGCGATCGGATTGGACACGTCGACGACGGCCACGACAGCGGCCCGATTGGAGGCCAAGGGCTTGCTCAAGCGGTCCATCGTGCCGACGAATCGCCGGCAACTCGAACTTCGACTGACCCAGGACGGCGTGAAGCTTCTTCGCCGCCTTGTCGCAGGTGTTCATACCATGCGCACGCAGTTGCTCGGCGGGCTCGAGCCCCCGGAGCAGGAGAAGTTCATGGCGCTGCTGCGCAAATTCGTGCACCTCAACAACGATCAGAGCCGCGCACCGCTGCAAGCGGCGCCCATTCGGCAGTCGCGCACACGTCGAACGCCATAGGGACGCTTCGACGCCACCGAAATCAGCTTTCGATGGAATCAACTTCCCGTCGGCCGCGGCAGCGCCTACTCTGCACGCAACGAACTTCGATTCCGAGGAGACATCATGGAAATCGTCGCGAAGCGCCGGGTATCGGCGCCGCTGGACAGGCACGTCGAGTCGGTATGGATGCTGCGGCCCGGTGTCCTTTCCGGCGGAGCGGTGACGGTGCTGCCCGTGGGCCGCGCCAGCATCGCGATTGCATTGGGACACGTGGAATTCCACGTCCTGTCGAACGATGGCTCGGTGGAACGAAGTGTCGCTTCTCCCATGCTTTGTCATGCGATGGCGGGGCCCGTGTCCATCGGCCTGCCGCTCGCCCATGCGGCAGCCGTGGTCGGCATCAACTTCCGAGCCGGAGGCCTGCGGGCATTCACGTTCGAGGGGCTCGCGGACCTGGACCTGGGCGTCGTGGCGCTCGAGCAGCTTTGGGGCGAGCGCGTGCGCGACTGGGGGCAGCTGATCGAACGAGCGGCTTCCGGCGGAGAGGAAGCGGCGCTCGCGCTCGTCGAATTCCTGCTCGTTTCCCAATTGCGCGAGCAAGTGCACGCCATGCCGCCGATGCAAGATGCCGTGATCGCACTTGCCGACATTCACGACGGTTCGTCGGTGATGCAGCTCGCAGAGCGGAACAAGCTCACGCCGAAGGCCTTTCGCCGCGCGTTTCGGGACACGACGGGACTCAACCCCAAGTCGTTCGCCCGCGTTGCCCGGTTTCGCGGAGTGCTCGCGCGCCTGCAGCGCAAGGACGAATCGACGCTCACCCAAATCGCCGCGGAGCACGAATACTCGGACCAAGCCCATTTCGTCCACGATTTCAAGGCGCTGTCGGGCATGACACCCTCCGCCTACGCCGCGCGCGGCGGCGAGAAAGGCGCCTGCCTGTTCACGCGCATGAAGAACATGTGGGAGCGCCTTGTCGGCGCTCGGCCCGAGACCGCTACTTCAGGGAGCCCAGATAGGCGATCAGATCCTCAAGTGCTTTCGAATCAGTGAGCCCGTCGTACTTCATCTTGCCGCCGGGATTCGACTGGCTCACCGGCCGCGAGAGATAAGCGCGCAGCCTTTCCTCGTTCCAGCTCCAGCCAGACTTCTTCATCGCTTCCGAATAGTCGAATCCATCGACGCTCGCCGCGGGGCGGCCGAGCACGTGAAAGAGCGACGGCCCTTTCTTATTGTGTCCTGCACGCGTGCTGTGGCATTCCATGCACTCGGCCTTGAACACGTCGGCGCCGCGGGCCGAATCGCCCGCGTGCGCCGCACCGGCCACGACCGCCGCGGCGAGCGCGACGCCGATCTCAGAATGCCAGTTGCGCATTGATCCAGAAGCTGTCGAGGTCGTGCGCGTTCGGCGATCCGGGGCCGAAGCTCGCCGTGCTGCTGCCGTTGAACTTGTCGAAGCGGATCCAGGCCAGGCTCAGTCTCAGGTTCGAGCCGAACGGACCGGGCGCCTCCTCCCGTCCCCACACCGTCCACATGGGCGAGATGTAGGTGAAGTTCGTGTCGGGCTTGCCGTAGAAAGGCGGCGCAGAGAACCGCGCCGGATCGCTGCTCCCCTTGAGGAAGGAGCGGCCCGCGAAGATGCCCCAGGTGTTCTTGTAGAAGTAGGTGGCCGACAGCGCCGTCTCACGGATGGTTCCGGTCGGCAGGCTCACGATGCCCGGGATGAAGAACGGGTGCGGCGGCGTCGTGCCGTAATCGCGCTTCTCGCGGATGTAGCTCGCACGCAGTTGCAGGATGTGGTCGCGGTTGCCGAGGTATTCGTACATGGCGTCGACGCCGACATCGGAGTACTTGTCCTCGGGCCCGCTGCGCGCGGAACCGGCTTGCAGCTTCGCTTGCAGCCCGATCAGGCCGGCGGAGAAGAACTGCGTCTTCGCGTCGTGCATCCATGCGAGGCGCCAGTACACGTTGCCGCCGAGCTTGCCCGGATCGCCGTAGTCCTTGCCCGGCAGCATAGTCGGCTGGCCGAGCTTGTGTTGGTCGCCTAGCGACAGCGAGCGGTAGGTGCCCAACTCGCCGTACCAGTGGTTGTCGAGGATCGCGTAACCGGTCGCGCCGACCACGCGATGCGCGAGTCCGCCTTGCCAGTTGTTCAACAGGCTGCCGGTGGGCGTCGCGGTGATGGGATCGCGGCCCGGCCCCGCCGCGCCGAAGCCCCATGCGGGCAATGCATCGATCGGGTCCGTCACGCCCGGATGGTTGTTGACCGAGACGCCCCACGTCAGCTTGCGCGATCCGACCGCCGATTCGCGCGCGAAGCGAACGTCCATCGCGTCGAGCGCGGTGTAGTTCGACGAGATCGTGTCGGCGTTGTCGCGCACCTTCACGAAAGCGCCGACGTCGGTGAACAGTTTGCCCGCGACGTACACGTCGGCTTCGGCCACACGTTCCGTCGCCTTGCCGAGCGCCGGTTTGATGCGGCTCAACTGCACCAGTCCCGAGAGCGGAACTTTGCCGTCCTTGCCGTCGCTGTCCGTGTAGCCGCCCAGCTTGAAGCGGATGCCGTAGGGCGTGAGATGCGGGCCGTAGCCGCCGATGTGGCAAGCGGCGCACTCCGAACCGGTTTGCCGCGCGAACGCGGGAACCGCGTGCGCGGCAGGGACCGCGGATACGGCGAGCGCGAGGGTCGCGGCGCCGCGCCAGCGGCGTCCGGGATGGGTCATGGTGTGTCTCCTCTTTTCTGGATGAACGATGGCCAGGGCCACATCGCGCGCACCACCGGCTCGCGACGGATGAACTGGTGCCAGCACGCCGCGGCAGCATGAATAGCGATGAGGCCGATGAAGGTAAACGCCAGTGCGACGTGCCAGTCGTGCAGCCTCTCGCCAAGGTCCTCGTCGTTCGTGGCGAGGCTCCACCAACCCAGCACGGGCAGCGCGACGAGAAAGGCGTACAAGGCCATGTGCGCGGCGCTCGCGACGAGGCGACTGCGCGCTGGGCGATGCGGCAGCAAGTCGGGCAGCGGAGCGGACCATGCGCGCAGCAGCAATCGCAGTGTCGTCAGGACGAGGATCAGCACTCCGCACCAGCGATGCACTTCGAGCAGCGATGCGCGCCCGGTCTTCGCTTCGACGAGTTCACGCGCCAGGATCGCAGCGACGCCGACAAGGAGGACCGCGGCGGTCGTCCAGTGAAGCGCCGCCAGCAGGGGCGGGCGCTTCGCGGGCTCGATGATTGATCGCTGGTCCAAACCGAATCCTTTCGAGGCACGGTTTGTACGCAAAGAACCCGGCGCAGCCTTGTAAAAAAAGGCCGGCGCGAGGCCTTTCTTCGGTCATGGATCGACGTCGTCGATGTGTTTTGCCGCCTGGGTCAGCGGGTCCAACAGCTACCGCAGTCGCCCTAGACGCTGTGATCGGGTTGAAGCCTCTTTCAGCGCTGCCTTAGCTTCCCGGCGGCCGCGCGAGCGCTGCCGCCAGCATCGCCCTATCCATTTCCGCGACCGAAAGGCCCTCGATCATGTAGGAGCGCATGATGCTCTTGGCGCGCGTGGTGGTGTAGCCAAAGAGCGCCGACCACATCGAGACCAGGCGCAGCCGCAGCTGCGTCGGCGCTGCGTCAGGCAGGGCCCGATGGAAGAGATCCATCAGGAGTGCATAGGTGGCAGCCTGTTCCGTCAGCTGCGTTTCCGAGTCCGGGTGTTCGGTGACCTCGTTGTCGTACAGCATGCTGAACAGCCCGAGATTGTTCAGGCCGAAAGCCAGGAAAGCGCGGCAGGCCGCCTCCAGCGCATCCCAGGGGTTCGGATGCAGGCCGATCACCTTCCGCAGCTCGCCTCCCAGCTCGGCATGCGTTTCGTTCGCGATCGCGAGCAGCAGGTCGCCGCGGTTGCTGAAGTGCCGGTACAGCGCGCTCGGCGCGACCTGTATCTGCAGGGCCAGCTCGCGCATCGACAGGGCATCGTGCCCTTTCTCCTCGATGACCACGCGGGCCGCAGCCAGTGCCGCCTCACGCAGGTTCCCATGGTGGTAAGTCCGTTGCGCCATCACGCCGTCATTGTGCTTTCGTCCGGCCGTCGGCGTCCCCATGGGGGTTTCCCCGATGTCTGCGCCGCCCGCTCGGCGATAAAGTGAACAGTGATCACATAATATTGTGAACGTTTATCACATCATGAGTCCCGCGCGGTGCGCGGGAGCAGGAGAGACTCTCGTGACCGCTTATCCCCGTAACGCCTGGTACGTTGCCGCGATGGACGACGAACTGGCCGCGGGTTCGCTGCTGGCACGCACCTTCCTGGGCGAACCCGTGGTCCTGTTCCGGGATGCCTCCGGTGCGCCTCGGGCGCTGCAGGACCGCTGCCCGCACCGCTTCGCGCCCCTGTCCGCGGGCAGCCTGTGCGACGGCGGTAATTCCGTGCAATGCCGCTACCACGGCCTGCATTTCGACGGCGACGGGCAGTGCGGCCACAACCCGCACGGCCCCATTCCCAAGGCCGCCACCGTGCGGGCGTATCCGGTCCGCGAACGCGCCCGCCTCGTCTGGATCTGGATGGGCGATCCCGCCTTGGCCGATGACAGCAGCATCCCCGACTACGGCGCCGTCACGACGGCCCACGAGGACGCCACCATCCGTGGTCGCTTGCCCACCGCCTGCGAGGCGATGCTGCTGGTCGACAACATCCTGGACCTGTCGCACGTGGACTACCTGCATCCCACCAGCCTGGGCGGCGGCGGGCTTCACCACGTGAAGCCGGTAGTCACCGATTCCGCCCCCGACCAGGTGAAGATCTCGTGGCGCTCCAGCGGCGAGACCGCACCGCCGGCCTTGGCCATGCACCTGCGCGACCCGGCGGCGCCGACCGACCAGTGGACCGAGGTGACCTGGACAGCACCCACGACCATGCTGCTGTCCGTTGGTGCCACTTTGGTCGGCGAGCCGCGCGAAGATGGCTTCGTCGCGCTCAACCTGCACCTGGCGACGCCGGAAACCACGGGACGCACCCACTACTGGTACTGGTCCTCGCGCAACTGCGCCATCGACCCGCAGGCCAACGCGATGATCCGTTCCGTCGTCGAGAACGTCTTTCGCAACGAGGACAAGCCCATGCTGGAGGCGCAGCAGCAGCGCATGGGCACCGCCGGCCTGTGGGACCTGAATCCCGTGCTGCTGGCGCACGACGCAGGCGCCGTGCGCTGCCGGCGCAAGCTCGAGGCCATCTGCCGCACCGAGCCGGCCTGAATTCATCCTGGAACTCCCATGAACAACTTCCTGAAGAACGTTTGGTATGTTGCTGGCTGGGCCGACGAAGTGGCCCCGGGCCAGATGCTGGCCCGCCAGATCTGCGGCGAACATGTCGTGCTGTTCCGTGACCAGTCAGGCAAGCCCAGCGCCCTGGTCGACCGCTGCCCGCATCGCTTCGCGCCCCTGTCCATGGGCACGCTGTGTGACGGCGGCAAGTCCATCCAGTGCGGCTACCACGGCCTGCGCTTCGACGGCGGCGGGCAGTGCGTGCACAACCCCCACGGCGACGGCCGCATCCCCGCCGCGGCCGTGGTGCGCGCATTTCCGGTGGTGGAGCGTTGGAGCCTGCTCTGGATCTGGTTGGGTGAGCCTGCGAAGGCCGAGGCGGCCACCATCCCGTCCTTCCCCTTCCTGGATCCGGACCACTTCGTGGTCGGCAAGGACCGGATGGAGATCGATGCCGACTACGTGCTCGAAAGCGACAACATCCTGGACCTGAGCCACATCCAGTACCTGCACCCTGGCACGCTGGGCAGCGGCACGGCGGGCGAGGGCAGGACCGTGGTCACCCAGGAAGGCAACACGGTCTGGTCACGCCGCTTCATCCGCGATGAGATCCTGCCGCCGTTTCTCTACCAGGTCCTCGGCCTGCCCGGAGGCGCGCCGTGTGACCGCTGGCTTGACGTGCGCTGGGACGCGCCGTCGCTGATGTATCTGCAGGTCGACATCGGCTTGGCGGGGCGGCCGCGCGAAGAGAGCATGCAGAACTCCCAGGTGCACCTGTTCACGCCGGCGACCGAGGCGAAGACGCACTACTTCTACGGCATGGGCATGCCCAAGGCGATCGGCCCGCATGCGCAGGAGATCGTCGACCGCAATGTCGGTGGCCTGCGCGCGCCCTTCCTGCACGAGGACAAGCCCATGGTCGAAGCCCAGCAGCGCGCCATCGGCAGCGAAGGCTTCTGGACGCTCAAGCCGGTGCTGCTGGATGTGGATGCGCCCGCGGTGCGGGCTCGCCGCGTGCTGGAGCAGATGCTGGCGGCCGAGTCAGCTGCCGCAGGTTCCGTATAACGAAGGAAAGAGACAGATGGCAAGCAGCAATCGTGGCGTAGCGTATGTCGGGCCCGGCCGTGTCGAGGTGAAGCCCATTCCCTTTCCCAAACTGGAGGATCCGCGTGGCCGCCGCGCCGAGCACGGCGTGATCCTGCGCGTGGTGTCCACCAACATCTGCGGCTCCGACCAGCACATGGTGCGCGGCAGGACGACGGCGCCGGCCGGCCTGATCCTGGGCCACGAGATCACGGGCGAGGTCATCGAGCTCGGCCGCGATGTCGAGACGTTGAAGAAGGGCGACCTGGTGTCGGTGCCCTTCAACGTGGCCTGCGGCCGCTGCCGCACTTGCAAGGAGCAGCACACCGGCGTCTGCCTGAGCGTCAACCCTGCGCGCGCAGGCGGTGCGTACGGCTACGTGGACATGGGCGGCTGGATCGGCGGCCAGGCCGAGTACGTGATGGTGCCCTACGCCGACTTCAACCTGCTGAAGTTCCCGGACCGCGACAGGGCCATGGCCAGGATCCGCGATCTCACTTGCCTGTCGGACATCCTTCCCACGGGCTACCACGGCGCGGTCACGGCCGGCGTGGGCCCGGGCAGCACGGTGTACGTCGCCGGCGCCGGCCCGGTGGGCCTGGCGGCGGCCGCTTCGGCGCGGCTGTTGGGCGCTGCATGCGTCATCATCGGCGACGTCAACACGCGTCGGCTGGAGCATCCGAAGAAGCTGGGCTACGAAGTGGTGGACCTGTCGCTGGACACCAAGGTGGGCGAGCAGATCGCGGAAATCCTTGGCACCAACGAAGTCGATTGCGCGGTCGACGCGGTGGGCTTCGAAGCGCGTGGCCACGGACACGAGGGCGCGCGGCACGAGGCGCCCGCGACGGTGCTGAATTCGCTGATGGAGATCACGCGCGCGGCGGGCAGGATCGGCATCCCCGGCTTGTACGTCACGGACGATCCGGGCGGCGTGGACGCGGCGGCGAAGAACGGCTCGCTGAGCATCCGCCTCGGCCTGGGCTGGGCCAAGTCGCACAGCTTCTTCACCGGGCAGACGCCGGTGATGAAGTACAACCGCGCGCTGATGCAGGCGATCCTGTGGGATCGCATCGATGTGGCGAACACCGTCGGCGTCGAGGTGATTTCCCTCGACGATGCGCCGAAGGGCTACGGCGAATTCGATGCGGGCGCGCCCAAGAAGTTCGTGATCGACCCGCACGGCATGCTGGCCGCAGCGTGATTGCGCAGACCCGGGAAGGCCCCGTGATTCCCGTCAGTGAAGACCGGGGCACAACGCCGAAATCCCCACGTTGCTGCCCTGCAGTGACGCGCGCAGGTCCAGCGACAGGCCGATTACTGCCCGCTCGGTGGCCGCACGCCTGTGTTCTGTGCAGGATGGAGCACGGCGATTTCTACATCATCACCACCCGGAACTCTGGCCGCGCGTAGAGAGCGACCAGGCGCGCGCAGGGCGTTCGATGCGTCCGCGCAATGGCTGGCGGACATGCTTCATCACCTCTCGGCTCCTGCTGCCGCCGGAGCATCCATGGCTGCGACAAGCCAGCGCAGCAACTCCTGCTGAACATCCAGGCTGGACGGATCAAGAGATCCCGATGTGCCTTGCATCAGGGCGATCAGGCCGGGGTGACCCAGCACCAGGGAATAGGCTCCGATGGCGCTCAGCATTCGCCATGCAATCGCCTCTTGGGAGAGGTCAGGGCGCGCGCGAGCGAATTGCTGCGCATAACGCGCGTCCACATGGGCCAGCGAATCACGAAAGACTTCGCGGATGCCCTCGTTGACGTCGGAGGCGAGCACCAGTCCCAGCAGGTGTGAAGACAGCATGCGAGCTTCCGCCGTGCGGGTCTGGGCGAACACCGGCGCCATCCAGGCCCGCACCAGTGCCGCCATCGACGGGGCCGGGTCGCGCGACAGAAGCTCGTCCAATCCCCGTGAGCGCTCCTTGGCAACGACTTCGCACGCTTCCGCGAACACCTGCAGGAAGAGCTGGTTCTTTCCACCGAAGTAGTAGTTCACAAGAGCGATGTTGGCACCCGAAGCATCCGTGATGTCGACGGTGCGCACGCTGCTGAAGTTGCGCTCCCGGTAGATGCGCTTGGCCGCATCCAGGATGCGTTCGCGTGTCTTGGACGATTCGGCAAGGGACTGCGACGCGGGCTGTCGTTTGCGACCCGCAGATGCGGTGCTGCGGGCACCGCTGCGGAGGGGTTTGTTTGCCATCGTGATCGATCCGTGTGTGGGGCTGCCATGCGGCGACTGGGGGAGGACCATACCTCATGCCGCTGGCGGGCGCGGCCAAGGGTTGACCCTATATCGTCATTTTAAATGTACATTTAAATTCGCCGCCAAGTACTTCACCTGGATGGCTCTCATGAAGATCTTTTCCTCCGACCGCTCGGAGTTGATGGAGGTGACCGCGCTGGAAATCCGCGACGGCTCGCTCGTAGTGAAGGGAAAGGTGTTCGGGTCCATGCCCATGAACGCCGTCCTGACGCCCGAGCAGGCTCGCAGTGGCCTTTCGCTCCTCACGCCACGTACGTTCTGGTTCCTCATCACCTTGCCGTTCCGCCGCGCTCGGCGGGTGCGAACCGGGGTGCAGGCATGACGACGATGCTAGCGGTGCGCTTCCATGAAGTGGGTGGCCCCGAGGTACTG
>Ga0182007_10001090_pt1 | contig 14762 bp, 11 predicted proteins | sample Sormic07211113_1_FD_123023 | JGI IMG/M metagenome (GOLD analysis project Ga0182007, IMG submission 123023) | Rhizosphere microbial communities from Sorghum bicolor, Mead, Nebraska, USA - 072115-113_1 MetaG | ecosystem: Host-associated > Plants > Roots > Rhizosphere | place: USA: Nebraska... | reverse complement strand
GACGACGTACCCCACGTACCAGGCCAGGAAGACGATCACGCCCGGCACCACGAACCTGCGGTACCGCCGGCGCACCTCCTGGAAGGCCGCACTGCGCTGCACCTCCAGATAGACATCGGCCGCAGCCCGCTCCTCCCTCGCCCGGCGCGCCGGCTCGGCCCGGGGCTCGGGCACCCCGCCGGCACCGGTGGGCTCACCCCACCCGGAGGCGAGTGCGTCGTACCACGGATCGTCGTATCGCATACCCCCGGGCGCCTCGGCGGGGACCCGCTCACGGCCCTCGCGGTGTTCGGCCGAACTCTCGGCGCCACTCCCGCCTCCGCGGGGACGACCGTTGCTTGACTGCATGCCCAAGGATGGACAGAACGGGAAGATCCCCGACTTCTCTTCCCCGTGCTCTTCACCCCATCAGGTGACTCAACCCGCTGGTGGACGGGCGACTCCCTTCGCATAGGCGTAACGCACCGCCTGGGCGCGGTCCTTGAGGCCCGTCTTGGTGAAGATGTTGTTGATGTGGGTCTTCACGGTCGCCGTGGACACATGCAGTTTGCGGCCGATCTCCGTGTTGTTGAGGCCCTCCGCGATCAGCTCAAGCACCTCGATCTCCCGTGCGGTGAGCCCGTCGGGCGGCTCAGCCGGGGGTCTCGGCCGGGGCTCGGCCTCCGACAACCGCTCCAGCAGACGCCGTTGAATGCTCGGCGACAGCCCGGCGGCGCCGGACAGCACGCTCTGCACGGCCCGGACGATCTCGTCGCCTCCCGCGTCCTTGGTGAGATAGCCCCGCGCTCCCGCCCGCAGCGCCGGGAACAGGGACTCGTCGTCCGCGAACGTCGTGAGCACCACGACCTGCGTCCCCGGGTACTCCGCCCGAATGCGCCGGGTCGCCTCCACGCCGTCGCAGCGCGGCATGCGCAGGTCCATCAGCACCACGTCCGGGGCGAGTTCGGCGACGAGCCGCACCGCCTCCTCCCCGTCGCCCGCGGCACCGACGACCTCGATCCCGGGCAGCAGTCCGAGCAGCATCACGATGCCCTCACGGACCACCGTCTGATCGTCCGCGACCACCACCCGCGCGGGCCGTACCTCCTCCCCTTCGGTCATACAGGCACCTTCAGCGTCACCACGAACCCCTCCTCGTCCGGCCCGGCCACCAGCGAACCGCCCAGCAGCTCGGCCCGCTCGCGCATTCCCAGCAGACCGTACCCGGCGCCCGCATCGGTGAGCTCGCCCGGCGGGCCGCCCGAGTCCCGTACGTCCAGCGTCACTTGCTGCTCCCCGTAGTCGAGCAGCAGCCGCACCTGCGCCCCCGGCGCGTGCTTGCGTACGTTCGTCAGAGCCTCCTGGGCGACCCTGCGCACGGCCTGTGACGCCTCCGCGGGCAGCGGTTTGCGCTCACCCGTAATGGTGACCTCGGCGCCGGCCGTCGTCCCGACGAGCTGGGCCAGGAAGTCCTCCAGAGGCGTCAGTTCGCCCCGCAGTGCGGACAGCGCGTGCCGGGTCTCGTCGAGCCCGTCTCGGGCCATGCCCCGTGCCGCCACCACCCGCTCCAGGATCTGCGCCCGGTCGGCGCCCCGCTCGATCAGCAGCCGGGCCGCCTCCAGGTGCACGAGCTGCGCCGAGAGGCTGTGGGCCAGCACATCGTGGATCTCCCGCGCGATCCGGGCCCGCTCCGCGAGCGCCGCCGACTCGGCCTCGGCGGCCCGGGCCGCCCGCTCCTGGACGAGCAGCCGCTGGGCATTGCCGCGGGCCTCGGCGTCGAGGCGCAGGGTGTAACCGGCGAGGGCCAGTCCGGCCGTGGTCACGGTGGTCGTCAGCCATACGTCGTTGTTCATCGCGGCGTAGGCCGCGAGGGAGACCGATGTCACGGGTACCGCGGCGGCGAGGGGCAGCCGCTCCAGGGCGGTGATGGCGCAGCCGCACCAGATGACGAGGGACACCGTGGTGAAGCCGGCCGCCTCTCCCGCGACCGCGATCCCCACGAGCACGGCGATGAGCGCGATCGACGGCAGGAGCCGGTGCGCGAGCGTGACGCGCCAGAAGGCCCAGGCGGCCACGGCGGTCAGCAGGACTCCCACCACGGCTGCCGCCACGGCCCAGCCGTGCACGCGGGTGCTGTTGTAGGCGCCCCACAGCAGCATGCCGACGATCAGCGCCCGCACGCCCCAGCCGAGCATCCGCCGGGGCCGTGAGGTTCCCTCACGGCCCAGCGCCTCCCGGGAGGGCCAGCGCGTCCAGGGGTTCTCCGTCACACACGCTCCTTCCGCGCGGACCAGGCCGTGGAGTCACCGTACGCCGGGGCCGGGCCCGCGACCGGAGCGATGGACCCGGACCGCCAGAGCAGGATCCCGGAGCGGACCAGGAGGGTACCGGCCAGCGCGAGGAGCAGGGCGGAGCTGTCCTGGTGCACGCCGATCGCGGTGCCGAGTGCGAAGAGACCGACGCGCAGGGCGATACCGACGATCCAGACGGTCACGCTGGCCTTGGTGCTCTTGCTCCACACGGTGCCGTCCGGCTGAGCCCATATGCGGGTGGTCCAGGCCCAGCCGGCGCCGGTGGCGAGGCCGATGAGCAGCTCGGCGCCGAGCAGGAGGACGGACTCCGTGCGGTGGTGGGCGTCGACGATGCCGGGCTCGCGCAGCGCGACGACGGCGAGGACGACGGGCACGAGCCACCAGCGGCGGCTTGTGCCTATCTGCTGTGCGCGGAACTGTCGTACGACCACCAGGACGACGACGGCCGCGATCGCCAGCGCGTTGACAAGCCCGGACATCAGAGCCTCCGTGTGCGAGAAGGGGGTGCGGCAGCGGGTGCTGTCGACGCCTTCGACGCTACGGAAATCCGCAGGTGGGCAGATCGGAGCCAGGGTGGAACGTGGGTGGATCCGCGAACGGCCGCCGACTCCACCCAGGGGTGGAGCCGGCCGGGTCCGCCGACGCGGAGGCAGACGAATGCACCGGACCAGGGCACGGAGGCCCGCGAGCGGAGGATCAGCCTCCGGCCCGAGTCCGGCGCGACGCCTACGCGTCGATGCGGGAGCGGTCCAGCGTCGCCGCCGAGCTGGAGATGAACTCCTTGCGCGGGGCCACGTCGTTGCCCATCAGCAGGTCGAAGACCGTCTCGGCGGAGTCGAGGTCGGAGAGGTTGATCCGGCGCAGGGTGCGGTGGCGCGGGTCCATGGTCGTCTCGGCCAGTTGGTCGGCGTCCATCTCGCCGAGACCCTTGTAGCGCTGGATGGAGTCCTTGTAGCGGACACCCTGGCTCTGGAGCTCCAGGAGCTTGTCGCGCAGTTCTCGGTCCGAGTACGTGTAGATGTACTTGTCCTGGCCCTTCTTCGGCTGGACGAGCTCGATCCGGTGCAGCGGCGGCACGGCGGCGAAGACCCGGCCCGCCTCGACCATGGGCCGCATGTAGCGGTGGAAGAGCGTCAGCAGCAGCGTCCGGATGTGGGAGCCGTCGACGTCGGCGTCGGTCATCATGATGATCTTGCCGTAGCGGGCCGCGTCGATGTCGAAGGTACGGCCCGAGCCGGCCCCTATGACCTGGATGATCGCGCCGCACTCGGCGTTCTTCAGCATGTCGGTCACGGACGACTTCTGGACGTTGAGGATCTTGCCGCGGATCGGCAGCAGTGCCTGGAACTCCGAGTTCCGGGCGAGTTTGGCGGTGCCGAGCGCGGAGTCGCCCTCGACGATGAAGAGCTCGCTGCGGTCGACGTCGTCGCTGCGGCAGTCGGCGAGCTTCGCGGGCAGCGACGAGGACTCCAGGGCCGTCTTCCGGCGCTGTGCGTCCTTGTGCTGGCGGGCGGCGATACGGGTGCGGGCGGCGGCGACCGCCTTCTCCATGACGACGCGTGCCTGGGCCGCGGCGTCCCGCTTGGTGGAGGTCAGGAACGCCTTGAGCTCCTTGGAGATCACGGTGTTCACGATCCGGCGGGCCGCCGAGGTGCCGAGGACCTCCTTGGTCTGACCCTCGAACTGGGGTTCGGATAGGCGGACGGTGACGACGGCGGTCAGGCCCTCCAGGGCGTCGTCCTTGACGATGTCGTCCTCGGCGACGCGCAGCAGCTTCTTGGCGCGCAGCACCTCGTTGAGCGTGCTGGTGACGGCGGTCTCGAAGCCCGCGACATGGGTGCCGCCCTTGGGGGTGGCGATGATGTTCACGAAGGACTTCAGGGTCGTGTCGTACCCCGTCCCCCATCGCATGGCGACGTCGACGTCGAGCTCACGGGTGACCTGCTTGGGCGTCATCTGGCCGTGCTCGTCCAGGACCGGCACCGTCTCCTTGAAGGTGCCCTGGCCGGAGAAGCGGAGGACGTCGTTGACCGGCTTGTCGGCGGCCAGGTACTCAGAACTCGCTGATGCCGCCGTCGAAGCGGAAGGACTCCTCACCCTTGCTGCCGCCCTCGCCGAGACCGAACTCGTCACGGACGACGATGGTCAGGCCGGGCACCAGGAACGCGGTCTGGCGGGCGCGCTGGTGCAGGTTCTCCAGGGAGAGCTTGGCGTCCTTGAGGAAGATCTGGCGGTCGGCCCAGTAACGCACGCGCGTGCCGCTGCGGGTCCTGGGGATCTTCTTCGTCTTGCGCAGCCCGCTGGCGGCCTCGAACTTGGCGTCCGGGCCGTTCCCGGCGAAGGCGCCCGGTACGCCGCGGCGGAAGCTGATGGCGTGGGTGTGGCCACCGCGGTCGACCTCGACGTCCAGGCGCGCCGACAGGGCGTTCACCACGGAGGCGCCGACGCCGTGCAGACCACCGGAGGCGGCGTAGGAGCCGCCGCCGAACTTGCCGCCGGCGTGCAGCTTGGTCATGACGACCTCGACGCCGGACAGGCCCGTCTTGGGCTCCACGTCGACCGGGATGCCCCGGCCGTTGTCCCGGACCTCCACGGAGCCGTCGTCGTGGAGGATCACCTCGATGTGGTCGCAGTAGTTCCCGAGAGCCTCGTCGACGGAGTTGTCGATGATCTCCCAGAGGCAGTGCATCAGACCGCGACTGTCGGTCGACCCGATGTACATACCCGGGCGCTTGCGCACGGCCTCGAGCCCTTCGAGGACGAGCAGGTGCCGCGCGGTGTAGTTGGAACCGTCCCGGTCTGCTCCTGCCAGCAGCGCTGTGGACGGCACGGACGTCTCGGCGGTCACGCGGTTCGCTCCTCGCTGAATTTCAGTTGGGGCCCTTCTGGGTAAGGGCGCGGCTTCGGTTGCCGTAGAGAGGGTACCGAGGCCTGGTAGAGCCGTTGTAACGCCACCCTCGTCTGAACTCAGACTAGTCCAGAGTCGCATACACGTTCGATCCCTCGTTGGAGTGAAGTACATATCACGTTCCCTTCGAGGCATGAACCATTTAGGCTCCGGGCACGTCCTCATGAACAACCGGCAAGCCAGCCGGGAGGACGGACATTGACAGCCAGAGCGAACCCGTAAGACACACAGACACGCAATACGGCACATTCGCCGCCAACCGGCAACAGACAGCCGGCCTCGAAAGATTTTTTCGAGGAAAAGCCCCGGGCGGGAACGTTTTGGGGCTGGTTGGATGTTGACCCTGGTACGACAGCTCGTCGAGCTAGAGAAGAGGCGACGTGACTACTGTTCTGACCCCCGCGAGCCCGCTGACGGCCGCCGATCGCTGCGACCGTTGCGGCGCGCAGGCCTACGTACGCGTTGTCCTGCTCAGCGGCGGAGAACTGCTCTTCTGCGCCCACCACGGCCGCAAGTTCGAGCCGGAACTCAAGAAGATCGCCGCTGAGATACAGGACGAGACGGAGCGGCTGACGGCCGTTCCCGCATCCGCATCCGAAGAAGAGCGCTGACACTTCGCATCAACGACGAGCCAGCTCCGGCACAGGCCGGTACACGGGCGGCGCGGCCCCTGCTTCAGGGACCGCGCCGCCCGCGCTCGTGCAAAGACCCGTCTCGGGCTCCCTCAGCGCCCCTGCCGGGCGCCTCTCACGGCACCGCCCGCGCCGGCCGCCCGTAGCACCTCTGACACGCGCGTGTAGACGCCGGGAGTGCCCGCCCGAGCGCAGCCGCTCCCCCAGGACACCAGCCCGATCAGCTTCCCCTGGGCGACGAGGGGCCCGCCGCTGTCCCCCTGACAGGCGTCCCGGCCGCCTTCCGTCTCCCCGGCGCACAGCATGCTGCCTGCCGTGTAGGTGCCGTCGGCGCTCCCCGGATACGCCTTCTCGCACTGGGCGTCGGACAGCACGTGCACGCGTGCGGCGCGCAGGCTGTGCGCGTAGTCGCCGCCACCCGTGACATCACCCCATCCGTAGACCATGGCGCTCATGCCCGGCTCGTAGGCGGGATCACCCGCGGCAGCCATGGTGATGACGGAGCTCTGGGGCAGCGGGTCGGCAAGAGTGAGCACGGCGAAGTCCCCGGCGTTGCTGTAGCTGTCGTAGCCGGGGTTCACCCGCACTTGGCGGACCCGGACCTCACGGCCCTCGGACGAGAGCAGGTCCGTACGGCCCGTGATGACCTTGAGGTCGCGCACCCGGTTGGGCGGGGCACCCAGGACCGCCTCGCCCATGCAGTGCGCCGCGGTGAGGACCGTCGTACGGCCGACCACCACCCCTCCGCAGAACTGTCCCGCGCGCGTACCCCCGAACCGGTCACGGCTGGACAGCGCGACCGTCCACGGGCTCTGGGAGATCTCGACCGGGAAACCGCCGACGACGACGTCGGCGGGCGCGGGGACGGCGGACAGCAGCGGTATGACGGTCGCCACGGCCGCCAGGACCAGCGGCCGGGCCAGTGCCCGGGAAACGGGACGGCGCATTCGGATTCCTCACTCTCGGACGATCGTTGGACACCCAGAGTGATTCAGTGCGCGACGCCCCGCACCCGCGAGGCAACGACAAGGCCCGGCTCCCCAGAGGGAACCGGGCCCTGGACGTCGTAGGACCGCGACCTAGTCGAGGTAGTCGCGCAGCACCTGAGAACGCGACGGGTGGCGCAGCTTCGACATGGTCTTGGACTCGATCTGGCGGATGCGCTCGCGGGTGACGCCGTAGACCTTGCCGATCTCGTCGAGGGTCTTCGGCTGACCGTCGGTGAGACCGAAGCGCATCGAGACGACGCCCGCCTCGCGCTCGGACAGGGTGTCGAGAACGGAGTGCAGCTGCTCCTGCAGAAGCGTGAAGCTGACCGCGTCGGCCGGGACGACCGCCTCGGAGTCCTCGATGAGGTCACCGAACTCGCTGTCACCGTCCTCACCGAGGGGGGTGTGCAGCGAGATGGGCTCACGGCCGTACTTCTGGACCTCGATGACCTTCTCCGGGGTCATGTCGAGCTCCTTGGCCAGCTCCTCCGGGGTGGGCTCGCGGCCCAGGTCCTGGAGCATCTGGCGCTGCACGCGCGCGAGCTTGTTGATGACCTCGACCATGTGCACCGGGATACGGATGGTGCGGGCCTGGTCGGCCATGGCGCGGGTGATCGCCTGACGGATCCACCAGGTGGCGTACGTGGAGAACTTGTAGCCCTTGGTGTAGTCGAACTTCTCGACGGCACGGATCAGACCGAGGTTGCCCTCCTGGATGAGGTCCAGGAAGAGCATGCCGCGGCCGGTGTAGCGCTTGGCCAGGGAGACCACCAGGCGGAGGTTGGCCTCCAGGAGGTGGTTCTTGGCGCGGCGGCCGTCCTCGGCGATGATCTCCAGCTCGCGCTTGAGCTTCGGGGCCAGCTTGTCGGCGTTGGACAGCTTGTCCTCGGCGAACAGACCGGCCTCGATGCGCTTGGCGAGCTCGACCTCCTGCTCGGCGTTGAGCAGGGGGACCTTGCCGATCTGCTTCAGGTAGTCCTTGACCGGGTCGGCGGTGGCGCCGGCCGCGGCGACCTGCTGCGCGGGCGCGTCGTCCTCGTCCTCGTCGGAGAGTACGAAGCCGGCGCTCTCGGTGCCCTCGGGCTCCTCGCCGCCCTTGGGAGCGTCTTCGAGGACCTCTTCCTCGAGGATCTCGGCGTCGTCCTTCTTGGCGCTGGTCTTCTTCGCGGCCGCCGTCGCCTTCTTGGCGACGGTCTTCTTCGCGGCCGGCGCCGCCTTCTTGGCGACGGTCTTCTTGGCAGCGACCTTGGTGGCGTCGTCCTCGACCGGCGTGTCGGCGGCGGGCGCCGCCGCGGGGGCGGTGGCGGTGGCCTTCTTGGTGGTCACCGTCTTCGCCGCGACCGTCTTGGTGGCGGTGCGCTTGGCCGGACTCTTCGCTGCGACGCTCTTTCGGGTGCGCTTGGGCTCCGCGGCACTGACCATCAGCGTCACACCCTCTTCCTCGAGGATCTGGTTGAGGCTGCGCAGTACGTTCTTCCACTGAGTGGCCGGAATCTGGTCAGCTTCGAAGGCCCGACGCACATCGTCGCCGGCGATCTGCCCCTCGGCCTTTCCCCGCTCGATGAGAGCCATGACAGAGACGGACTCGGCGATCTCCGGCGGGAGCGTACGGGATGTGCTGGCCGACACGAACAACCTCTCGGAACGTTGGAAAACGGCTTCCGGCCCCGTCCGGGACGGACAGGAGCCGACCGCCGGCTTGGGGATTGGGCCGACGGCGCGGGCGGGGGCCGGGAAGATGCACAGCGCCGTGAACGGCGTCCGTATTCCCTCCTCGGCTGTCACCTCTTAGGTCATCGCGCTGCTCCCACGAGCGTTACGCCCAATCTGCGTGGCCCGAGTCACACCCCGTAAGCGTTCAAAAACGGTCAGACAGGGTCAGAGACGGGCACCCCTCATGCCTCCTACCCGGGCTCACCCCAGGAAACACACGGCCCGTCGCACCGTCGGACCCCGCAGGATCGCCGGGATCCTGCGGGGTCCGACGGCAGACGGTTCGCCGACCGGGGGATGCCCCAGGAGGGGGAGGCGTTCCCGGCCGCGCCGCCCTCGGCCCGCGCTCAGTGCTCGCGCGGCGCGGGCACCACGCGCTCCACCTCGGGGTGGACCATGAGCAGCTGGCGCATGGCCACCTCGGCCGCCGAACCGTCCCCCGCGGCGAGCGCGTCGACGATCCTGCCGTGGTGCGCCAGCGACACCTCGTTCGGCCGGTCGCAGCCCGCGATCGGACCGCCGGAGACCTGGAGGGCGGCCGACACGATCCCGGAGAGGTGCTCCAGCATGCGGTTGCCCGCGACCTGGATGAGCAGGGAGTGGAACTCGGCGTCGGCGCGGGAGAAGGTGAGCGCGTCACCCTGCCCCATGGCGTGACCCATGATCTCGACCATGTCGGCGAGCCGCTGCTGCACGTCCTCGCGCCCGTGCCCGGCGGCGAGGCGGGCGGCGAGCGGTTCGATGGTCCAGCGCAGCTCGCTCAGCTCGCGGCGCTGGTCGTCGCGCTGCGGACCGAAGGCCCGCCACTCGATGATGTCCGGGTCGAGGAGATTCCAGTCGCTCACGGGACGCACGCGCGTGCCCACGTTCGGGCGGGCGCTTACCAGGCCCTTGGCCTCCAGGACGCGGAGCGACTCGCGGACCACGGTGCGGGAGACCTCGAAACGCTGGCCGATCTCCTCGGGCACCAGCGGACGGTCGGCGCCCAGGTCCCCGGAGACGATCATCTGGCCAAGCTGCTGGACGAGTTGGCCGTGCAGCCCGCGTCCACGGCTGCCTGCGGCGCGCCGGCCCACGCGGCCCAGCTCCGGCTCCGCGCTCTCCCAGGCGGGGGCTCCCACGCGATCGGGGAGGGGGGCCTCGGCGTAGGGGTAGCGGTCGAGTTCGCCCGGGCCGGCGAGACCGGAGTCTGCGGAGCGGGCGGCGGTCATCATGGTGTGCGCAAGGGTACTCACGGATCCTTTGTCGGCGCCGTCTCCAACTCCCTTGAGGTCTTTGGTGAAAAGCACACGAAAGGGTGATCGCTCACCCCGTCGCAATTGACGCCTTATCGGAAAGAAATGGGCTTTCCCCGGGGAGTTGTGCACATGCCGTGACGAAAGGGCAGAGACAGTCGTCATCTGACCCTGCTGCGCAAGGTCGTGAGCAGATATGTGCAGAGCAGCGCGGTCAGCGACAACGCCAGGGCGCCACCCACGGGTTGGACGATCACCCGTGCCACCCCGGACAGATAGCGCTCTCCCCCGAAGGGCCACCGCAGCAGGAGCGTCTCGCGCAGCCGCAGCGGAAATCCGGCCGCGGTCCGCACGGACGATCCCGTCAAGGCCTTCTGTACGAGGGGCACGACGACGACCGGCACGGCCAGCACGGCCGCGAGTCCCGCCGTGGTGGACCTGAAGACCCCGGCGGCCAGCACCCCGGCCCAGGCGCATCCGACGACGAGCCCGATCCAACTCGCGCCCAGCGAGAGCCAGTCGGCGGGAACTTGTGCGAGTTCCCGTCCGTAGAGGAGATAGAGCGCTTCGGCGTCGCAGCCCACGGTGAGGAAGGCCAGCATCAGCGCGGTGGTTGCGGCGACCACGAGTTTCGCGGCGAGCAGCCCCAGCCGGCGGGGCACGGTGCCGCGGTCCGCCGCCAGCGCGGGGTGGCGGAACTCGTCACCGAAGGCCAGCGCCCCCAGCAGCCCCGCCCCGAGCGCCGCGGGCGGCAGGGGCAGCTCCCGCGGCCACGCGGCCAGCAGGCGTGGTTGCGGTGTGTGCCCGATCCGCGCCAGCAGCACGGCGGTGACGGCGGACACCAGCAGTACGGCGGCCGCGGTGAGGAACCCGGTGCCGATCCCGGCGGCACGGCGGATCTCGTACCGCAGGGGGCGGAGGGGGCTGGGGGCGGGACGGACGGAGATGGGGGGTGGGAGCGGGGAGAGGGCTTCGAAAGGTGCGCCCGCCGGCGCCTCGGGAGCCGTTCCGACGGTCCTCCGAAGCGGTACGGCAGCCGGTGCCCCGGAGCGCGATTCCGTACCGGGCTGCCGGGCCTGGACCATGGCGTGCCGCGCGTCGGGCGCCTGTGGCACGTCGGGAGCTGCCGAGGGACCGGCAGGCCCCACATCCGCTCCCGGCCCCATGTCCCCGGTCTCGTCCGCGAGTCGGTGTACGAGGATGCCGTGCCGGAACGCGGTCTCGCCGACGTCGGCACAGGTACTGCCGTACACGGAAAGGCGGTTGCCGCTCTCGCGAACGACCTCGACGGAGCGGTGCGCGGTGCGGGCCTCCTTGGTGAGGAGGGCGGCGAGCCGTGCGGCGTGCGGGCTGCGGACGGCGACTCGGGGGCGCAGCCGGGTGCGGGCGAATTCGGCGGCGTCCTGGTCGGCGACGAGTCTGCCCCCGTCCAGGGTGACGACCCGATCGGCACTGCGGGCAGCCTCCTTGGGGTCGGCGGTGGTGAGCAGGACGGTGCCGCCCTGGGTCGCGTGAGCGCGCAGTGTGCTGTGCAGCCAGTGGGCCTCCCGGCTGGAGAGCCCGTCGGCCGGCTCGTCGAGGACGAGCGTGTGCGGGTCGGACAGGAGGGCACAGGCCAGGCCCAGGCGGCGGTCCATGCCACGGGAGAGGGTGCCGAGGCGCTCGTCGCGCAGGCTGACGAGGCCGACGACTTCGAGGACTTCGTCGGCGCGGCGGACCGGAACGCCCGCGGCGGCGCACAGCATGCGCAGGTGACCGCGGACGGTGCGGGCCGGATGGCCTGGTACGTCGCCCAGGAGCACGCCGACCTCGCGCGAGGGGTGGGCGATGCGGTGCAGGGGGCGGCCCCTGAAGTGGGCGATGCCACGGCCCTGTTGGAGCTCGAGCATGAGTCTGAGCGCGGTCGTCTTGCCTGCTCCCGACGCGCCGAGAAGCGCGGTGACACGGCCCGCGCACGCCTCGAAGGAGACGTCGTCGACGGCGGGCGGAAGGTCCTTGCGGGGGTTGCTGGTCAATCCGAAGGCCTGGATCACCTACAGCAAGATAGCGCGCTATTTCCGGTTTTTCGGGCATCCGCCGGTCCGTGGAAGGAGTGCGGCCGGAGCGCGTCGCGTGGGCTCTCCTGTCACACTTCGGGGCGCAGCATCGGGGGGTTGAGCAGCGTGGCACCGCCGGCCCGGAAGAGCTGGGCCGGGCGGCCGCCCTGGCGCGTGGTGGTGCCACCCGTGGGCACGAGGAAGCCCGGGGTGCCGGTCACCTTGCGGTGGAAGTTGCGTGGGTCGAGCGCCACGCCCCACACGGCCTCGTAGACCCGGCGCAGCTCGCCGACGGTGAACTCGGTGGGGCAGAACGCCGTGGCGAGGGAGGAGTACTCGATCTTGGAGCGGGCGCGCTCCACACCGTCGGACAGGATCTGGGCGTGGTCGAAGGCGAGCGGCGCCACCGGTTCGCCGTCACGGCCGTAGCCGCCCTGCTGCAGCAGTTCGTCGACCGGTGCCCAGCGCGCGTTGCTGGCGTCACCGCCTGCCCGGGGGGCGGGCAGGTCGGGGGCGAGGGCGAGATGGGCCACGCTGACGACCCGCATACGAGGGTCGCGCTTGGGGTCGCCGTAGGTCGCGAGCTGTTCCAGGTGGGCGCCGTTGTCCTGGGCGGGGACGGACGGGTCGTGGGCGCGCAGTCCGGTCTCCTCCGCCAGTTCCCGTGCCGCCGCCTGCGCCAGGTCCTCGTCGGCCCGTACGAATCCGCCCGGCAGCGCCCAGCGCCCTTGAAAGGGGGGTTCGCCCCTGCGTACCGCCAGCGCGCACAGGGCATGGCGGCGCACGGTCAGCACGACCAGGTCCACGGTGACGGCGAAGGGCGGAAAGGCTGACGGGTCGTAGGGCATGCGGCGATCATAGTCGTCTGCCTGACGATAAACACTCCCTTCGTCGATCGCTTCGGTCGCTGATCCACTTCGGTCCGGTACGGGCCCCACCCTCCGCGCCGACCGGTGGTGCGGTGAGGCGTCGTCCGAGGTCACACTCCCAGTTGCAGACCGTCGGCCGCCTCCTCGACCATGGCGAGCCCGAGCCGGCTGACACGTACGGAGAAGGGTGCGCCGGCGACCCGCAGTCCGGTCAGGACGATCTCTCCCAGGGGTGCGCTGCGCACGGGGCGCAGCGTGACGGTGCCCGCGGGGGCGTCGGGGCGGATTCCCGCGAGCGTGGTCAGCAGGAGCACGCCGGCCGCCGCCGCGGTGGCCGCGGGACGGCAGGCGGCCGGGTGCGGGAGGGGAACGCTTCCGTCGGTGCGCCGCTCCCCCGCGTACATCTCGGGGAGCCGGTGGCCGAAGGCCTCGGACGCCGCGAGTACTCCGCGCAGCAGGGAGTTCGCCTCCTTCTCGTAGCCGGCTGTGGCCAGGCCCGCGACGGCCACAGCCGTCTCATGGACCCGTACGGCACCGCTCCGGTGGCCGAACGGGTTGTGTCCCGCTTCCTTCACTGCCAGCGAACGCAGCCCCCAGCCCGAATCCATGACCGGAGCACCGAGCAGTCGCGCCAGTTGTCCGGTCTGCACCTTGTCGAGCAGGCCGACGGCCGGTTCGCCCCCGCCCAGCAGGCCGGTGTCGAGGAGATGGACGGCGGCCGCGCCCAGGTGCGGTACCCGGCTTCCGTCCGGGGAGCGGGCGGCCGCCGGTCGACCGCCGCCCAGGTCGTCGATCCAGAAGTCCTCACGAAACGCAGTCCGCAACGCCCGGGCCCACTGTCGCAACTCGGCCCCACCGGGCCTGCCATGGGCATCGAGCAGATCGGCACCGAGAAGTGCCGCGCGGTGGGCGTGGGCCTGCGTCTCGCAGCGGAGGGGGCCTCCGGGGTGGGGATCACTGAGGTAGGTGCCGTCACCCACGGTCGTCCGCAGCCAGGTCAGACAGCGTTCGGCGGCGGGCAGCAGTTCCTCCGTCTCCTGCTCGGGAAGCCCCCAGCGGCGGGCCTCGGCCAGCAACACGGGAAAGAGCAGTGTGGCTTCCGTGCCCGTGCAGCTCGGCGGCAGGTGGGTGCCACCGTCCCGTCGAGGTCCGGGGATCATGCCGGACCGCGGTCCGGCGCCCGGGAGTTGAGTGCGAGCGAGGGCGCGCAGGGTGCCGGAGGCCAACCGGGTGCCGAGGGCCAGCGTCATCCGGGCCGCGGCCAGGGCCTCGGCGGGGGCCGGTCCGCAGCGCCAAGGTGCTCCGGCGGCTGGATACATGTCGGACGGATGTGCGGGGTCGCGCAGCAGGAGGGCCTGGAGGTCGTCGACGCTCGTCCGCAGGAGCGGCCGGACCCTGGGGTCGTCGCCGGACGCGGATGCGGTGGCGAGAGGGCTCGTCGCCGCACGGCCCACTGCCCGGACAGGGCCTGCTCCGTCCGGCCGGACCCGCAGCTCCACACTCCTGCTGCCACCGGGAGGCAGCTCCAGCTCCCAGCGCAGCAGCCCCGCCGAGGCCAGCGCGTCGGCGGGCGGCGGATCGGCCGTCACCGACGAGTTCGCTGTGGCGCGGGACCAGCGCAGGCCCGAGTCGTGGACGGTGGCGGGCAGTTCGGGGCCACCGGCGCCGGACGCGATGGCGCCCAGCTCTGCCAGGTCCGTCCCCAAGGCGACCTCGACCGGGATGCGCAACGGGCGCAGGGCCGCGCTGTAGAGGGTGATCCGCTCGGTCCCGTCCGCGTGCCGGACGCGTTCGACCATCACGTCCGGGTCCGGGCCGGAACTCGGGGAGACACGCAGTGTGCCCACGAAGCGGGCCTGGTCGGCCCCGGTCATCCGGGCCTGGACGGCGAGCGGCTCGCGTCCGGCCACACGCACCTCGCAGCGGGAGAGGAGGCGTCGACCCGCCCGGTAGAACCCCTCCAGTCCCCGGCCGGTCAACTGCCCCTGGTCCGTGGAGATGGCGAGGCCGGGCAGGGCCACGCAGATCATGGAGGTGTGAGTGGAGGGCAACTCTGCCGGGCGGCGAGGCGGCGGGGGTGGAGTCGGCG
>Ga0182007_10001087_pt1 | contig 14773 bp, 15 predicted proteins | sample Sormic07211113_1_FD_123023 | JGI IMG/M metagenome (GOLD analysis project Ga0182007, IMG submission 123023) | Rhizosphere microbial communities from Sorghum bicolor, Mead, Nebraska, USA - 072115-113_1 MetaG | ecosystem: Host-associated > Plants > Roots > Rhizosphere | place: USA: Nebraska... | reverse complement strand
GCAAGATCTGTTCGACTCAGTGGTCCGGATTGACTGATCACGCGCAGAAGCTGTTGCTGGGAAGAAGTAAGCAATTCGACGTTCCGCCTGGATTTCAGCGTGTTTTTCCGACAATAAGTTCATAAAATGAACAAATCAACGGAAATAAATTTAGCTGAGGGCTTATTTGCGGACGTGACAACAGACGGATTCCAGTCAATCTGCGCGATCTGCAGTTGCGTTTAAACAGTTGACATCGACCTGTATCAGTATGCAATGCTTATCATAGCAATCTAGGCAAAAATCCCCCCAGTCGCCTCGTCTTCCGGCGTCGATTCCAAAAATGAAACGCTCGATCATGGTCGCCTCGACGGCCTGTGCGTATTCGACATCGGGCGCGGCAGTCAGAAAGGAATACCATGTCCAGCACGGTCGATCGTTCGAGACGTCCGTTGGTCATCGTCTCGATCATGCTTGCGACCTTCATGGTCGCAGTGGAAGCGACGATTGTCGCGACCGCCATGCCGCGCATCGTCGGCCAGCTCGGCGGCTTCACCTATTACAGCTGGGTCTTCTCCGCTTTTCTCCTGGCGCAGTCCACCACGACGGTCATCTATGGCAAGCTTTCGGATATGTTCGGCCGCAAGCCCATGCTTATCGTTGGCATCCTGATCTTTCTCGTGGGATCTACGCTTGCGGGCTTTGCCTGGTCGATGGCCTCGCTGATCGCGTTCCGGCTGCTTCAAGGGCTTGGCGCCGGCGCCATTCAGCCTGTGACGATGACGGTTGTCGGCGATCTCTACAAGCTGGAAGAGCGTGCCAAGGTGCAGGGTGCCCTTGCCAGCGTCTGGGCTGTTTCGGCGGTCATCGGTCCGCTTGCCGGTGGCATCATCGTCGATCATCTCTCCTGGGCATGGATTTTCTGGATCAACCTGCCGTTAGGCGTCCTGTCCATCGCCGGCTTCGTATGCTTCCTGCATGAGCGCATCACCCCGCGCGAGGCGAAGATCGACTATCTCGGGACGATCCTGTTTTCGATATCGATCGTATCGCTGCTGGTCATTCTGACGGAAACCGGTTCCGGTTTTGCCGTCCTTGGTTTGCTAGCGATCGTCTTTGTGGTCAGCGGCGTCCTGTTCATATGGCAGGAGCGGCGGGCGCCTGAGCCGATCATCTCGATCGCGCTGTGGAGCCGGCGGCTGGTGGCGACCAGTAATGCGGCAACCCTGCTTGCCGGCATGGCCTTGATCGGCCTGACGACGGTTCTGCCGATCTACGTTCAGGGTGTTCTCGGCCGATCACCGCTCGAAGCCGGATTCACCTTGACCATGCTGATCGTCGGCTGGCCGCTGGCGGTCATGCTTGCGAGCCGGTTCTTTCGCATGTTCGGCATCCGCCGGACCTTGCGTGCCGGAAGCTTCATGTTTCCGTTCGGTGCGCTGTTTCTTTTGTTCCTGACCCCGGAAAGCAGCCCGATCATCGCCGGCGTAGGCTCGTTTCTGATGGGCTTCGGCATGGGTCTCATCAGTCTCACCAGCGTCGTGCTCGTGCAGGAAAGCGTCGAATGGTCTATGCGCGGCAGCGCCACGGCCTCGATCATCTTCTCGCGCAGCCTCGGCAACACGCTTGGCGCCACGGCGCTCGGCGCGATCATGAATATCGGTATCGCTCATTTCGGCAGCGGCGAACTGGCAACGAGGCTTCACGATATTCTGAACCAGCCGACTGGCCTTTCCGATCTTGTCGGCGATCCGGCGATCAGGAACGTTTTCGACGCCGCGCTTCACTGGAGTTTCTGGGGCGTCGTCATCGTCGCCATCACGACGTTCGCAACCGTCTGGCTCATTCCCGTTGCCCATGATGCCGGCCGCCGATCGGTGCCCAAGGCGGATGCCCAGGATGCGATGACGCATTGACGGAGCGCGACCGGCAACGGGCCACGCTTCCCTCCGCCGGCATTCATCGTGACGCTTGCGACGTGCTGCGTCAGAAATCGTAGTGGCTGATGCGCCAGGACTCCAACAGGCTCCGTGATGCCTTGATCGCGGCGTCGGAATCGCGGGCGACGATCGCGTCGAGGATGGCCTTGTGGTAGGGCAGGGAACGCTTCTGACCCTCCGCCACTTCATCATGGTCCGAAAGCGTGCGATTGGCGTAGATCCCAACCGCAATCAGGTCGATCAGCTGTGAATAGATCATGTTGTGCGTGGCGGCGAAGATCGCGGTATGGAAGCGCAGATCAGCGTCGGCATTGGTATTGATGTCGCCGATGGTGGAAACCATTTCCTCGTAAGCGGAACTGATTGCCGTGACGTCTTCGTCCGTGCGGCGTGTGGCGGCACGCGCGGTAGCCTCCGGCTCCAGCGCCAGCCGCAAATCCTTGATGGAGCGCATGATTTCCACCGAAGGTCCGGTCTCGTAGTACCAGACCATGACGTCGGTATCGAGGTGATGCCAGTTGGAGCGCTCCTTAACGCGGGTGCCGACGCGGGTCTTGATCTCCACCAGTCCCTTGCCGGCAAGGCATTTCATCGCTTCGCGAATGACGGTGCGGCTGATACCGAATTGTTCCACCAGATCGGGCTCGTTCGGCAGCGTGGCGCCTACCGGGTAACTTCCACCGACGATGCGGCGACCAAGCTCGTGGACGAAATAGCCGAAGACGCCGCGACGGGGGATCGTACCGTATTTTCGCACAAAGGCATCGAATGGTGACTGCGTTACGATCAGTTTCGCCTCCGGTGTTGCCGCAGTGGTCTTTGCATCAAGGCCATGTTTCATTATGCGGAGCTCTCATTCCTTTGATACGCGATTGCGAAGCTAATCTTCAGCCGATGATATGTTTTGCGGGCTCTATGCTGATGTCTCGGCTTGTTCGAGGCTGTTTCATATTGTTTTGATATCGATCCTGTCGTTCTTGGCGCGGCATTTCCGATAAAAAACCCTACCATGTCTTGTGCGCAAATGCCTACTGGCACCGGATTGACCGGTCCGTTCACCAAGGCGCATTGGCGGATCGTCATGATTTCCGGCCCAGCCGCATGGCGGAAGGTGGCAGCACGGCAATCAAATTCTGCGCCACCCACTAAGCGAAACGTGATTGACCAATCGATTGATGGGACGATTTCGATCTATCGGAAACGATGCCGAACCGATTAAATAAAGGGGGATGCGAGGCGGATTCGGAGTAACTGGTTGATGAACGACATGTCCACGCATGGGCGGGAGAAGGAAATGCAGGCGGCAGGCTCACGGTCGGTCTCGATTGCGTTGCTCGTGGCCGGTGCTTTCTTCATGGAAAACCTGGATGGTACGGTCATTGCAACCGCGCTGCCGCAGATGGCCGTTTCCTTTGGCGCCCGACCGGTGGATCTCAATATAGGCATGAGTGCCTATCTTCTGACGCTCGGCGTCTTCATCCCCATCAGCGGCTGGATCAGCGACCGTTTCGGCGCGCGACTGGTATTCACCACGGCCGTCGTCGTCTTCACGCTCGCTTCCGTTTTGTGCGGTTTTGCCAACGGTGTCGGCTCCTTCGTCGCTATGCGCATCCTGCAGGGGATCGGCGGCGCGATGATGGTGCCGGTGGGCCGGCTCGTGGTTTTGAACAATACCCCGAAGGACAAGCTGATCTCGGCGATTGCGACGATCACCTGGCCGGCGCTGGTGGCGCCCGTTCTTGGACCGCCACTCGGCGGCTTCATCACCGACCATGCGAACTGGCGCTGGATCTTCTTTCTCAACTTGCCGCTCGGCATATTGGCGTTTGCCTTCGCGCTCATTCTCATTCCGGAAACCAAGAATGCTGCGCGGCCGCCTTTCGACTGGATCGGCTTCGTCGTCAGCAGCATCGGTCTGGCAAGCCTGATGTACGGGCTGGAGCTGGTCGGCCGTCCCGACCTCATATGGCTGGAAGCCTCGGCCTATGTGGTCGCCGGGCTGGTTTTGCTCACCGTAGCCGCGTTTCATTTCCTGAGGACGGAGCATCCGCTCATCGATCTCTCAGGGCTGAAGCTGCCGACCTTCGCGGTCACGATCTCCGGCGGATCACTGTTTCGTACCGCTATCGGTGCGGTGCCCTTTCTGTTGCCGCTGATGTTCCAGGTCGGCTTCGGGCTCAGCGCCTTTCATGCCGGCATGCTGACCTTGGCGGTCTTTGCCGGCAACCTGGCGATGAAGCCGGGGACGACGCCGATTTTGCGGCGTTTCGGCTTTAAACCGGTGTTGATCGTCAACGGCATCCTGAATGCCGTCTTCATTGCAGCCTGTGCGTTGTTTTCGCCCGATACGCCGGTCTGGCTCGTCGTACCGGTGCTGTTCATCGGAGGCATGTGCCGCTCGATGCATTTCACGGCATTGAATACGATTGCCTTCGCCGACATTCCGCCGCAGAAGATGACAGGCGCCAACACGCTGTTCAGCACCGTCTTTCAGCTGACCATGGGCATGGGCATCGCTGTCGGTGCCATCGGCATTCGCATCGGTCAGGCTGTCAGTGCACCGCTTGGCGTAGGCGGCATCGTCGCCATCGAATTCCGCCTCGCCTTCGTGTTGCTCGGCATCATCGCTCTCTTTGCCGTGCTGGATTGCCTGCCGCTCGACCGCAGGGCCGGCGACAACGTTGCGCGCAAGCAGAAGGCGGGCGCGAAAAAGGCGGCTTGAAAATCTCCGCTATGAACGACATGTGCTGCTCAATGGGGATACTGAATGAGATTATAATGCAACAGCACCGCGGGTATCGCCATCAGGATGATAAGAAGCATTGCAAAGCTTGCTGCACGCAACATTTTCATCCGGCGGGCGCGCTGACCGGTCCAATCATATACTGCCATAATGAGCCCCTCCTTTTCCTCAATCATTACAAAGGCAAGAAATGGAACTCCAGTCAATATTGGCAATAGGGCGTTAAATAATAAGTTCATTCTAATATAATGGGGTAGTATACCGCCATTCTATTGGGCACCAGCACAACGCGTCTTCTCCGGCATTGGCGCAAGCTCGTTTCGCGACACCGGTTGGACGCTGGAAGAACAAGAGTTTGGGCCTTGCGCAAGCAGGCGCCGTTTGCTTCGAAAAGAGGAAAAATGCGATGAGTAAGATGCGCGCTTTGGTGCTGGAACGCCAGCATGAACTGGCAATCCGCGATATAGACCTTCCGCAGGAGGTCGGGCCGGGTCAAGTCAAGATCAAGATCCATACGGTCGGCGTCTGCGGATCCGACGTCCACTATTACACGCACGGCAAGATTGGCCCCTTCGTCGTCAACGAGCCGATGGTGCTTGGCCATGAAGCCGCCGGCACTGTCGTCGAAGTCGGTGCTGGCGTGACGCATCTGAAGATCGGCGACCGCGTCTGCATGGAGCCGGGGATCCCCGATCCCAATTCCAAAGCGAGCCGTCTCGGCATGTACAATGTCGATCCCGCCGTCATCTTCTGGGCAACGCCGCCCGTCCATGGCGTGTTGACGCCCTTTGTCGTGCATCCGGCCAATTATACCTTCAAACTGCCTGATAATGTCAGCTTTGCCGAGGGCGCGATGGTCGAACCCTTTGCGGTCGGCATGCAGGCGGCGACCAAGGCGAGAATTACCCCCGGTGACACCGCCGTCATCCTCGGCGCCGGCCCGATCGGCACCATGGTCGCGATCGCGGCTCTTGCCGGCGGCTGCGCACGGGCGATCGTTGCCGATCTCGCCCAGCCGAAGCTCGACATCGCCGCCCAATATCAGGGCGTCATCCCTGTCAATATTCGCGAAAACAATCTGGTCGAGGAAGTCAGCCGCCTTACGGATGGTTGGGGCGCCGACGTCGTCTTCGAGTGCTCCGGTTCGCAGAAGGCCTGGGAAACAGTCATGGCGCTGCCGCGCCCGGGCGGCGTGATCGTCGCCGTCGGCCTGCCGGTCGATCCGGTCGGTTTCGATGTTTCGACGGCGTCGACGAAGGAAATCCGGATCGAAACCGTCTTCCGCTATGCGCATCAATATGAGCGTTCCATCGCACTGATCGCGTCCGGCCGTGTCGATCTGAAGCCGCTGATCTCGGAGACATTCGCCTTTGAAGACTCCATCGAGGCGTTCGATCGTGCCGTCGAGGCCAGACCAACGGATGTCAAGCTGCAGATCATCCTGGATCAGTAAGCGTCTGTTTACCTCGTCGCCTTGCATCCGCGAGGCGACGTTTTCCTCCGGTTTCGCACGACCCCGTAGACGGGTAGGCAAAAGCGATGCTAGTTAGCCTGAAAAGAGAGGAACAGGCTTTAACGCCGTGAAACGGGAAGGATAGCCGTGCCGCACGACGTCGCATTGATCGCACTGATTGCCGGCGGGTTCGTGTTCGCGGCCATTTTCGGCTATCTCGCCGACAGGCTACATCTGCCGCCGTTGGTCGGCTATCTGGTTGCTGGCGTCATTATCGGCTCATCCACACCGGGCTTTGTCGCCGATGTTTCACTCGCATCGCAATTGGCGGAAATCGGCGTCATCCTGCTGATGTTCGGCGTCGGCCTGCATTTTTCGGCCGCTGATCTGCTGGCGGTGCGCGGGGTCGCCATCCCCGGTGCCATCGGTCAGATCGCGATCGCAACGCTTTTAGGCATCGGCTTGACGTCCCTCTGGGGCTGGGGCATCGGCGCAGGCGTGGTCCTCGGGCTAAGCCTTGCCGTTGCCAGCACCGTTGTACTGTTGAAAGCGCTGGAAGAGCGCAATCTGGTGAATTCCACCAACGGGCGCGTGGCTGTCGGCTGGCTGATCGTCGAAGATCTGGCGATGGTACTCGCACTTGTCCTGCTGCCGGCCTTTGCCGGCGCCATGGGCGGCCATGTGAATGCCGGTGACCATGCGGCTTCCGGCTCGATCTGGCTGACGATCGGCATGACGCTGGTCAAGGTGGCGGCATTTACTCTTGTAGCGATCTTCATCGGTCCGCGCGTCGTACCCTGGCTGTTGACGTCGGTCGCCCGCACAGGCTCGCGCGAATTGTTCACGCTGTCGGTTCTGGCGATCGCGCTTGGCATCGCCTTCGGGGCGGCGGAGATATTCGGCGTTTCCTTCGCGCTTGGAGCCTTCTTTGCCGGGCTCGTGATGAGTGAATCGCATCTCAGCCATCGGGCTGCGGCCGACTCCCTGCCATTGCAAAATGCCTTTTCCGTGCTGTTCTTCGTATCCGTCGGCATGCTCTTCGATCCGACTATCCTGGTGCGCGAACCGCTGATGATCGTCGGCGTGCTTGCGCTCATCATGATCGGCAAGTCACTGATTGCTTTCGGCCTGGTGCTGTTGCTGCGTTACCCGGCGAGCATGGGCTTTGCGGTTGCAGCCGGCCTTGCGCAGATCGGCGAATTTTCCTTCATCCTGGCCGGGCTCGGCGTTTCGCTCGGTCTGTTGTCCCGGGAAGGACAGGATCTCATTCTTGCAGGAGCGATCCTGTCGATCACGCTCAATCCGCTGGCCTTCTTCGCCGTCGAGAAGCTGGAGAAATGGACGTTTTCCCGATGGCCGTCGTTCGCGAGCAAATACGGCATGGCCAAGCAAGATGGGCTGCGTCGCGAACTGACCGCCATCAACAAGCAGCGGGAGGAAAGGGATCGGCAGCATAGTCTCGAGATCGAGGAGCTGATCGAGACCTTTCCGATGTTTGCCGAGCTGGATGACAATGCGCATGAGGAGCTTCTGCTGCTCTTCCGGCCGAGATCGGCTTCGCCGGGCGATCGCGTCATTCGCACGGGCGATCGCGGCGACAGCATGTTCTTCATCGCGTCCGGCGCCGTCGAAGTGCAGCTTGAGGACGATGAGGTTCCGCTCGGCGCCGGTTCATTCTTCGGCGAAATGGCCCTGTTGACCGGCGCGCGCCGCACCGCCGATGTCGTTGCCGTCGATTTCTGTCAGCTTTTCGTGCTGGAGCGCCGTGATTTCAACCTGTTCATGTCGCGGCATCCGCAACTGCGCGCCGCCGTCAGCCACATGGCGCGCGAGCGGCAGGAAAGCAATGTGTCGCGCCAGCGGCGCGACCAATCAGAGGATGCGAGCTGACACCCGATATGGGATTTAGCGGCGCCTCAGCCAGGATTTCGAAACGCGGCAGGCCATCGTATAGGCCGGATCGAAGACATTGCCGACATCGTAGCGCACGACTTGGCCGAGCAGGTGGCTGGCGGCAGTCTTATCGAGGCCGTAGTCGGAGCCGAGCCAGCGCAGCATTTCGCTGGTTGCGTGCTGCAGGGCCTGGTCAAGCGGCCGGGCATTGCCGATGGTGAAAATGTCGTCCACCGTCTCGCCGCGCGGCCAGACGATCGTCTTTTTCTTTTCGACGCTCAGCCGTACCGTCACCTCGAAGGTGGTTTCGATTCCCGTGCCGACGATCTCGCCGTCTCCCTGCACGGCGTGGCAATCGCCCAGGAAGAAAAGTGCGCCTGGCGCCGATACGGGAAACCAGATGGTCGTGCCCGGCCCCAGCAGCCGATAGTCCATGTTGCCGCCGAATTCGCCGCTGGTGGCGGTCGATATGGCCTGGCCGAGCGCCGGCGCAACACCGAAGCAGCCGATCATCGGCGAAAGCGGCAGCGTCAGGGCCTCAAGGCCGGCCACCGGCTCGGAAAGTCTCGTTGTCAGGGCTTCGCGGTCGATCTGCCAGATCACCTTTTCGCTGGCCGGCAGTGTCCGCACATCCTGCGGATCGACGACGTTGCCTGCAACGACGCTGCGGGTGAATCCCGTATCGCGCGTCGGCACCATCGTCAGGATTTCGACTTTGAGGGAATCGCCCGGTTCCGCACCCTCGACGAAGATCGGGCCGTTCATCGGGTTGGGACCCGAGGCATGGCGAATATCATGCTTGTCATAGCCGGCAGCGTCGAGCGTTTCGGTAATGACGGTATCGCCATCGGCGACATGCAAGGCCGGCGGCAGGGAGCCGATGACGTTGTGATAGACGGTGGGGGTAAAACGGTGCGTTGCCATTGCCTACAGCCTCTTATCCTGAATTTGGTTCGGTCAACCTATGACAGCTTTGCCGTGTCACGAAAGACCGCGTTTGCGGATATTATGGATTACCGCTTCGGACGATCCCAAGGACGATAATAGAAAAGCGACAACGGCGCTCTGCGGATTTCGCCGGCCGCGACCTGGAATGCAGGTTGATCTAGGCGAAATGATCGCGAAACGCCTGTGGCGTGGTTCCGAATTTTCTCAGGAAATTGCGCCGCATGGTTTCCTCCGAGCTGAAGCCGCAACGGATGCGCGCCTGGTGAACCGTAAGGCCCTCTTCCAGCAGACGCCGCACCGCCTCGGTGCGGATATCCTCCACAGCCCTTGCGGGCGTGCGTCCGGTCGCCTTGAGGTAATGCCGGGAAAAGCTGCGCGCACTCATATTCGCCCGTTCGGCGAGAACGGGCAGAGAGAGGTCCGCGCGCAGATTGCTCATGATCCAGGCATGCAGTTGGTCGAAGCGCTCGCCGCTTTCCTGCAGGCGCAATTCTGAACTGAATTGCGCCTGGCCGCCCGGCCGCTTCAGGAAGACGACGAGCTCGCGGGCGACGGAAAGTGCCAGTTTCCGGCCGAGGTCGTCTTCGACCAAAGCGAGGGCCAGATCGATGCCGGCGCTCACGCCCGCCGAGCTCCATAGGTCGCCGTCCCGGACGAAGATCGGATCCGGCTCCAGTTTCACCTGCGGGAAGCGCTTTGAGAATTCCTCGCAGCGGTTCCAATGGGTCGCCGCGCGTCGCCCGTCCAGAAGTCCCGCTTCGGCAAGAAGAAAGGCGCCGCTGCAGACGGAGGCGGTTCGCCGGGCGCTTGCCGACCGCCTGCGCACCCACTCGACCAGGGCCTGATCTTCGCATGCCTTGTTGACGCCCCAGCCGCCGGCGATGATCAAGGTGTCGAGCGGGCCGCCAACGTCGCTGAGTGGCGCAGTCGTCAGCACAAGGCCTGAACTGGTCCTGGTCTGCGCGTCCGTCGCGACTGCGATTGCCTCATAGGGCCTTGGCAATCCGCTTTCGATTGTCGCCTCATTGGCACTGGTGAAAACCTGCAGCGGACCGGCTATGTCGAGCAGCTGGGCATTGTCAAAGGCAAGTATCTCGATGTGGCGCATGATTGGCACAAAATGACGGGAGTTTGGCAAATACGCCAGATTGTGATCGCATAGGCTGGTCGAAGTCAACCATAGGAGATCCACCATGACCGTTCGCTTCGGCCTGCTCGCCTTTCCGGGCGTCCAGCAACTCGACCTGACCGCCCCTTACGAGATATTTGCGTCGATGGAAGGTGCGGAGGTTCACCTCGTCTGGAAGGATACGTCTCCGATCGTCTCCGCCACCAAGCTGGTGCTGCAGCCGACGACGAGCTTTGCGGCGTGCCCGTCCCTCGATGTGATCTGCGTGCCGGGGGGCAGCGGCGTCAATGCGCTGCTCGAAGACGAGACGGTTCTCTCCTTTATCCGTGCGCAGGCGGCCCAGGCACGCTTCATAACCTCGGTGTGCACAGGTTCTCTCGTTCTTGGCGCCGCCGGTCTGCTCAAGGGCAGGAAGGCGACGACCCATTGGAATGCGCGCGATTTCCTGGCGGAATTCGGCGCCATCGCGACCCCTGGACGAGTCGTCCGGGACGGCAACCTTTTCACCGCGGGCGGCGTGACGGCGGGCATCGATTTCGGACTGACCATCGTTGCGGCCCTGCGCGATCAGGCGGAGGCGGAAGCCATCCAGCTTTCGCTGGAATACGCGCCCGCACCGCCGTTTCACTCCGGATCGCCGGAGGAGGCGCCGGCCGATGTGTTGATCGAGACGAAACGGCGGCTTGCCGGCTCGCGGACGGCCCGGGAGGCCATCATGGCTCGTCTCGCGGCTCGCCGGCATCAGGCCGGTTGAGCGCCGATCCTGTGCGCAAGCGATGTCACCTCGCTGAAATGGAACGTCGATAAGGACACGATCTGACTTTTGATCGTAGCGACAATCCCATCGAGGTGACGATGCCCAATCGGGCGAACAGGATCCTGATTTCACGTAGCCTCTCATGCTTGACAGGAACAGCATTTCTGCGACCGTGGCATCACGATGTCGTGTGCGGCCTTGTGGTGGGCGAGAGGCTATTCTGATGAACAAGTTCCGATCATTTCGCTGCATTCCCCGTTTTGCCATGGCGATGAACATTCTGGTCGCCGCGGTTTTCTCGCTGATGCTGCCGGCATCAGAAGCTCACGCGCTTGAGGTCGGGCAGCAGACGAAGGCATCGGGCGAGCAGATCGAGAAGCTGATCAAAGCGCTGCGCGACAGCGGTGCCATGGCCGACAAGGACCTGTTGCAGCGGCGTGCCGACTTCGAGAATCTGATGGCAGCGACGCCGGATCCGACGCGGGTGCAGATTCGCCGCGTTGACGCCAACGGCGTTGCCGGCGATCTGATCTGGCCGGCACGGCTGCATTATGGAATCGGCAGGCGTGCCATTCTCTATCTGCATGGAGGGGGCTTTTATAGCGGCTCGCTGCGGACACACCGCAATATTGCCGCCTCGCTTGCCAAGGGGGCGTCTGCCGATGTGCTGCTCATCGACTATCGTCTCGCGCCCGAACACGGTTTTCCCTCGCAGATCAACGATGCGGTGGCGGCCTATCGTTGGCTCCTGTCGTCAGGATACAAGGCCGGAAACATTGTCATTGCGGGAGAGTCGGTCGGCGGAACCCTGGCCATCGAGATTATCCTGAACCAGCTTCGCCTCAAAGGAGCGCTTCCCGCGGCAGTGGTTGCCATGAGCCCGGTGACCGATTTCGCCGCGACGGGGGCGTCACTGGTTGCAAACGCTTCCCGTGACCCGTTCATGGGCAAGGAGGAATTGACCATCATCCACAATGCCTATGTTGCCGACCAATCACCGGTCGATCCCGAGATATCGCCGCTCTATGCCAATTTGGCCGGCTTTCCACCGCTGCTGATCCAGGTGGGTTCGCGGGAGACGCTGCTGGATGACAGTGTGCGGCTGGCGGACAAGGTGCGGCAGGCGGGCGGAGACGTGGCCCTGGAAATCTGGCCTGGCATGATTCACCAGTGGCAGATTTTCCCATTCTGGCTCGAGGATGCCAGGAAGTCGAATGGGAGAGTGGCGGAATTCGCGATTTCGCATTTCGTCGACAAACCCGCGCAATAGTCTTGGCGTACAATCGTGTGATGATCCTGGTTTCCGGGGGAAGCGCGGCCCGATCGGGTTTCGCGGAGCATTCTATAATTATTTATCGCGCGATATAGTCGTAAGATAAATTTTTGTAGACAACGCGTGGCAAGTGCTCTATGCATAATGATGTTGCGATAATAAATCGCGCAATATATTATAAGTGGAGATTGAAATGAGCCAGTCGATCAATCAAGCTACCCGTCGTGGCGTTATGACCGCCGGACTAGGCCTTGCCGCCGCCGCCGTCATGCCCTTCGCTCAACCTGCACAAGCTTCTGCAAAGCAATCTTCGAAAGGTAAGGACACAATGAGCAGCAGCACGATCACCACCAAGGACGGAACTCAGATCTTCTACAAGGATTGGGGAACAGGCCAGCCGATCGTCTTCCATCACGGATGGCCGCTGAGCTCGGACGATTGGGACGCCCAGATGCTCTTTTTCCTCAATCAGGGCTACCGCGTTATCGCCCATGACCGCCGCGGCCACGGGCGCTCGAGCCAGACGGCGACCGGAAACGAGATGGATACCTATGCTGCCGACGTGGCCGCACTCGCCGAGCATCTCGACCTGAAAGGCGCCATTCACGTCGGCCATTCGACCGGCGGTGGCGAAGTCGCCCGCTACGTGGCGCAGTATGGCGGTCATGGCCGGGTTTCCAAGGCGGTGCTGATTGGCGCCGTGCCGCCGATCATGGTCAAGTCCGACAAGAATCCCGGTGGCCTGCCGCTGGAGGTATTCGATGGCTTCCGCGCGGCGCTTGCCGCCAATCGCGCGCAATTCTTCCGCGACGTTCCGTCAGGACCGTTTTACGGCTTCAATCGCCCCGGCGCGGTGGTTTCGCAGGGCGTCATCGATAATTGGTGGCGCCAGGGCATGATGGGGGGCGCCAAGGCGCATTACGACTGCATCAAGGCCTTCTCGGAAACGGACTTCACTGAGGATCTGAAGAAGATCGAGGTGCCGACGCTGGTCATGCATGGCGATGATGACCAGATCGTCCCGATTGCGGACGCGGCCCTTTTGTCCATCAAGCTGCTGAAGAACGGCACGCTGAAAGTCTACAAGGGCTTTCCGCACGGCATGGCGACCACGCATGCGGATATCATCAATGCGGATCTGCTGGCCTTCTTCAAGGCTTAAAGAGCTCCCGAAGAGTGAAGCGCCCGCCTTCCGGCGGGCGCTTCACAGCCGGCCGGGTGCTGTTACCACGCCTGCCGCTTCAGCTATCAAGTTTCAATGAAAGCTGAACGGCACGCGGCAAGGGTGGTAGCGGCCGGCTGATGTCGACGCGGCGTTTCCAATTGGCGAGCCGCTCCTGCTCGCGCTCCCGAAGCGCCTTCGAGACCGCGACAAAGGTCATGGCACGCTCAATGACTTGTTCAGCTTTGGTCATGGACATCTCCATATGTTCACTTTATGTTCTCATATTGAGGGCAATAAGTCAAGCCTATGGCGGGGAGCGCCCAGCGCTCTCGGGTTCCGAATATAGGGCGAGCATATTCCGACTGCTCTGCGGAATGTCCCGGACTTGCAACGCCAGGGAATGGGGTTGACGTTCGCAGCCAATCAAATGCTTGGAAAAGCGTCGCGGTCGTCTTTTCCAATTCGGACGTTGACGGTCTACTAGCCTTTCAGCTTGCGCCCCTGTTTTTGCTTCGGCTTCTCAACGGATGGGTCCGACACTTCCTTGGCCAATCTTGCCTGGCGAAGGCGCTCCGTCTTGCTTTCACGCGCAACGACTTCGTTTTGAATGATGGTCCGTGCTGAATCATTCGTGGCAATCGCCGCTTTTTCGGCTCTGGACAAGCGCTGCTCTGACCGATTGACTCTAAATGCACTCATGTTGCCTCCTGGAGCTGCCGGCAACAAAAAAGGCCGGAGCGAAACCGCGCCGACCTTCCTCACATCGCCCTCGCACCAATGCCAGTACATCCGTGGTCAAAAGAGGAAAACGACTAAAACATCGCGAGCGTCAAATTTCGTTAGCGCTCACCAGCAATGTTACTTCGTGGATGTGGGGTGTCATTCCGTCGAATGCAAGTACTAGAGAAATTTATTTCGATTTATTAGGCGTCCATAGGGAGTTTCCGGACGTTTTTTCGATGCAGCTAAGGAGATGATGAGTATCCGTCTTCTCCGAAACTTAAATGGCTGATAAACTACTTGAGATCGATGCGACACGGAAATTGCTCCGCCCCATCCTTCTCGGTGGCCCATGTCGAAGCTTACATTCAGATACAGCGTTCGTGAGGAGCGTGATTGTACCTGGACAGTGTACGATGTCTTCACGGGAAGGGCTGCGGAGCCCACGCATTGGATACTGAACGTTCTGACTGAGAAGGAAGCAAAGGCCTATTGCGCCATTCTTAATGTCAAGGACATGGAAAGACGTGAACGCCTGGGCTTCTAGCGCGCGCAGGCGAGATTGCCTTGTCCCTTAATGGTTAGGCGATATTCTCCCGCAATGTCACGCCCGGCCACGCCGGATGGGCTTTTTTCTTTCCTTTACCAAGGTGGCCGTTTTCGGTTCTTCCGTGGCTTCTTGTTGCAGGCGAAGAGTTCGCAGCGCCTCGGTTTTCTTTTCCCGGGCGGAGTTTTCCGCCGCCACGATGGATTTTGCCATGCTGGTGGTGGTC
>Ga0182007_10001086_pt1 | contig 14774 bp, 15 predicted proteins | sample Sormic07211113_1_FD_123023 | JGI IMG/M metagenome (GOLD analysis project Ga0182007, IMG submission 123023) | Rhizosphere microbial communities from Sorghum bicolor, Mead, Nebraska, USA - 072115-113_1 MetaG | ecosystem: Host-associated > Plants > Roots > Rhizosphere | place: USA: Nebraska... | reverse complement strand
CCGGCGTCGATGACGGACGGCCCCTGGGACCACGCCCAGGCGCAACCGGCCAGGAAGGCCGCCGCGATGGCGATACGGCCGGCGGCCGTGGCGGTGACACGCAGCGGCTGCCGCCCGGCCACGCGCCGACGGTACTTGAGCACCAGGATCACCGCCGCGACCGCGATGAGGACGGACGGCCCGGTGAAGGTCTCCATGCCCTCGATCCTCTCTGTACGGACATCCCGTCCACGGAGGCAGGTTACTTGCAGTAACCGCCGGGCCGCCCGGCTGTCGGGTTAGAAGGCCGGAGCCCCCAGGTGGGTCTCGGCATCCGTCCGGGCCTGGCTGCGCGCTCTTCGAGCCGGCCCCCGCCACCCACAACTGCACCGCGCGAAACAGAAGCGGCCTTGCTCGACGGTCGTCGTACGGTGTTCCTCCTGCGCCACGCAGACAACGTTACCGAGCCCCGGCGCTGTGGACGTCGGCCGCCTCCCGCAGCGGACCCGGTATCCGCGTGACGGCCCCCGCCCGCCCGTCGTTATCCGGACGGGAACCGGCTTGGGGGTACGCGGGCGATGACGGAGCGGCAGCACAGGGTGGGCGGGGCGATCGCCGCCGGGGTCATCGTCTGTCTCGGCGCCGGCGGCTGTTCCGGCGGGGCCTCCGCCGACGACTCCCACGCCTCCGACCCCGTGGAACTGCTGCGCCACACCGCCGACACCCTGGTGACCGCCGGCAGCTCCAGGGCGACGACCTCGATGGAGATGGCCACCGGCGGCACCCGTGTCACCATCCGCGGCGAGGGCGTCTACGACTACACCCGCCGGCTCGGCCGGCTGACGGTGACGCTCCCGCAGGACCCGGCCGGCACCACCGAACACCGCCCCATCACCGAACTCCTCGCTCCCGGCGCCCTGTTCATGAAGAACCGGGGCGCCGGAGTCCCCGCCGACAAATGGGTCCGGGTCGACACGGCCGACCTCTCCGACGGCAACCTGGTCACCGGCGGCGCGACGGACCCGTACGCGGCGGCGGCCCTGCTGCGCGGCACCCGCACGGCGACCTACGTCGGCCACACCGAACTGGCCGGCACCCACGTCCGCCACTACCGCGGCACCGCCGACCTGGCGCTCGCCGCCGAGGGCGCCTCCCCGGGCGTACGGGAATCCCTCGCGGCGGCGGCGAAGGGGTTCGCCACGGCCGAGGTGCCCTTCGACGTCTATCTCGACGACCAGGGCCGCGTCCGCAAGATCCGGCACAGGTTCAGTTTTGTGAACGGCGGGCAGAAGGGCACCGTGGCGGTCGCCTCGACGACGCTGCTCTACGGCTTCGGGGCCCCCGTGGACGTACGGCTGCCGGCGTCGAAGGACATCTACGCGGGGAAGGTCTCCGAGCGGTGAGGCCCCCTCGGCGCCCTACTCACGGATGAGTGACGGGCGTCAAGAACTAGCCCGTCCGTGCCATGCGCGGTATGTAGGCCGCTCCTACTCTAGGAAGTCGGTGACGGCAGAGATGAGGTGACGCACGTGGCTCCGGTCGGCGGTACGGCAGTTCAGGACCACGTGGCTCTCGCCGAGATCGAGCTGTGCGGAGAGCTGATCATCGCGGCCTCGGCCGCCGAGGAGCGGCTGAGCCTCCAGAGCATCGACGAGGTGCTGAAGGTCGCCGAGGAACGAGCGGACCCCTCCGGCGGCTAACCGGAGGAGCCACGGAGCGGGGGCCGTTTTCGGCCACCGAGGGTGCGTCAGGTGCGCAGCATGCGGGCGATGGCCTTCGTCGCCTCGTCCACCTTGGCGTCGATCTCGTCACCGCCCCTGAGGGCCGCGTCGGCCACGCAGTGCCGCAGGTGTTCCTCCAGGAGCTGCAGCGCGAAGGACTGCAGGGCCTTGGTGGAGGCGGACACCTGGGTGAGTATGTCGATGCAGTAGACGTCCTCGTCGACCATGCGCTGCAGGCCACGGATCTGGCCCTCGATCCGGCGCAGCCGCTTGAGGTGCTCGTCCTTCTGCTCGTGGTAGCCGTGCGTGGAGGCCGCTTCCGCGCCGGCCGCCTCGGTGGTCGTCATCGCGCCCTCCAGACATATACCCCAGGTGGGTATATCGTACCGAACTTTGCGGGGTATAGGGCCCTTGGTCGATGCCTGGGCCGAGCCCCGGTACTGCCCCCGTGAAGACCACTGTGCCTGATGGGCGACACTGGGGGACGGCCCCTTAGCCGTGGCCGGATGATGCACCTAGCATCAGCCTGACCGAAACCGATGCATCCCGAGGACCCCTTGTGCGCTTTCGTCTGACCCCCAGGGAGACGAGCTTCTACGACATGTTCGCCGCCTCCGCGGACAACATCGTCACGGGCTCGAAGCTCCTGATGGAACTGCTCGGGGCGGACGCCTCCGCCCGGGCCGAGATCGCAGAGCGTATGCGGGCCGCGGAACACGCCGGTGACGACGCCACCCACGCGATCTTCCACCAACTGAACTCCTCGTTCATCACGCCGTTCGACCGCGAGGACATCTACACGCTCGCCTCCTCCCTCGACGACATCATGGACTTCATGGAGGAGGCCGTCGACCTGGTCGTCCTCTACAACGTCGAGGAACTCCCGAAGGGTGTCGAGCAGCAGATCGAGGTGCTGGCGCGGGCGGCGGAGCTCACCGCCGAGGCCATGCCGCACCTGCGCACGCTGGACAACCTCACCGAGTACTGGATCGAGGTCAACCGCCTGGAGAACCAGGCGGACCAGATCCACCGCAAGCTGCTCGCCCACCTCTTCAACGGCAAGTACGACGCCATCGAGGTACTGAAGCTGAAGCAGATCGTGGACGTGCTGGAAGAGGCCGCGGACGCCTTCGAGCACGTGGCGAACACGGTGGAGACCATCGCCGTCAAGGAGTCCTGACCCCTTCATGGACACCTTCGCTCTGGTCGTGACCATCGCGGTCGCGCTCTTCTTCACGTACACCAACGGTTTCCACGACTCGGCGAACGCCATCGCCACCTCCGTCTCCACCCGGGCGCTCACCCCGCGCGCCGCGCTCGCGATGGCCGCCGCGATGAACCTGCTGGGCGCGTTCCTGGGCAACGGGGTGGCCAAGACGGTCAGCGAGGGCCTGATCGAGACCCCGTCCGGCTCGCAGGGCATGGCCATCCTCTTCGCCGCCCTGACCGGCGCGATCGTCTGGAACCTGCTCACCTGGTACTTCGGCCTCCCTTCCTCCTCCTCCCACGCGCTGTTCGGCGGCCTGGTCGGAGCGGCGCTGGCGGGCGGCACCGGCGTGCTCTGGAACGGTGTCCTCGACAAGGTCGTCATCCCGATGTTCGTCTCGCCGTTCGTCGGCCTGATCGTCGGCTACCTGGTCATGACGGCCATCATGTGGCTCTTCCGTCGCGCCAACCCACACAAGGCCAAGCGCGGTTTCCGTATCGCCCAGACCGTCTCCGCGGCCGGCATGGCGCTCGGCCACGGTCTCCAGGACGCCCAGAAGACCATGGGCATCGTGGTGATGGCCCTGGTCATCTCCGGCCATGAGACGTACGGCGACCCGATCCCGGTCTGGGTGAAGATCGTCTGCGCCCTGATGCTCTCCCTGGGCACCTACGCCGGCGGCTGGCGCATCATGCGCACCCTGGGCCGCAAGATCATCGAACTCGACCCGCCCCAGGGCTTCGCCGCCGAGACGACCGGCGCGTCGATCATGTTCACCACGGCCTACCTCTTCAAGGCCCCCATCTCCACGACCCACGTCATCACCTCGGCCATCATGGGCGTCGGCGCGACCAAGCGCGTGAAGGCGGTCCGCTGGGGCGTCGCCAAGAACATCGTCCTGGGCTGGTTCATCACCATGCCGGCGGCGGCCCTGGTGGCGGCGGGCGCGTTCGGCATCGTGAACCTGGCGTTCCTGTAGACCCGGCGTTCCTGTAGTCCGGCCGGCGTTCCCGTAGACCGGCCAGGTCGGCCGGGCCGGCGTCCGAGGGCGGACGACAACGACGACAACGACGACGGGCCCGCCCCCGGGAGCCAGGGGCGGGCCCTTCTTCGACCTCGCGGTGGCACCGCCATGCAGCACCGCGAGGGGTTCGTACCGGCTCAGCCGAAGCGGCCGGAGATGTAGTCCTCCGTGGCCTGCACCGACGGGTTGGAGAAGATCCGCTCCGTGTCGTCGATCTCGATCAGCTTGCCGGGCTGGCCGACGGCGGCGAGGTTGAAGAACGCCGTACGGTCCGAGACACGCGCCGCCTGCTGCATGTTGTGCGTCACGATGACGATCGTGAACCGGTCCTTCAGCTCACCGATCAGGTCCTCGATGGCGAGCGTGGAGATCGGGTCCAGGGCCGAGCAGGGCTCGTCCATCAGCAGCACCTTCGGCTCGACGGCGATCGCGCGGGCGATGCACAACCGCTGCTGCTGACCACCGGACAGTCCCGAACCGGGCTTGTTCAGGCGGTCCTTGACCTCGTTCCAGAGGTTCGCGCCCTTGAGCGACTTCTCGACGATGTCGCCGAGCTCGCTCTTCTTGTAGTTCCCGTTGAGCCGCAGCCCCGCCGCCACGTTGTCGAAGATCGACATGGTGGGGAAGGGGTTCGGCCGCTGGAACACCATGCCGACCTCGCGGCGCACGGACACCGGGTCCACGCCGGCGCCGTACAGGTCCTCGTCGTCCAGGAGCACCTTGCCCTCGACCCGGCCGCCGGACGTCACCTCGTGCATGCGGTTGAGCGTGCGCAGGAACGTCGACTTGCCGCAGCCGGAGGGGCCGATGAAGGCCGTCACCGAGCGCGGCTCGACCGTCATCGAGATGTCTTCGATCGCCTTGTGGGACCCGTAGTAGGCGGTGAGCCCGCTCACATCGATTCGCTTGGCCATGATCACGTCACTTCCAGAAGTCTTTGTCGGTCGCCGATGGCCGCGTCAGCGACCGGTCTTCGGGGCCTTCCAGCGGGCGATCGCCCGGGCCACCAGGTTCAGGATCATCACGAAGGCGATCAGGGTGAGCGATGCCGCCCAGGCCCTGTCGTAGGCGTAGTCGTTGCCGGCGGCGTACTGCTGGTAGACGTACAGCGGCAGCGACTGCTGCGGCCCCGAGAAGGGGTTGTTGTTGATGAAACGGTTTCCGAACACCAACAGCAGCACGGGAGCCGTCTCGCCCGCGATACGTGCGATGGCCAGCATGATTCCGGTCGTGATACCGCCGATGGAGGTCGGCAGGACCACCTTCAGGATGGTGCGCCACTTCGGGACGCCGAGCGCCAGCGACGCCTCCCGCAGCTCGTTCGGGACGAGCTTGAGCATCTCCTCCGTGGAGCGCACGACCACCGGCATCATCAGGATGGCCAGGGCCAGCGAACCGGCGAAGCCGAAGGGCTCCACGTTGAAGATCAACATCAGGGAGAGGATGAACAGACCCGCGACGATGGACGGGACACCCGTCATGACGTCGACGAAGAAGGTGACCGCCTGGGCGAGCCTGCCGCGCCCGTACTCCACCAGGTAGATCGCGGTCAGCACTCCGATCGGCGCCGCGATCAGCGTGGCGAGGCCGACCTGCTCGATGCTGCCGATGATGGCGTGGTAGATGCCACCGCCCGGCTGGGAGTCGGCGACCAGGCCCATCGAGTGGCTCAGGAAGTAGACGTCGAGGACCTTCACGCCGCGCACGACGGTCACCCAGACCAGGGAGACCAGCGGCACGAGGGCGACCAGGAAGGCGACCCAGACCAGGCCGGTCGCGATGCGGTCCTTGGCCTGGCGGCGGCCCTCGACCTTGGCGGCGATGCCGTAGGTGGCGACGAGGAAGAGCAGACCGGAGATCAGGCCCCACTGGACCTTGGTGAGCCCGGCGCCCGCCCCGACGGCGACGGCGACGGCCACGGAGCCGGCGGCGATCGCCCAGGGCGACCACTTCGGCATACTGGCGCCGCGCAGGGTGCTGGGGCGCTTCTCGGCGATGACGGCGTTGCTCATGCGTTGGCCCCCGAGTACTCCTTGCGGCGGGCGATGATCATGCGGGCCGCGCCGTTGACCAACAGGGTGATGACGAACAGGACCAGACCCGAGGCGATGAGGGCGTCACGGCCGTACTCGGTGGCCTCGCTGAACTTGCTGGCGATGTTCTGGGCGAAGGTGCCGCCGCCCGGGTTGAGCAGGCTGCCGTGGATCAGGAAGTCCGGGGAGAGGACGGTGGCGACGGCCATCGTCTCGCCGAGCGCGCGGCCGAGGCCGAGCATCGACGCGGAGATCACACCGGAGCGGCCGAAGGGCAGGACGGCCATGCGGATGACCTCCCAGCGCGTGGCGCCGAGGGCCAGGGCGGCCTCTTCGATCATCTGCGGAGCCTGGCGGAAGACCTCGCGGCTCACGTTGGTGATGATCGGCAGGATCATGATCGCGAGCAGGATGCCCACGGTGAGCAGGGAGCGCGGGGCGCCCTGGTCCCAGGAGAAGACCCCGGTCCAGCCGAAGAAGTCGTTGAGCCAGCCGAAGAGGCCGTTCAGGTGCGGTACGAGGATCAGCGCGCCCCAGAGGCCGTAGACGATGGACGGCACGGCGGCGAGCAGGTCGACCACGTACGCGATGGGGCCGCGCAGCTTCCGCGGGGCGTAGTGGGTGAGGAACAGCGCGATGGCCACCGCGACCGGGACCGCGAGGACCATGGCGATGATCGAGGAGACCACCGTGCCGTAGGCCAGGACGGCGATGCCGAAGCTGGGCGGCGTGATGTTGGTGTTCCACTCGAAGGTGGTGAGGAAGTTGCCGTGGTTCTTGCTGAGCGCGAGGGACGCGCGGTAGGTGAGGAAGACCGCGATCGCGGCCATGATCACCAGCAGCAGAATGCCCGACCCGCGGGAGAGACCGAGGAAGATCCGGTCACCGGGTCGGGTGGCACCGCGGGCGTTGCGCTTCTGCTCGGCCGTCGACGGTTCGGGGGTGGGGGGTGCGGCGTCGGTTATCTGTGTGGATGTGTCCATCGGGTTCTCCGGTCTGCGGAACCACACGCTGTGCGGCTCTGCGAAGCCGTACGGGTCGCCGTACGGCTCGTGGCGGCGGTGCACCGGACGACGCGGTCCGGTCCCGGGGTTTCGAGGCCCGGGACCGGACCGCACTCGGATTAGCTCAGGCCCTCGATGGTGGTGCGGACCTTGGCGATGATGTCGGCGGGGACGGGGGCGTACTTCAGGCCGGACAGGAGGCCCTGGCCCTGCTCGGAGGCGATGTAGCGCAGGAACGCCTTCGTGGCGGGGAGGGTGTCGGCCTTGTTGCCCTTGTCGCAGACGATCTCGTACGTGACCAGGGTGATCGGGTAGGCGCCCTCGGCCTTGGTGCCGTAGTTCAGCTGGAGCGACAGGTCCGAGCCGGTGCCGACGACCTTGGCGTCGGCGATGGCCTTGGACGCGGAGTCGCTGCTCGGGGCGACGGGGGCGCTGGCGCCGGTGTTGATGCTGACGGCGTTGACGCCATCGGCGACGTAGGACAGCTCGAAGTAGCCGATGGAGCCGTTGGTCTGCTTGACCTGGGCCGCGACACCGGAGGACTGGGCGGCGGCCTGGCCACCCTTGGCCTGCCAGGCCTTGCCGCCGGAGTAGGGCCAGTCGCTCTTGGCGGTGGCGATCAGGTACTTGGTGAAGTTGTCCGTCGTACCCGACTCGTCGGAGCGGTGGAACGCCTGGATCTTCAGGTCGGGGAGCTTCGCCGACGGGTTGAGCTTGGCGATCGCCGGGTCGTTCCACTTGGTGATCTTGCTGTTGAAGATCTTCGCGAGGGTCGGGGCGTCCAGGACCAGGTTGCTCACGCCGGACAGGTTGTAACCGACCGCGATCGGGCCGCCGACCATCGGGAGGTCGATGCCCTGGCCGCCGGTGCAGACCTTCTTGGAGGCGGTGACGTCCTCGGGCTTCAGCGCGGAGTCCGAGCCGGCGAAGGCGAGCTGGCCCTGGGTGAAGGAGGTGACACCGGCACCGGAGCCGCCGGCCTTGTAGTTGATCTGCACACCGCAGGCCTTGGAGAACTGGGCCACCCAGGCGTCGATCGCGTTCTTCTGCGCGGACGAGCCGTCGGACAGCAGCTGACCCTTGGCGTTGTCACACTTGATGGAGCTGCCGCCGGTCGTCGCCGAAGCGCTGCTGCCACCGCCGCTGCTGGTGTCGTCCGAACCGCACGCCGTGAGGACCAGGGCGCCGGAAGCGGCGAGGGCACCGAGGGCGAGGACCCGCCGGTTCATGCGCTGAAGCTTCACTGAGGGAGTTCCTTCCAGAAGCCGCCGTCCTGAATCCGGCGGCGTGCGAAGTGAATGAGTCCGGTTGATGGGGACGCGTCTGGAAAGATGCGGCCCGCATCGCGTAAGGCCGAAATTAGGCAGAACAGGTGAAGGCACCGATGGCCACAAATGAACGGAAGGTGAACCCCTGCAGACGTTGTGGTTAGGTCACGGAATGCTCACGGGGAGAGCACATACGGGTTCCGGGGCCACAGTGACACAGGAGTGACACTCCGGCCGGAACGGTGGAGGTCGGCGAGCCGTCTCGTTCCACAGGAACCGACGGGAAGGCACAGCATGGAGCGGCGTAGGTTCATCGGAGGCGGCACGGCCGCGGTAGCGGGCGTGGCCCTGGCGGCGTGCAGGGGTGGCAGCGTCGCCGGCGCCGCCTCGTCCTCCTCCGATTCTTCCATCGGTTCCCTCTCCGCGCCGGTTCGGCCGGCCACCGCACCGAACTGGACGGCCCTCGCCCGGAATCTCGACGGCACGCTCATACGCCCGGGCGACGCCGGGTGGACCAGCGCCCACCAGCTCTACAACACCCGCTTCGACGGCCTGAAGCCGGCCGCGGTCGCCTATGTCGCCCACGCGGACGACATACGTACGACCCTCTCCTACGCCCGCGCCCACGACATCCGGGTCGCCATCCGCAACGGCGGCCACTCCTACGCCGGCTGGTCCTCGGGGAACGGCAAGCTGATCCTCGACGTCTCCGCGCTGAACCGCATCCGGGTGGGCGGCGGTTCGGCGGTCGTCGGCGCCGGCGCCAAGCTGATCGACGTCTACCGGGGCCTGACCGCCCACGGCGTGACGATCCCGGCCGGCTCCTGCCCCTCGGTCGGCGTCTCCGGCCTGGTCCTCGGCGGCGGCCACGGCGTGGTCTCCCGGGCCTACGGCCTGACCTGCGACAGCCTCACCCAGGCGACCCTGATCACGGCGGACGGCACGGAGGTCGTGGCCGACGCCACCGCGCACGAGGACCTCTTCTGGGCGCTGCGCGGCGCGGGCAACGGCAACTTCGGCGTCGTGACCGAACTGCACTTCAGCACCCACCCGGCGCCCCAGGCCGTGTCCGCGTACGTGACCTGGCCCTGGTCGAAGGCGGCCGCCGTGGTCAAGGCCTGGCAGGAGTGGGGCCCCGACCAGCCCGACGAGATCTGGTCCTCCTGCCATCTGGAGAACGGCGGCTCACCCACCGTGGCGGTCGCCGCGTTCTCCCTCGGCACCTACGGGGAGCTCCAGAACGCCCTGGACCGCCTGGCCGACCGGGTCGGCGCACCGGCCCGCAGCGTCTCCCTCCACCGCCACTCCTACGAGGGCGCCATGGAGGCGTACGCCGGCTGCACGTCCTTCCGCACCGAGGCCCAGTGCCACCTCCCCGGCACCACCCCGAACCGCGACCCGCAGGGCGCGCTGGGCCGCGAGACCTACTCCGCCCGCTCCGACTTCTTCGACCGCTCGATCTCCGACGCCGGCGTCCAGACCCTCCTGGCCCGCGTCCGCGCGGTCCCCGGCGGCTCGGGCAGCATCGCGCTCACCGCCCTGGGCGGCGCGGTCAACCGGGTCTCCCCCACCGCCACGGCCTTCGTCCACCGCCGCTCCCGGATGCTGGCCCAGTACCTCGCGTCCTGGCACTCCGGCACGGCGGGCACCACGGCCCGGTCCTGGCTCGCCAGGACCCACGACGCCATGCGGCCCTACGCCTCCGGCGCGGCCTACCAGAACTACACGGACCCGACCCTGACGGACTGGCGCAAGGCGTACTACGGGGACGCGGCGGCGAAGCTGGCGACGGTGAAGCAGCAGTACGACCCGAACCGGTTCTTCACCTACCCGCAGGCGCTCTGACAGCCGGCGGCTACGCCGCCAGGTCCCGCTCCTCCGCCTCCACGCCCTCCCGTGCCCCGGGAATCACGGCGCCCTGTCCCAGGGCGACCCGCCGGCGCACGATCCACGCGCCCCACGACGATCCCTCGACCGCCTTCATCACCGGAGTCAGCAGCGCCATCGCCACCGGCGACAGCAACAACACGACGGCCGTCCCGAGCGCGAACCCGCCGACGACGTCCGTCGGATAGTGCACACCCATGTAGACCCGGCAGAACCCCTCCAGCAGCGCCAACCCGATCCCGGCGACCCCGAACCTCCGGTTGGCGACGAACAACCCGACCCCCATGGCCATGGTGATCGTCGCGTGGTCGCTCACGAACGAGTAGCCGGTCTGCCCGGAGATCAGGACATCGAGCCCCTGGTGGTCGAGAAAGGGCCGGGGCCGCTCGACGAACCCCCGTATCGGCACGTTCACCAGCACCGCGATCGCCGCGGCCAGCGGTGTCCACACCAACGCGGCCACGGACGAGGCGGCGTCCTCGTCACCCCGCCGCCGCACACTCCACCAGCACCACACCACGAGCAGCACCATGGCGACCAACAGCCCGTACTCACCGACGAGCTCCACACCCCGGTCGAACCAGTGCGGCGCGTCCTTGGCCAGGCCGTTGATGTCGTAGAGCAGGTCGACGTCGGGGTTCGACCCGGATTCGGCGAGTCCAGCCATGATGCTGCGGCCCCTTCGTCGTCTCTCCGGACGCACACACGTGCGCCGCGCTTGCCCACCCCCGTGGTTGCAGATGCCACCGAGAACAGGAACGCACGGTCCCACTTACTACGTTCCACACTCCACCGAATGATCACGCAGACGTTATCGAAGAGAGACCCAAAGCCGCAGCTCAGGGGGTGGTTTCACGCTCGGTTCACACCCTCGTGGGCAACGCTTTCGCGCCATCCTGGGTCACCCGCGTCGCCCCGAAGTAGTCGGCGGTGTCGATCCGGTCGAACCGGATCACGGCCCCCGTCCGCGGCGCGTCGATCATGTATCCGCCGCCGACGTAGATCCCCACGTGATGGATGGCCCGGGAGTCGGTCGGGTCGTTGGAGAAGAACACCAGGTCACCGGGGAGCAGCTCACCGCGGGCGGGATGCGGCCCCGCGTTGTACTGGTCGTTGGCGACCCGGGGCAGCGTCACGCCGACACTCGCGTACGCGGCCTTGGTCAGCCCCGAGCAGTCGAAACGCCCGCCGTCGGCGGCCCCGCCGTTGCCGCCCCACAGATAGGGCGTGCCCAGCTTCTTCTGCGCGTAGTAGATCGCCCCGGCCGCCTGCCTGCTGGGATCCACCCGCGACACGGGCGCCGCGAAGCTCTCCTCCAGCGTGGTGATCGTCTTGACGTAGTTCCGGGTCTCCTTGTACGGCGGCACGCCCCCGTACTTGATCACCGCGTAGGCCCCCGCGTTGTACGAGGCGAGCATGTTTTCGGTCGGATTCCCGGGTACGTCCTTCACGTACGAGGCGAGTTGACAGTCGTAGGACGCGGCGGACGGGATGGCGTCCTGCGGGTCCCACACGTTCCTGACGCCGTCGCCGTTTCCGTCGACCCCGTGCGTGGCCCAGGTCCCCGGGATGAACTGAGCTATCCCCTCGGCGGCGGCCGCGCTCCTCGCGTTCGGGTTGAACCCGCTCTCCTGGTAGAGCTGTGCGGCGAGCAGGGCGGGGTTGAGGGCGGAGCAGAGGTTGCCCCACTTCGCCACGATGGCCGAATAGGCGGCCGGCACCGACCCCTTCGCCAGCGCCTTGGTCTCGCCGCCGACCCCGTTGACGAGGTTCCCGGCGACCACGTACACGCCGACCACGAGCAGCATCACGAAGGACAGGGCGGAGCCGACGGCAACGGTCGCGATGATCCACGCCTTACGCACCGTCAACCGCCCCTCGCCGCCCAGCAGTCGTGCCCAGGTCAGTGTAGGGGCGGGTGCCGTGTTCCGGAGTGATCACACAGCGGCGAAAACCGGTCAGGGATCGGCGGCGGCGTCCCGGTACAGCTCCGCGGCCTCGGTCCCCAGGACCACGCTGTACGAGATGTCGTCGGTGGACCCGCCCTCCTCATGCCCGCCGAGCACCCCGACGACCTGCCCGTCCCCGTTCACCCAGGGGCTGCCGCTGGTCCCACCGCTCAGCGCGGGGCAGTCGATGCGCTGCTGGGTCCTGCTGTGCGCGGTCGGCTTGTTGGTGCAACTGACGGGCAGTTCACGGGAGTTGGGGTAACCGGTGACGGTGACGGCGGTGGCCCCGGTGGTCGTACCGGCGACGAACCGATTGGCCCCGACGACGTCCTCGATCCCCTTGTGCCCCTTGTACGTGATGATCGCGAACGCGACATCACTGTCCTCGGCCTGCTCCTTGGTCCACCCGTCGGGCAGAAACCGCCGCTTCACGGTCCACACCCCGTACGGCGCCTCACCGTCCCGGTATCCGGGCACGAAGATCAGATCCTCGTCCCGGTTCAGACAGTGCGCGGCGGTGACGACGAGATTCCGGTTCGGACTGTGCACGACGGAAGCGGTACAGAAGTGCCCGCCCTCCAGCGAACCGACCCGATCGGCCCCGAAAAGTGCCCCGACTCTGGCGTCCGCTCTGTCCGCCGCCGCGATGGCGGTCACCCCGAACGGCCCGGGCCCGTCATCGGCGCCCGCGAGGGACGCGGAGGTCAAGGCCGGCATGAGCAGGACGACGGCCGCGCAGAGGGGGCTGGAGACCCGTCTGCCTATGCGTGAAGTGCGCTTCATCGCGGACCACTGTGACCGACGAAGGTGAGAAAAAGGTCTGCCGTTCACTTAGATCTCTCCGTGAACGGACCCTTCTGGGTTCGGGGGGCGCGAGGAGAGGTGCCGTAGATCGGGAACCCGGCCGTGTCGACCTCGATGCCGAGCGGCTCGGGCAGCGGCACGGACTCACCGAACTTGCCGGGGAGTACGTCCCTGTAAGCGCCGCTGTCCGGACTGGTGTGGAGGGACCAGACACCCTTGCGCGGATCGATGACCAAAAGGACGGGGACGCGGGCGACGGCGTACCAGTCGGCCTTGTCGCGGATCTCGCGGGACTTCTCGGACTGGGAGATGACCTCTACGGCGAGAACGGTGTCCGCCGGATCGGCAAGCCAGTCGTCGTCCTCCTCCCACTCGGTGGGCAGGACGATCAAGTCGGGGGTCACGTAGTCGTCCGGATCGTCCGGCAAGGCGATCGAAGACATCTCGTAAATGCCCAGCCCAGCAGGCATGACGGGGTCGAGTTGCTGCCGCAGCCGCCTCACCACACCCGCGTGCTTCCCACGCGGAGTCGGGGACATCACGAGCTTTCCTCCCATGATCTGCACCCGCAGACCCGTCGCGGCCTCGATCTTCTCGGCAACGTCACGCAGATTGCCCGGCCGAGGCCGTGGATACATGGGGGTCTCGGGCGACACGGACATGGCTCGCTGCCTCCGTCCCTCCACCTCGCTGGCTGCTTGAGCAGGGTCGCTGGGAGGTCCGACATCCCGCTCGGCGTCGAATCCACCGTACTGTGCGGTCCCCTCCACCGCCTCCAGGTGCTGCCCACCGGCCATCCGGGCCGGCTTCCTGACCCGCCGCTCGACCTTCGCCACACCCTCACCCCTTCACGCCGCGAACACCTTCCATCACGCTAGGCCATCGGACTGACACTCGGCCCACAGCAACTTCCCGCCCTTCGACGCACCCCACTCCCGCAGCACGGACACCCCGACCGAGTCGGCACAGGCCTGCACGAGATGCAGCCCGCGGCCCCCTTCGGCACCATCCGGCGGCAGGGGCGCGCCGCCGGCGAACCCAGGAGGCACACGGGGGTCGGTGTCCCATACGGCGACCCGAAGCCGACCGTTCCCCATCGGCCGCAGACGCAGGATGTACGGCCCCTCGGTGTGCAGATGGGCGTTGGTGAGCAGCTCGGAGGCCAACAGCTCGGCCGTGGGGGTCAGTTCGGCGCACCCGTGGGCGGCGAGGACGGTACGGACCGTGGCGCGGGCGATGCCGGGGGCGACGGGATCGTGCGGGAGGTGGAGGGTGTAGGCCCAGGACGGGGTTACGGTGGCCATCGGAAGTCTCCGATCACGGTGGGGAGTTGAGTGGTGACCCAGTGACGGTGCCGCCCCGTCGGGCGGTGTGCTTCTGGGAGAGGGCCCTGTCAGTAAGTTAGCGGCAATCATGTAATGCATTACCCGATCCACCTAAAATCCATTTCACACCACCCGTGTGGGTGACAGCTGCGGCAAGGAGGAAGACCAGCCCGTGAGGACCAATCCGACGGGTCGCCAGCTCCGCTTGGGCACTGAGCTGCGAAAGCTCCGGGAGCGCGCGGGCCTGACCGCCACCGAGGCCGGTCAACTACTGGGTTCCAAGCAGACGTTCATCAGCAACATCGAAGCCGGTCGAGCCGGAGTGAGCGCCGAGCGCGTGCGTACGCTGGCATGCCACTACGACTGCACGGACACGGCCCTCGTCGAGGCGATCGCCGCCATGACCGGCGACCGCAAACGCGGCTGGTGGGAGGAGTACCGCGAGATCCTGCCCGGAGCCCTGCTCGACCTGGCCGAGGTCGAGCACCACGCGGTACACCTGCGTACAGCCATCACCGTCCACATTCCCGGCTTGCTCCAGACCCCGGATCACGCCCGCGAGACGTTCCGCCT
>Ga0182007_10001085_pt1 | contig 14799 bp, 10 predicted proteins | sample Sormic07211113_1_FD_123023 | JGI IMG/M metagenome (GOLD analysis project Ga0182007, IMG submission 123023) | Rhizosphere microbial communities from Sorghum bicolor, Mead, Nebraska, USA - 072115-113_1 MetaG | ecosystem: Host-associated > Plants > Roots > Rhizosphere | place: USA: Nebraska... | reverse complement strand
GTGGGACGAACAGCGCATGCAGCAGTTGCTGAGCAATCTGGTGAGCAATGCCGTCAAGTACGGCACGCACGATACACCGGTGCGGGTGGTGGCGACGACGACCGGCGCCGAAGTGGTCGTCGAAGTCGGCAACAGCGGGCCGGCGATCGATCCGCGCACGCTCGACCGTATTTTCGATCCGCTCGAGCGCGGGGAGGATGATCGTTCGCGAAGGACGGGCGACGATGCCGGTCTGGGGCTCGGGTTGTTTATCGCCAACGAAATCGCGAAGGCGCATCGCGGCCGGATTGACGCGCGGTCGGATCAGACGGAAACCGTTTTTACGGTGCGGTTGCCGAGAGGCATATGAGGCGGGGAGCGCGGGCAGGGGAATGATTCGCCGGGCTTGCGGTCGGCGGGGTGGCGAGAGGCCGCTATCGGCCAAAAGCAGCCGGTCGGATCATCGCTCAAGAGCTCATCCAACGTAGAAGTGACCGGCCTGCGCGGCATTTCGCGCAGATCCGATCGACTGCCGTGTTAGCAGGGCAAATTAACTAGAGCCCCTGTCATTTACTCTTTGGGGGATTGCTAGATTTGCTAGGTTTGAGGGATGGTGTATTTCCTGGTGTGGTCTTGTTATCACGGCGGCGCTGATCCGGTTTCCCTGTTGACTTTGCTATCGGCTTTGGTCCTGGTTTAAGTGCCATGAATGCTCTCCTTTGTCGTTAAAAAAATTACGGTGTGCGAGTACCTTCTAACTTGGTTTCAGGACAACAGCGTTGCCGTGTATCAGCCCGCACGAATGCTGGCTGAAGTCACGTAGCTTCACTTTACCCATGAACGGCAGTGCGTGCGAGCGGGTTTTCACGTATGGATGAAGATTCTGAGCGCCTGCTGTCGACCTGCGTTGGCGCCAGCTTTGGGTCGTAAGCATCTTTTTTGGGGTAAGAACGGGATTCCTTTCATCGAAGTAGAATCCCATGCAACCGGAACGCCTAAGCGGTCGCTTTAGGGAGGGATGATTGACCGCTTGGGTCGGCTACAGCCAAGCGCGTGGGCTGCAGCCGGCCACAAATCGACGTTCCGACGTAACAATCGTACGTCCGCTGATGGACGGTCATGCCTGTTGCATGATGCTCAAGCTTCGATCACTGCGTGAGTCTGGCCGACGCTGCCGTGAGCCAATTATTTTTGGCGTCTGATGCATTCGGTTTGCATCCATTTCGGGGACGCGTCATGAAACTTCGGACCGTGTATTTGAAGGTGAGTGATATGGAGACATCCACTTCTTTCTGGGAGCGACTTCTCGGATATGAGCCGCTTAAGCGGTCCGGCAAGTGGACTGAATTCATGATCGGCACAAACAGATTGGGCCTTTTGTTAAACGATTTTGGAGATGAGATAAAAGGTAGCAGCTCCGTCCCTGTCTTTGAGTTCGAAGAACATGCGCTTCACGAATTCGTGAAGCGGGCAACAGAAAACGGGGCCGCCATCGTGATGGACGGATTGAAGATCGAGTCCATGAAAAGCATTGTATTGTGCAGCCGCGACGGACACGAGTTCGAGCTTTGCATGTGCCGCAACTAACCAACGGCTTTGCAGTTCGTAGCAAGTCCTGCGAACGACTTCTTGGCGGCGAAGAAGGGCCGTTGCAAAAAGCCACGGAGAATGTCGCTTCCGGGTCGAGGCTGTGTGGAAACCCGAAACGCAGATTTGACGTGCAAAAAATCCGATTCGACGACTATATAGCCGCGTTGCGCTCTCGGAATCAATCGATCAACTGAGCGATGTTGGGTGGCTGCGCTACTTCAACGCAAGCCGTTTCATAGCATATGTTGGAAGGCCCAGGTGCCTCACGCACCCACCAGCCGCACGGCCCTCATGGTTCGCGAGAATCCCAATATCGCCATCACGCGCTTGAGGTTATACGCCAGCACGTGAAGGCTCATCTCAGTACTGACATTGGATAACCTGCGCGTCAGGAAGTGCGTATAGCCCATCCAGTGCTTGAACGTTCCGAAGACATGTTCAACGGTTCGCCTGCGCACCATCATCGCATCCGGCATCCTGTCCAGTCTCTTCTGCGCAGCTTCCAGTACAGGCTCATGTTCCCATCGCGTGATTCGTCGATAGTCACTCGGAGTACATTGTGATTTGATTTCACAGCGAGGACAGGCACTGCTCCAGTAACGATGCAGTTGCATGCCATGCTCTTCACGGGCGAAGCGGTGTATCGCGCGCTGCCCAGCAGGACAAAGGTATTCGTTATCCCGGGCAATGTAGATGAAGTCCGCTCTGTCGAAGCGACCATGGGCTTTGGCACCTGATGTCAGGTTCTTCGGCAGAATGGCGGCAATGCCTGCATCTGCACAAGCTTTTATCTGTGGGCCGCTGTAGTACCCCCGGTCGGCGATGACCTTCAATCTTCTCTTGCTCATGGAATCACGAGCAGCTTGCGCCATCGGACTGAGCTGCGACCGGTCGTGGCCGGAGTTTGTTACCTCGTGGGCAACGATGAGGTGGTGCCTTGCCTCTACGGCCATCTGCACGTTGTAGCCCACCATGCCCGAGCCCCTGCCGCTCGTCGCCATGGAGCGCGCATCAGGGTCAGTCAGCGAGAGCTGGCCATCCGGTTGCGTCTTGAGTTCTTCTTTAATCTGTTCGAGGCGATGCATCTGATCGCGCAATTGACCGATCTTCTCATGCAGCCGCGCGGTCTTCGCTTCAAGCTCGGGTGGCTGCGTCCGGTCAGCCGTCTCCAATGCACTCAGGTAGCGCTGGATGCTCTCCTCAATCTGCTGCTGCCGCTTGTCGATCTTGCCCGTTGTGAAGTTACGGTCGCGAGTGTTCGATGCCTTGAACTTGCTTCCGTCAATAGCAACCAGTGCCTGCGAGAAGAGCTTCAGATCACGGCAAAGAACGACAAACCGGCGGCAGACGTTGCGGATGCCGGTGCCGTTGTCCCGTCGAAAGTCAGCTATCGTCTTGAAGTCTGGTACCAGTCGGCCTGTGAGCCACATCAGCTCGACATTGCGCTGACATTCACGCTCCAGGCGGCGACTCGATTGAATCCGGTTGAGATAGCCGTAGATGTATATCTTCAGCAGCACTGCCGGATGGTAGGAGGGGCGACCTGTAGTCGACGGTGTGACACCTTCGAAACCCATCGATTCCAGTTCCAGCTCTTCGACGAAGGCCTCGATGATCCTCACCGGGTTATCATCGGCAACGAAATCATCCAGACATTCTGGCAACAACGTTACCTGCTTGCGGTCTTCGCCTTCAACGAATCGCTTCATGAATCCCCCGACCCGAACGCGTTGATTCAGTTTAGGCGATCAATGCGTTTTCACACAGCCTCGGTCGGCAGCGGTCATCGACGCCGCCTTCTTTCCGAGTCGGCAACGGCTTGCAAACAACCGTTCGCATCTCGCCGCGACGATCAATCAGCGTCGCAGCCATTCAACCGGGCACATGGCGGAAGGTTACTCCAGTACGGAGCATGCGGCCGACACGCGTTGCCCACCGACGTGACGCGGTACATCGCCGCGCCGGCGGGCATGCTGCCGTCAATGCGCGTCGATGAACCGCGAATCGATATACGCGTCGACATCCTGCGACTGCTTGTACACCGCGTTACGCACGTTGAACGCATTCGCATTGCGCGTCGAGCCATAGATCGAATCGAGCCCGTCGCCCTTGCGGAACGCACGCTTCGCAGCCGCTTCGTCGAGCAGGTGCGTGCCCTTCAGCAACGGAAGGTATTGCGCCGGCGCGAGCCCGACGCGCGCCGACATGATCTTGACCGCATCGGCCTGCGTCTTCGGATCGTTGATGTACGCGACGCAGCGATACCAGACCTTGACCACCTTCGCCCAATCGGCGCGGCGCGCGGCGAGGCTCGCCGGCGCGACCGTGATCGCATCGTAGATCAGCCCCGGCGCATCCGCGGACGTAAAGATCGCGCGTGCGCCCGGCGCGCGCTTCAACGCTTCGCCCGCGTTCGGTTGCCACGCCGCCACCGCCGCGATGTCGGCCGACGAACCGAGCACCTGCGGCAGCTCGTTGGTTTTCGCATTCACGAGCGTGACGTCGCTGTTCTTGAGTCCGTGCTTCTGCAGCGCGGTTTCGAGCAGCAGGTGGTCGACGAGGCCGAGCTCGACGCCGACCTTCTTGCCTTTCAGCGCCTCGACGGTGCGCAACGGCGGCTTCGCGACGATCATGTCGTTGCCGGCCGAATAATCGGTCAGCAGGATCATCACGTTCTTCGCGCCGGAAGCGCCCGTCACGAGCGCATCGCCGTTGGTCGCCGCGACCGCGTCCAGCTTGCCTGCGGAAAACGCGTCGAGCGACGCCGAATAATCGAACCATTCGAAATCGACGTCGACGCCGGCTTCCTTGAACCAGCCCTTGTCGAGCGCGACCTGGAACGCGACCCAGCCGGGCCAGTCGCTGTAGCCGATCTTCAGCGGTGCGGCAGCGTGCGCGGCAGGCGCTGCCCATAGTGTGGCGGCCGCGGCGGCGGCACCCAAAGCATGACGGATGAAACGGAAGGACGACAGGCGGCGGAACGCCGGGGCGGGACGGGTCATCGTTGTTCTCCAGGAGACCGGGATCGGGATCGTCGATACAGCCCGTGCGCGAACACACGGGCCGGCTGCATGACCGGTTCCTGCGGATGCGGAACGAACGGGGCGGCCACGGAGAGGCGCGACGGCCGTTGCCATCGCCAATCTCCCGGGCTTTTGTCCCGCCGTGTAGCACGCGTGCATCCGGTCTCGCGATCGGATGAACCCGCGCCGGGCTGCTCTCGGACCAGACATTCGATGAACCGGAACCCTAGCACCCCTAAGATGCGACGCCGCCGCACCTCTCGGCGTCATGCCGAGCGAGAAGCGTGCCAACGGCGCGCGGCAACGCGATTCAACGTTGGCGCATGGTGCGCTGAAGTTCGATGAAGCGGGCGGCGAACAGTGCGTGCAGCGCGCGCCGGAGCAGGTCGAGCTTGTTCATGAAGGAGCGGGTATGAGGTAACGGTGCGTGAGTTCAGCAATGCCCGTGCCATCGCGGATCGCACGGTGCGCGCCCACGCGACGCGCACTGCACCGGTGCGCGGTTGCGTGCGCATGGTGCGCCGCGCGCCCGCCGCGAGGGCAAGCGAACGCGTCCGCCATCCGGATGCCGCGCGGCATCGCGCCACGGGGCCGCGTCGTACGGTGATTAGGCGGCGGCTGGCATGCAACTCGCTTATTCGATGCCCGAGAGGTGCGAAGCAATTTGCATCATCTTCAGGATCGCTAGGGTTCCGGTCGTGCGGCGTGCGCCGCGCGATGTCTGGTCCGAGAGCAATCCGGTCTTGCCTTCGCCTCGATGAGAGGAAACGGCGAGGCTCCACGGAGGGATAAAAGCCCGGGAGGTCGCGATGTCGTTCGGTCGCCCTCTCACGCCTTTTGTCCAACCGATCCCGGAGCCGCCATGTCGCCGAGCCCCCAAACCGTCCTTGCCCCGCCGCCACACGTCGCGTGGGAAACGCTGATTCCCGCCGGAACCCACTGGTCCGGCATCCTGCGCCGCGGTCTCGCGCTGCGCATCGTCGATGTCGACGGCGGCGCGAACCTGTCCGCCGTCTTTCATCGTCAGGAAGACCTGCTCGAACGCTACAACATGGCCGATACGCTGAAGGCGCAGCACACCGCGCATCTCACGCGCGGCCATGTGCTGTATACGGACATGGGGCACGTGATCGCGTCGATCACGGCCGACACGCTCGGCTGGCACGACCCGCTCGGCGGCGTCGGCGATGCGCGGTTGTTCGCGCACAAGTACGGCACGTCGTCGTATCAGGCCGACCGCAACGCGATGATCCGCAACGGCCGCGACAGCCTCGTGCTCGAACTCGCGAAATACGGGCTGTCGGCGCGCGATCTCGCCGCGAACGTCAACTTCTTCAGCAAGCTGGACACGCGCGACGACGGCGCGCTCGATTTCGTCGCCGGACATTCGCCGGCCGGCAGCGCGTTCGATCTGCGCTTCGAGATGAATACGCTGGCGGCGTTCTCGACCGCGCCGCATCCGCTCGACCCGCGTCCGGACTACGCGCCGAAAGCCGTGAAGCTGATCGCGTACCGCGCGTATCCGGCCGACGGCGCCGCGCCCGACGACGACCCGTGCCGGCGCGCATGCGCGGAAAACACGCGCGGCTTCGCCAACACCGACCGCCTGTTCGCATGAGGAGCGACACCATGCCGATCATCGAAAGCCGACTCGACCCGTGCGACGCGATCCACGACATCACGCTGAACGCGGGCGACCCGTGGCTGCACGACCTGAAACGCGGGCAGATCTTCCGCATTCTCGACCTCGAAGGCAACCAGGCCGTCGACACGCTGTTCTACCGCACCGACGCTCCCGAGGAGCGCTACAGCGCGCAGGACACGATCCGCGCGCAGCGCAACCTGTACCTGAGCGCGGGCAGCGTACTCGTGTCGAGCCACGGCAACCCGATGGCGACGATCGTCGCCGACACGTGCGGCCGTCACGACACGCTCGGCGGCGCGTGCGCGGCCGAGAGCAACACGGTGCGCTATGCGCTCGACAAGCGTTACATGCACAACTGCCGCGACAGCTTCCTCAACGCGATCGCGCACTGCACGTGCGGCGCCGGCGCGCGGCTGACCAAGCGCGACCTGGTCGGCAACGTCAACTTCTTCATGAACGTGCCCGTCACGCCGCTCGGCGGACTCACGTTCGAGGACGGCATCTCCGCGCCCGGCAAGTACGTCGAGATGCGCGCGGAGATGGACGTCACGGTGCTGATCTCGAACTGCCCGCAACTCAACAATCCGTGCAACGGCTACAACCCGACGCCCGTGCGCCTCATCGTGTGGGAGGCGGAATGAACTGCCCCCACGCTCACTTGCTTTGCATGGGGCCGGAGTACGCGCTGAAGCGCTACTCCGGGCCGACACGTTCGCTGCGGGAGGCAACATGAGATTCGCCAAAGTCCTCGTCGCGAACCGCGGCGAAATCGCGTGCCGCGTGATCCGCACGCTGAAGCGCCTCGGCATCGCATCGGTCGCGATCTATTCGGATGCCGATCGCGATGCGCGCCACGTGGCGCTCGCGGACGAAGCCGTGCGTGTCGGGCCCGCACCGGCCGCCGACAGCTATCTGAACGTCGCGGCGATCCTCGCCGCCGCGCGCGAGACCGGCGCGCAGGCCGTGCATCCCGGTTACGGCTTCCTGTCAGAGCACGCGGGCTTTGCCGACGCATGCGAAGCGGCGGGCCTGCGCTTCATCGGGCCGCGCGGCGATCACATGCGCGCGTTCGGACTCAAGCACACCGCGCGCGAACTCGCGGCCGCGCACGGCGTCGCGCTGCTGCCCGGCACCGGGCTGCTCGACGACGTCGCGACGGCGCTCGCCGAAGCCGATGCGATCGGCTATCCGGTGATGCTGAAGAGCACGGCCGGCGGCGGCGGGATCGGCATGTCGCTGTGCCGCGATGCCGTGCAACTCGGCGCGGCGTTCGAATCCGTCGTGCGGCTCGGCGCCGCGAACTTCGCGCATGCGGGCGTCTATCTCGAGAAGTTCGTCGAACACGCGCGGCACATCGAAGTGCAGATCTTCGGCGACGGCCGCGGCGGCGCGATCGCGCTCGGCGAACGCGATTGCTCGGTGCAGCGCCGCAACCAGAAGGTGATCGAGGAAACGCCCGCGCCCGACCTGACCGATGCCGAGCGCGATGCGCTGCACGCGAGCGCGGTGCGGCTCGCGCGCGCGGTGGGCTACGCATCGGCCGGCACGGTCGAATTCGTGTTCGACGCGACCGCGCGGCAGTTCTATTTCCTCGAGGTGAACACGCGGCTGCAGGTCGAACATTGCGTGACCGAGGCAGTGACGGGCGTCGATCTCGTCGAATGGATGATCCTGCAGGCCGAAGGGGACCTGCCGCCGCTCGACACGCTCGCCGTCGCGCCGCGCGGCGCGAGCATCCAGGTGCGGCTCTATGCGGAGGATCCGAACAAGCAGTTTCAGCCGAGCGCCGGGGTGCTCACGCACGTCGCGTTTCCCGACAACGTGCGGGTCGACGGCTGGATCGACGCGGGCACGGAGATCAGCGCGCATTACGATCCGCTGCTCGCGAAGCTGATCGTGCACGGCGACACGCGGCGCGACGCGCTGGGCGCGCTGCGCGCCGCGCTCGACCAGACCGAGCTGTACGGGATCGAGACCAACCTCGACTACCTGCGTGCCGTCGTCGGTTCCGACGCGTTCGCGCGCGGCGCGCCGACGACCGCGTTCCTGTCGCGCTTCGCGTTCGCGCCGCACACGATCGACGTGCTCGACGGTGGCGTGCAGACCACCGTGCAGCAGGCGCCCGGGCGGGTCGGCTACTGGAGCGTCGGCGTGCCGCCGTCGGGGCCGATGGATGATCGCGCGTTCGACCTCGCGAACGCGCTGCTCGGCAACGCGCGCGACGCGGCCGGGCTGGAATTCACGATGGTCGGCGCGACGCTGCGCTTCAATACCGCCACGCTGTTCGTGCTCGGCGGCGCGCCGCTCGCGGCCATGCTCGACGGCGAAGCGGTGCCGTTCTGGGAGGTCGTGCGCGCACGAGCGGGGGCGGTACTCAAGCTGGGTGGCGTGACGGGCGCGGGCGTGCGCGCGTGTCTCGCCGTCAACGGCGGGCTGCAGGTGCCCGACTATCTCGGCAGCAAGGCGACCTTCACGCTCGGCCAGTTCGGCGGCCATGCCGGCCGCGCGTTGCGCAAGGGCGACGTGCTGCATCTGCACGCGGACGCCGGGCGCGGCAACGCCGGTGCGACGCTGGCCGCGGCCGATATTCCCGCGCTGACGCATGCGTGGACGCTCGGCGTGCTCGACGGTCCGCATGGCGCGCCGGACTTCTTCACGCCGGACGACATCGCGATGCTCTACGGCACGCGGTGGACCGTCCATTACAACTCCAGCCGCACCGGCGTGCGGCTGATCGGCCCGAAGCCGCAATGGGCGCGCGCGGACGGCGGCGAGGCGGGGCTGCATCCGTCGAATATCCACGACAACGCGTATGCGATCGGCGCCGTCGATTTCACGGGCGACATGCCGGTGATTCTCGGCCCGGACGGGCCGAGCCTCGGCGGCTTCGTGTGTCCGGTGACGGTCGTGCGCGACGAGCTGTGGAAGCTCGGGCAGTTGCGACCGGGCGATACCGTGCAGTTCGTGCGCGCGAACGTGTCGGTCGGGATATCGACCGGGAAACCCGCTGCCGCGATCGCTGAGGCGACGCGTGACGTTGCCGCCGTTGCTGCTGCATCGGGCTCATCCGACGATTGCGTGCTGCATCGCGACCCGTCGGCCGGCGGCGGCATCGGCGTCGTCTACCGGCGCTCGGGCGATCGCAACGTACTGGTCGAATACGGGCCGCTCGTGCTCGACCTGAACCTGCGCTTTCGCGTGCATGCGCTGATGGGCTGGCTCGACGCGCACCGGCTGCCCGGCATGCTCGACCTGACGCCGGGCATTCGCTCGCTTCAGGTGCAGTTCGATGCACGGACGCTGCCGCTGGACGCGCTGCTCGCGCATCTGCAGGCCGCGGAGCGCGAACTCGCCGACGTGGCCGACATGCGCGTGCCGAACCGCATCGTGCATCTGCCGCTGTCGTGGGACGACCCGTCGACGCGCGTCGCGATCGAGCGCTACATGCAGTCGGTGCGGCCCGACGCGCCGTGGTGCCCGAGCAATATCGAGTTCATCCGGCGCATCAACGGCCTGGCGAGCATCGACGACGTGAAGCACATCGTGTTCGACGCGCGCTATCTGGTGATGGGCCTCGGCGACGTCTACCTCGGTGCGCCCGTCGCGACGCCGCTCGATCCCCGGCACCGGCTCGTGACGACGAAGTACAACCCCGCGCGCACGTGGACGCCGGAGAACGCGGTCGGCATCGGCGGCGCGTATCTGTGCGTGTACGGAATGGAAGGGCCGGGCGGCTATCAGTTCGTCGGCCGCACCGTGCAGATGTGGAATCGCCACCGCACCACACGCGAATTCGAAGCCGGCAAACCGTGGCTGCTGCGCTTCTTCGACGAGATCCGCTTCTACGAAGTCAGCGAGGCCGAGTTGACTGCGCTGCGGGCGGATTTCATCGCGGGCCGCGCGACGCTGAAGATCGAGGAAGCGGTGTTCGATCTGCGCGAATACAACCGCTTCCTGCACGACGAGGCGGAGTCGATCGCCGCGTTCAAGGCGACGCAGCAGGCCGCGTTCGACGCGGAGCGCGAGCGCTGGCGCGCGGCCGGCCACGCGGAATACGTTGGCGACGGGGAGCCGGGCGATGCGCAAGCGGACCGCGTAGCGGGCGCGCTCGACGACACGCAGCGCGCGATCGCCGCGGACGTGTCGGGCAGCGTGTGGAAAGTGCTGGTCGAAGCCGGCGAGCGCGTGACCGAAGGGCAGGTCGTCGCGATCGTCGAGTCGATGAAGATGGAGGTGGCGGTGACGGCAACGGAAGACGGCACGATCGAGACGATCGATTGTGCGCCAGGCGCTGCGGTGGTGGCTGGCCAGCGGTTGATGGTGATGAAGGCGGGCGCCGCCGAGGAGGTTGCATGAGCACGACGAAATGCCCGGTTTTGCCGGGGCGGCACTCGATTGCCGCGCTGCGCGCGCGCTACGCGGCGGGCGACCTGACGCCGCATGCGCTCGTCGACGCGATCGCCGCGCACTTCGACGCGGGCGATCCGCACCATGCGTGGATCCGGCCGCTGACGCGCGACGAGATGATGCCGTACGCCGACGCGCTGGCCGGACGCGACATCGCGTCGTTGCCGCTGTACGGCGTGCCGTTCGCGATCAAGGACAACATCGACGTCGCCGGCATCCCGACGACGGCTGGCTGTCCCGCCTACGCATACACGCCGGCACGCAGCGCGCCCGTCGTCGAGCGGTTGATCGTGGCCGGCGCGATTCCCGTCGGCAAGACCAATCTCGACCAGTTCGCGACCGGGCTCTCGGGGCAGCGCTCGCCTTACGGCGCATGCCGCAATGCGCTCGACCCGCGCTATGCGTCGGGCGGGTCGAGTTCCGGGTCGGCGGTGGCGGTCGCGCTCGGCGTCGCGACGTTCTCGCTCGGCACCGACACGGCCGGCTCCGGGCGCGTGCCGGCCGCCTTCCACGGGCTCGTCGGGCTCAAGCCGACACGGGGCGTGCTGAGCACGCTCGGCGTGGTGCCGGCCTGCCGGTCGCTCGACTGCGTGTCGGTGTTCGCGCGGTCGGCGGACGACGCGCGCACCGTATTCGCCGCCGCGCACGGCGTGACGGAAGGCGACCCGTACGGGCGCCCGTGGCAGCCGCTGTTGGGTGCGGACGGATTGCGCGCGGACCCGGCGCGGCCGCTCGGGCAATTGCGTTTCGGCATGCCGCGTGCGGATCAGCTCGAATTCTTCGGCGACGAATCGTATCGTGCGGCGTGGGGCGCGGCGCTCGAACGGCTGCGTACGACCGGCGCGCGGATTGTCGAGATCGACTTCGAACCGTTTCTGGCGGCCGCGCGGCTGCTGTACGACGGCCCGTGGGTCGCCGAGCGGCTCGCCGCGATCGGCGCGTTCGCCGCGCGCGAGCCCGATGCGCTGCATCCGGTGATCCGCGAGATCATTGGCGGCGCCGCGCGCTTCAGCGCCGCCGATGCGTTCGCCGCATTCGACCGGCTTGCGGCGCTGCGCGTCGAGGCGGCCCGCGCGTGGGACGGCCTCGACGCGATCGTGATGCCGACCTCGGCGACGACCGCGACCGTCGAGGCGCTCGAAGCCGATCCGATCGCGATCAATTCGCGCTTCGGCTACTACACGAACTTCGTGAACCTGCTCGACCTGTCGGCGATCGCGGTGCCTGCGGGCACGTGCGCGACCGGGCCGCATGCGGGCTTGCCGTTCGGGATCACGTTCGTCGGCCGCGCGCACGACGATGCGCGGATGCTCGATCTCGCGCACGCGTGGGGCGACGGCGCAGCCGCGCTCGACGACGTTCGGCCACCCGCGGCCGCGACGCCGGCGCGTGCCGCGGCCGCGGGCGTCGTGCGGGTGGCCGTCGTCGGTGCGCATCTGCGCGGCGAACCGTTGAACGGGCAGCTCACGCAGCGTGGCGCGCGCTTCGTTGCCGCGACCACGACCGCGCCGGCCTATCGCCTCTATGCGCTGTCCGCCGACGCAAGCGGCGGCGTCGCCAAACCGGGCCTCGTGCGCGTGCCGGACGGCGGCGCGCCGATCGCGGTCGAGGTCTGGGAGATACCGGTCGACGCGTACGGCAGTTTCGTCGCCGGTATCGCGGCGCCGCTCGGCATCGGCACGCTGACACTCGCCGACGGTGCGCGCGTGCAGGGCTTCCTGTGCGAAAGCGTGGCGCTCGACGATGCGCAGGACATCACGCGCTTCGGCGGCTGGCGCGCTTACCGCGCGCAGGCGGCCCGCGACGCACTGCAATGAACGCACGGTCGCGCGATGCCGCGGCATCCGCGCGACCGGCACCCGAAACGATACGGAGATTCCGATGACAACGACCCGCAACACGACCGGCTGGCTCGCGGTGCGCCGCGAGCTGACCACGCGCGGCAAATGGACGCTCGGGCTGGCGTCCTTCCTGCTGCCGTTCGCCGTCTGGTGCCTGATCAGCTATGTCCCGTTCGTCTGGCATCCGCAGATGCGCATCACGAATCCGGGCAGCGTCGACTATTTCCAGACCGGCATGCAGATCGACCGCGACGTGTTCGACGACGAGCGCGCGCATGCGCGTGCGACGCACGCGGCGGTGCCCGAGGGCGAGCGCGCGAATCCGGTGTACCTGCCGGCGCCGCACCAGGTATTGCGCGCGTTCTACACGGCGTTCACGACTCCGCCCGCGTCGCGCGACGGCGTGTGGCTGCACGAAAGCCTGTGGCACAGCATCCGCATCATCTTCTGGGGCTTCGTGATTTCGTCCGCGATCGGCGTGCCGCTCGGCATCGTCTGCGGCACCTTCAGTGCGCTCGCGCGGCTGCAGGAGCCGTTCCTCGAGTTCTTCCGCTATCTGCCGGCGCCCGCGTTCGGCGCGTTGATGGTCGCGATTCTCGGCATCTACGACGCGCCGAAGATCGCGATCATCGTGATCGGTACGCTGTTCCAGCAGGTGCTGATCGTCGCGAACACCACGCGCAAGCTCGAATACGGACTGTTCGAGGCCGCGATGACGCTCGGCACGAAGAAGCTGAAGCTGCTCACGCACGTCGTGATTCCGGGCGTGCTGCCGGACCTGTATCGCGATCAGCGGATCCTGCTCGGCTGGGCGTGGACGTATCTGATCGTCGCCGAGCTGGTCGGCACGAGTTCGGGCATCACGTGGTACATCAGCCAGCAGGCGCGCTACCAGCATTTCGACAACGTGTATGCGGCGATCCTGATGATCGGGATCATCGGCCTCGGCACCGACATCGTGCTCGGGCTGCTCGGCCGCCGGCTCTTTCCGTGGGACCGCACGCTGAAAGCGTGACGTTCGCCCGCCCGTACCCATCGACCGATTTCCGCAGAGGGCATCATGCAGAACCCGCAAGCCGTCCCCGATTACCTGATCCAATCCGACGCGGTGCGCGAGCGCTTCGCGCGACTGAAGGCCCGCGACGTGATACTCGACGTGCGGCACGTCGGCAAGCGTTTCGCGACGCCGCAGGGCGAGTGCGTCGCGCTCGACGACATCAGCTTCCGCACGCACCGGCGCGAGTTCGTGTGCGTGATCGGCCCGTCCGGCTGCGGCAAGTCGACGTTGATCCGGATCCTCGCCGGGCTCGACGCGCAGACGAGCGGCGAAGTGCTGCTGGACGGCAAACCGGTGGACGGGCCGGGCGCCGATCGCGGGATGGTGTTCCAGGGCTATACGCTGTTTCCGTGGCTCACGGTCAAGAAGAACGTGATGTTCGGTCTGCGAATGAACGGCAGCAGCAGCGGCGTGGCCGAGCGCGAGGCGCTGCAGTGGCTCGATCTCGTCGGGCTGACGCGTTTCGCCGACGTGTATCCGCACCAGTTGTCGGGCGGCATGAAGCAGCGCGTGGCGATTGCCCGCGCGCTCGCGAACCGTCCGCGCATCCTGCTGATGGACGAACCGTTCGGCGCGCTCGACGCCCAGACGCGTGCGAGGATGCAGACGCACCTGCTCGACATCTGGCGCAACATCGACGTGACGATCCTGTTCATCACGCACGACCTCGACGAGGCGATTTTTCTGGCCGACCGGATTCTGGTGCTGAAGGCGAATCCTGGTGGGGTGCAGGAGCTGATCGAGGTGCCGGTGCCGCGGCCGCGCGATTATTCGCAGGTCAATACGCCCGAGTTCATCGCGACGAAGGCGCGGCTCGAAGCGCTGATTCATCCGAAGGAGGCCGCGACGGCGGAAGACGACGGTATCAAGCCGCACATGATCCGGATGACGGATGTTGCGGATAACGTCGAATAGTCGACGACTTCACACACGCCTGCACCAAAATGATGTCGCCAACTGGCTTACACCCGGATTAATTTTGTCCACGCTTCGTGGACCTCGACTTCCCACGGTAAGCTGATGAATTCCCGATCGATTCTTCGGCTTGCGAGAGAAAGCGATGAAGGTGACCATTGCGTACATCGAAGAACCGCCATTCGGCTGGACCGAAGCGGAGGGCACGGCTACCGGCGCCGATCTCGAACTCGCGGCGATGATTCTCCGGCAGATCGGCGTCACCCGGATCGAGTATTGCGCGACGACGTTCGGCGAATTGCTGCCCGGCGTTGCGTCAGGTCACTGGGACATGAATGTGCC
>Ga0182007_10001083_pt1 | contig 14819 bp, 10 predicted proteins | sample Sormic07211113_1_FD_123023 | JGI IMG/M metagenome (GOLD analysis project Ga0182007, IMG submission 123023) | Rhizosphere microbial communities from Sorghum bicolor, Mead, Nebraska, USA - 072115-113_1 MetaG | ecosystem: Host-associated > Plants > Roots > Rhizosphere | place: USA: Nebraska... | reverse complement strand
GCCGGGATTGGCGAAACAGACGTCGACGCCGGCGTCTCGCGCGGTGGCGAGCACGACGCCCGCGCCGCTTCTTGCTTCGGTATCGCTGTCCAACTGTGGGATGTTCATGCGGCTGCTCGACGGATTTGACTGAAGTGTTTTTACTTTAATCCCGAATTACGGGATTTGTCAAATAACCTACTTCGCATTTTCCAATTCACCAGGTTCCACGTTTACCCTGAATTTCTCGTCAATCTTCGGCGCAACGGAGGTCAAGGCGCCATTCGATCGTCAACACGAAACGACACATTTCCCACATTTCGGAATTTCACGAAACGCCCACGCCAGATCGGCCGCGTCCGCGCCGTGCACCGTTTCCCTTCCCGCATCCTTTCTCAAAATTACGATTGCAAATGCCTCTCATTTGCATTAAATTGCCGCGCAAATGTACTGTTTGGAACACAGATGTCGGCGCGAGGCCGCCCACCGTGCCCGAACGCGAACGACACAAAGAGGAGATGTATGAGCAGGAGGAACTGGGCGGCCGCACCGATGGCCATCGTCGTCGGCACGACCGGCATGGGCGCGGCCGACGCGCAGGAGACGTCGCTGCCCACGATCGAGGTGTCCGCGCAACGCGCGACGGCGCCGTTCCGCACGCGCGAATCGACGAGCGCGACGCGCGGCGAGGCGGACGTGATGGAGATTCCGTTCGCGGTCAGCAGCGTCGATACGAAGCTGATCCAGACCGTGGCCGCCACCCGCGGCGACGATCTTTACGACTGGGTCGCAGGCGTCTCGCGCCAGAACAACTTCGGCGGCCTGTGGGACAACTACGCGGTGCGCGGCTTCGCCGGCGACGGCAACACGTCCGGCACCGACTACCTGGTCAACGGCTTCTCGTGGAATCGCGGGATGAGCGTGCCGCGCGACACCGTCAACCTCGAGCGCATGGAAGTGCTCAAGGGGCCGGCGTCCGCGCTGTATGGCCGCGGCGATCCGGGCGGGATCATCAGCTATACGACGAAGCAGCCGCAGTTCGCACGCGCAAACACCATCGGCGTGTCGGCCGGCAGCTACGGCGCACTGCGCCAGACCCTCGATTCGACCGGCCCCGTCACGAAATCGCTCGCGTACCGCTTCGTCGCGATGAACGAGAACAACGGCAGCTTTCGCGACACGGTGTCGAGCAAACGCTACCTGTTCTCGCCGTCGTTCACGTGGGACATCGGCGCGGACACGACACTGCACTACGAATTCGAGAGCGCGCGTCAGCGTGCGCCGCTCGATCGCGGCGTGCTGGCGGTCAACGGCCAGCTTGGCGCGATCCCCGCGTCGCGCTTTCTCGGCGAGCCGCGCGATGGCGACTACGACGTGCGCAACACGGGCCATCAGTTCACGCTCGAGCATCGCTTCGATTCAAGCTGGTCGATCAATGCCGGCGTCGCGCAACGCAACACCGACCTGTCGGGGCGCTCGTCCGAGGCCTTCGCATTGCAGCCGGACGGCCGCACGCTGTGGCGCCGCTACCGGCAAGTCGCGTTTCACTCGAACGATTTGCAAGGCCGCCTCGAAACCACCGGCACGTTCCGCACGGGCGGCATCGGCCATACGCTCGTGATGGGCGTCGATGCGTACCGCTTCAACTACGACCAGTTCGTCGCGCGCTCCACGCCGAGCGCCGCGGCGCCGTACGCGATCGACATCTTCGATCCGGTCTACGGCCAGCCCGCGCCGACGCCGCGCACCGCGACCAACCTGCTCGAACGCGATAACGGACAAGGCGTCTACGCGCAGGACACGCTCGCGTTCGGGCCGCACTGGAAGATCCTGGCCGGGCTGCGCTGGGACCGCTTCCATCAATCGATCGACAACCGCCTGAAGGGCGTGACGACGAGCCAGTTGCAGACCGCGGTGAGCCCGCGTATCGGCGTCGTGTATGAAATGAGCCCCGCGTGGTCGCTCTATGCGAACACCGCGTATTCGTTCCGGCCGAACAACGGCGCCGACGTCGGCGGCAACGCGTTCGATCCCGAAAAGGGCCACGGCTACGAAGCCGGCGCGAAATGGGCGGGTGCGCGCTCGCTCACGACCGTCTCGGCGTTCTACGTGACCAAGCGCAACGTGCTCACCGCCGATCCGGCGAATGCCGGCTTCTCGCGCGCGGCCGGCGAAGTGCGCAGCCGCGGCGTCGAATTCGAATGGAGCGGCGATCTCGGGCACGGCCTGCGCGGCATCGCCAACTTCGCGTACGTCGACGCCGAGGTCACGCGCGATACCGTGCTCGCGCCCGGCTCACGCCTCGTCGACGTCCCGCGTCTGAGCGGCAGCGCGTTGCTGATGTACGAGACGACCCTGCCGTTCGCGGACAAGGCAGGCGCCGGCGCCGGCGTGATCTACGTCGGGCGCCGCGCCGGCAACACGGCCAACACGCAGGACGGCTTCGAACTGCCGGCCTACGCGACCGTGCAGCTGAACGGCTACGTTCAGGTCAACAAGCACCTGCGTGCGTCGGTCGTGCTGAACAACCTGTTCAATCGCACCACCTACGTCAGCTCGTACAACAGCCTGTGGGTCACGCCGGGCGCGCCGCGCAGCCTGTTCGCGTCGCTTGCCTATTCGTTCTAGGCCGGCCGGGACGGCTGACGCGACGCGCATCGCGCGTCAGCCGCCGACCACGAACCGCGCGCCCAGCGCGAGCAGCAACGCCGGCGGCATCACGCACGCGCCGACCGCGAGGAATGCGCGGAACCCGACCTGCAGCCCTTCGCGCCGGATCGCCGCCAGCCACAGAATCGTCGCGAGCGATCCGGTGATCGACAGGTTCGGACCGAGATCCACGCCGATCAGAATCGCATCGACCACCGTTTGCGGGCTGTGCGCGGCGTGGATCGTAGAGCTCGCGATGAGCCCGGCGGGCAGATTGTTGACCGCGTTCGACCCCAGCGCGACCGCGACGCCGGCCACGGCCGCGGCGACGTGCTCGCCGCCTTGCATCAGCATCTGCAGCAGGCCCGCCAGCGCGCGCACCGCGCCGATCCGGTCGAGCGTCTCGACGACGACGAACAACCCCGCGACGAGCGGCAGCACGCTCCACGAAATCGCGCGAACGATCGGCACGCCCGCCGCGCGATCCCGCATCACCACGCATGCGACCGTGACGACGCCCGCCAGCGCGGTCGGCAACCCGAGCGGGCGATCGGCGACCGACACCGCCATCAGCGCGACGGCCGTTGCGGCGATGCCTGCCAACGCGATGCGCCCGCCGCCCGTCAGCGGCTGCACCGGCAGCCCGGACGCGCAACGCCCGGAAAGCGCACGTCGCTGCACGATCCGCAGCATGACGAACGTGCACGCGATCGACGCGACGGACGGCACCGCGAAGTGCGCGACCCATACGCCGAGCGCCGGCATGTGCGCGCCGTACAGCACCAGGTTCGCCGGATTCGAAATCGGCAGCACGAAACTCGCGGCATTGGCGACGAGCGCACAGCTGTACAGCAGCGGCATCGGATCGGCCTTCGCACGGCGCGCGGCGGCGAGGATCGCGGGCGTCAGCACGACGGCGGTCGCATCGTTCGACAGGAACACCGTGGTGACGACGCCGACCCCGTAGATCAGCGCGAACAACCGCCGCGGCGAGCCCTGCGCGAGATTGACGACGTGCGTCGCGACCCAGTCGAACAGCCCCTCGCGACGAGCCGCCTCGGACAGCAGCATCATGCCCGTCAGAAAGAGGTAGACGTCGCCGCCTTTCGCGACGGCATCCAGCGCCTGGGCGACGGGCAACAGGTTCAACACGACCAGCAGCAGCGCGCCGCTCACGGCCCACGTGGCCTCGGGCCACCCGAATGGGCGCGTGATGACGCCCGCTGTGGCGAGCGCGGAAATCAGCCAGGCAAGCGAAACAGGATTCATGGGCAAGTGGACGGAGGCATGGGAATCGACATCGCCGTCACGACGATGTCGCCGATAGATCGGCGGGCTTGCCGCACACGCTGCTCAGCGACCGCGCATGGCCGAGCCATAGCGCGAGCGAGCCCGTCGACACGGCGCCCAGCACGACGAACGCGGCCGGATAGCCGAAGTGCTGCGCGAGCACGCCGCCCAGCACCGGGCTGAGCGCCGCGCCGATACCCTGCGCGGTCGCGACCGCGCCCTGCCCGGCATTCACGCGGCCGGAGCCATGCAGCAGGCGAACCACGAGCGCGGGCACGACCACGCTTTGCAGTCCGGCGCCGATGCCGTCGAGCACCTGCACCGGCCATACGCCCGCTTCGCTCATCCACGCCGCGGCGACCAGCCCGCGCACCGGCAGCACGAGGTACGAGAACAGCAGCACCCGCCAGTAGCCGTGCGATCGAATCAGCCGGGGCGCGAGCCACGCGGCCACGATCATCACGCACTGCGCGATGACGATCGTCTGCGCGGTGAACGCGCTCGCGTTGCTGCGATGCGTGACGACGACGCCCATCCCGTAGAGCGGCAGCATCGCGGCGTTGCCGAGATGAAACAGCGCGAGCGACCCACCGAGCAGCACCAGCGGCCGGTTTTGGGCGAGCGTGCGCAGGCCGCCGACGCGCGACGTCGACGCCACGGTGAACGTATCGGGATGCGTCGCATCCGTTTTCGGCGCGGCGCCGGCAGGATCGAGACCACGTGCGCACGCATGATCGATCGCGTGCCCGGGAATCGCCAGCGTGCTCACGATCGCCAGGACCGTGAACACGCCGACGAGCGCGAACACCGCGTCGAATCCGACGTGCCAGCCGAGCCACCCGGCGAGCGCCGCACCGGCGACGTTGCCGGCGTGGTTCGCCATCTGGTTGCGCCCGAACTGCCGGTCGAAACCCTGCCGACGCACGATGCCGAGCGTCACGCCCGCGGCGGCCGGCGCCAGCACCGCGCCGCTGACCGCCGCTAGGATCTGCGACGCCGCCACCGCCGGATAGCTGTGGACGAACATCATCGCCAGCGACGCAAGCGCCGTCGCCGCGGTCGCCACGACGATCAGCGCCCGCTTCGCGCGCACCGCATCGACGAGCGCGCCGGCCAACGGCGTCGCGGCCATCGCGGCGAGCCCGGCCAGCGTCATGACCGAGCCGATTGCATCGGCGCCCCAGCCGCGCGACAGCAGGATGACGCCGATGAACGGGCCGATGCCGGCCTGCACGTCGGCCAGGAAGAAGTTGAGCGCCTCGAGCGCGCGTGCCGGTCTCATGGGCGTCTCACCATCGCACGATCATTCGGCATCCGCATCGACGAGCTCGGCAATGTCGGTCACGTCGAGCGTCGTGCCGTGCGGCGTGACGACGCCGTGCCCCCACGCCTGCACATGGATGCCGGCCTGCAGGTAGTCGTGCAATGCTTCCGCGGCATGCGACGGCAACCGCAGCGCGACACCGCTCGTCAACAACGCGCCGTTCAGCTCGCCTTTCGGTCCATGCAGCCCGAACGCGACTTCTCCGCTCAATTCCATCGGTTGCCGAGCCGGCCGCGGCGGCCTCGGGACAGCGTGCTCGGGGCCGGCGTCGATGATGTCGATGCCGCCGCGACCGGTCAGTTGCACGGCCGCGATCATCGCCGCGCGACGCGGCTTGACGCCCCGCACGCGGATGCGGTCGCCGACCGCGACATGGCGCACCAGTTCGCGGCCCAGATGCGGCGGTACGTGGACCTGCAGGTCGCCGTTCAGGATCAGGCCGTCGATTTCTCCGTGCGGATTGAGCAGGAACTGCGTGACGCGGCCGCGCGTTTCGGGCAGGCAGGCGGGATCGATCCAGTGCATGACAGGACTCCTTTCGATGGATGGGGGAACAGCGTCGCGCGATCAGCGCGCGGCATCGTCGTAGAGATTCACGACATGGCCCGGCGCGCCGAACGCCGTCGCCTGCAGCGCTTCGCCGTATGCGTTGCGCGTGCCGTAACCGACCGCGGCCACGCGCTCGCCGGGGACGAGCAACGCGCCGAATTGCTGCGCGGCCGGAACGGTCAGCTTGACGATCGCGCCGCTGTCGAGCATCACGCCGTCCGGCTCGCCGCGCGGCGCGTGCGTCACGCGGCGCACGACGCCGGACACGCTCAGGCGGGCGAGGTTGACGCCGCGCAGCATGGGCGGCACGGGCGCGACGGGCGCGGGCGGCTGATCGGACAGCGACGCGCCGGTGCCGTCGTTGCGGATCACGCGTGCATGGATTTCATCGTCGACGCGTCGTTCGCCGGCTACCGTGACGCGCTGGCCCGACCGCACGAGCGCCGTCAGTTGCGAACCGAGATGCGGCGGCACACGGACGAGCGTGCCGTCGGTCAGCACGAAGCCGTCGACGGCGCCTTCCGGATTGATCGTCAGCCGCGACAGCGTGCCTGAAACCAGCGCATCCGGGGCGATGGCGTTTCCGGGCACGGCAGGCAAAAGCGCGCGAGGCCCAGGGGGGGCAGGCGGCGGCATGGCGCCGGCCGGGTCTTCCGCACGCGGTGGGGGCGGCACCTGCGCCGCGCTGACCGTTGCGACGGCAACGAGTGCGGCAGCGCAAAGCGCACGATATGACCGGCGAACGGCGACACGGCGCGACGACCGCGATCGAACGACAGACGGGTACGGCTTCATGACGGGCTCCGGCAATGGATTGCGATGCATCGGTATCCGCAATACCCGTGCCAACCTGCGATGCACCGCTCTGCCATGCGCCGAACGACGACGCGCGCGAAACATGTCGGATTTCCCGACACGTCGCTTCACCGGATGTCGGCGTTCCCGACAGTCGAAACGGCGCGACTAGTCGTCGCGCTCGATCCCGAGATTCGCCATGCGCGCATAGAGCGACTGGCGGCCGATGCCGAGCTGCCTCGCGGCCTCCGCACGATTGCCGTTCGCGCGCTCGAGCGCGTGCAGGATCGCCGCGCGCTCGACCGTCGCCAGCGCATCGGGCAGCGGCATGTCGAGCAGGTGCGCCGGCACCGCCCCGGCGCCCGACTCGCGCGCCGGCACGGCGGCCAGGCCGAGATCGGCCGCGCTGACGGCCGGCCCGGGGGCGAGCGCGGCCGCGCGCTCCATCACGTTGCGCAGTTCCCGCACGTTGCCCGGCCAGCGGTGATCGAGCAGCGCGCGCTGCGCGTCGTTCGTCAGATGCAGCGCGCGCGTGCCTGCCGCGCTGCCGAGGAAATGCGCGGCGAGCGGAAGGATGTCGGCCACACGCTCCGCGAGCGGCGGCAGGTGCAGCGGAATGACGTTCAGCCGATAGAACAGATCTTCGCGGAACGTGCCGTTCGCGACGGCCGCGGCGAGGTCGCGGTGCGTCGCGGCCACGACGCGAATGTTGATCGCGGTCGGGCGATCCGCGCCGAGCGGCATCACCTCGCGCTCCTGCAGCGCGCGCAGCAGCTTCGCCTGCATCGCGGCGGGCATGTCGCCGATCTCGTCGAGAAAAAGCGTCCCGCCGTCGGCTTCGACGAGCCGCCCCGCGCGATCGGCATGCGCCCCCGTGAACGCGCCGCGACGATGCCCGAACAACTCGCTTTCGAGCAGGTCGGCCGGGATGGCCGCGCAGTTGACGGCGACGAACGGCCCCGCATGCCGGGCCGATGCGGCATGCAGCACGCGGGCCGCCACCTCCTTGCCCGTGCCCGTCTCGCCGGTCACGAGCACGGTCGCGTCGCTCATCGCGGCGCGGCCGACCTGCTTTTGCACGTCGCGCATCGCGGCGCTCACGCCCAGCAGTTGCGGTCGGTCCGCCGAAGGTTCGCCCGCGAAACCGTCGTCGGACGGCGCGAGCGCGGGCGGCTGATTCGCCGACACGATGCGTTCGAGCAGTTGCGCGATGTCGCGACGCCCGATCGGCTTCGTCAGGTGATCGAATGCGCCGAGCCGCATCGCTTCGATCGTGTTGTCGCTGGTCGCATGGGCCGTCAGCATGACGACCGGAATCGCGGCCAGCGCAGGGTCGTCACGCAGTTGCGCGAGCACGGCCAGCCCGTCCAGATCCGGCAGGCGGAAATCCAGAAAGATGCATTCGATACCGTTGCCGCCGCCGTCGCGCAGCGCGCTGAGCGCGGCCCGGCCGGTTGCGGCCTCGACGACCCGATGACCGAGATCGGCGAGCGTTTCGGCGAGGCTGTCGCGAAAGGCCGCGTCGTCGTCGACTATGAGGATGTTTGCCATGGAATTTCAATCACGAATGCGGCGCCCCCGTCGAGGCGCGCGTGCCCGCCGTGCGCCGCCGCCACTTCGCGGACGACGGCAAGGCCGAGACCCGTGCCGTCCGCGCGGCCCGTCACGAACGGCTCGAAAATCCGCTCGCGCTGCGCGGCCGGCACGCCGGGGCCGCTGTCCGATACGGTGATGCGCAGCCAGTCGCGCCCCGCGAACGCGCGCCGCTCGGCGGCGAGCGTGACCGCACCGCCGTCGCCCGCGTGGTACAGCGCGTTGAGCAGCAGATTGTCGAGCGCCCGCCGCATCTGGTCGGGATCAAAAGCGGGACGATCCGACGGCCACGCGAGCCGTTCGGCCTGCCCCGCGAGCGAGAACGTCAGGTCGATCGCTTGCCGCTGCGCGAGCTCGCGATGCGCGTCGACGACCTGCGCGAGCCACGCGTCGACGTCGACACGTGTCGCATGCGGGCGCACCGGCTGCGTCAGCGCGAGCAGGCTCGACAATTGCGCATCGACGCGCTCGATCTGCGCGAGGATCACGCGCAGTGCGTCCTGCTGCCGCCAGCCGTCGCTCGCCAGTGCGTTTTCCGCCTTCAGCCGCATCGCGCCCATCGGATTGCGAATTTCGTGCGCGACCTGCGCGGCCAGCTTGCCCAGCATGCCGAAGCGCTCGGCCTGCGCGAGGCGCGTACGGAGCTCGTCGGCCTGCTGTTGCAACTGGTCGGCGCGCCGCGCCCGCTCGTTGAACGCATCGATGACGCGGTCGAGATCGGGTTCGCCGACGTACGGCAGCTGATGCTCGCGACCGTCGGGCCCCAGCCCGCTCTCGATCCGTGCGAGATTGCGCTTCCATCGGCGCAGCGCCACGGCCAGCGCCGCCGCGATCGCCAGAATCACCGCGAGCACGGCCGCGAGGCCCGTGGCCAGCAATTCCCCGTGCCGGCCCAGCGGCGGGCGCGCACGCGTCAGCATCCATACGTAGAGCCCCGATCCGCCGCGTACGGGGCAGGCCGCCGCGATCACCGCATCCTGCGCGCCTTCGACGACGTTCGCCGTCGCGGCATGCGTCGCGGCCGCGGCGCGCAGCGTGCGGAGGATCAGCGGCGTTTCCGCTTCCGGAACGTCGTGCTTGACGCCGCTGCCCTGATAGGTGGGAAAGGAGTACGCGAGAAAGCCGCTCGCCGCCGGGGCGGCGCCGGGCATCCAGAACCCGCCCTCCATGTCGGGCGCACGGGACAGCACCATGTCGAGGATCGCGTGCATCAGCTCCGGAGCGGGCCCGGCGCCTGCCGACGCGGAAGACGCACCGTAACGCGACGCGACTGCTTCGCATGCCGACGCGCCGGCGGCCTTCGCGCTGGCCACCTGCTGACTCTCGGCGGAACTCGCCGTGACCCAGACGACCGCGACCAGCGTCGCGCACAGCGCCGCGACGAGTGCCCACAGCATGACGAGTTGGGTGGAAAACGACGGACGCTTCATCGGATCGGGCTGGCGGTTGAGGACGACAGAATAGCGTATTGCATGTCATGCGAAGCCGTCACGATCGCCATGCACGGTGGCGAATCCCGACGATCGCAAGCGCCTGGGGCGCCTTGCCGCCATCGACATACGCGTTCGCAGTCACCTCTTGCGCCGGGCCCCGCCGCTGCTGCCCGACGCGTGCCCGTCGCTCGCCAGTGCCAGTCCACACGTCGTCAGGCGCGCGGATTCGCTGACGGAAAGGGAGGGTCGGCCTCGATGCTCGGCAAGATCCTCTGCATGCAGTGCCACGGGAAAGTCGAAAGGGCCGCGCCAGTTGACCAGTTGACGCCCTCGATACGAGCGCGAGCGATTCGCGGAAAGCGCTCGGCCGGCCCCGGCTATCGCCATGATCGTCGACCGTGATCAGGCTTGAAGATACCTGACCGGAAAATCGCACGGGAGCCAAAGGAAGGCGCCCCGACGCCGGAAATCCGGCGTCGGGCGTCTCGCCCCATCGCAGCGTGCGGCGTGCCTACCGCGCAAGCGCGGCGACTTGCGCCGCCGTCAGCGCCCCGTGGTACACGCGGAAATCGCTCACGAGGCCGTCGAAGGCCGGATCGGCCGCGAACTGCGAGCGCCCGATCCAGTTGTTCGCGGTCGGGCCAAGCCGCCACGGCGCGAGAAACGCGTCGGTCGCGCTGCCGACGGCTGCGCCGTCGACATAGAGCGTGGCCGTCGTCCCCGCCAGCGTGACTGCCACGTGCGTCCACTGCGTGGCACGCAACGGCGCCTTCGCATCGATGCGCCGCTCGCCGTGCGGCCCGTTGACCGTGATCGCGAAGCGCAGCGCGCCCGTGTCGGCCAGCGGCGTGAGCATCATGTAGCGCCCGGTGCCGGCGCCGAAGTCGAACACCCGCGACCACTTGCGCACGGTGCGCGCGCACACCCATGCCGCGACCGTGAAATCCGAGACGTCGGCCAGCACGCCCGCCGCAAGCGCGACATGGCTGCCCGCACCGTCGAGCGACAGCGCATTGCCGTTGCGCCCCGGCGCGAACGCCGCCCCGCCGACCAGCGCGCCGGGGTACCCGTTGCCGCTGCGATCGGCGGCGGCGACGCCGCGCGATTCGTCGAACGGCAGCCAGATCTGCAACTGCTGGCCGGTCACCACGCGCACCTCCGCGGAATGCTGCGTTTCACCGGTCGATGTGGTTGCGCTCACAACGTAATACCAGGTGCCCGCGGCCGGGCTGTCCGTCCACGTCAGCGGGTCGACGATGCCGGCCGCCACGGTGGTGTACGGGCCGCCCGGCGCCGCGCCGCGCTTCACGGTGTAGTGCGTGCCGTTCGCCACGCCCCACCACGACAGCACCGCGCGCCCGGCGCTCGCATGGGCGGTCAGCCCGCTCGGCGCGGACGCTGGCGCGGCCGGATCGCGCGTGTACATCAGCGTGCCGTAGCCGAGCTGGTCGTAGCCGCCGCTGTTCGGCCCGTAGTTGCCGCCGCCGCCCTCGGGCTGCGCCGCGAGCGCGAAGCGTTTCGACCACGGCGCCGCAAGCCCCTTGCGGTTCACGTAGTGGTTGTATACGAGCGCCCAGCACGGCCGGACCCCGCCCTGGCCGCCGGTCGCGAACTGCGTTTGCGTGACGTTCACGTTCGAGTAGGTCACGTAGGGCACGTCGAAGAACGGGCCGTCGGGCGATTGGCGCAGGTTCGCTTTCGCGACGTATTCGGCGCCGGCAAGAAAACGGTTGTTGTCATGGCCGTACAGATCGACGCCCTGGTTCCACGCCATCTCGCAGATCGCGCCGGCCAGCGCGATGCCGAGCGTGTTGTGCCCCTGGTCGCGGCCGCTCTCCTGCCACTGGCCGAGATGGCCCGGATGCAGGTAATACACCGCCTGCGGTATCGCGCCGTTGCCCGGCCCCGCGCGGAAATAGTCGATCGCCTCGTCGAACAGCGGACGGTCGTCGCACAGCACGCCGATCGCGAGGACCGATGCGATATTGCACAGATCCCAGTTCGCCCAGTAGTGCGTGATCTCGGTATTGTTGTGGCGATGCAGGAAATCGGTGTTGATCGGGTAGAACACGGTGCGCATCATCCGCTGGAACGCGGCGAAATCCGCCGCCGCCCAGCCCGGATAGCCGCGCATGATTTCGCCGGCATTCGCGAACTCGTAGCCGTACAGCCCGGCCGCGAGGTCGACGTTCGAATCGCCACCCAGGCGCTTCAGCGTCGCCGCCCATTCGTTCATGATCCGCACGGCCGTGTCCGCATACAGCTTGTCGCCGGTCACCTTCCAGCGCAACGCGCACGCATAGGCGGCGGCGACGTCGTTGTACAGGATTCCATAGTTCTGCGGCCCGCTGCCGCCGCGATCGATTTCGACCTGCGGCCGCGGCTGCCACGACCGGCTTGCGTGGCTGTTCGCGATCAGCACCGACCAGCCGTCGAACCACGGCTGCGCGTGCGTCATCACCTTTTGTGCGACGCGATCGAAATCGGCCTGCGTATGCAGCAGGCCCGGATGGACGAAGGCCGCCGTCGAGCCCTGCGATACCGCGGCGAATGCGGCGCTCGCACCGCCGAACGTCCCGCCGCAGGCGAGCATCGCCAATGCGCCCAGACTGTGGAGAAACGTGCGCCGCGAGAGCGCATCGTCCGACATCCACTCGGGTCGCGAAGCGTCGCCCGCGTTGTCCTTCATCCGTTTCATGCCGCTCATGCGTCTCCCTTGGTCGTTGCGGCCACGCCCGCGCGCGGCCCTGGGTTCGAACTTCATCGAAAGCGTGCCGCTGTCGCCGGGCGTCCCGGCACCGCGAAGCGGAGGGCCGTCGGTCAGGCATCTGCCGCAGCGTCCCCGCTTCGCCTGCACCGGCGGCTCCGGCCGCCACACGTCATGCCATCCTGAACGCAAACGATGACAGTGGCGGGAAGCGGCGGCAACCGCGCATGGTGCGCGTCAGGACCGGGTGGGTCAATTACGCGTTGTAAGGAACCGCCCGCGTCACACGCGACTCGAGGGTTCCTCGTCCTCCGATCGGCGTGCGATTCGATGGATTCGCCGCGTTGAACGTCGACCACGCGGCACGCGTGGCGCTTTCGCCCCGCGGCCGGCGCGCGGGGTCGCCTCGCCGTTTAGCGCCCGCCCGCGGGCACGGCGGCGCGCTGCGACGCGCCGTCCCGCTCGATCCGCTCGACGACGCGTGCGAGCCGAATGATGTCGGTCAGCGCGAAATCGGCCGCATCGGGCCGCGGCCGGCCGCACTGGTCGGCCATGCGCATCGCGAACGCGAGCGCTTCGGAACGCTCGCGCAGCAGCGCGCGCAGTGCATCCGCGATCACCTGGCGGTCGCGCGGGTCATCGAGGTCCAGCACGGAACCGGCATCCGGCATCGCGAACGGCCCGGCCACCCGCACGGAAACATCCGGCACGCGCATCGTGTCTCGTTCCATGGTCTGCCTCTTCGTCGACTCGCGACCGGCCGGCGCGTCACCGCCGGTTCGACCGCGACACCACGTCGATCCACACCGCGAGCACCAGCACCGCGCCCTTGACGATCATCTGCCAGTACGCGTCGACGTCGAGCATCGACATCCCGTTGTCGAGGCTCGCCATCACGAGCGCGCCGATCAGCGCGCCGTAGACGGTGCCCGACCCGCCGCGCATCGACGTGCCGCCGATGAAGCACGCGGCGATCGCGTCGAGTTCGCCCATCGAGCCGGCGGACGGCGACCCGGCCGCGAGCCGCGCCGTGTTGACGAGGCCGGCGAACGCGCACATCAGCCCCATCAGCGCGAAGATCACGAGCTTCACGCGATCGGTATCCACGCCCGACAGCCGCGTCGCCTCCAGGTTCGATCCCACCGCATAGATGCGCCGGCCGAACACGGTCTGCGTCGCGATCCACGAGAACACGCCGAGCAGCACGAGCAGCAGCAGCACGGGCACCGGAATGCCGCCGTAACGGTCGAGCGTCGCGACGAACGCGAACAGCACGGCGCCCGCGCCGACGATCTTCGCGACGTCCTGCCACAACGGCGCGACCGTGAGCCGGTAACGCCGCCGCGTGCCGCGCTGCCGCACCACCAGCAGCGTCGCGACCACGAACAGCAGCACCGCGAGGCCGTCCCCGGCGACGCGCGGCAGATAGCCCTGCCCGATGAACACGAAGCCGTCCGACACGGGTGCGATCGTCGACCCGCCGGTTACGCCAAGCAGGATGCCGCGAAACGCGAGCATCCCGCCGAGCCCGACGATGAACGACGGCACGCGCCGATAGGTCGACCACCAGCCGTTGAAGAGCCCGATCAGCACGCCGAGCGCGAGCACGGCCGGGACCGTCGCCGCGACCGGCCAGTGGCGGTTGACGTCGAGGATCGCGGCAACGCCGCCGAGCAGCCCGAGCAGCGAGCCGACCGACAGGTCGATCTCGCCCGCGATGATGACGAACACCATCCCGCACGCGAGCATGCCGGTGATCGACATTTGCCGCAGCAGGTTCGATACGTTGCGCGGCGTGACGAACGCGCCGTCCGTCAGCACCGAGAAGAACGCCCAGATCGCGACGACCGCGAACAGCAGCGCGAGCACCTTGTAGCGCGTGAAGACGTGGCGCAACGCCAGCCGCGGCGCGCGCCCGTCGGGACGACGCGCATCCGTATCCGGCGTGGCCGGGGTCGAGGAAGAAAGTTCGGAATTCATATCGCACTCGCTGCGGTGGGTTCGGCGGGCAGCCGCGCGGGCTTCAGCGCGGCGCCGAGAATCTGTTCCTGCGTGAGGTCCCGGTTGACGAAATCGCCGCGCAACTCGCCTTCGCCGATCACCAGCACGCGATCGGCGAGACCGAGCACCTCCGGCAGCTCCGACGACACGACGATCAGCGCGACGCCGCGCTTGGCCAGCGCGAAGATCAGCCGGTAGATCTCCGCCTTCGCGCCCACGTCGACGCCGCGCGTCGGTTCGTCGAGGATCAGCACCTGCGGCTCGGTCAGCAGCATCTTCGCGAGCACCGCCTTCTGCTGATTGCCGCCCGACAGGCTCGCGATCGACAGGAACGGATGCGCGGCGCGCACCGACAGCCGCTGCATCTCGGTGCGAATCGCATCGAGCTCGGCGGCCGCGTCTTCGCCAGGCACGAACAGGACGCGGCGGTGCACGTCGAGCCGCAACGCCACCGGGGCGAGGCAGCGCTGGCAGGTCATGGTGAGCGGCGCCTCGGCGT
>Ga0182007_10001082_pt1 | contig 14829 bp, 9 predicted proteins | sample Sormic07211113_1_FD_123023 | JGI IMG/M metagenome (GOLD analysis project Ga0182007, IMG submission 123023) | Rhizosphere microbial communities from Sorghum bicolor, Mead, Nebraska, USA - 072115-113_1 MetaG | ecosystem: Host-associated > Plants > Roots > Rhizosphere | place: USA: Nebraska... | reverse complement strand
AGCGCTGTCAAGCTGTCGTCCGAATGTCTGGACAAAACATTGACAGGGCTCGGCGAGCAGGACTACAAACGGCGGGGAGAGCCGTGACGAAGGGATGCCGATGGCGTACGACCTGATCACCATGGGGCGGATCGGAGTGGACCTGTATCCGCTCCAGACCGGCGTCCCGCTGCCGCAGGTGACGTCCTTCGGCAAGTTCCTCGGCGGCTCGGCGACGAATGTCGCGGTCGCCGCGGCCCGCCTCGGGCGCCGCACGGCGGTGATCACGCGTACCGGCGACGACCCCTTCGGCACCTACCTCCACGAGGCCCTGAAGGGCTTCGGCGTCGACGACCGCTGGGTCACCCCGGTCCCGGGCCTGCCCACACCGGTCACCTTCTGCGAGGTCTTCCCGCCGGACGACTTCCCGCTGTACTTCTACCGCCGGCCCAAGGCCCCGGACCTGGAGATCGACGCCCACGAGCTGGACCTCGACGCCATCCGCACCACGAGGGTCTTCTGGGTCACCGGCACCGGCCTGAGCGAGGAGCCGAGCCGTACGTCGACCCTCGCGGCCCTCGCCCACCGCGCCAAGGCCGCCACGACGGTCTTCGACCTCGACTGGCGCCCCATGTTCTGGGCCGACCCCGACTCCGCCCGCCCCTTCTACCAGGAGGCCCTGCGCCACACCACCGTCGCGGTCGGCAACCTCGACGAGGTGGAGGTGGCGACCGGCGTCCGTGAACCGCGGGCCGCCGCGCAGGCCCTGCTGGACGCGGGTGTCGAGCTCGCGGTCGTCAAACAGGGCCCCAAGGGCGTCCTCGCCGTCAACAGCAAGGGCGAGTTGGCCGAGGTGCCCCCGCTCCCGGTGAACGTCCTCAACGGCCTCGGCGCCGGCGACGCCTTCGGCGGCTCGCTCTGCCACGGTCTGCTGGAGGGCTGGGACCTGGAGACGATCATGCGGCACGCCAACGCGGCCGGGGCGATCGTCGCCTCCCGCCTGGAGTGCTCCTCCGCGATGCCGACCGTCGACGAGATCGAGGCCGCGCTCAAGGCCGGAGCGGTGCTGTGACCGTCGACGTGGCGGAACTCGTCCGCCTCCGCGCCCACCGCCCCGAGGCCATCGCCGAGGCGGCCGCCCGCCGCACCCGGCGTCCGCTGCTCGGGGCGAGCGGCCGGCTGATGATCGTCGCCGCCGACCACCCGGCCCGTGGCGCGCTCGGAGTCGGCGACCGCAGGTTCGCCATGGCCAACCGTGCCGACCTGCTCGAACGCCTCTGCCTGGCGCTGTCCCGCCCCGGCGTCGACGGCGTCCTCGCGACCGCCGACATCCTCGACGACCTGCTCCTGCTGGGCGCCCTGGACGGCAAGGTCGTCATGGGCTCCATGAACCGCGGCGGCCTCCAGGGCGCCAGCTTCGAGCTCGACGACCGCTTCACCGGCCACCGCGCCGAGGACATCGAGCGCCTCGGCTTCGACGCCGGCAAGCTGCTCCTGCGGATCGACTACGACGACCCGGGCTCGCTGACCACCCTCGAGTCAGCCGCCCGTGCCGTCGACGACATGGCGGCGCGCCGGCTCCCCCTGTTCGTCGAGCCGTTCATCAGCCGCCGCACGGACGAGGGCAGGCTGCGCAACGACCTCTCCGCCGAGGCCGTCACCAGGTCCATCGCCATCGCCAGCGGTTTGGGCGGCACCTCCGCCTACACCTGGCTCAAGCTCCCGGTCACCGAGAACCCCGACGACATGGCCGAGGTCATGCAGACGTCCACGCTCCCGGCCGTGCTGCTGGGCGGCGAGGTCGGCGGCTCCGTCGAGGAGCAGGCCGGGGCCTACGAGAAGTGGCGCGGGGCGCTCCAACTGCCCACCGTGCGGGGGCTGGTGGTGGGCCGGTCGCTGCTCTATCCGGCGGACGGCGACGTGGCCGCCGCCGTGGACACCGCCGTAGGACTGTTGTGAGGGCCGTATGAGCAGCACCCGACTCCATGTGACCAAGGGCGCCACCGCGGACGCGATCCACGCCCTCGACATCGACCCCAAGCGGGCCGGATGGTCGTTCTGCAGTCTGCGGATCGTCGAGCTGGCGGAGCGTGGTACCCACACCTTCACCACCGGCGACAGCGAGTGGATCGTGCTTCCGCTGGAAGGCGGATGTACGGTGCAAGTAGTCATCGAGGGCACCACGGACGAGTTCCAACTCCTGGGCAGGGAAAGCGTGTTCGCGTCGGCCACCGACTTCGCGTACGCACCCCGAGACGCCCGGGTCCAGATCGCCTCCGGCGCGGGAGGCCGCTTCGCCCTGGCAGGAGCGAAGTGCGAGCGACGACTCCCCGCCCGCTACGGCCCCGCGCCGGAGGTCCCCGTCGAAGAGCGCGGCAGTGGCCGACAGCTGCGCCACGTCCGCAACTTCGCCTCGGCCGACGCCTTCGACTGCGACAAGCTGATCGCCGTCGAGGTCGTCACCCCGGGTGGCAACTGGTCGTCGTATCCGCCGCACAAGCACGACGAGCACCGGCCGGGCGTGGAGGCGGAGCTGGAGGAGATCTACTACTTCGAGATCGACGGCCCGAACGGTTTCGGCTATCAGCGCGTATCTCCCTCCCGTGAGGGCGGATCCGACGTCCTCGCCGAGGTCCGCTCCGGCGACGCCGTCCTCGTCCCCGACGGATGGCACGGCCCGTCCATCGCCCAGCCCGGTCACGACATGTACTACCTGAATGTCATGGCCGGCCCGGGCGAGACCCGGGAGTGGCGGATCTGCTTCCATCCGGATCACACGGAGGGTTACCGATGACGACCTCGACGACGAGGCTCACGGTCGCGCAGGCGCTCGTCCGCTTCCTGTCCGCGCAGTACACGGAGCGGGACGGGGTACGCCGGCGGCTGATCGGCGCCACCTGGGGCATCTTCGGCCACGGCAACGTGGCGGGCATCGGCCAGGCACTCGTCGAGTACGCCGACGACATGCCGTACCACCAGGGCCGCAACGAGCAGGCCATGGTGCACGCGGCGGTCGGCTACGCCCGCCAGTCCAACCGCCTGTCCACCCACGCCGTCACGACCTCCATCGGTCCGGGCGCCACCAACCTGGTCACCGGCGCGGCGCTCGCCACGATCAACCACCTCCCGGTCCTGCTGCTGCCCGGCGACGTCTTCGCGACCCGCCCCGCCGACCCGGTCCTGCAGCAGCTCGAAGTCCCGTACGCCGGCGATCTGTCCGTCAACGACTGTCTGCGCCCGGTGTCCAGGTACTTCGACCGCGTCACCCGCCCCGAAGCGCTGATCCCCTCCGCCCTGAGCGCCATGCGGGTCCTCGCCGACCCCGTCGAGACCGGCGCCGTGACCCTGGCGCTCCCGCAGGACGTCCAGGCCGAGGCCTACGACTGGCCGGACGAGTTCTTCGCCGAGCGCACCTGGGTCGTACGGCGTCCGGGTGCCGATCCCACCGAGCTCGCCGAAGCCGTCGTCGCGATCAGGAACGCGCGCAGGCCGCTGGTGATCGCGGGCGGCGGGGTCCACCACAGCCGGGCCGAGGGCGCCCTCGCCGAGTTCGCCGAGTCCACCGGCATACCGGTCGCCTCCACCCAGGCCGGCAAGGGCAGTCTCACCTGGGATCACCCGCAGGACGTCGGCGGCGTCGGCCACACCGGCACGGCGACCGCGGACGAACTGGCCCGCACCGCCGACCTGGTGATCGGCGTCGGCACCCGCTACACCGACTTCACCACCGCCTCCGGCACCCTCTTCACCGGCGCCGGAGTCCGCTTCCTCAACCTCAACATCGCGCCCTTCGACGGCCACAAGCTGGCCGGTATGCCGCTGATCGCGGACGCCCGCTCCGGCCTGGAGGAGCTGACCGAGGCGCTGGAGATCCACGACCACCGGGTCCCGGACTCGTACGTCGCCGAGTACACGGAGGACAAGGAGCGCTGGGAGCAGCGCGTCGACGCCTGTTACGAGGCCGACGAACCGGACGTGCGTCCGACGCAGCCGCAGGTCCTCGGCGTGCTCGACTCCCTGGTGGACGAGTCGGACGTGCTCATCAACGCGGCCGGCTCCCTCCCCGGCGACCTGCACAGACTGTGGCGGGCGCGCTCCCGCGACCAGTACCACCTGGAGTACGGCTACTCCTGCATGGGCTACGAGATCCCGGCCGCGATCGGCGTGAAGATGGCGGCCCCGGACCGTCCCGTGTGGGCGCTGGTCGGCGACGGCACGTATCTGATGATGCCGACGGAGATCGTGACGGCCGTGCAGGAGGGCGTCGCGATCAAGGTCCTCCTCATCCAGAACCACGGGTACGCGTCCATCGGCGGTCTGTCCGAGTCGGTGGGCGGCGAGCGGTTCGGCACGGCCTACCGCTTCCCGTCCGACGACGGCACGTACACGGGCGCGCCGCTGCCCGTGGACCTCGCCGCCAACGCGGCCAGCCTGGGCATGCGGGTCCTGCGCGCCAAGACCGTGAGCGACCTTCGGGACGCCCTCGCCGAGGCCCGCGCCGCCGACACGCCCACATGTGTCTACGTCGAGACCGAAACCGCAGACACTGTGTCGGGCGCGCCCCCGGCACAGGCCTGGTGGGATGTTCCTGTGGCCGAGACCGCGACCCGACCGTCGGCGGTCAAGGCACGTGAGCTGTACGAACGGCACGTCTCGACCCGACGCCGCCATCTGAGCTGAATCCCCCGGGGGACAACCCCCGGACCCCCGGCAGAACGGCAGGTCGGCCCCCGTGACCGGCGCGGACGGCGCAAGGCAGACCTCAGTGAAGGAGTAACCGGTCATGACGAAGATCGTCAACCACTGGATCGGCGGCAAGACCGCCGAGGGCACGTCGGGGAACTACGGCCCGGTCACCGACCCGGCGACCGGCGCCGTGACGACGAAGGTCGCCTTCGCCTCCGTCGAGGAGGTGGACGCGGCGGTGGCCGCCGCCAAGGACGCCTTCCTGTCCTGGGGCACCTCCTCACTGGCCAAGCGGACCGCGATCCTGTTCAAATTCCGCGCGCTCCTGGAGGCGAACCGGGACGCGCTCGCCGAGCTGATCACGGCCGAGCACGGCAAGGTGCACTCCGACGCGCTGGGTGAGGTCGCCCGCGGTCTGGAGATCGTCGACCTGGCGTGCGGGATCACCGTGCAGCTCAAGGGCGAGCTGTCGACCGAGGTGGCCAGCCGTGTGGACGTCTCGTCCATCCGCCAGCCGCTGGGTGTCGTCGCGGGCATCACCCCGTTCAACTTCCCGGCGATGGTCCCGATGTGGATGTTCCCGATCGCCATCGCGACCGGCAACACCTTCGTCCTCAAGCCCTCCGAGAAGGACCCCTCGGCCTCCGTCAAGCTCGCCGAGCTGCTCGCCGAGGCGGGCCTGCCCGACGGCGTCTTCAATGTCGTCCACGGCGACAAGGTGGCCGTCGACCGCCTCCTGGAGCACCCGGACGTCAAGGCCGTCTCCTTCGTCGGCTCCACCCCCATCGCCCGTTACATCCACACCACCGCCTCCGCCAACCACAAGCGCGTGCAGGCCCTGGGCGGCGCCAAGAACCACATGCTGGTCCTCCCGGACGCCGACCTGGACGCGGCGGCCGACGCGGCCGTCTCCGCCGCCTACGGCTCGGCCGGCGAGCGCTGCATGGCCATCTCCGCCGTGGTCGCGGTCGGCTCCATCGGCGACGAGCTCGTCGAGAAGATCCGCGAGCGCGCCGAGAAGATCAAGATCGGCCCCGGCAACGACCCGACCTCCGAGATGGGCCCCCTGATCACCAAGGTCCACCGCGACAAGGTCGCCTCCTATGTCGAGGGCGCCGCCGCCGAGGGCGCCGAGGTCGTCCTGGACGGCACCGGCTACACCGTCGAGGGCTTCGAGGACGGCCACTGGATCGGCATCTCGCTGCTCGACAAGGTGCCCACCACCGCGAAGGCCTACCAGGACGAGATCTTCGGCCCCGTCCTGTCCGTCCTGCGGGTGGAGACGTACGAGGAGGGCGTGGCCCTCGTCAACGCCTCGCCGTTCGGCAACGGCACCGCGATCTTCACCCGGGACGGCGGCGCCGCCCGCCGCTTCCAGCTGGAGGTCGAGGCCGGCATGGTCGGCGTGAACGTCCCGATCCCTGTCCCCGTGGGCTACCACAGCTTCGGCGGCTGGAAGGACTCCCTCTTCGGGGACCACCACATCTACGGCAACGACGGCACGCACTTCTACACCCGCGGCAAGGTCGTCACCACCCGCTGGCCCGACCCGGCCGACGCCCCCGCCGGCGTCGACCTGGGCTTCCCGCGCAACCACTGACGCGTACACCCCGGGCCGTCCGCACTGCGGACGGCCCCGTTTTTTTGTGCCCCGCCCCTGCGGTTCCCGTACGACGGAAATGAGGGGAATTCCCTGTCCGCTGTGCCGTATCCGGGATCAAGAGGCCTTTTGATCTACGGATTTCGTAGGTAAGGGCTATTGACGCACTGGTTTTCGTTGGGATTCCATCAGCGCAATCTGCTGCCCCTGGCGATCGGAACCGCGCATGACCGACACGCTCCGCCCCGTCGACGCCGTCGTCGACGCGCCCCACGGCCCCCAGAAGCTCAAGCGCTCCATCGGCGTGGTGGGTGGAACACTGCTGACCCTCTCGTGCGTCACCCCGGCCTCCACCCTCTTCGTGGTCGTCCCCGACCTGTTCGGCACCCTCGGCACGGCCACCGCCCTGACGATCGCCATCGGCTCCCTCCTCTGTATCGCCGTGGCGTTCTGCTACTCCGAGCTGGGCACCCTCATCCCCAGCGCGGGCGGCGAGTACGCGATGGTGTCGACGCTGGCGGGCCGCCTCGCGGGCTGGCTGGTCTTCGTCCTCTCCCTCCTCGTGGTGATGATCGTCCCGCCGGTGATCGCGATGGGCACGGCGGACTACCTCGCCCCCGTCGTCCATCTGGACCCCGCCCTCACCGGTGCCGGCGTCATGCTCCTGGCCACCCTCGCCGGCCTGCTCGACCTGCGCGCCAACGCCTGGATCACCGGCGTCTTCCTGGTCCTGGAGGTCGTCGCGGCGGGCGTGGTCGCGGTCCTGGGCTTCGCGCACAGCGAGCGCGGCCTCGGCAGCCTCACCTCGATGCAGGTGGCGGGCGCGCACGGCCACCCGGACACCGTGACGGCCATGCTGGTGGTCTCGGGCCTCGCCATCGCCCTGTTCGTCACCCAGGGCTTCTCGACGGCCGTCTACCTCTCCGAGGAGCTGGAGCACCCGCGCCGCAACGTCGCCCGTACGGTCCTGGCCACCCTGGCGATCTCCACCTTCGTCATCCTGATCCCGGTCGCCGCGATCACCATGGGCGCCCCGGACCTCTCCGCCCTCACCGGCGGCGACATCAGCAGCATGGTCACGGCCTGGTCCGACTCGGCGGTCGGCACCTTCGTCAGCCTCTGCGTGGCCCTCGCGATCATCAACGCGGGCATCGTCATGGTCATCCAGAACTCCCGCGTCCTGTTCGCCTCGGCCCGCGACAAGGCCTGGCCCGCCCCGGTCAACCACGTCTTCGCCAAGCTCGGCCGCTTCGGCTCCCCCTGGGTCGCCACCCTCGCCGTGGGCGTCCCCGGCGCCCTGCTCTGCTTCGTGAACCTCGACACCCTCTACGGCGTCACAGGCGTCTCCGTGACCGGTATGTACCTCCTGGTCGCCATCGCCGCCCTCCTCTCCCGCCGAGGCCACCACAAGCACACCCCGGCCTGGCGCATGCCCCTGTGGCCCGCGATGCCGATCCTCCTGATCGCGGTCCTGGCCTACATCCTCACCCAGCAGGAGACGAGCTACCTGCTGTGGACGGGAGGCATCACAGCTGCGGCGACGCTGTACTGGGCCTTCTACCTCCGCCCCCGCAAGGACACCCGCTGGCTGGTGTCGCTGCCGGAGGACGAACAGCCGTCGGTCTGAAGCCCACCCGAGCTCCTGGCCGTACTTCAGGCGCGGTACGAGAACAGCCGGCCGTACGCCCACGGGAGGGCCACCCCCTCACCCCCGGGGCTGCTCCGATTGTCGGTGGCACCCCGTACCGTTGACGCATGGATCTTCGACTGCCCCGCCTGCGAGGGCGCCTTCGAGGGCCCCGCCGGCTGGCAGCCGCCGGGGCCGCCGTGGTCGTGCTCGCCGCAGCCGGGACATGGACCGCCGTCGCCTCTGACCAGAAGACCCCGGTGCACCGGACGGACCGGGTCATGGCGATGAACGGCGTCCGCATCGACACCTCGTACTTCACGTCCGGCCCAAGTGGCGCCCGCCACCCGGCGGTTCTGCTGGCCCACGGCTTCGGCGGCACCAAGGACGACGTACGCGGGCAGGCCGAAGACCTCGCCAGGGACGGCTACTCGGTCCTCACCTGGTCCGCCCGCGGTTTCGGCCGGTCCACCGGCAAGATCGGCCTGAACGACCCCAAGGGCGAGGTCGCCGACGTCTCCGCGCTGATCGACTGGCTGGCGAAGCAGCCCCAGGTCCAGCTCGACAAGGCGGGCGACCCGCGCGTGGGCGTCGCGGGCGCCTCGTACGGCGGCGCGATCTCCCTCCTCGCCGCGGGCTACGACCACCGCGTGGACGCCATCGCCCCGTCGATCACGTACTGGAACCTCGCCGACGCCCTGTTCCCGAACGGCGTGTTCAAGAAGCTCTGGGCCGGCATCTTCGTCAACTCCGGCGGCGGCTGCGACAAGTTCGAGCCCCAGCTGTGCCGGATGTACGAGCGGGTCGCCGAGTCCGGCAGGCCGGACGCGCAGGCCGAGCGGCTCCTGGAGGCCCGTTCGCCCTCCGCCGTGGCGTCCCGCATCAAGGTCCCCACCCTCCTGACCCAGGGCCAGACCGACTCCCTCTTCCCGCTCGGCCAGGCCGACGCCGCCGCAAAGGCGATCCGCGTCAACGGGGCCCCGGTGGACGTCGACTGGATCGCGGGCGGCCATGACGGCGGCGACCTGGAGGCGAGCCGTGTCCAGTCACGCGTGCGCGCCTGGTTCGACCGGTACCTCAAGGACGACAAGGCCACCGACACCGGCCCCGCCTTCCGCGTCACCCGCACCGGAGGCGTCGACTCCACCGACGGCGCGGCCCAGCTCCGGGGCGCGAGCGACAACACCTACCCGGGCCTGGAGAGCGGGCTCAAGTCCGTCGCGCTGACCGGCAGGCAGCAGACCTTCGACAACCCGGCCGGCTCCGACCCGCCCGCCGTCTCCGCCCTCCCCGGCCTCGGCGGCGCGGGCGGCCTCGCCCAGCTCTCCTCCCTCGGCGTCGGCGTCTCGCTCGACTTCCCCGGCCAGTACGCACGGTTCGACTCGGCGCCGATGAGCACCGGTCTGCACATCACCGGCTCCCCGACGGCCACCGTCCACATCACCTCGACGAGCGAGGACGCCGTCCTGTTCGCCAAGGTCTACGACGTCGGGCCCGGCGGCGGCACACCCGTACTGCCCTCGCAGCTGGTGACCCCCCTCCGCGTCGAGGGCGCCAGGTCCGGCAAGGACGTCACGATCACCCTCCCGGCGATCGACCACGAGATCGAGCAGGGCCACCGCCTCCGCCTGGTCCTCGCCTCCACGGACCTCGGCTACGCCTCCCCGACCGCCCCGGCGAAGTACACCGTCTCCCTCAAGGGCGACCTGAAGGTGCCGACCGCCCCCGGCGTCACGACCGCGGCCGCCCCCCTGCCCTCCTGGGTCTGGTGGCTCCCGCTGACCGGCGCGCTGATCGCCCTGGCCCTGCTCCTCACCAGCCGCCGCCGTACGACCACGGCCCCGCCGCCCGACCCCGAGCTGGCCGACGTCCCGCTCCAGATCACGGACCTGAGCAAGCGGTACGCCAAGTCGGCGGACCGTTACGCGGTCCGGGACCTCTCCTTCCGCGTGGAGAAGGGCCAGGTCCTCGGCCTGCTGGGGCCCAACGGCGCGGGCAAGACCACGACCCTGCGCATGCTGATGGGCCTGATCAAGCCGGACGCCGGCGAGATCCGCGTCTTCGGCCACGCCATCCGCCCGGGCGCTCCCGTCCTGTCCAGGGTCGGCGCGTTCGTCGAGGGGGCCGGCTTCCTCCCGCACCTCTCGGGCCGCGAGAACCTGGAGCTGTACTGGCAGGCCACGGGCCGCCCGCCGGAGGACGCGCACATGGACGAGGCGCTGGAGATCGCGGGCCTCGGCGACGCACTCGCGCGAGCCGTCCGCACGTACTCCCAGGGCATGCGCCAGCGCCTCGCCATCGCCCAGGCCATGCTCGGCCTCCCGGACCTTCTCATCCTCGACGAACCGACCAACGGCCTCGACCCGCCGCAGATCCGCGAGATGCGCGAGGTGATGATCCGCTACGCGGCCGCGGGCCGTACGGTCATCGTCTCCAGCCACCTCCTGGCAGAGGTCGAACAGTCCTGCACCCACCTGGTGGTGATGGACCGGGGCCGCCTGGTCCAGGCGGGCCGGGTCGCCGAGATCATCGGCTCCGGCGACACCCTCCTGGTCGGCCTGGCAACCGACATCCCGGACCCCTTGATGGAGAAGGTCGCAGCCCTGCCCGGCATCGAAACGGCGACACGAACAGACGGCGGCTTGCTGGTACGCCTTGCACCAACGCCCCTCAGGGGCACGGGGAACCGCGCGACCAGCCCCGACGAACCCGCAGACGAACCCGCAGACGAACCCGCAGACGCACACCGACAGACAGCGGCACCCACCGACGGCGCGGCCTCCACCGCGGCCGGCCTCCTCATAGAACTGGTCCGCCTGGAGGTACCGGTCTCCTCCCTGGGCCCCCACCGCCGCCTGGAAGACGCCTTCCTCACCCTGATCGGAGGTTCCGCATGACCACCCTGGTCGAGCGCGCCGAAACCGCCTCGGGGTACAGGGCGGGCCGCACCCTGCCCCTCCGGGTGGAGCTGGTCCGCCAGTTGAAGCGCCGCCGCACCCTGGTCATGGCCGGCACCCTCGCCGCCCTGCCCTTCGTCCTGCTGATCGCGTTCGCGATCGGCGGCACCCCGAACGACCGCGGCGGCCAGATCACCCTCATGGACACGGCCACCGCGTCCGGCGCCAACTTCGCCGCGGTGAACCTCTTCGTGTCGGCCGGCTTCCTCCTCGTCATCCCGGTCGCCCTGTTCTGCGGCGACACGGTGGCCTCCGAGGCCGGCTGGTCCTCCCTGCGCTATCTGCTCGCCGCACCCGTCCCACGGGCCCGACTCCTGTGGTCCAAGCTCGTCGTGGGGCTCGGTCTGAGCCTGGCCGCGATGATCCTGCTGCCCGTGGTGGCGCTCGCCGTGGGCACGGCCGCCTACGGCTGGGGCCCCCTCCAGATCCCCACCGGCGGCTCCTTGGCCACCGGCACCGCCACCCAGCGCCTGCTGGTCGTCGTGGCGTACATCTTCGTCTCCCAACTGGTCACCGCCGGCCTGGCGTTCTGGCTGTCGACCAGGACCGACGCACCCCTGGGAGCCGTCGGCGGCGCGGTCGGTCTGACCATCGTGGGCAATGTCCTCGACGCGGTCACGGCCCTCGGCCACTGGCGGGACTTCCTGCCCGCGCACTGGCAGTTCGCCTGGGCCGACGCCGTCCAGCCGCACCCCGTGTGGTCCGGCATGATCCAGGGCACGGCGATTTCCATAACGTACGCGCTGGTGCTGTTCGCCCTGGCCTTCCGGGGTTTCGCCCGCAAGGACGTGGTGTCCTAGGTCAACGGAGGATCTCCCACCGGTCTCGACGGGCCATGATCGTGGCCGCTTCGAGATCCTTCCGCAATGCCCCGTGTCGCACATTCCGCCCCCCTCCGCCGTCACAGTCACTGAGAGCCCGGCCCGCACCCCGGCTCTCGGCGGCGTCAGACGACAGAGGGGGCAAGGAAGATGCAGCGGCACCGAACACCACCGTCACGGCCCCAGGGCCCACCGCACCGCCGTACCCGACGACGGCTGCACACCGCTCTGCTCGCCCTCACGGCGACCGGCGGCCTGCTCCTGACGGCCTGCAGCGGAAGCGACAACGGCAGCTCCGGCTCCAGCAACCGCTCCGACTCCCATCACAGCGCGGGCCTTCCCGCCCCCGGCCCGGCCGGCAGCGCGGCCGCCGGCGAGAACCGCAGCGCCACGGGCGACGCCACCCGCTCCCCGTCCACCGACTACCTCTCCACGTTCGCCCTGGACGTCGACACCGCCTCCTACGGCTACGCCCGCCGCGTCCTCGACGAGGGCCGGCTGCCCGACCCGTCGGACGTGCGGCCCGAGGAGTTCGTCAACAGCTTCCGCCAGGACTACGAGCGGCCCGACGGCAACGGCTTCACGGTCACCGTCGACGGTGCGCGCACCGACCGGGCGAACTGGTCCCTGGTCCGCGTCGGCCTCGCCACCCGCGCCGCCGAGTCGGGCGACGAACGCCCGCCGGCGGCCCTCACCTTCGTCGTCGACGTCTCCGGCTCCATGCAGGAGACCGGCCGCCTCGACCTCGCCAAGAGGTCCCTCGACACGATGACCGACAAGCTGCGCGACGACGACTCGGTCGCCCTGGTCACCTTCAGCGACGAGGCGAGGACCGTCCTGCCGATGACCCGCCTGGGCGACCACCGGGGCAGGGTCCATGACGCGATCGAATCTCTGGAGACCGAGGACTCGACCAACCTCGGCGCCGGCGTCGAGACCGGCTACGAGACCGCCACCGAGGGCCTGCGCAAGGGCGCCACCAACCGTGTCGTCCTCATCTCCGACGGCCTCGCCAACACCGGCGACACCGACCCCGACTCCATCCTGGAACGCGTCGCGCACGAGCGCCGCGACCACGGCATCACCCTCTTCGGCGTGGGCGTGGGCAGCGACTACGGCGACGCCCTGATGGAACGCCTCGCCGACAAGGGCGACGGCCACACCGCCTACGTGGGCAGCGACGCCGACGCCCGCAAGGTCTTCGTCGACCAACTGCCGCAGAACATCGACCTCACCGCCCGGGACGCCAAGGCGCAGGTCGCCTTCGACCCCCAGACGGTCGCCGAGTTCCACCTCGTCGGCTACGAGGACCGCAAGGTCGCCGACGACGACTTCCGCGACGACAACGTCGACGGCGGCGAGGTCGGCCCCGGTCACACCGTCACCGCCCTCTACGCCGTCCGCACCAGGTCCGGCGCCGACGGCCATCTCGCCACCGCGAGCGTCCGCTGGCTCGACCCCGACACCCGCGCCCCGCACGAGGAGAGCGGCCAGCTGGAGACCGGCGCCCTCCACGAGGACCTCTGGGAGGCCCCTAAGCGCTTCCAGGTCACCGCGGTCGCCGCCTACTTCGCCGACTCCCTGCGCGCCGGCGACGCCCGGTCCGGCGAACTCGACACCAACACCGGCTCCCTCCCCGGCAACCCGGGCCTCGACCAACTCGGCGAACGCGCCCACGCGTTGGCCGACCAGACCGACGACGCCGACGTACAGCACCTCGCGGACGCCATCGACGAGGCGAGCCTCATGGAGTGAGCACGCCCCATTGACGTTTCCTTACTTGCGAGTAAGTTGGCCTGCCAGTCGGAGTCGACCGGGAGCCGTCATGGGCGTACGCAAGGATCTGAAGCGGGCGAAGAAGCGCGGCGACCTGGCCTCCCGCACCAGGCTCGACGTGGTCAGGGACGAGAACGGCGTGGTGCGCGAGGCCCGCACCGCGCCGATGTCCACCACCCCCACCACCGGCAGCACCGCCGACCTTCCCTTCACCAACGCGGCCGAGGCCCCGGGCGCGGTGATCGTGCGCCGCAGGCGCGACGACACCTGGCAGCCCGTCACCGCAGCCGCCTTCGCCCGCGAAGTCACCGCCGTCGCCAAGGGGTTGATCGCCGCAGGCCTCCAACCGGGCGGCCGGGTCGCCGTGATGTCGCGCACCCGCTACGAGTGGACGGTCCTCGACTTCGCGATCTGGGCCGCCGGCGGCCAGACCGTCCCGATCTACGCCACCTCCTCCGCCGAGCAGGTCGAGTGGATCGTCCGCGACTCGGGCGCCGGCTTCGTCGTCACCGAGACCCCCGAGAACACGGACACCGTGACGACCTGCACCGCGGACCACCGAACCCCGCCCCGCATCTGGGAGTTGACCCCGGCGCCGACCGGTGCCGCGGGCGGGGGAGCGATCGACGACCTGACCACCCTCGGCCGGGACGTCCCCGACGAGGAGGTCACCAAGCGCCGCGCCGCCCTCACCCCGGACACCATCGCGACGATCTGCTACACCTCCGGCACCACCGGCCGCCCCAAGGGCTGTGTCCTCACCCACGCCAACCTGTACGCCGAGGCCGCCAACACGGTCGAGCTGCTGCACCCGATCTTCAAGGAGGTCACCCGGCAGACCGCCTCCACCCTCCTCTTCCTCCCCCTCGCGCACATCCTCGGCCGCACCCTCCAGATCGCGTGTCTGATGGCCCGGATCGAGATCGGCCACTTCCCGAGCATCAGGCCCGACGAACTCCGGCCCGCCCTCAAGGAGTTCCGCCCCACCTTCCTCGTCGGTGTCCCGTACCTCTTCGAGAAGATCCACGACACCGGCCGCGCGACCGCCGAGAAGATCGGCCGGGGAGCCTCCTTCGACCGCGCCGACCGCGTCGGCGTCCGCTTCGGACAGGCGTACCTGGACAAGTTCCTGGAGACCGGCAAGGGCCCGAGCCCCGCCCTCTACGCCGCCTGGGCCCTGTACGACCTGCTCGTCTACCGCCGCGTCCGCAAGGAGCTCGGCGGCCGGATGCGCTACGCCGTCAGCGGCGGCTCCCCGCTCGACCGCAACCTCAACCTGTTCTTCTACGCGGCAGGCATCATCGTCTACGAGGGCTACGGCCTGACCGAGACATCGGCCGCCGCCACCATCGTCCCGCCCCTCAGGCCCCGCCCCGGCACGGT
>Ga0182007_10001080_pt1 | contig 14848 bp, 14 predicted proteins | sample Sormic07211113_1_FD_123023 | JGI IMG/M metagenome (GOLD analysis project Ga0182007, IMG submission 123023) | Rhizosphere microbial communities from Sorghum bicolor, Mead, Nebraska, USA - 072115-113_1 MetaG | ecosystem: Host-associated > Plants > Roots > Rhizosphere | place: USA: Nebraska... | reverse complement strand
GCTTTATAGGCGCTGATGGTCGTAAAACTATCACCCACAAAACCAGCTTGTTCTTCTCTGAAACTCCGTAATTTAGCAGCGGCAGAAAGTTCCGTAATTTTTATTTTACCAATATTTTCTGAAATCCATTTAAAGAAACGCGTAAGCGCCACCCCGTCTTTTACCATGGCCGTCCTGGTGTTGGCCAGTTCTGTTTGATTTTTAACCGCTTTTAAGATGGTGGAAGGATTGGTTTCTTTGATGACAGTCACACTTGCCGGCAATACGGAGATATAAGCATAACAATTGCGTTTCGGATCTATAAAAATAGAGCTGTTTTCTGGTAAACCACTGAGTGCAGTTTCAATTTCGTCATAGGGTAAAACCTCCACGCCATTTTTCAACAAGGATTCTTTTTCTGATTCCTTTAATTTAGCCGGGTCAATAAACAGTTTGGCATGATCCTGACTGATTAAAGCAAAACTCAATACCACAGGATTATAGCTTACATCTTTTCCGCGGATATTAAATAACCAGGCCATATCATCCAGAGAGGATACCAAATGGTAATCTGCCTGGAATTTACTCAGGGCTGCCCTAACTTCGGCTAGTTTTGAACTAACAGACTGGCCAATATGTTTTTCTTCAATTAAAAAAGCGGCGTCTGTAGGTAAAGATGGCCTGTCTTTCCAGATTGGGCTTAAATAATCCTGATGTGATAAAGTAATTCCTTTACGGGAAAGCCTTTTGGTGATCAGGTCACCCGAGAGAACAGATAACAACTTTACATCTGATGCAATCACACTCCCTGCAGGTAAAGTTTCACCAAGCCATTCAATATATTCCGGCATGTGCTGTACTTTTAATTTCACCAATTCAAAACCACTGCCATCCAGTTGTTCAGTTGCCTGTTCAAAATACCTTGAATCGGTCCATAAACCTGCAAAATCAGAAGTGATGAGCAAAGTGCCAGCAGAGCCCTTGAAACCAGAAACAAAAGGAATGCATTGGTAATGTTTTGGCAAATATTCACTCATGTGTGGATCAGCAGAAGGAATCAGGTAGGCCTGCACATTGTCAGCCTGCATTTGTTCACGGATTGCTGTAAGTTTCTCTTTATATGTCATTTTATGAAAGTTGAATTGTCAAACAAAGCTACGGAATTTTATAAAGATGATACGGACCAGTATTACCGTGATTATTTACGCCAAAAGTGACTTTGAATGACTTTGAACGTCAAAAATGCACAATTACGCCAATTGCGAAATCATATTCCCGGTTTTCTTTTAGTTTAGAAATTAATAGGATGAACCGATCAATAAAGATTTTAAATATATAAAAAATGGAAAAAAATATGGCCAAAGCCCTGCAGCTATTTTCAACAGTATTGGATCAAATCGAAAATAATGCTACCCGTATGGTTGATCCTGTAGGGAAAATTAATTATGCTTATGCAAGTGTGACGTCGCTAGTTTTTAACCAGTATTTAGAATCGCCAGACGAATTACTTGAAAAGTATGATTATGTGATTGATGAACTGTCTCTCCGGACTAAAAGATGTTATGTCCTTTTAGATATTTTAGGTGCTGCTTATCCTGGTGAAGTGGATGAAGATGCGGATATTCCAGATGATGTTTACCTGGTGTATTATCTTTTCAATTTCGTTGAGTCGATTTTAGATTTTTTTGCTGAGTTTCAAATGATTGAAGTACCTGTCTGGTACGAGCTTTAGTAAGCTTTTATGGTGAAAACATATTCCAGGCTTTTATGTTATTGCTAATTGACCGCAATTAATTTTGAACAACATGGACAATTCTGAAGACAATAAAGGAAATGAGGAAAATAAACCTTCCGAAGAAATAAATGATGAAACACAATCTCAAACAGGAGAAGAACCTTCAGATTTCAGCGGCGTGGCAAATGCGTCTATGGAAGGCACCACGGAACAGGAAGCTTTAGCAAGGGCTTATGATGCCGCAGAGCCTTCTTTTATCCTGGAAGGAACGGATGAGAAAGAGGAGGAGGATCCTGATGTGGAGGATTCTGATCTGGATGATGACATTATCATTAGTCCTTCCTGAAGGATATGGGCTTTTCGTGGTATAGTAATTGCATAAAGGATGAAATATGAAAATAAAATTACTTGTCATTTTCTTCGTTTTAATATCCACTGTAGCTTATAGCCAAAATAATGGTGATTATAATTACAGCATTGGCGTACGTGGTTACAATTATATGCAGATGCCTGATGTGCTAAATCAAACTAATAACGATAATTACCTGAGTTCCTACTTTAGTAGTTACCTCATTAAATTTAATGATAACCTCTTTAGTTACCGTATAAATGGTAGTTACCTGAAAAATGATTACAAGTTTTATAACAATTGTGAGAGCTGCGAATTAGTGGACGGTGAAATGAAAGATTTTTCTTTTAAATTAGGTTTTGAGAAAAGCTTCAATTATTCAGTCATACAACCTTATGTCGCTTTTGATTTGGGTTACCGTTCTAATAAGTTTAAAGGTGTTTCTCATATCATTAACCAGGATGGAACGACAGATCCCGGACCGGTGAAAAATATCCATGCCACCAAGGAAGGTTTTACCATTACGCCGGCTATTGGGATAAAAATCAACCCAATTAAAAATCTGACGCTTTTTGCCGAGAGCAACATGGAATTCTTTTATTCTTATGAACGCCAGGAGGAAGTTAATCCGGGTTCTTCCAATAGTCTTTCTTTAAAAAAGTTTAATAAAGGGGAATATTTAATAAATCCTGTAGCTTTGGGGATTCAATTTCACTTCGACGCTAGAAATTAATGAACAATATTATTGTTATTGGAGGTAGTGGCCAGCTTGGTCAAAGTCTTCAGGAAGTGGTCAGGACTGAACCATCATTATTTAATTATATCTTTCTGTCACATGCAGAATTAGACCTTTCGCTACCATTACAAGTGGAATCTGTATTTGAGCAATATCAACCCTTATTTTGCATCAATTGTGCTGCTTATACTGCGGTGGATCATGCGGAAGAAGATCAGGAAGCTGCATATCAAATTAATGAATGTGCTGTAAAGCGATTGGCAGAAACATGTTCAAAATATCAAAGCACTTTAATCCATATTTCTACAGATTTCGTTTTTGATGGATTGACGGGTGTTCCTTTATCAGAAGAATCCGTTACCAATCCCATCAATGTGTATGGTTTATCTAAGCTGAAAGGTGAACAGGCAATCCCACAGGTGTTAAACAATTATTATATCATCCGTACAAGCTGGTTATATTCAGAAAAAGCGAACAATTTTTGTAAAACCATGCTGAAGCTGTCGCAGATTAAAGACCAGCTACAGGTCATTTCAGATCAGGTGGGTACACCCACTTACGCAATGGACCTGGCTAAATGCATCATTCAGGTAATTAAATCCAATAAGAAAGCATACGGCATTTATCATTATAGTAATGAAGGCGTGGCTTCCTGGTATGATTTCGCAAAAGCCATTTTTGAATTTGCAGAAGTTGATATTGAAGTGATACCGGTTAATTCTACTTCATTTAAAACGAAAGCTAGACGGCCGCATTATTCCGTTTTAGATAAAACTAAAATAAAGAACACTTTTGATATAGCAATTCCTTATTGGAGAGAGAGTTTAAACCGTTGCATCAACCGGATGTAATTGAAATTATATATATTTGACCCCTAAAACAATTAACACTTTATGAAAGTTGCCCTAATTACAGGAGTTACCGGTCAGGACGGTGCTTATCTTGCAGAATTTTTATTAAAGAAAGGCTATTTTGTACATGGTCTGAAAAGACGAACATCTTTGTTCAATACAGATCGTATTGATCATTTATATCAGGATCAACATGAGCAGGGCGTAAACTTTAAATTGCATTTTGGCGACTTAACTGACTCAACAAATTTAATTAGGATTATACAAGAAACTCAACCAGACGAAATCTATAATTTAGCGGCGATGAGCCATGTACAGGTGAGTTTCGAAATGCCGGAATATACCGCAAATGCGGATGGCATTGGTACTTTAAGGTTACTGGAAGCTTTGAGAATTCTGGGTATGGAAAAGAAGACCAGGATTTACCAGGCATCTACCTCCGAATTATATGGCTTGGTGCAGGCTGTTCCGCAAAGTGAAACTACGCCGTTTTATCCACGTTCCCCTTATGCGGTGGCAAAAATGTACGCTTATTGGATTACTGTTAACTACAGGGAGGCCTACGGAATGTTTGCTTGTAATGGCATTCTTTTTAACCATGAAAGTCCGCTCAGAGGAGAAACCTTCGTCACACGCAAAATTACCCGTGCAGCCAGCAAGATTGCTTTAGGTCTGCAGAAATGCCTCTACCTGGGTAATCTTTCTGCGCAAAGAGATTGGGGACATGCAAAAGATTATATTGAGGCCATGTGGTTAATCTTACAACAAGAAAAGCCAGAAGATTTCGTTATAGCTACTGGTGTAACGACGACAGTACGTGACTTTGTAAAAATGAGTTTTGCAGAATTGGGAATTGAAGTAGAATTTATCGGGAAAGACGAAAATGAAAAAGGAGTCATCATTGATATTGATCCTGAAGTAGTAGCCAAGCTTGGATTAAATGCTTCAGAACTTCATTTAGGTATGGAGGTTGTCAAAGTTGATCCTAAATATTTTAGACCTACCGAAGTTGATCTTTTATTAGGCGACCCTACTAAATCTAAAACACAATTGGGCTGGGAGCCTAAATATGATCTTCCTTTATTAGTGAAAGATATGGTGCAGGCAGATCTGGAATTGATGAAGAAGGATGAGCACCTTAAAAATGGTGGTTATACACCTTTAAATTATTTTGAATAAAATTTATAAAACATCTACCTATGAGCTTTAAAAAAGCCCTTGCTATATTTCTTTTTTTTACGGCTATTTTTCTAAATAACAGTGTTTTTGCACAAAGTGACTACTCCAATGTAAAAGTTGATGAGCTCAGTGACGCCCAAATCCGTCAACTGATTCAAAGAGCAGAATCTATAGGTTATAATGATGCGCAGTTAGAGCAAATGGCAGCTGCACAGGGGATGAAACCGGAAGAAATCCAAAAGTTGAAGATAAGGGTTGAAAAAGTACGCAAGCAAACTTCAGATAGTGCTGACGGAAATAAAAATAATGCAGCAAATAGCGCCTTAAATAGAGGAAGAACTTACCAAAATGGTAATGATTCTTTACGAAATAACCAGAAAAATGGTTTAAACGCCGGCAATTTGCAATCTGCCGATGATGAACAGAGAAAGAAGGAGATTTTGGGTCTTTTTGAAAGCTTAAAACCGAAGATTTTTGGTGCGGAATTGTTTAAAAACAGCAATGTAAGCTTCGAACCGAATATGCGTATGGCCACCCCTAAAAGTTATGTGATTGGACCAGACGATGAGCTTTTAGTGGACCTTACCGGTGATAATGAAGCTAACTATAACTTAAAAGTAAGCCCAGAGGGTACTATAAATATGCAATATGTTGGCCGTATTTCAGTTGGAGGTTTGTCCATTGAGCAGGCTACATCTAAAATTAAATCCTTAATGTCTGGAACCTATCCTGCGTTGCGAACAGGCAAAACCAACCTGGCGATTAATTTAGGTAATATCAGAAGTATTAAAGTGACCATATTAGGGGAAGTTGTCAAACCAGGTTCTTATACCCTGCCTTCACTTGCCACAGTATTTAATGCCTTATACGCTTCGGGAGGTCCAAATGAAAATGGATCATTCCGTAAAATACAGGTGATCCGTAATAACCAGGTGGTGAGCACCATTGATGTTTATGATTTTCTACTGAATGGTATACAAAAGAATAACATTCGTTTACAAGATCAGGATGTGATCAATGTGCCTGTTTACCAAAGCAGAATTGAGATGTCTGGAGAAGTGAAGCGGCCGGCTTTATTTGAAATATTAAGCACTGAATCGTTAGAAGATGCTTTGCGTTTTGCCGGTGGATTTAGCAACCAGGCTTATACTGCTCAAATAAAAGTCTTGCAGAACACCAATAAAGAAAGAAAGATTACGGATGTGGATGCGGAGAGCTTTGCGACTTATGGCCCTTTAAATGGAGATAAATATATAGTTGAAGCCATATTGGACCGTTTTGAAAACCGTGTCGAAATAGAAGGTGCCGTATTCAGACCGGGGCCTTATGAATTGGATAAGGGATTAACTTTAAAAGGATTGATTACCAAGGCTGATGGTATAAAAGAAGATGCATTTTTAAACCGTGGGTATATCAATCGTTTAAATGCTGATAATACCCTGGCTTTAATTTCCTTTGATCTGTCAAAAGTAATGGCAGGAACTGAAAATGATATTCCTTTGCAGCGGGAAGATAAAGTAACCATATCTTCTATTTTTGATCTGCGCGACGAATATAAAGTAAGTATTCAAGGTGAAGTTAGAGAGCCGGGTACTTTTAAGTATGCAGACAACATGAGCCTGGAAGATGTGATCCAAATGGCTGGCGGCTTCAAGGAAGGGGCTACTCCGAATCGGATTGAGGTTTCCAGACGAATTAAGAACAGCGATGTCACTTCAATTAATGCAAAATCAGCGGAAGTTTTCACGGTGAACGTAGATCAGCATCTTAAAATACTTGATGATAATTTTGTATTGAAACCATTTGATATGATCTCCATCCGTAGTTCGGAAGGTTACCAGATTCAAAAACAGGTGAAATTAGAAGGAGAAGTTTTATATCCGGGTACCTATACCATTACCAATAAAAACGAGCGGATTTCTGATTTAATTAAACGAGCGGGAGGTTTAACGCCCTTGGCTTACGCAGATGGGGCTTCATTAAAAAGACCTGGAGCAGAGAAGGTCAACCCTGCAGATAAAAATGCAATTAGTAACCAGGAGGAAGAAGCTAAGAAATTTCTGAATTTAAAACGTGCTCAGGAATCTGGTGTTAAGGACACACTTTCAGCTGATGTAGAGCAACAGATACTTCAATCCGATTTAGTGGGAATTGACCTCAATAGGATTTTAGAGAAACCTTTATCTAAAGTAGATTTAATTGTTGAAGATGGTGATGTGATCAGGGTTCCGAGACAATTGCAAACGGTGAAAGTAACCGGTGAAGTTTTAAATCCTAATAGTATTGTCTATTCACGGAATAAAGGATTTAAACAATATTTAAATGGTGCCGGTGGATTTACTTCTAATGCTTTGAAAAAGGGTGCCTATATTAAATATGCGAATGGATCGGTTGATGCGACAAAAGGATTTTTATTCTTTAAGAATTATCCGAGGGTTAAGCCTGGGGCGGAGATCTTAGTACCTAAGCGAGCAGAGAGAGAACGTATGACAGCACAAGGTTGGATTGGGATTGGAACGGCAGTTGCTTCTTTAGGGGCGATTATTGTATCATTGCTTAGATAGGACACTGGTATTCTATAATATTTAAAAAGGGAATGAATTCAGATTATATAAATAAGGAATCATCTAATTCAGGAGAAATTACACTGAAAGATGTCATTCTTAAATTAAAAGAATGGATTAAATATCTGTTCTCCAAGTGGTTAGTGATCGCTTTGTTTGTTGCTCTCGGATCTATTCTGGGTCTTATTTATGCTAACTTTAAAAAACCGGTTTATACTGCTTCAACTACTTTTGTTTTGGAAGAAGGAGCTGATGGTGGTTCATTGGGGGGCTTGGGAGGCTTGGCATCAATGGCAGGAATTGATTTAGGAGGGGGGCAAGGTGGTATTTTCAAAGGCGATAACATTCTTGAGTTATATAAATCACGTACAATGATTGAAAAGACATTATTGACAGAAGTTGAAAATAATGGAAAAAAGCAATTATTGGTAAACCGCTATATTGACTTCAACAAGCTTAGGGAAAAATGGACAACGAAAGATATACCTTCCGAAAAAGTTAATTTTAACGTTTCTGAAAATCCAACGATGGTATCGCCAGGTTTAGTTCGATTGAGAGATAGTATTTTAGGAACTATCGTTGAGGATATAAATAAAAAATATTTGATTGTCGGCAAGCCCGATAAGAAATTAAATATTATTAAAGCTGATGTTAAGGCGCCCGATGAATTTTTTGCAAAAGCATTTAATGATGAAATCGTGAAGAATGTTAATGATTTTTATATTCAAACAAGAACGAAGAAATCATTACAAAATGTAGAGATTTTACAGCAAAAGACCGATTCTGTTATTGGAGTAATGGACAAATCTATTTTTGCTTCAGCAGCCACGTTAGATGCCACCCCTAATCTTAACCCGACCAGACAGTCTTTAAGAGCACCAGTTCAACGTTATCAGTTTAGTGCAGAAATAAACAAAGCTATCCTTGGCGAATTAGTTAAAAACCTTGAATTGTCAAAAATATCCCTGGTAAAAGAAGCTCCTTTGATTCAAGTAATAGACCAGCCTGTATTCCCTTTATATAAACAAAAATTTGGATATTTAAAGGGGATGATTTTTGGGGGGCTTATTTTGGGGTTTCTTAGTGTGGTTTGCTTATTTCTAAGAAAAGTGTATAAAGAAGTGACTAATTAATTAGAGCATGTTAATTGATCAAGCGAAAATTATTGAGTTGCCAAAAATAATTGATGAGCGAGGAAATCTTTCATTCCTTGAAGAAGAAAACCATATTCCGTTTAAAATGGAGAGGGCTTATTGGATTTATGATGTGCCCGGAGGATCTTCAAGAGGAGGGCATGCTTTTATAAGGCAACATGAATTTATCATCGCACTTTCTGGTAGTATGGATATATTGATTAGTGACGGAGTCAATGAAAAGAAAATTAATTTAAACAGATCTTACTATGGATTATATATTCCAAATATGATTTGGCGACAAATGGATAACTTTTCAACAAATTCATTAGCATTAATTGTCAGTAGTACGAGCTATGATCCGAATGATTATGTTTATGATGAAAAAAAATATCTAGAGTTATTAAATGCTTATAAATAAAAACACAGTCTTTGACTGCGAAATATTAGAACTACCTAAAAATCATAACCGCGATGGCAATCTAACGGCAATAAATGGCGGTGTGGAAATCCCTTTTGATATTAAAAGAGTTTATTACCTATATGATATTCCTGGCGGTGAAGCCCGTGGCTCACATGCTCATTACGAGCTGGAACAATTGATTATTGCTGCAAGCGGAAGTTTTGATGTGGTGTTGGATGATGGTTTATCAAAAAAGAGCATTACCCTAAACCGTCCTTATTTTGGACTTTATATCAAGCCTGGCATCTGGCGGGATTTGGTTAATTTTTCATCTGGCTCAGTTTTACTTGTTCTGGCTTCCATGAAATATACAGAAAATGATTACATACGAGACTATAATAACTTTTTAAAATTTAAAAATGCAGATAATTGAATCCAACTATACAGAATATAAAACAATTTTTAGCAAACCCTTTCATGTTTTCAATACTGCTGATTTCAATGACTTAAATAAGGGGAATTGCAGCGAGGTGAAATATTTTTTATTTAAAGATTCAAAATTCAGAATGGGATTTATTGGAGGTCTAAGGGATGGTTATCTTGTATCCCCATTTTCTGCTCCATTTGGTGGCTTTTCCTTTTTAAAACAAGAAGTACAGATTTCAGCCATTGAGTTAGCTGTAAATTTATTAGAACAATATGTTCTCGATAATAGTCTTAAGGGTATTAAAGTTGCATTACCACCCCTAATTTACAATGAAACTTTTCTATCTAAACTCATTAATGTATTTTATAGAAGCAATTATAAAATAGCAAATTTAGATTTAGATTTTTATCTCAACCTCAAAATAATGAATAATTATGATGAGCACCTTTGGTATAATGCTAAGAAAAATATGAAAATTAGCTTGAGGCAAGAATTTAAATTTGTGAAATGTGAAATTGATCAAATAGAAGAGGTTTACGAAGTAATCAAGCAAAATAGGGAATCAAAAGGGAAACCACTTAATATGACACTTGAAAATTTGGTTGACACTTCGAAAATAATTAAGACTGATTTTTTCCAAGCCACTCATAATGATGAGTGTATTGCGTCTGCAATCGTTTATCATGCCACAGATTCAATAATGTATGTTCCACTGTGGGGTGATAAACCTGGATTCGGACTAATGAAGCCGATGAACTTTATTACGCATAAGATTTTTGAATATTATTATAATGCAGGTAAACAGTATGTTCATATTGGGATTTCGACTGAGGATAGCCAGCCAAATTATGGACTTTGTGAATTTAAAGAAAGTTTAGGCTGTGTTATAACACCGAAATTCACATTTTTAAAAGAGTTTTAGATGCTTTTCAAAGGTTATAATATAAACGCAGATCCATATTTATTGCCAAGCTATAAGCTTAGTCCTTTTTCTAACGAAGACTTAAGAAGTAACAGGGAATTTTCTAGTGCTAATAATGCTCAGGAGTATTTTGAGAAAAGGTTTAAAGGCTCCCATTTTTATTATACATCAAATGGGCGATCAGCTTTAAATATTGCTTTAAAAAATCTGAATCTAAATTCAGAAGATACAGTAAGTATAATAACCACTAGTCAAAATTTTTATATAAGTGGATGTGTGACTAAGGAAATCGAAAAGGTTTGTAAATGGAACCGGGATGTCAGTGCGTCTACAAGTGTTATATTAGTAAATCATGAATTCGGATTTCCTTATGGTGCATTAGAAGAGTTACAAAAGTTTAATTTGCCTATTATTGAAGATTGTGCTTATTCTTTTAATTCGCAATCCTTAACTCAAACTACTGGTCGTTTAGGTGATTTTATTATTTATAGTCTTCCTAAATTTTTCCCAATGCAAACTGGTGGCTTACTGATATCAAAAAATAAATTGAGCTTAATTAATGAATTACCTCTAGAAGAAAAGGAATTCATCAGTAATATTGTAAGTCATTATATTCCTTATGTTGATCAATTTTCTGAACTTCGAAGAACCCATTATGCCTATCTTGCAAACAAATTTAAGGAGCTTGGGATACAGACCAGGTTTGGTAATTTAGCCCAAGATGTTGTGCCAGGGGTCTTTATGTTCAAGCTACCCGATCATGGCATCGATGCTAAAGCTTTGAAAAGCTTTTTTTATGCGAACGGAGTAGAATGTAGTATATTTTATGGGGAGAATTCATTTTTTATACCCTGTCACCACAAGCTTTCGACGGGAGATCTAGACTATTTTTTTACATTGACCGATTATTATCTCAATTATAAATAACATTGTCATGAAGACTTCAAATATAATACTAGGGGAAGATGTTTTTATTGACACCAGTACCTCAGTAAACAATGTGAATATTGGAAATGGTGTTAAAATAGCTAAAAGATGCTCAATTTTTGGATCAGTTGACCATCAATTAATCATTGGCGACGGATCTTACGTTGGAATGAACACCATCCTTAACGGGTATAAAGCTAAATTACAAATAGGAAAAAGGGTTAGCATTGCCCAAAATGTAAACATTATGGTTGACTCTGGCCCAAATGCAAGTCCGGAATTACAAAAAATATATCCTATTATAATTGGCGAAATATCAATAGGTGATGATAGCTGGATTGGGGCAAATGCCATTATAATGCCTAATGTGAAATTAGGAAAATTTTGTGTTGTTGCAGCTAACAGTTTCGTAAACCAGGATTTTGAAGATTATTCACTGATAGCAGGGTCACCGGCTAAATTTATAAAAAAAATTAAATGATTAAGTTTTTGGATTTGCAAAGTATAAATCAAAATCATAAAAAAGATTTGATGAATGCTTTTGAACGAGTTTTAGATTCTGGATGGTACATCATGGGAGAAGAATTGAAGCGTTTCGAACAGAATTTTGCTAATTATTGCGGTGTTAAACATGCAATAGGTGTTGCTAATGGTTTAGATGCATTGATTTTGATTATCAGGGCATATAAAGAGATGAACGTCTTTGAAGATGGAGACGAAATTATCGTTCCAGCAAACACCTATATCGCAAGCATACTTGCCATATCTGCAAATAATTTGGTGCCCGTTTTAGTAGAGCCTGATCTGAATTCATATAACATAGATCCTAATCTTATTGAACGTAGCATCACTAGTAAAACGAAAGCCATACTGCCTGTCCATTTGTATGGCCAACTAGCTGATATGGTGATCATACTTGAAATTGCAAAAAAACATAACTTAAAGGTTATAGAGGATTCTGCACAGGCTCATGGGGCTACATTGAATGGTCAAAGGGCAGGAAACTTTGGGGATGCTTCCGGCTTTAGTTTTTATCCTGGCAAAAATTTGGGCGCATTGGGCGACGCAGGAGCAATTACGACAAATGACGATGAATTAGCTTCGGTGTTAAGAGCGCTTACCAATTATGGTTCATTAGTCAAATACGAGAATTTGTTTAAAGGCGTTAACAGTCGACTGGATGAGATTCAGGCGGCATTTTTAGATGTTAAATTAAAACACCTTGATGAGGAAACAGCAGTCAAGAGATTAATTGCAAATAGATATATCAATGAAATTAAAAATCCAAAAATATTTTTGCCAGCAATCAAAAATCAGGAAAGTCATGTTTGGCACCTTTTTGTAATTAGAAATCAAGACAGGGCAGCACTTCAAAAATATCTTGACGAAAATAATATACAAACGGTAATTCATTATCCAATTCCACCACATAAACAAAAGGCTTATAGTGGCCTGGAAAACTTAGAACTCCCCATAAGTGAAAAAATTCATAGAGAGGTTTTAAGTTTGCCATTAAGTTCTACTTTGACAAACAAGGAAGTCGACAAGATTATTGAATTGTTAAATCAATATTAAAAGGCTGAAGTGAAATTAATCAAGACTTCATTCTTTGCTGCCATTATTACTTTTATTCGTATAGCCTCTGGATTTATAGCAAATAAAGTAGTAGCGATGTATACAGGTCCCGCTGGAGTTGCCATCATCGGGCAGTTTACTAATTTTGTTGCGATTATATTAACCGTTTCAAACGGAGCTATAAATACAGGCGTTGTAAAATATACTGCGGAGTATGAGGGTGATGAATTTAAGTTAAAGAAATTATTCAGTACAGCTTTAAGAATATCAATTTATTGCTCCCTGGTTGCAGGTGGCCTTTTATTATTATTTTCTTCTTCTATTTCTGAATTAATTTTAAGGTCAGGTATCTATTCCAAAGCCATAAGTATATTAGGTTTAACCATTATATTTTATTCTTTAAACACCTTACTTATATCCATATTAAACGGAAAAAAACAAATAAAGCAGTACACCATTGTAAATACAGCAGGAAGTATTATTGGGCTTATATTTACGGTTGTTTTAGTCTTTTTTTATAAAATACAAGGAGCATTATATTCTATTGTGTTATCTCAATCTGTTATTTTTTTTGTGACCGTTTTTTTTATTATTCGTAGTCAATGGTTCTCCTGGAGCTTCTTCAAAGAACCGTTTGAATCTGCTATGGCAAAGAAACTGGCTAGCTTTAGTTTAATGGCGCTTGTTTCGGTATTTACTGCGCCTGTTGTTCAGATGTTATTAAGGGATATGCTGATCAATAAAGTAGGTATTAACGGGGCCGGTTATTGGCAAGGTATGATGAAGGTATCTGACGGGTATTTATTGTTAATCACCACCGCTTTAAGCACCTATTACCTTCCTAAATTATCCTCCTTAAAAACAGATAAAGATTTGCGTCACGAGATATTCTATGGGTATAAAATCATTCTGCCAACAGTATTTTTAGGTTGCATTGTAATTTTTTATTTGCGGTTTTTGATCATTAAGGTATTATATACGCCTGATTTTATTGCTATGGAAAATCTTTTCCTCTTTCAATTAATAGGTGATTTTTTTAAAATAGCAGCATGGATTGTAGCTTATCTAATGCTAGCAAAGGCTATGACCAGGCTTTTCATCATTACAGAAATTGTTTTCAGTATTTTATACCTAATATTAGGATACCTTTGTGTTGCTATGTTCAATTTACATGGAATAACGATAGCATTTGCCTTAAATTATTTTATATATTTTATCTATATGCTATTTCATTTCCGAAGACTAATTTTTAATTACAATGAATAATACACCATTAGTTTCAATTCTTACTGCACTATATAATCATGAACAATATATTAAAGAAGCATTAGACAGTACTTTAAAGGAAAACTATCAGAATAAGGAACTCATTATTATCAATGACGGTTCGACTGATAATTCAGAGGAGGTTGTAAAAACCTGGATAAATGACAATGGGCATCTGATCAATGTTGAATATTATTGCAGGCCAAATAAGGGTATATGTGCAACTGCAAACGAATTAGTATCAAAAGCAAGGGGTAAATACATCGTATGGTTACCAAGTGATGATGTTCTTTATGGTGATACCATTGGTGAAAGAGTAACGTTATTAGAAAGGCATGAATCCAGCGGAAAATTATTGCTGGTGAGTGATGCTAAAGGAATAAATGCTAAAGGGGAAATTGTATTTAATAGCACCATGACTAACTACAACAGCGGTGATAAAGCTAAGTATCAATATGAGAATGGCATTATTGAGGAAGTACTGATGAATCCTTCTATATCTGGTGCCGTATTAATGATAAACAAAGCAATATATAATATCATAGGTATGTACCCCACGGATATAAATGCAGAAGATTGGTACTTTATGCAACGGGCTGCAGCGATCAAATCAGTTTTGTTCCAAGACAAAGCCGTATCTCTTTACCGAGTTCATGACGCTAATACATCTGGTGGATCCATACCCCTGGTGCAAAGAAGAAGGTTAATTGTGAGTATTATTAAAACCTATTATAGAAATATAAGGTGGTTTAAAGATGCCAGACATAAATTTTTATGTGTTTTTCAGTTAATAAAATATATT
>Ga0182007_10001078_pt1 | contig 14864 bp, 15 predicted proteins | sample Sormic07211113_1_FD_123023 | JGI IMG/M metagenome (GOLD analysis project Ga0182007, IMG submission 123023) | Rhizosphere microbial communities from Sorghum bicolor, Mead, Nebraska, USA - 072115-113_1 MetaG | ecosystem: Host-associated > Plants > Roots > Rhizosphere | place: USA: Nebraska... | reverse complement strand
GCCTGCGGCGCAACCGCGGGTCGGGTGATGCGATGCCTGCGGCGCAACCGCGGGTCGGGTGATGCGATGCCTGCGGCGCAACCGCGGGTCGGGTGGGGGCCTGTGTAGCGCCTGCGGTTTGTCGTGGGTCGGGGCCGGGCCGGGGGGTGTCCGTCCTCGGTCGGGCGGTGCGGCAAGTGAATACGGCAACGGTGATGGACGCCCGCCGCTGCGGGCGGACACCCCCCGTCCCGTCCCCTTCCCGCCGTACGCGGCTGCGGTCGCCGACGCGCGTCCTGCCTTCGCGCCGCGGGCGGCTTGCGGGTGCCTCAGATGCGTCCGAGTACCTGGGCCAGGAGGGAGCCCATGCGGGTCGCGCTGTCGCGGCCGGCCTGGAGGACCTCCTCGTGGTTCAGGGGCTCGCCCGTCATGCCTGCGGCGAGGTTGGTGACCAGGGAGATGCCCAGGACCTCGGCGCCCGCCTCGCGTGCGGCGATCGCTTCGAGGACCGTGGACATGCCCACGAGGTCCGCTCCGATGACGCGGGCCATGCGGATCTCGGCCGGGGTCTCGTAGTGCGGGCCCGGGAACTGGGCGTAGACGCCCTCTTCGAGGGTCGGGTCGATCTCCTTGCACAGGGCGCGCAGGCGGGGGGAGTAGAGGTCCGTGAGGTCGACGAAGTTGGCGCCGATGATCGGGGAGGTGGCCGTCAGGTTGATGTGGTCGCTGATGAGGACCGGCTGGCCGGGGCGCATGCCCTCGCGGAGGCCGCCGCAGCCGTTGGTGAGGATGATCGTCTTGCTGCCGGCCGCCACCGCGGTGCGGACGCCGTGGGCGACCGCCGCCACGCCTCGGCCCTCGTAGAAGTGGGTGCGGCCCAGGAAGACCAGGGCGCGCTTTTCTCCGATCCTGTACGAGCGGATCTTGCCGCCGTGGCCCTCCACCGCCGGCGGCGGGAAGCCGGGGAGGTCGGTGACCTGGAACTCGGCGTCGGGGGCGCCGAGGGCGTCGACGGCCGGGGCCCAGCCGGACCCCATCACGAGGGCGACGTCATGGGTCTCGGCGCCGGTCAGTTCGCGCAGGCGCGTGGCGGCGGCGTCAGCGGCGGCGTGGGGGTCGCCCTGGATGTCGTCCGGAAGAAGAGATGCGTTCACGCGGTCGAGGGTAGCCGCTCCTGGCCTACGCGCGTAGATGACAGAGCCAACGGGTTGGCGATCGTTGTCTTGTCGTTTCCAACGAAGGCGGGGGCGGTTGTTTCAGCAGGGGCGTTTGCGGAGTTCCATCACGTAGTCGTGGGGGGCGCCGGCCGATTCCGCGGCGTCCGCCACCTCGCCCAGGTAGCGGGCCGAGGGGAGGCCGCCCTCGTAGCCGTTGAGGACGTAGACCCAGGCCTGTTCCTCGCCGTCCAGGGTGTGGACGCGGACGCGCATACGGCGGTAGATGCCGAGGCCCACGCCTTCCCAGCGGTCCATCGACTCCTCGTCCGGTGGGGCGATGTCGTACAACGCCACGAAGACCTGGGAGAGCGGGTCCTCGACCAGGGTGGCGAGTGCGCCTTCCCAGCCCATGTGCTCGCCGCCGAACGTCAGCCGCCAGCCGTTGAGCCAGCCCGTCGCGCGCATCGGCGAGTGCGGGGCGCGGCGGGTCATCAGCCGCGCGTCGAGGTTGCCGGCGTACGCGGCGTAGAGCGACATGGGGAGAGGGTACGGCAGGGGGGTCGGGTGTCTCCGACGCATCAGGGGCACCTTGCCAACCCATTGCCCCGGCCCCGGGCAGTGGCACCTCCGGCGGTGCGGGACAATGGGGTACGTGACTCGGATCGTGATCATCGGTGGCGGACCCGGCGGATACGAGGCGGCCCTGGTGGCCGCCCAGCTCGGCGCGGAGGTGACCGTCGTCGACTGCGACGGTCTGGGCGGAGCGTCGGTCCTGACCGACTGCGTGCCGTCGAAGACCCTTATCGCTACGGCCGAGGTGATGACCACCTTCGACTCGTCGTACGAGGAACTGGGGATCATCGTCGCCGACGACACCCCGCCGCTGGAGCAGGCCGCTCGGGTGGTCGGGGTCGATCTGGGGAAGGTCAACCGCCGTGTGAAGCGGCTCGCTCTCGCCCAGTCGCACGACATCACCGCCTCGGTGACGCGGGCCGGTGCCCGTGTCATGCGGGGGCGGGGACGCCTGGAGGGCATGCAGGCCCTGGACGGGTCGCGGAAGGTCGTCGTCGCGGCGGCCGACGGGAGTGAGGAGACCCTTGTCGCCGATGCCGTGCTGCTGGCCACCGGTGGGCATCCGCGGGAGGTGCCCGACGCCCAGCCCGACGGTGAGCGGATCCTCAACTGGACCCAGGTCTACGACCTGACCGAGCTGCCGGAAGAGCTCATCGTGGTCGGCTCGGGTGTCACCGGTGCCGAGTTCGCCGGTGCCTATCAGGCGCTCGGTTCGAAGGTCACGCTGGTCTCGTCGCGTGACCGGGTGCTGCCCGGTGAGGACCCGGACGCCGCAGCCGTACTGGAGGACGTCTTCCGGCGCCGCGGCATGAACGTCATGGCCCGGTCGCGCGCCGCCGCGGCGAAGCGGGTGGGCGACCGGGTCGAGGTGACGCTGGCCGACGGGCGGGTCATCACCGGTACGCACTGTCTGATGGCCGTCGGTGCCATTCCGAACAGTGCCGGGCTGGGACTGGAGGAGGCCGGGGTCCGGGTCCGGGAGTCCGGGCACATCTGGACCGACAAGGTCAGCAGGACCACGGCTCCCGGTGTGTACGCCGCCGGTGACGTGACCGGGGTGTTCGCGCTGGCCTCCGTCGCCGCCATGCAGGGGCGTATCGCCATGTACCACTTCCTGGGCGACGCGGTGGCCCCGCTGAACCTGAAGACCGTCTCGTCCAATGTGTTCACCGATCCCGAGATCGCCACCGTGGGGTACACCCAGGCCGATGTGGACGCCGGGAAGATCGACGCCCGGGTGGTCAAGCTGCCGTTGCTGCGCAATCCGCGCGCCAAGATGCAGGGCATCCGGGACGGGTTCGTGAAGCTGTTCTGCCGGCCGGGAACGGGGATCGTGGTCGGCGGTGTGGTCGTGTCGCCCCGCGCTTCGGAACTGATCCATCCGATCTCGATCGCCGTCGACAACAATCTGACGGTCGAACAGATCGCGAACGCGTTCACCGTCTACCCCAGTCTTTCGGGGTCGATCGCCGAGGTCGCACGGCAGCTCCACACCCGTAAGTCCGGTGGGGACGTCTGACGGCCGGAACCAATTCCTCGCTGGTCACGGGGAGTTGTCGAGCATGCGTGCGGCATAGGCGGAGTGGATAGGCCCTATACCACTTCCCGGGCTTCTGTGCGAACAACTTCTGCTATTCACCGCAAACAGCTGAAAGCAGACGGTCGCCCGCGTTACTGTCAGTTTCGTGTTCGCTGCAGAACGTCGCCAATTGATCCTCGAAATGGTGCGAGCGAACGGGGCCGTGTCGCTCCGTGAGCTCGCCCGCGTCGTCCAGACCTCCGAAGTGACCGTACGGCGGGACGTGCGCGCGCTGGAGGCAGAAGGACTCCTAGACCGCCGGCACGGCGGTGCGGTATTGCCGGGCGGGTTCACGCGGGAGTCCGGCTTTCCGCAGAAGTCACATCTCGCGACCGCCGAGAAGACGGCCATCGCCGATCTCGCCGCGGGCTTCGTCGAAGAGGGCGAGGCCATCGTGGTCGGGGCGGGAACCACCACCCAGGAGCTGGCCCGCCGGCTCGCACGGGTGCCCGGGCTGACCGTCGTCACCAACTCCCTGTTGGTGGCACAGGCGTTGGCCCATGCCAACCGGGTCGAAGTCGTGATGACCGGTGGCACCCTGCGTGGTTCCAACTACGCGCTCGTGGGCAGTGGGGCCGAGCAGTCCCTGCAGGGGCTGCGGGTCTCGCGGGCCTTCCTGTCCGGGAGCGGGCTCACCGCCGAGCGTGGGCTGTCCACGTCCAACATGCTGTCCGCCTCGGTGGACCGGGCGCTGGTGCAGGCCGCCGCGGAGGTCGTCGTCCTCGCCGACCACACCAAGCTCGGGTCGGACACGATGTTCCAGACCGTGCCCACGGATGTGATCACGCGCCTGGTGACGGACGAGCCGCCACCGCACGACGACCGGGCCGCCACGGAGTTGCAGGCGCTGGCCGACCAGGGTGTGCAGATCGCCGTCGCCGGCGCGACGGGCGGGGTCGGCTCCGGTGCGGGGTCGGGCTCGGGTTCGGGCGGTGATTCCGTCCCCCCGCGACAGGCTCGCCGGGACGTGGCTCTGCCAGGGCCCCGGCGAGGGGCCCTGCCGGGGGCAGGGTTTCGGAACGCGGCGGTTCTGGGGGAGTCGGCGGGGTCTGAGCGGGCGCGGGTCGCGGACATGCGGCGGCGTTAGCCGCGCGTTCGATACGGCCCCGCGCGCTTTCTTCACGGCGTCAGTCACGCCGATTTCAAGCCCCGTAGGGTCAACGTGAGCAATCGGTCCGCCAGTTCCGGGTCGCCCGGGGACTCCTCCGCCGCCAGTGCGATGGCGTTGGTGAGTTGGAGGAGGTCGGTGATCGCCACGTCCTCGCGGATTCTTCCCGCCTCCTGTGCTCGTGCCAGCAGCGCGGTGCCCGCTTCCCTCATCGGGTCGCTGCAGCGGGCCAGCGCCGAGGTGCGGTCGGATGTCACGGACATCAGGGCGCGCGCCAGTCCCCGGTACTCGCCCGCGTGGGTGATGATCTCGCGCAGCCAGGTCACCAGGGCCGTGCAGGGCTCGGGCGCGTCGAGCAGTTCCCGGGAGCGGGTCAGCAGGTCGGACACCGCGTCCTCGAAGACGGCGCTCAACAGGGCCGCACGGTTGGGGAAGTGGCGGTACAGGGTGCCGATGCCGACGCCGGCACGTCTGGCCACGTCCTCCAGGGACGCGTCCGTGCCGTGGGCCGCGAAGGCCGCGCGGGCCTCGGCCAGGAGGCGGTCGTGGTTGCGGCGGGCGTCGGCACGCATGGCGCGTGCGGGCGCCGGAGGCACCGGGGTGTCCCGGTCACCGGCCCTCTCCGGCGAGGTCGTGCGCACCATGCCTCTCACCTGTTCTCCCCTGCGCCCTCTTGTGCTTCCAGGATGCCCCATCGGAAGGGGCGAACAGACTTCCCGCGGGCCGTCGGGGCCGTAGCTTATTGTCCAGGACTTCTCGGGAGTTCTCAGGACTTCTCGGGCGAGAGCAGCGCCGGGAGAGTGTGATGGACATCAGCGGTGCGGACGCGCTGCGCGTGCTGACGCTCGTGCGGGAGCTGGAGGACGCCGACACGGTGGGGGAGTTGCAGGAGCGGGCGCTGCCGGGGCTGCTCGGTCTCATTCCCGCCGACGGGGCCCAGGCCTACCGGCTCTCGACGGACGGGGTGGGGGACCTGGTCGCCCTTTCCCTGCCCCGGGAGTCGTTCCACGACGATCCCATGGTCATCTACGACCATCCCCTCGACCATCCGCTCACCGACGTCATGCTGGAGACGCCGACCCCGGAGGCCTGGCGGGTCAGTGATGTCGCGGGGGACCGGCAGTGGCAGCGGACCCACTGCTACAACCTCGACTTCCGGCCCTTCGGTATGCGCCGGCACCTCGTCGCCTCCGCCGGGTCGGACATGAGCGCGGTCGCCGGGTACGCGCTCACCCGCTCGGGGGGCGACTTCAGCGAGCGGGAGCGGGACCTGTTCGGGTTCGCCCAGATCCAGCTCACGGTGGCCGAGCGGTCGTTGCGGGAGCGGGAGCAGCTGCGGGCGCTCGCCTCCCTCGCGCTCGACCTCGCCGGGGGGAAGGAGCGCGGAGTCGCCGCCCTGGACGAGGACGGGCGGCCGCACGCCCTCAACGCCGTGGCCGCCGGGCTGCTGGCGGTCGTCGGTGACGATCCGCGGCTGAGGGGTGGTGGGGTGTTCGTGGTCCGGGACGTGGAAGTGCGCTATGCGGCACCCGACGGGCCCGGTCGGCCCGCGCTGCTTCTGTTGCGTGACCTCGCCCGGCCGCGTGCCCTGGCCCGTTTCCATGGCGTCACCGAGCAGGAGCACCGGACCCTGCGCCACCTCCACGACGGGCGTACGCCGACCGAGGCGGCCCGGCTGATGGGCCTGTCGCCGGTGACCGTGCGCGGCTACATCGCCTCCCTGCACCGGAAGTTGGAGGCGGGACACACGGCCGCGCTGCTGCGGCGGGGGCGGGATCTGGGGCTGCTCACGGACTGAAGCGGGCCCGTGCCGTGGCGATATGTCGCGACCCCTCAGAATTGACGGGTGGTCGGCGCGGGGTCCACTCGCTTCACTGGATCGTGGTACTCCGCTCGGGGGACGGAGGACGGGGGAAAGACCGCGGCGCCCGGTGGACCGACTGCTCAGGTCCACCGGGCGCCTCGGAACGCCGTAGGGGGGAAACCCCTTCCGTCGGTCCGTCAGTCCTTGATCTCGCAGATCGCGGCGCCGGAGCTGACGGACGCGCCGACCTCCAGGCTCAGGCCCTTGATGGTGCCGGCCTTGTGGGCGTTGAGGGGCTGTTCCATCTTCATCGCCTCCAGGACGACGACCAGGTCGCCCTCCTTGACCTCCTGGCCCTCCTCGACGGCGACCTTGACGATCGTGCCCTGCATCGGGGACGCGAGGGTGTCGCCGGAGGCGACCGGACCGGACTTCTTGGCCGCGCGGCGCTTGGGCTTGGCGCCCGCCGCGAGGCCGGTGCGGGCCAGGGACATGCCCAGGCTGGACGGGAGGGAGACCTCCAGGCGCTTGCCGCCGACCTCGACGACGATCGTCTCGCGGTCCGGGTCCTCGTCCGTCTCGGTGTCGGCGGGGGCCGCGAAGGGCTTGATCTCGTTGACGAACTCGGTCTCGATCCAGCGGGTGTGGACCGTGAACGGGTCGGTGGAGCCGGTGAGTTCGGGGGCGAAGGCCGGGTCCTTGACGACCGCGCGGTGGAAGGGGACGGCGGTGGCCATGCCCTCGACCTGGAACTCCTCCAGGGCACGGGCCGCGCGCTGCAGGGCCTGCTCGCGGGTGGCGCCGGTGACGATCAGCTTGGCCAGCAGGGAGTCCCAGGCCGGGCCGATGACGCTGCCGGACTCGACACCCGCGTCCAGCCGGACGCCCGGGCCGGACGGGGCCTCGAACTTGGTGACCGTGCCGGGGGCGGGCAGGAAGTTGCGACCCGGGTCCTCGCCGTTGATACGGAACTCGAAGGAGTGACCGCGCAGTTCGGGGTCGCCGTAGCCGAGCTCCTCGCCGTCGGCGATGCGGAACATCTCGCGCACCAGGTCGATGCCGGCGACCTCCTCGGTGACCGGGTGCTCGACCTGCAGTCGGGTGTTGACCTCCAGGAAGGAGATCGTGCCGTCGTTGCCGACGAGGAACTCCACGGTGCCCGCGCCGACGTAGCCGGCCTCCTTCAGGATCGCCTTGGACGAGGAGTACAGCTCCTGGACCTGGGCGTCGGACAGGAAGGGCGCGGGGGCCTCCTCGACCAGCTTCTGGTGGCGGCGCTGCAGCGAGCAGTCACGCGTCGAGACGACGACCACGTTGCCGTGGGTGTCGGCCAGGCACTGGGTCTCCACATGGCGCGGCTTGTCGAGGTAGCGCTCGACGAAGCACTCCCCGCGGCCGAACGCGGCCACGGCCTCGCGGACCGCGGAGTCGTACAGCTCGGGGACCTCTTCGAGGGTGCGGGCCACCTTCAGGCCGCGCCCGCCGCCGCCGAAGGCCGCCTTGATGGCGATCGGCAGGCCGTGCTCCTCGGCGAAGGCGACGACCTCGTCGGCGCCGGAGACCGGGTCGGGCGTGCCGGCCACCAGGGGCGCGCCGGCACGCTGGGCGATGTGCCGGGCGGCGACCTTGTCGCCGAGGTCGCGGATGGCCTGCGGGGGCGGGCCGATCCAGATCAGACCGGCGTCCAGGACCGCCTGGGCGAACTCGGCGTTCTCCGAGAGGAAGCCGTAGCCCGGGTGGATGGCGTCGGCGCCCGACTCGCGCGCCGCGTTCAGCACTTTCCGGATGTCCAGGTAGCTGGTGGCCGGGGTGTCACCGCCCAGGGCGAACGCCTCATCCGCGGCGCGGACATGCAGAGCGTCCCGGTCCGGGTCGGCGTAGACGGCCACGCTCGCGATGCCGGCGTCCCGACAGGCGCGGGCCACGCGGACAGCGATTTCGCCACGGTTGGCGATGAGCACCTTGCGCACGATTGAGGCTCCCTCCTTGAAACAAGCCGAGTTTAGGGACTGCCGACACGGCACTTCGACCCGTCCCCAGTGGTGAGCTTGCCCACACGGAGCGTGATACCAGGCCCGCTCCACCCGCGAAATCCCTTGTCGCACCTAGGTACGCAGGACTCCTCCCGGCAACCCTAGCTCTCCCATGTGGTCAAGGTCTCTGTGAGAGCGTGCTGCGGGCCACTCCGTTTCTTTGTGGAGTCCCTACGAATGGCCCAATGATTCTTTGCGGTTCGCAGAACCCTTGTCCCTGGGTTTACCCGTTAGTAGCGTTCGCGATGTCCTGACGGCGGACACGGTGACGACGGCTCGGCTCGAGAGTGGGTGGCCCGGTGGTGCGCAGACCGGTGGCGTGGGTGGTGGCGGTCGTGCTCTTCGCCGAGGCGCTCGGCGTCGCGGCGCTCAACTGGTTCCTGGGGGTCGTGGTGGACCGTCAGGACATGTCCCTGGCCGGGCTCGATCCGGGCGTGATGTCGATGTCCTCGAAGATCGGCGGCATCGTCTTCGGCCTCTACTACGCCCTGTGCGGCCTGGTGGCGCTCCTGGTGGCGATACGCAACCGCCCCCCGGTCGGCCTCGGCCGCATCCTGCTGATCAGCGCGGCGGTCGTGCACGGGCTGCTGGGGGCCCTGGTGTGGGGCCTGGTCGGCTGGCCCGCGTTCGTGTTCATGATCGTCGTACTGGCGCTGATCGTGCTGCTGCTGATGTCCTACGACCTTCCCGCGCAACCGGAGGAGACGGCCGCGCCGGCGGAGGAGCCGGACCCCCAGGGCGGCGACGGTACCGAGGGCTCGCCCGTCAGCTCTCCGCCGGCGCCCACAACTCCGTGATGCCCACGTTCAGTTGGGCCAGCAGTCGGCGCAGGAGGGGCAGGCTGAGGCCGATCACGTTGCCGTGGTCGCCGTCGATGCCCTCGATGAACGGCGCGCTGCGGCCGTCCAGGGTGAAGGCGCCCGCGACATGGAGGGGCTCGCCCGAGGCGACGTAGGAGGCGATCTCCTCGTCGGTGGGGTCGCCGAAGCGGACGACGGTGGAGGCCGTGCCCGAGACGTACCGCTTGCCGGCCGTGTCCCAGACGCAGTGGCCCGTCTGGAGTACCCCGGCGCGTCCGCGCATCGCCTTCCAGCGGGACGTCGCCTCCTCCGCGTCGGCGGGCTTGCCGAGGGCCTGGCCGTCGAGCTCCAGGACCGAGTCGCAGCCGATGACCAGGGCGCCGCTCGCCTCCGGCAGTGCGGCGACGACCGACGCCTTGGCCTCCGCGAGGGCGAGGGCCAGCTCGGCGGGGGTGGGCGCGGTGACGGCGTCCTCGTCGACACCGCTGACGATGACCTCGGGGGCCAGGCCGGCCTGGCGGAGCAGGTTCAGCCGGGCGGGGGACTGGGAGGCGAGGATCAGGCGGCGGGGGTGGTCGGTCATACGGTCAGCGTAGTCCGATCACCACCATCGCCAGGACCATGGCCAGGGCCATGAGAACGCCGAGTCTGCGCAGCATCTCCTGCATGGTGCGCAGTTCCTCGGGGGGCTCGTTCTCGGGATCGGACCACAACATGGCTCCAGCGTGCGGCCGGGCGGGGGCCCGGCGCCTGAGTATGGGTACTCAGATCGGCGCCGGGGTTTCCCCCAGGTGCGCGGCTGCCCCTCGCACCCGAACCGCCACCGGTCACCCGGGCCAGTAGGTGCGGGACCACGACGTGGGCCCGGGCTGGGGCAGGCGGTGGGTGGCGATGCGGGCCGGGTCGGACCAGGAGTCCTTGTTCTGCGCGGTGCCCGGTGCCGGGGTGGACGCGGCCACCGCGCGGGCTCTGACCACCGCCAGGGCGGCGGCCAGCTCCTCGGGGGTGGGGTTGCCCCGTACGACTTTGATGTTCACAGCGGATCCTAGAGGGGCTCCTAGAGGGGGATGTTGCCGTGCTTCTTCGGGGGCAGGGACGCACGCTTGGTGCGGAGCTGGCGCAGGCCGCGGACGATGTGGGCGCGGGTGTCGGACGGCATGATCACCGCGTCGATGTAGCCGCGCTCGGCCGCGACATAGGGGTTGAGGAGGGCGTCCTCGTACTCCTCGATGAGGCGGGCGCGGACCGCTTCCAGGTCCTCGCCGTTGGCCTCCGCCTCGGCGATCGTGCGCCGGTGCAGGATGTTGACCGCGCCCTGGGCGCCCATGACGGCGATCTGGGCGGTGGGCCAGGCGAGGTTGAGGTCGGCGCCCAGGTGCTTGGAGCCCATGACGTCGTACGCGCCGCCGAACGCCTTGCGGGTGATGACGGTGATGAGGGGGACGGTGGCCTCGGCAAAGGCGTAGATCAGCTTGGCGCCGCGGCGGATGATGCCGGTGTGCTCCTGGTCGACGCCCGGGAGGAAGCCGGGTACGTCCACGAAGGTGATGACCGGGACGTTGAAGGCGTCGCAGGTGCGCACGAAGCGGGCCGCCTTCTCGGACGCGTTGATGTCCAGACAGCCGGCGTACTGCATCGGCTGGCTGGCGACGATGCCCACCGGATGGCCCTCGACCCGGCCGAAGCCGGTGACGATGTTGGGCGCGAACAGCGCCTGCGTCTCGAAGAACTCGGCGTCGTCCAGCACGTGTTCGACCACCGTGCGGATGTCGTACGGCTGGTTCGCGCTGTCCGGGACCAGCGTGTCCAGCTCCAGGTCCTCGGCGGTGACCGTCAGGTCCGCCTCCTCCGGGAAGACCGGCGCCTCGGCGAGGTTGTTGGAGGGGAGGTAGCTCAGCAGCTGCTTGATGTACTCGATCGCGTCCTTCTCGTCGCCCGCCATGTGGTGGGCCACGCCGGAGGTCGCGTTGTGGGTGCGGGCACCGCCCAGCTCCTCGAAGCCCACGTCCTCGCCGGTGACCGTCTTGATGACGTCCGGGCCGGTGATGAACATGTGCGAGGTCTGGTCCACCATGACGGTGAAGTCGGTGATCGCCGGGGAGTACACCGCTCCGCCCGCGCACGGTCCCACGACCAGGCTGATCTGCGGGATGACACCGGAGGCGTGGGTGTTGCGGCGGAAGATCTCGCCGTACGCGCCCAGGGAGGCCACGCCCTCCTGGATGCGGGCGCCGCCGGAGTCGTTGATGCCGATGACCGGGCAGCCGGTCTTCAGCGCGAAGTCCATGACCTTGACGATCTTCTGGCCGTAGACCTCGCCCAGGGCGCCGCCGAAGACGGTGAAGTCCTGGGAGAAGACGGCGACCGGGCGGCCGTCCACCGTGCCGTAGCCGGTGACCACTCCGTCGCCGTACGGGCGGTTGTTCTCCAGCCCGAAGTTGGTCGACCGGTGCCGGGCGAACTCGTCCAACTCGACGAAGGAACCCTCGTCCAGGAGCAGCTCGATGCGCTCACGGGCCGTCAACTTGCCTTTGGAGTGCTGCTTTTCGACGGCGCGTGCCGAGCCGGCGTGCGTCGCTTCGTCGATGCGACGCTGAAGGTCCGCGAGCTTGCCCGCGGTGGTGTGGATGTCGATCTCTTCCGGCTCGGACATCGGGATCGCGGCTCCCTGCCTGCTCAAAAGGGGGGACGGTTACTCATCCGTAGAGTAGTGGTGCACCTACGAATCAGCAGTGCGGCGTTTCACACACCTAGGGTGGCTTGCATGACGCCGCGAGATGCATCAGACGACAGCCGTTGGTCCGATCTGGACCGGCCTCCCCTCAACACCGCCGCGCTGCGGCGCGGGCTCGTGCGGGAGGGCGGACTGTGGCGCGAGGTGGAGATCGTCCGGAGCACCGGCTCCACCAACTCCGATCTGGTCGCGCTGGCCGCCTCCGGCAAGGCGGCCGAGGGTTCCGTCCTGGTCGCCGAGGAGCAGACCTCCGGTCGCGGCCGCCTGGACCGCCAGTGGACGGCTCCCGCCCGCTCCGGCCTCTTCTTCTCCGTCCTTCTGAACCCGGGCGAGGTCCCGGTGGCGCGGTGGGGCTGGCTCCCGCTGCTGACGGGGGTCGCGGTGGCCACGGGGCTGTCCCGGGCGGCCGGCGTCGACACGGCACTCAAATGGCCGAACGACCTGCTGGTGACGGTGGGCGGCGAGGAACGCAAGGCCGGCGGGATCCTGGCCGAGCGGGCGGGGGACCAGGGGGTGGTCGTGGGAGTGGGTATCAACGTGACCCTGCGCGCCGACGAACTGCCGGTGCCGGGCGCGGGTTCCCTGGCCCTGGCCGGAGCGGTGAGCACGGACCGGGACACGCTGCTGAGGGCCGTACTGCGCTCCCTGGAGGAGTGGTACGGACGCTGGCGCGAGGCCGGGGGCGACCCGGCGACGAGCACCCTCCAGGAGACGTACGCGGCAGGATGCGCGACGCTGGGACGGACAGTACGGGCGGAGTTGCCGGGCGACCGATCGGTGGTCGGAGAGGCGGTGGCGATCGACGGCGACGGACGGCTCGTCATCGCGACGGAGAACGGCGTGCAGGCCCCGGTGGGCGCGGGAGACATCGTCCATCTGCGACCTGCGTAGGTGTGACGCCCCAGGGGCGCCGGGCCGTGTCGAGTGCGGCTCCGCCGCGCGGGCGCGACCGGCCCCCTCCTGCCCGCATTCGGGCAGACATCAGCCGCCCCGAACCTCGCGGCCGAACCTCGCGGAGCAAGGACGTGAGCTAGGGCACACCTGCCGTACAGTTGAGGCCGGTCGATACCTGACCGCAGCAGATCGGAAGGGCAGCAGGCGTGACCGTCGACGACACCGGCTCCGGCGAGGGCGCGGACGCCGCCGACCCCGGCGAGGACCCGCTCGCCCTGCGCCTCGAACACCTCATCCTCGGCGCCGAGCGCCGCTACACCCCCTTTCAGGCGGCCCGCAGCGCCGGTGTCTCGGTGGAGCTGGCGACGCGTTTCTGGCGGGCCATGGGCTTCGCCGACATCGGCCAGGCGAAGGCGCTCACGGAGGCGGACGTCCTCGCCCTGCGCCGGCTGTCCGGTCTGGTCGAGGCCGGACTGCTGAGCGAGGCGATGGCCGTGCAGGTCGCCCGGTCCACCGGCCAGACCACGGCCCGGCTCGCCGAATGGCAGATCGACTCCTTCCTGGAGGGCCTGACCGAGCCCCCGGAGCCGGGGATGACCCGGACCGAGGTGACGTACCCGATCGTCGAGCTGCTCCTGCCCGAGCTGGAGGAGTTCCTGGTCTACGTCTGGCGGCGGCAGCTCGCCGCGTCCGCCGGCCGGGTCGTGCAGGCGGCCGACGACGAGGAGATGGTGGACCGGCGGCTCGCCGTCGGCTTCGCCGACCTCGTCGGGTTCACCCGGCTGACCCGGCGGATGGAGGAGGAGGAGCTCGGCGAGCTCGTCGAGGCCTTCGAGACGACCTGCGCCGATCTGGTCGCCGCGCACGGCGGACGGCTCATCAAGACCCTCGGCGACGAGGTGCTGTACGTGGCGGACGACTGCGGGGTCGCGGCCGAGATCGCGCTGCGGCTCATCGAGACGATGGCGAACGACGAGACCATGCCCGAGCTGCGGGTGGGCATCGCCTTCGGGACCGTCACCACCCGTATGGGCGATGTGTTCGGTACGACGGTCAACCTCGCCTCCCGGCTGACCTCGATAGCTCCCCGGGACGCCGTCCTCGTCGACGCCGACTTCGCCCAGGACCTGATCCGCACCGGTGAGGCCCCCGCCTCCGAGGCGGAGGCGGCCGAGGCCGCGGCCGCCGCGGAGAAGGAGGGCGAGGAGCCCCCGACGTACCGCTTCGCGCTCCAGCCGATGTGGCAGCGGCCGGTGCGTGGGCTGGGCGTAGTGGAGCCGTGGCTGCTGACGCGACGGTGGCAGGAGCCGTAGACACCGGGCCGGGGCAGCCGGGTCGGGCCCGGGAGGTCGGTGCCCGGGAGGTCGGTGCCCGAGAGGTCAGTGTCCGAGTGGGCCCACGCACAGGCCCACGACGGGGACGCACAGGCCGGGCTGGGACGGTTGCGGGGTGGGGGACGGAGGTGTGGTCCGGCTCGGCGTCGGCTGGGGGACGGCCGGGGTCGGGGCGGGCGCGTGGGGCGCGGTCGGCGTCGGGGCGGGGGTGTTGGGGGCCTCCGGGATGGTCGTCGTGTCCGGGGTGCCGGGCGCCTGCGGGGTGCCGGCGGCCCCGGGCCGTGTCGCCGACGGGGACGCGGTCGCCGTCGGTACCGCCACGACCGTCACACCCGTGGTCGGGGTCGCGCTCACGCCGCCCATCGCCGACGTCGCCGACGGGCTGACCGTGGCGGCGGTGGTGGTCGCCCGGTCGGTCCCCACGGTGGCCTGGTCGTCGCCGGGGTCGGCCTCCGCCGTGCCCGGCCCGCCGACGCCCGAGTCCGGGGCCATCCGTACGAGGCTCAGCACCCCGGCCGCCAGCGCGAGACCGCCGACGGCGAACAGCACCTTGCGGGGACGGGGCCTGCGGTGACGGCCACGGGGGCCGAAGAAGTGCGACCCGGGAGCGGACGCCACCTCGTGTTCGGTGTCCGTCTCCGGCCTGGTCAGCGTTTCCGTCATTCGGGTCCCTCCCCTGCGCTCGCGCCCCCTGTGCGCCGTGGCGGACGCACGCTATGCGCTGACGTGGGCGCTGGAGCGGGACTTGGGCGGGATGTCACTCGAACGGGGTGCCGGGCGGCGAGCCGGGAACCGGGCGCGGCCTTCCCACCTCCCCGCCCGTGCTGCGATGATCGGGCCGAAATCAGTTAACCCGCGTTAACCGGAGG
>Ga0182007_10001077_pt1 | contig 14871 bp, 12 predicted proteins | sample Sormic07211113_1_FD_123023 | JGI IMG/M metagenome (GOLD analysis project Ga0182007, IMG submission 123023) | Rhizosphere microbial communities from Sorghum bicolor, Mead, Nebraska, USA - 072115-113_1 MetaG | ecosystem: Host-associated > Plants > Roots > Rhizosphere | place: USA: Nebraska... | reverse complement strand
GGTATTCTTCATTGGCGCATTCGCCAGCAGTTGGATCCTGGGCTTTGTCGCCCCCGGCGCGCCGGCCGGCCTGGGTATCCGAGAAGCCATGTTGAGCGCCTGGCTCAGCGGAGTGCTTCCCCCAGTGGAAGTGGTCCTGCTTGTTGTCGCATTGCGCATAGCCACCACCTTGGGTGACCTGATCAACTTTATCTGGGGGAGCGTGTTCATGTTTCGCCAGCGTGATGGCTGATACGAAAAGGCTCACTCGCTTGGCGTGTATGACCAGAGAGCGCCCCTGATCGACCCTGAAGAGACGACGCCGTCGGCCACGAGGTACGCGGCCTACGGTCTCCCGAATCAAGTAGCCCAAATGCTATCGTGCCGCATCGCTCCAACAATCTGAGACGCGGACCGAACCCCGACACGTACGCGAACCACGCTCCAAGGACGATCCATGAAACTCATCATCCAGATCCCCTGCCTCAACGAAGCCGAGACGCTAGCCATTGCCTTGGCGGAACTCCCTCGCGAGGTCAAAGGGTTCGATACCGTCGAATGGTTGATCATCGACGATGGCTCGACCGACAACACGGCAGAGATCGCCCGCCAAAACGGTGTTCATCACGTCGTGCGACACCCGGTAAACCGGGGCCTGGCTGTTGGCTTCATGTCCGGCCTGGATGCATGCCTTCGATTAGGCGCGGACGTCATAGTCAACACCGACGCCGATAACCAGTATTGCGGTGCCGATATCCCTAAACTGACGGCTCCGGTGCTTGCCCATGAGGCTGATATCGTCATCGGTGCGCGGCCAATCGACGAGACCGAGCACTTTTCCTGGATAAAGAAGAAGTTGCAGCGCCTCGGCAGCTGGGCGGTACGCGTGGCCAGCAAGACCGATGTTGCGGATGCACCCAGCGGGTTCCGCGCCATGTCGCGCGATGCGGCCATGCGATTGAATGTGTTCAATGCCTACACTTACACGCTGGAAACCATCATCCAGGCCGGTCAGAGTAACCTGCAGGTCGTCTCTGTGCCGATCCGCACCAATGGTGATTTGCGCCCATCACGGCTGGTCAAGAGTATTTCCAGTTACGTCAAACGCTCACTTGTAACAATCCTGCGCGTCTTCGTGATCTACCGACCCCTGGCGCTGTTCTCCTACGTGGGCTCCCTCTTCATACTGCTGGGGCTAATCAGTGGTATCCGCTTTCTCTACTATTATCTGGACAACGGCGGCGAAGGTCATATTCAGTCGGTCATCCTTGCATCGCTTTGCATCACGCTGGGCATGCTGCTGTACATGATGGGCTTGATCGGCGATCTGATCGCCACCAACCGCAAGCTGCTGGAAAAAATCAACCTGCGGCTGCGCAGGCTCGAACTCGATTCACTCCATAGGGGTTCACGTGACTGATTTGACCGTAGCAAATCCGACCAAGGCTTATCGGGACCTACTGCCTACCGGTGCACGCCGCTTCGTCCAGGCAGGTCTTTTGCTGCTGATCGCCTGGTTGCTTCTGATGATAGTGGCGGGCGCCATGTCGAGGAGTCTCGAGTTCGACGGGGCGATGAACCTGCTGATGTCGCGCTCTATCGCTGAAGGCCACGGCCCACGCGAGGTATACGACAGTCGTGATTTATTCCCGGCTGCCGTGCAAACCAAGGCTCCCTTCGTCTTGCTCGGCGCCCTGGTTTTCAAGCTGTTTGGTGTCGGCCAGCTGCAGACCCAACTGCCAAACCTGATCTACCTGGGTCTGCTTTGCACGGTGCTCCTGGTAACGTTACGCCGGCTATTCGGCACAACAACCGCCCTATTGGCAATCGTGCTGTTGCTCTCCTCCCCGTCGATTATCCAGTATGGCTTGCGAGGTTACGGCGAATTACCGACGTTATTCTTCGGCTTGGCGGCATTGTCGGTTGTGGCATGGCCCGAGCCTTGGCATATTCATACATTGCGTCGCTGCCTGCTAGCCGGCGTTTTTGTAGGATTGGCATTGGCCACCAAGGTCGTCGGCATCGTGCAGGTAGCCACAGTCGGCATGGTTCTGCTTTGCCGTCTTTTCGCGGAGCCCAGCAACACTTCACGTGGCTTTGTTCGAAGCGGCTCCAGTTTTGCGTTGGGTCTGGCCACTCCATTATTGCTTGTGGAGCTGTGGCGCCTGTTCTGGATGGGCACCGCGGGCTACCGCGCCTGGTGGACGTTCATGTGGTCCGCAATCATGTCGCAATCGGGGGCGATACCACGTGATCCGCAGGGTATGTTTTCGGCAAAGATCGCTCACCACTTCCAGATTCTCAGTACTCAGGTCGGTCTTGGCCATTTCGCCATGATGGCAGCCATCGTGATGCCATTAGCCGCGCTTGTGTTCGCCTATTTCTTTGCGTACACCCGAGAACAAAAGTACCGATCCAGATGGTTTCTTCTCGGTCTTCTGCTGTTGGTTGTGCTGTATTTCCCGTGGTGGTTGGCGATTGTTCCCAGCGACAAAGCCTGGTTGCGGTACATCTATATCGGTCTCATTTCGCTCGAAGTGGTTGCCGGGATCAGCATCATTGCCAACTTTCGCGGCGCGCTCGCCGGCCGTAAACCGACGATACGTCTGATCCATCTGGCATTGGCCGTCACTATCATGAGTACCTATGCACCGTTGACGGTGAAGGCACTAAAAAACCCGATTTCCTTCAACCCTGGCGAGGAGATCGTTCGCACCAGGGAGGCCGCCCAGCTAGTATCCGGGCTTCCCACAGACGCGATCATCTTTGGTTATGGTTGGTACTCAGCGCCGACCGTGCAGATCTACACCCATCGGTCGTTCATGGATTTGACCGATTTCCCGATCGGAAAACTAATCGGCAAACCTGCATATCTCGTTGCAGATCGACCGACACTGGTCACCGGAATTCTTGGCCGGGTACTGGCGCGTTATCCCCATCGAGCCCTGATGCAGCCAAATCCATTCGCGCAGGTGTACGCAATGGATTTCGCCAACCCGGTGAACTCGTTCACCTTGGCCGACCAAGCGCCGATTGCGTCGAAAGTCGTATTCGCCGACCGCGACTACCCATTGACCGAGGGCATGGAGCCGTTCAATCCAATCGGAGGTCGTTTCATCGAGTCCGATAGTGAGATCCTGCTTCGCTACGGGGGCCAGTCAAGTTTTCAGCTGGTCGGATACATGGACGCCGCACAGCCATCGTATTACCGCTGGCCAGGCTCCCTCGATGGAAGAATCATCATTGGCCATTGTCCACCATTGCATTTCAGCTTCGAAAAGCCCGGCTGGCGAGATTTCCAGTTGCCGCTCGAGTGCAAACCAACTCGCGGGGAAAATGTGCGCGTTCGTATTCTCCTCAACAACGTTTTTGATTTGCCATGGGTGAAAGATCGTCAACAAGCCATGCTTTTGAGTGAAATCGGCTTTGTGGATAAATGAAGAGCCAAAACACTAAGCACTTGCCGATGGCCGCATATCGTCGGTTCCGAAAGCTGAGAATGCAGCCGTTGTAGTAGGCTTTAGAACAGCGTTGTCGGGCCACGCCGTGATCACCGCGCGAAATTCACACGACTTCACGAAGAGCCAGCTTTGGTTCATTAGCTAGATGAACGCGGAGACTTCGATGATGACCCGAAAAATCGCACAAAACATCCAAGAAATCGTACAAAACAGCGCCCTGATGCCTCCGATTGAACTCATTTTGGAAAATGGCATCGGTCATGAGGCCAACACCGATGTTCACGACTTATTCCACCGATATGGACGCGGCCTCGTCGCGGGGATGGTCAGCGATGGCGTTCTTAAGCCGAACTCGCGGATACTTGATGTGGGGTGCGGACTGGGCCGGTTGGCGCGTATTCTTACGTCTTTCCTGTCGCCGCGCGGCTCATATCACGGGATGGACGTTTGCAAATCATCGATCGATTGGTGTGTCGAGAATTATAGGAATCATCCAAATTTCAAATTCGACCATGCCGATGTTTTCAGCACCCATTACAATCCAGCCTCAATGACGAGTGCTGCCAATTATAGTTTTCCTTTCAACGCGCGCGAGTTCGACTGCATCTTTTCCACGTCGCTTTTTACCCACTTGATCGCAAAAGACGCCGAGCATTACATAGAAGAAATGGCGCGTGTCCTGAAACCTGGTGGAAAAATGTGGAATACGTTCTTGCTGCTCGACGATATATCCACGCCATTAGCGTCCACATTCGATCCTAAACACGCTGCAACCCATCTCCCGATCGTTGTGGATCGAGGGCGCATTGCTCTCAAATCCGACCCCGAGGCTCTAACTGCCTTAAACACGTCATTCGTCAAGGAAGTGCACCACCGAAGCGGCCTAGAGATACTGGAGGTCAGAAACGGCCCCTGGTCCGGCCGCACTGATAATATCAGAGCGAGTTACCAAGACGTCGCAATCGCTAGAAAGCCGCGCTTCTGGCAGTTTCGCTAGAGACTTGTTGAGTTACCCTGCGGATGTGGCTCTTCGTGGATACGCGTGGGTGAATTTCGCACGGTGATCACGGCATGGCCCAAGCGTCGCATTTCATAGTTGAATCCGCCAGGCATCATAGCTAGCAGCTCCCAGAAAGCCCGGCGGGGATCCGCTTCCGAGAGGACAGACCACTATGATGCTCGCTATGATGCCTGATGCGGGAAATAAAGCAGAGCGTCCCTAAAGGTCGCCGAGCTGATTTGCTTTTCAGAACTCAGTAAGCTCGACCACGATTATCAGTCACGTTTCTTCAGTACAAACAGCGCTTGATCATAGGCTTTACCACTCGACTTGAAGTCGAGAAGCTCAAACATTTCTCTCAAGGCACTTTTAACGTAAGCTTGGGGAATGAACGCTTCACCATAGAAAGACTCGTTCATGGCGCCACCACCACCCAACCCTTTATCAGTTACGAACACAAATTCGCCAGAGTTATATCTCTTTTTGGTGCCTTCTATATCAGGCATCATCATAGCTAACGCTTTTGCGTAGCCTGTCAAAGAATCCACTTGGTCCCGCAAACTCCCACAGTAATCCATAAAGCCATCGTTTCTTGTGGTAAACGCCAATATCCCGCCCGGACGCAATATTCGATGGAATTCGCCCATCCACGCCAAGAATGCTCGTTCTGACAGGTGGGAGAATACCGAGTACGCTGAAATAAGATTTATGCTCGAGTCTTGTAATGGACTTGGTGGTATCGGAGTGCAAACCTGAAAATTTTCCGAGCGAAAAAGTTGCTTGCATTCATCGACGAAATTTTGCTCGACATCCAGTCCATAGATATTTTCGAGTGGAACGTCCCGCATGAAAAATCTTGAGATCCTGCCCCAGCAGGATCCAAAGTCGAGAACTTTCCAGGTCGGCTCGATCATGTTCCGCGAACCATCTAGAGCGGAACAAATATCCTCATAAAATGAGTGCGCCTGACGCAATGCCTGCTCACCCGATAAACTGGTCGTGTTGCGCTGTAGATCTTCACTGGGAAACCCCGGCATCAAGTTTCCAAATGGAGATGCCACTGAAGGGTCCGCCATACTTGCATTCACCCGGCCCAGCCAATCACTTTGACTTATCTTCATCATAGTCATCGTTCAATTCCCTCTCGCACGCGTTTAGTTTCATGAATTGAATACGATATTCGCCGGTTTATGCAACTCGTCTTGTGAATGTGAGATGGCATGCCCGTCCCGCATGTCACACGTTCGTTCGTTGCAACCGCTGTTTATTTGAAATCCTTCTGCCGCCGTTGTCATTACAATGCGGCTGTGCCCCTATCAGCGATTGATGGATTACCAGGTCGCCTGAATACCATCGGACAAGTTGATCAATGGCTGCCATCCGAACTCGGCTGTAGCGCGTGAAATGTCCAGCACGATCTCGGTCACATCATAGGTACGCCTAGGCGCACCCACTATTTGAAATCGAAGAAGCGCCCGTTGTCGCACAAACTGGTGGTGTCGCCATCAACCGCAGCGAGATACGTATGGTAATGGCCCGCAGGCACCACATGATCCGGTAGGGTCAGCTCAAATCCACTGGCGAGGGGAGTTGATGCACCTTGGGCGGTAAACACGTCGACCCGCTTGATCGACGGCACCAACGGCACTTGGAAGTAACGCCCCTGTGCCTTGTCTTCCAGCCGTAGCCAATAGACGGGGTGTGTTGCGTGCGGCTCGGCGACCCAGCCGGCGACGCTGTGCGGCATGGTAAGTGCCACTTCGACCGGGCTCGCCTGGAATGCCGCATGGTCTAAGGATTCGATGTTGCACTGGGTGAAGATACCGGCCTTTGGATCGGGGGTGAAGGCGATCGGCTGAACGGCAACGGGACCCGACGCCGCGGCTGTAGTCGCCGGTGCTGCCGGGCCCGCACCCTCGGGCGGTGGTGGCTGACTGCCGCCGCTGCACGCAGCCAGAACACACGCCACAGCCAGCGGCAGCACCGTAGTGAAAAGGCGGAATGTGTGCCGTGTCTTCATGGATCGAACGCTCCAAATTGTGACTGTGAATGCTGCTTAAGATGATCTATCAACGGAGTCGCTGCTGTGCAGAAGGCGTTGCCAGGTGGCATGGATGCCAGCGGAGAGCTCCATGGCGGGATACCAATCGAACTCTTTTTTTGCGCATGAAATATCCAGAACGATCTCGGCCACATCATAGGCACGCCTCGGCGCATATTCCACCGGGAGTTCCGCCCCCGTCACTTCTCGCACCAGCTCCACGATTTGGTTGAGTGTATGGCCCTGTCCGCTGCCCACATTCACCAGTCCATTCTTGTTGCCGGTACCCGCTGTCGCGGCGAAATCGATCAGATCATCGATGTATAGGTAATCCCGGATGATCTCTCCATCCCCCCATATGCGCACCCCTTCGCCTAGGCGTGCCCTGCCCAGAAACGCGGCAATGACGCCTTGCAAGCCGGCGCCGGACTGTCGCGGCCCGTAGGGATTGGAGGGACGCAAGATCAGTGGGTCGAGATTGCCTAACTGCTTGTACATGAGCAGGTAGTTCTCGATCGCAACTTTGACCACGCCGTAGGACGAGATCGGATGCAACGGATGGGTTTCCGGGACCGGCTGCTGCTGCGGGTCGCCGTAGACCGTACCACCCGAGGAGAAATACACCAGCCGGCGTTGCCCCGCAGCGATCATGGCGGCGCACAGGTTCACAGCGCCCACCAGGTTTGTCTGGACATCCGCTACCGGATCCATGTTCGAGGTGCTGGGCACCGTGGAGCTGGCCAGGTGGAAGACGAGATCCACTCCGTCAATCAGCGAGGGTAGCAACGACTTGTCGAGCAGATCGCCGATCACATAATCCACGCCGCGCCAATCGACATCGGCCCTGGCGGGGGACGGATCCAGCACACGGGTCCGGTAGCCCATGGCGCGTAGCCGCTCGACCAGACTGGAGCCGATGAAACCGTTGCCGCCGATCACAAGTGCCCGCACTGATTACTCCCCGACTTGCCGGGCATCGGTTATGCCAAGATGTTTGCGCAGTTGCTGGCGATAGGTCGCCGCGAATTTGATCGACTGAGCGCTCAGCGGGTACATCGACCGTGCCGATTCCTGCAGTTCAACCACTTCCCGGTAGTGCATCTCGGCGGCAATCCCCTGCGTCACGCTACTGGAGTGTCGACGATGACAATTGCACACGGTGGCGGCGTAGAAGATCTTGCCGGCGCGCAGCAGGTGCAGATAAGCCACCCAGTCACCCGCCACCCTGTAGCGCGCGATTTCTTCCAGCTTCTCGTTCATCACGTCAAGCAAGGGCTGCCGCCTGAAGAGTACGGCACTTGCATTTGGTATTGTATTCTTGATAGCCAGCGCCGCATCCACCTCGGCCGCACCATAGGCCACGTAGGAGTGGCTCCAGCGATCCATCGACAGATCATTGGTGTAAGACCGGTAGTCCGTCATCACTTGCATACCGTGCTCGTCGATGGCCTCGGACTGGCAATACCCCAGCACCACGTCCGGATCATTCAGCATGCCTTCGAGCAGGCACTCCAAGAAATCTGGTTTGGCAAGATCGTCGGCCTCGGCAATCCACACAAAGTCGCCTCGCGCCAGTTGTACGCCACGCTGCCATTGCCGGAAGACCGAGCCGCTATTAGCTTGATTGATGACGATGCGCGGCTCGGGATGCGTCGTCTGCCTGAGCCGCTGCATGGTCTCGAGGCTATCGTCACTCGATCCGTCATCCAGAAAGATGATCTCGTAGACCGGCACAGTCTGTGTCGTGATGCTGGCCAGTCGCTCGGACAGATAATGCGCATAGTTGAAATTGGGGACGACGACGGAAACACGCGGCACCTGCATGCCACCGTATCTCAGCAGGTCGAGGACATAGGAGCGGAACGAAAATTCCGCATCGATAATGCGATTGCCAATCTCGCCCAGACGACTGCGTTCGGCATCGTCATCCAGCAGGGACATGATGGCCCCGGCGTACTTCTCGACATCAAATGCCGGAACCACGACGCCACCGCCACGTGCCACCAGATCCGAACCGCCGCCAGCACCCGCAAAAGCCACCACCGGAGTGCCTACTGACAGGCTTTCGAGCACTACCGAAGGGAATGGGTCTTCCCGCGACGCAAGCGCATAAAGATCGGCCCCGGCGTAGTAGTCGTCGGTCTGGAAATCCAGGCCGACAAAGTGGAACCGCGAGGTCAACCCTCCTTTTGCCAGGGCAGCCGCGTTCTCACCTTCCAGCGATACATCGGTATGCCCGACCCATACAAAATGCACAAAAGGATCGGCCTTGCAGCAAATGGCTGCTGCCTCCAGCAGCAGGTCCACTCCCTTGCGCCGATCGGCATAACCGACCGCCAGCACGATCCGGGCTTCGCTAGGCAAGCCCAGTTTTTCGCGCAAGTTGGCTCGGGCGCCCGCCAGATCAGCCTCGCCGCGGTATTTGCTGCGCGTAAAAAGTCCCTGGGGCCGCAGCACCGATTTGCTGGTCAGCACATCGCTGTCAACGAAACCCTTCAGTCCCTCGGCCACAGCTTTCGAGGGGAGCACGACCTTGTCCGAATATGTCACCAGATCGCGGACCGCCGACTGAAGTCCATAATCACGGATGAGTTTGGGCAACTCATGTACCAGAGTAATGACATGGACTCCGGTTGCTGCGATCGCTCGGGTAATGCGGCCGGATACCGCCGTGTTGGCTATCACCAGCTCCACGCCCGACTGGCGCAGGCGAACGAGCAACGAATCCAGCTCTAACGCGGACACTGCAGACAAGTCATGAACCTGCGCAACTTCCGCAAAAGAAGCCGCCAGCTGTCCACCACCCATCAGCAGCACGTCGACCTGCATGTCAAGACCATTCTTCAATTCACGCGCCAGGTTCAGCGCGAGATACTGCGCACCGTGCGGGTGGGCATCATGCGATACGATCGCCACACGACGCTGCCTCACGATGGGCGCCGCCGACTTAGTCAATAGTGCCTGGCGGGTCTGGTCGAGGTAGGCATAACCATAACGGCGATCCGGCTCCAGATAAGCGCCTTCCGCCCACTCGTTCCACGCATTGATGAACACCAGACTCTCGCCCACCACTGGATGCTGGCGAGCGTAGTCGATGGCAAGATCCAGCCACACGCGGTAGCGCGCTGGAGTGGCGTTGGCGAAGGTGTAGCCCTTGCCAGGCTTGCGCGCCTCGTTGTCCCAGGAGGGAAAGACACCGCGGATCATGTCGAAACCCGGTGCTTCGTGCTCACGAGCGCGCTCGATTACGTTGTCGTATTCGATCACATGGCCTGAGTACTCGGAATTGACGATCTGCAGCTTGTCGTTGATTGGGTCCAGGCCCCGCGCAAGCTTGTGCGGCGGAAACTCAATCGCCACGTCGAAACCGAAAGTGCGTGGATCCTCGACATCGAACTGCACCATGGCAAGCACGATTTCGCCGATTCCGGCCTTGCGGCAATGTTCCCGCCAGCGCTGCTGGGTGGCCTTGGCATCAGGCAGAAGGGATGGACGATAGAGCACAATCAGCGGCTTGCCGTCGACCAGGATATAACGTGGATCGCGTAACAGCGGTTCCAGCGCAGTGATGAAGGCGATATCGTCCTCAGGGGAATGATTCTGGCCGATCAGAATGTCCTGATCCATGCCGTCCCAACGGCGGCTCCAGTTCTCGTTGGCCCAGCAGATGCAGAACGAAAAGTCGATATCTTTGTTGTCAAGGAATTGCTGCAGCGGCCTTTCCAGCAGCCGATGCCCGCCGAACCAGTAGTAGTGGAAGCAGAATCCATGGACACCATACAGCTTTGCCAATTCCACCTGCCGGCGCATCACATCAACGATGCGCAGGTCGTAAAAACCCAGCTCACCAGGTAACCTGGGCTGATAGTGACCGACAAATTGTGGAACAGCCTTGGCCACATTGGTCCATTCCGTGAACCCCTTGCCCCACCATTCATCATTTTCTGCGATAGGGTGAAACTGAGGCAGATAGAAGGCGATTGCCTTGGCTGCCAACTGATCAGGCACAGTCATCTGCGAGCGTAGTGGAACATAATCCGTAGAATGCCCATTGGATGCTTGATTGATCAAATCCTGAATATACGTCGTCGCAGTTGACGCAGTAACTGGAATTTGATCGACGTGAGTATGTCCGCAATTGGGCCTTGGACTAATATTCTGACCATTTCCAAATGTCTGCCATTTACGGAAGGCTGCCGTATGCTCTACAAATGCAGGAAAATGTAAAAAAATCCAGTCCTTGAGAGCCAACCTGAACTTCCAGCCGAACGGAAGACGATGATATACAGTTCGTATCACGCGCGTGGCCCAGGAATTCACATTAGCCATGAATAAAACGCTTCCATGTGGACTTCAACCAGCGAAGGGGAGCAGTGAGCTTCCAGCTTGTAGATTGATATACAACTGCCATTGTCTTTTCCATGACCTCCGTCCGTTGAATTGCCTGCCGAGCTACTGTTTCCATTTCTTCAAACCGCAGCTGCAAGTATGCAGCTTCTGCGACCAACGCAGCCCGGATGTCTTCCGAAGCATGAATCTGGCCATGTGCATGCTCAAGCTGCAATTGAATCTGCTGGATGGAATGCTTCGCAATTGCGACTTCAATTTGAGCATCTTTCAATTGAGCATGGACCGAGAACAGCTGCTCCTGCAATAGGCTCTGTTCTTCGGATCGAAACATGTCGATGCGAGCTAACAAGGAGTCGAATAATTTTCGAGCCTCGCCCTCGGTAAGGCCGCGCAGTTCGACTAACTTCTGGAGCTCGAGAACTCTGGCGTCCGCCGTTGCGACGCGATCAGGTAGGTGCGTACCGTAAAATTGAGCCGGAACCATGCCATGCACCGAAGCTTCAAATAAGCTGCTCGCAGCCACAGGCAAGAGGGCATCCGACGCAATTAACAGGTCGTACAAAGGTTTGGCCAGACCGTTTATGGAATGAAAATCAGAGCCATCTGAAAACATCGACTCAAATCTCGTGGTTGCTTGTTCAGTTTCCCTAACCATGAGTGATCCATGAACAACTCGCTGACCAAACAGCATCGCATTGGAAAAATAAGACTTGATCAGTTCCAGAAACTCTTCTCTGAATAGCTCTTTTACATGGAACGGATTCTGGTATCCGGGTTCGATCGAATAATATTGCTTGTTTGGACTGGATATGATTAGTAAACCATCCTTGTTCAACACTCTTTTGATTTCAGAGAGCATCTCCTGATGAAGATCCAGGTGCTCGATGGTTTCAAAACTCACGACCGCATCAAACATATCATCGTCGAATGGCAGCTTGGCAGCAGATGCCTCCACAAATCTCATGTTAGATTTCGTGTATTTTTTGCGTGCATGGGTGACCGCATCAGCAGCAATGTCAACTCCCACCACCTGCAGCGCAGAGTCCGATAATATCCAGCTGCCGTATCCCTCTCCGCACGCAACATCGAGGACACGACAGCCCTTGATCAAGTCCCTCGCAAAGTAATAGCGGTGGAGATGCTCAAAAGCAATCTGCCCCGAGACCTCAGGGAGAAAACGTTCACCTGTAAATTCGAGATCTGTTGACACAGATAATACAACCCTTCAGTTGTTGAAACTAATAATCATGTTGCAGCGACTGCGTATATTACGGCGAATCAGGAGAATCCAAACCTCATCTATCTCAAACCGCAATATTTATTGCAGCCTACGCACCTTTGTATCAAACGCCGTGTTCATTTCGATATTCTGCATTGCCACGCCAATGAGTCCAACGCAGATTGTCTTCGCATGAACGTGGAATGCCAACGCCTCGTACAGCCAATGATGCTGAACGTGTTCTTGCTGCGTGCCTTCAGCGATTGCAACGCTCATTGTGTAATCGCCCTCACGCATTATTGGCATTCTGAAATCAAAGTGAACTACTAAAAAATGATCGGGGGAGACGCTTACCGGTTGAAAACGAGTGGTCAAGTAGGTGTTATCTCCGAAAATTGTTTGTCCAAGTCGGTCGTAGACTTCAAAACCCACTATGGGCATAGTGAGTTTGGCTAGAGCACGACATTTGATCGTAAGCCTAACTTTTTCGCCGCCAATTATCCATGAAAGCGGATTTGAATCAGCATCAAAAAATCCCGCGTCGACTACAGTTGCTTGACCTACTCCAAAAGCCCTTGAATTTTTAGAGAAATCAAATATCTCTATATCGTTTCGGTATTGGCTTGTGTTAATTAAATCCTGGCGCATATCGCGAGGTGTGAAGTCGGTATCTGATTCCACAATCGATAGCGTCTCACTGACGGGACTGAGCTCAGCATGCCCTTCGTAATAGAGATCTTCCAGATACAAGGCAGTCACTTCTTTCGAGGGACCTTCACCCGCAATTTCACCATCGCGAAGCCAAATGACACGATCGCATAAATTAAGTACCGCAGCAGTGTCGTGTGACACGAAAATTACCGTACCTCGCTGCATGAAATCCCGAAGAAACCGCATGCACTTTTGTCCAAAAAAAACATCACCTACTGATAATGCTTCGTCGATAACCAGTATGTCAGCATCAGCATGGGCGATGACCGAAAATGCCAAACGCACATACATACCACTCGAATAGGTTTTGATCGGCTGCTCAATGAAATCTCCGATGTCCGCGAAGGCCACAATGTCTTGAAACCGCTCTTCAACTTGCTCACGGCTCAGACCCAGGATCGCACTACTCATGTAAATGTTTTCGCGGCCTGTGAATTCAGGATTGAAGCCTGACCCCAGCTCGAGTAACGCCCCGACCCTCCCTACTACATTAACTTCACCAGCCGTGGGCGTCAGTGTTCCGCACAATATTTGCAAGAGCGTCGACTTGCCTGAGCCATTACGCCCAACGATACCAACTGTCTCACCTTTCTTGACCTCAAATGAAACGCCCTTCAGAGCCCAGAACTCTCTGTAATATTGCCTCGATTTCGCACGTACCCATCGACGCAAGCGAGGAATTATCGATTGCTTGAGGCGATCCTGTGGGCGCTCATAAATTTGATAACACTTTGATATGTTTTGGAGGCTTATCGCTGTCTCAGACATGGCGCCATACCTCGCAACGGTCCCTACATGCGTTGATCAAGTAGCCGTTTTGACTCATCTCATAGAACATCAGCGAATCCATTTCGTGTTTTCTGAAACCACCAGAAACCGGCCCAGGCGAACAGCAGACTCACAAGACTGTAGACACCCAGTCCGATCCAGTCGGGCATATTCCCCCAGACCAGCACCGCGCGCGCCTGCTCGATGATGAAGGTGGCCGGATTGGCCATGATCAACGGCTTGAATTTGGGCGGCAGGTTTTCGATCGAATAGAACACCGGGGCAAGGAACATCAGGGCCGTGGTCAGGATACCCACGGTCTGGTTGACGTCACGCATGAACACGCCCACCGACGCCAGAAACCAGCTCGCCCCGAGAATGCCGATCACGAACGGCAGGATCACCAGCGGCAGAAAAAGCGCGGTGAGGTGAGGCATGCCGACCAGCAGAATGTAAGCCAGCAGCCAGACGAGGAGACTGACCATGGCGTGGAAAACGGAGGCACCCATGCCAACCACCGGCAATATCTCCAGTGGGAACACCACACGCTTGACGTAACTGGTATTGCTGACGATCAGCGTCGGGGCACGATTGATGTTATCCGCAAAGATCGAATACACAATCATGCCGATGAACAGCACGATAGCGAAGTTGGCCTTGCCAGTGTCTGCGGTGCCGGCCCACCGCGAGTGGAATACGGTAGTGAATACGAAGGTATAGACCAGCAGCATCAGCAGGGGATTGAAGAACGACCACGCCAAGCCCATGAACGAGCCACGGTAACGGCCAACCACTTCGCGCACCGTCATCTGCCGGATCAGTGCCCGGTGCTGCCATATGGTTTTCACCATGGTCCATGGCGTAGTCGACTGTCGGAAATGTGGATCCAATATTTGCTACTCCTTCAGGCACATCCAAAAACCACAACGGAACTTACAATCTCAGCTCAAAGCATCCACAAGTTCGGCCCTTAGATCTGCTGCATCTTCCACCCCTACAGAGAGCCGCACCAACCCGTCGCTGATGCCCAACCGCCTGCGGTTGGCCGCTGGTACTGAAGCGTGGGTCATGATCGCCGGATGCTCGATCAGACTCTCGACGCCGCCCAGCGATTCGGCCAACGCGAACAACTCGCAGCGCTCCAGCATGCGTTTGGCTTTTTTCAGGCCGCCCTTCACTTCGATGCTGATGATGCCGCCGAAGCCATCCATCTGGCGCCGGGCCAGCGCATGTTGCGGGTGGCTCTTCAGTCCCGGGTAGATCACGCGATCGATGGCTGGGTGCTTGTCCAGCCACTTGGCCAGCTCCAGCGCGCTCTCGCAATGCGCCTTCATGCGCAGGT
>Ga0182007_10001076_pt1 | contig 14871 bp, 13 predicted proteins | sample Sormic07211113_1_FD_123023 | JGI IMG/M metagenome (GOLD analysis project Ga0182007, IMG submission 123023) | Rhizosphere microbial communities from Sorghum bicolor, Mead, Nebraska, USA - 072115-113_1 MetaG | ecosystem: Host-associated > Plants > Roots > Rhizosphere | place: USA: Nebraska... | reverse complement strand
CGGGCAAGGACGGCCTGGTCCACGTGTCGCAGATCTCCAGCGACAGCGTCGAGAAGTTCGGCGATGTGCTTAATGAAGGCGATGTGGTCAAGGTCAAGGTCCTGGAAGTCGACAAGCAGGGCCGTATCCGCCTGTCGATGAAGGCCGTCGAAGAAGGCGAGGGCGTCACCGCCGAGTAATCGGCCCACGCCGATCTCGCGGTAGGTGAGGACCGTTGGTCCTCACGCTTTCGCAGACACGAAAAAAGCGGGCTTCGGCCCGCTTTTTTTGTGCCCGCGTTTCAGTCGCGGCGCTGATCGGCGATGTAGCGCCATGCCACGCATGGCTGCCGTTCGCGCAGGCGCACTACGCTAGGTAGCGCGATACCTCGATCAGATTCCGGTCCAGATCACGGAAGTACACCGACAGGATCGGTCCGGTCGCCCCGGTCCGCTGCACCGGTCCTTCTTCAACGGTCACGCCCTGCGCCTGCAGGTGCGCCAGGATCTCGTCCATGGTCGCGTAGGTGATCAGGCACAGGTCGGCCGAGCCGGGTGTGGGCCGCTCGGCCTTGGGCTCGAACTCGCGCCCGTGCGCATGCAGGTTGATCTTCTGCAGCCCGAAACGCAGTGCCTTGCGGCCGTCGCCGAAGGTTTCCACCTCCATGCCCAGCACGCGCTGGTAGAAATCACAGGTCGCGGCGACATCCGCCACGGTCAGGACCAGATGGTCCAATCGGTCGATATGCAGGTCGGTCATCGGTGTCGCCCAGCAGGCAGTCAATACCGCTCAACTGTAAAACCGGCGATGCAAGGCGGCAGTGAATGCCCGCGTCGATCAGGCGTGCATGCGCGCAGGGAAACGTGCAGGACAGGCTGCGCGTTCATGCGCGACAGCCGACGCGCCCGGGTGACGCGTCGGTGTCGCGTATCCGCTCGCGCTGCGCGCCCTGCGGACAGGCGTCAGGCCCACGCAGGTCAGCCGCGAGTGTCCATGGGACGGATTCGCAGGACATCGCTGCCTGAGGCACGCACAGCGTGCGCCGCACTGCTAACGTGGCCTCGCCTTCAACCGGGGAGATCCCATGTTGCGCCCTGCCGTCGCCGTTCTCGCCGTCCTGATCGCCAGCGTGATGCCGCAGGCTGCCCCCGCCGCAGAGCCGTTGCCTACGGTCATCGGCGCGTATTATCCCGGCGGCTCCGCCGACCGCTATCCGGTGGAAGACATTCCGGCCGACACGCTGACCCATCTGTTCTACGCGTTCGCCACCATCGACAAGGGCCAATGCGTCGTCGCGCCGCAGGCCGATGCGCACTTCAAGGCACTGGCCACGCTCAAGCGCGCGCATCCGAAGCTGCATACGCTGATCTCGATCGGTGGCTGGAACGCCGGGGGCTTCTCCGATGCGGCGCTGACCGCGGAAAGCCGACAGCGCTTCGTGTCCTCCTGCGTGGCGATGTTCTTCGAGCGCCACCGCGGCAGTTTCGACGGCGTGGACATTGATTGGGAATTCCCCGTGTATGGCGGGCCGACCGGGATCACCGACCGCCCGGAAGATCGGCGCAACATGACCCTGCTGGTGCAGGAGTTCCGGCGCCAGCTCGATGCGCTGGACAAGGCCGATGGCCAGCATCGCCTGGTCACCGCCGCATTGCCTGCCGGCAGGGTGCAGACCGATGGCCCGTACGATCCGGCGCGCAGTTATGAGCTCAAGGCGCTGGGCCACGCGCTCGATTTCATCAACCTGATGAGCTACGACATGGGCACCGGCTTCTCGGCGGTGTCCACCTTCAACGCGCCGCTGCACGCGGTGCCGGACGATCCGCTGGCGCCGGAACTCAAGCGCTGGAACAGCGTGGCCGGGGCGGTGGCGTACTACGAGCAACAGGGGGTGCCGAAAGAGAAGCTGGTGCTCGGGGTGCCGTTCTACGGTCGTGGCTTCACGCTGGAGGGCGACGCCAACCACGGCCTCTACCAGCGTTACAGCGCGCCGCATCCGGCCGGTGACTGGCGGCAGATCCAGGCCGGCATGCTCGGCCAGCCCGGCTGGGAGCGGCATTGGCACCCGGTCGCTCAGACCCCGTGGCTGTACAACGCCACCGAGAAGGTCTTCGTCAGCTTCGAGGATCCCACCTCGATCGGCCTGCGCGCGAGCTTCGCCAGGGACAGCGGCCTGCGCGGCGTCTTCATGTGGGAGCTGACCGGCGACGATGCGCAGGGCAGCCTGCTCAAGGCGATGGTGGCGCCGTTCCAGGGCCCTGCGAAGTAACCCGACGGGACGGGGCGCCGCGACGCGGGCGCGTGTCCTATGCTTGCCCGCATGGAGAGCGTCCGGCTGCTGGATCTGCACATCGACCGCACCGCGCAGCACGTGCGGCGCGGGGATGAGCTGTTGCCGGTCAGCGGGCTGAGTTGGCGGCTGTTGGAGTGCCTGTTGGCCCATGGCAACGCCGTCGTCGATTTCGACACGCTGGCCGATCAGGTCTGGGCACCGGCGGTGGTCGGCGAGGATGCGATCAGCCAGCGCGTGAAGCTGCTTCGGCAGGCGCTGGGCGATGACAGCCGACGGCCACGCTATGTGCGCTCAGTGCGCGGCCGTGGCTACCAGCTGTGCGCGCCGCCGCAGCCGGTGATGCACGACACCGTGGCCACCGTCAGCGCGGAGGGAGTCCTCGCGTCTCGCGGGCAGCGAGGTGCACGCTGGATCTGGTGGGGGGCGGGCGTGGCCGTGGTCGCGGTGGCCGCCGCGTTGATCGCGGTCCGTCCCGACACCGCGCCGGTGTCGCCTGCCGATCCGGTGCTGGAGCGCGCTGCCTACTACGCGGGCATCGGGCAGGCCAGCAACAACGAGCGCGCGATCGCCCTGTACCGCCAGGCGCTGCAGATGGATCCGGAATCGTTGAGGGCCAAACGCGGGCTCGCCCGTGCACTGGCGGCCGACGCCTGTCTGTTCAACGGCGCACGCGAACGCGCGCAGGAAGCGCTGGTATTGGGCGGCGAACTGGTGCGCAGGGCGCCGGACGATGCGGCCGGCTGGGCCACGCGCGGTTATGCCCACGATTGCCTCGGCGCGATGTCGCAGGCCATGGCGGACTACCGGCAGGCCCTGCAGCGCGACCCGGGTGACGAGCGCACGCGTGCGTCGCTGGCCTATCTGCAGCAGGAACAAGGCGACCTCGCGCAGGCCCTGCAGGACAACCTGTCCCTGCGCGCGCCCGAGCGTGTCCGCTTCCGCGACGTGCAGGTCGCGCGCGAACTGGAACTGCTGGGGTTCACCGATGCCGCCGCGCGCCGGCACGCACGCAACTTCCAGCTCTATCCGGACAATGTGTTCGCCAACATCGCCTGGCCGCACAGCCTGCTGGCGATGGGGGAGCCGGGCAAGGCACGGCAGGCACTCGATCAGGCACTCGCGCGCGGGACGCCGCACCCGCAGTTGCTGCGCCTGCAGGGCGAGATGCTGTTGTTGAGCGGGAATCGCCAGGGCGCCGCGGAAGCCTTCGAGCAGAGCCGTGCCCTGCGCCCGCAGCAGTCGATGGGCCAGACCTTGGCCGGCCTGTACGGCGATGCCGCGGCCACACCCGCGTGGATCGCCGGTCACCTGCAGGTGCTGGAGGGCCAGGCCGACGATGGCTGGTCCGACACCGCGCTGGAGCGTGCGCTGTTGCTGCAGGCCCAGGGCGACGACGCCGCAGCGCTGGCCGCCCTGCATCACGCGGTGGATGCCGGCTTCCGCGATGCGGCGTGGCTGCGCGTGACCCCCTTGTTCGCGCCCCTGCGCGACGCGGCAGGCTGGCAGGCGCTGCTGGACAGGATCGAGACCGACGTGGCCGCGCAGCGTGCGCGGGTGCTGGCCGCCCCTTGGAGGCCAGCCGAACTCGCGGGCCTCAGCGCAGCGCCGGCAGCAGGAACTCGGTGAGGATGCGGCGCGACTGCGGGTGGGCGAAGCTGCGGTTGTAGGCCTGGCTGGTGATCACCGCCACCAGCTTCTTCTCCGGCATCACGAACACGTAGTTGCCGCCGTTGCCGGACATCGTCCAGACCGTGCGTTCGTGCCCCGCCACGGGAAGTTTCAGTCCCCACCATTGATAGCCGTAGTCGCTGCCATCACCGGCGGTGGCCTGGGCGCTGAGCATCGCCCGGACGTAGCGGGCCGGGATCAGCTGCCGGCCCTGCCAGCGCCCCTCGGCCAGCACCAGCTCGCCCAGCCGTGCGAGGTCCCGGCTGCGGTAGCGCGTCCCACCGCCGCCCATGCCGATGCCTTCCGGTGAACGGTTCCACCTGCTCGCGGTGATGCCCAGCGGGCGCTCCAGCACCTGCGCGGCGTAATCGGCCAAGGGCCGCTTCGTGGCCTGTTCCAGCACCGCGCCGAGCACGAAGGAATTGGCCGTGCAGTAGGCGTGCGACCGGCCATGCGGGCTGTCCTCCGGGCGCGTCATCCAGGGTGCGAAGCCTTTGACCGGCAGCGACAGCACGAAGTCCAGCCAGTGCTCGGTCACGTACATGCGCTCTTCGTTGCCGGCCGAGAACGCATTCTCGTCATCGCACTCCCACAGCGTGCTCATGGTGAGCAGGTCTTCCACCGTCATCGCACGCAGCCGCGCATCCACCGGATGGCGGGCGGTGAATGCGGGGAAGTAGTCGTACACACGGGCCTGTACGCCGGGCAGGGACCCGTCGCCGATGGCCGCGCCGACCAGCATCGCGGTCACGCTCTTGCTGGCCGAGCGCACGTCATTGAGCGTGTCCGCCGTGCCACCGTTGAAGTAGCCCTCGTACGCCACCTGGCCGTCCAGCAGCAGCAGCACGCTGGTGACCTGTTTGATGTCCTGGGTGGCGATCGCCGCCTCCAGCGCGGTGATCCGGGCGGGATCCAGCGCCGCGGGTGCGGCGGGCGAGGTCAGTGGCAGGGCGGCCGCCAGGGCCAAGAGCAGGGCGGCACGTCGGTGTCGGTAGGGGTGCATGGGCAGGGCTCCTCGAGATGAGGGCCGACTACGCCATGACGTGGTCTGAAGTGCTGGAAATGCGGCTGAAGAATTCTGAAAGCCTGCCGCAGCAGGCTTTCAGGGGGATCAGCGCGGTGCACTCCACACGCTGTTCGGGTCGCCATGCCGCGCGCGCCGCAGGCTCGCACGGGCCAGCGTGGCAAATCCGAAGGCCAGTGCCAGCGCCACCGCATCCACCCAGAACAAGGGCCAGTAGCCACGTGCCGCGCTCGCCCACGGCCAGTAACCGGTGAGTGCGCCGTGTACCACCGCCACCAGCGTGGTGCTGATGGCGGCGGCCCAGAGCAGCTCACGGGCGGCCTGGTCGGGGCGACGAAGCGCCGCCCACAACGCGCAGGCGCCCCAGGTGGCGAAACAGATCCAGCGGATGCCGTGATCGACTGCCTGCGGCGCGACCTGCTCCAGGATCTGTGCGCCCACGAAGCTCGCCGAGACCGCGACGCACAGCCCGATGCACACGCCCACGGTGGCCCGGGCCATGTTGATCTGCGCGCGTCCCTGTTCCACCTGGCGCCGCTTGCGCCGCGATTCGATCCACAGCAGGTTGCCCGAGTAGAACAGGAAGGCGCCGCCCAGGCCGAGCAGGAAGTACAGCCAGACCACCACGCCATTGCCGAACTCGCCGAAATGCAGCGCGTAGGCCGCGCTCAGGGTGGCGTGGTTGGCGTCGCGCTGGCCGGGCAGTTGGCTGCTCAGCAGCCGTCCGCTTGCCGCATCCAGGCCGACCGCGCCGAGCGGCCCCAGGGTGCCACCGGACTCACCGGTGATCTCGATCGTGGCATTGGCATCGCCGGCATGGGCAAGCTTCAGGAAGGCCGGTTCGAAATCGGCCACGCCCTGCGCGCGCGCCACTTCGATGGCACGGGCGTGCAGCATGCGCAGGTTCGTTCCATTGCCGGACGGGCCGCTGGGTTCGCGTACCGGCGCGGTGTCCATCGCGGCCGGCACCGCCTGCAGCAGCTTGCCGTCGAAGATCAGCGGATTCAGCGCCGCCATCTGCAGGACGATCAGGCAGAGCAGCGCGCCGGTGACCGCGAACATCAGGTGGAAGGGCAGGCTGAGCACGCCGATCACGTTGTGCGCGTCCTGCCACATCTGCTTGAGGTTGCGGCCCGGGCGCAGCGCGAACAGATCACCGAACAGCTTGGGCAGGTGGATGACCAGGCCGCTGAGCAGGGCCACGCCATACAGCAGGCTGACGATGCCCATCAGGTAGGTGCCCGCGACCGGCAGGCCCAGGCTGTAGTGCAGTTCGTTGACCAGCTCGGCCAGCCCGGTCTGCGGCGGCGTGATGCTGCCGTCGTAATGGTCCAGCCAGGCATACAGCCAGGTGCCCTTGGCATCCTGCCAATACGCGATCGGTTGCGGGTGGTCGCCGCCGGGGAAGGTCATGCCCACATGGGTGCGTGCGGCCGGGTGGCGCTCGAGCACGCCGTCGAGCAGGCGCTGCGCGTCGTCCAGGCTGGCGGCGGGCGTATCCACCGCATGCGGGGTCTGCCACAGCGGCAGATCGTGGTGGAACAGGGTCAGCGCACCGGCGTAGAACGCCACGAAGAGCGCGAAACCGGCGACCAGGCCGACCCACGTATGCAGCGTGGTGAAGGTGCGCAGGGTGTGGGAACTGAACTTCATCGCATCGCTCTCATTGCACCGCGCCGGTCAGGCGCAGCAGCCACAACAGGCCGAATCCGGCCACGGCGGCCGCGCTCATCACCGCCCACGCGCGCGCGCCGGTGCGGAAGCTGAAGGCCCAGATCGCGGCCAGCATCCACAGGGGGATGAAGGCGATCAGGCTGGGCACCAGCGCGTTCTGCCAGGGCCCCGGCGGCAGCCAGGCGACCAGGCCGGTGGCGGCGGCCGCGACGAAGAACCCCGCCAGGAGGCCGGCGCCCGCGCGGGCCCACATCAGCGCATCACCTGTGCCGGGCGGTGCCACGCGGCCAGCAGCGGCAGCAGGATCGCCACCAGCATCCAGCTGCACAGCATCACCACCACGCCAGTGGCGATGCCCAGGTTGGCGATCCACAGCCACAGCGCCGCCGCCGCAGCCACCAGGCTGATCTGCCGGCCCAGGCGGCCGGCACGGCGCAGCCGCGGCCAGCGGCAGTGCGGCGAGGCGGCATACAGCGCCAGCGCGGAAAAGGCGGAGCCGGCCAGCGCCAGGCTGCAGAAGCCGAGCGAGGTCAGCGCAACAGTGATCATCGGGAATCCAATCGGCAACCCTGTCCTGGGCAGGACAGCAATCCGCGCATGGTAATCATTGCGGTTTGTGGGCGCCACACGGGCGCATTCAGTCGGTGTGCGGCCGGCGGCAGCCGGGGGCGGCGCATTCATCGGCGGATTGGTTTAAGATCAGGGCATCTCTATCGAGGCAACAAGGTGGCCCGCGCCCTGCGCCGGTCTAGCGTGTGACATGAGCACTACCACCGCCCACCGCTGAACGCCCCCGACGGCCCCTGACGCAGGCGCCTTCGTGGCGCTTTTTTATTGCCTCGCCCCCGGATTCTCCAGGCCCCCCTGCGGGCCACCAGACCAAAGCACTCTCATGATCGCGATCACGCTCCCCGACGGCAGCCGCCGTGAATTCGAAAACCCCGTCAGTGTCATGGACGTCGCCCAGTCGATCGGCGCCGGCCTGGCCAAGGCCACCATCGCCGGTTCGGTGGATGGCGTGCTGGTCGATGCCAGTGACGTCATCGACCACGATGCCAGCCTGCGCATCATCACCGCCAAGGACGAGGAGGGCGTTGAGATCATCCGCCACTCCGCCGCCCACCTGGTCGGCCATGCGGTCAAGCAGCTGTACCCGGACGTCAAGATGGTGATCGGCCCGGTCATCGCCGAAGGCTTCTACTACGACATCTACTCCGAGCGCCCGTTCACGCCCGACGACATGGCTGCCATCGAAAAGCGCATGGCCGAGCTGATCGCGCAGGACTACGACGTCATCAAGAAGGTCACCCCGCGTGCGGAGGTCATCGAGATCTTCAAGGCGCGTGGCGAAGACTACAAGCTGCGCCTGATCGAAGACATGTCGCCGGAGATCCAGGCGATGGGCATGTACTACCACCAGGAATACGTGGACATGTGCCGCGGCCCGCACGTGCCCAACACGCGCTTCCTGAAGGCCTTCAAGCTGACCCGCATTTCCGGTGCCTACTGGCGCGGTGATGCCAAGAACGAGCAGCTGCAGCGCATCTACGGCACCGCCTGGGCCGACAAGAAGCAGCTCGAGGCCTATATCAAGCGCATCGAAGAAGCCGAAATGCGCGATCACCGCCGCATCGGCAAGCAGCAGGAGCTGTTCCACCTGCAGGAAGAGGCGCCGGGCCTGGTGTTCTGGCATCCCAAGGGCTGGGCGCTGTGGCAGGTGGTCGAGCAGCACATGCGCCGTGTGTACCGCGACAGCGGCTACGGCGAAGTGCGCTGCCCGCAGATCCTGGACGTGTCGCTGTGGCAGAAGTCGGGCCACTGGGACAACTACCAGGAAAACATGTTCTTCACCGAATCGGAGAAGCGCACCTACGCGGTCAAGCCGATGAACTGCCCGGGCCACGTGCAGGTATTCAACCAAGGCCTGCACAGCTACCGCGACCTGCCGATCCGCTACGGTGAGTTCGGTTCGTGCCACCGCAACGAGCCGTCCGGCGCGCTGCACGGCATCCTTCGCGTGCGTGGTTTCACCCAGGACGACGGCCACGTGTTCTGCACCGAGTCGCAGATCGAAGCCGAAGTGACGGCCTTCCACCAGCAGGCGCTGGCGGTCTACACGACCTTCGGTTTCGACGAGATCCAGATCAAGATCGCGCTGCGCCCGGAAAAGCGCCTCGGCGATGACGCCACCTGGGACAAGGCCGAAGCCGCGCTGCGTTCGGCGCTGGGCAACTGTGGGGTCGAGTGGCAGGAGCTGCCGGGCGAGGGCGCCTTCTACGGTCCGAAGATCGAGTACCACCTCAAGGACGCCATCGGCCGTACCTGGCAGCTGGGCACGATGCAGGTCGATTTCATGATGCCCGGCCGCCTCGGCGCCGAGTACGTGGACGAAAACAGCCAGAAGAAGCACCCGGTCATGCTGCACCGGGCGATCGTCGGCTCGATGGAGCGGTTCATCGGCATCCTGATCGAGCACCACGCCGGGTCCTTCCCGTCCTGGCTGGCCCCGACCCAGGTGGTGGTGGCCACTATCACCGACGCCCAGGCTGAATACGTCAGCGAAGTCAGGAAAACCCTTGCAGATCAAGGCTTCCGCGTGAACGCCGATTTGCGCAACGAGAAGATCGGATATAAGATTCGCGAGCATACGCTGCAGCGGGTCCCGTACCTGCTGGTGGTTGGCGACCGTGAGAAGGAAAATGGCGCCGTGGCCGTGCGTACGCGCTCTGGCGAAGATCTGGGCAGCATGTCCGTCCAGGCCTTCATCGAGCGGTTGCAGGCAGAACAGTCCGTGTAAGAAAGTCCCGGCCCTGCGGATGCTCCGCGATGGGCCGGTTTGATTCCTCTGGGAGATTGCAATATCAGTACCCCTGACAACAAACAGAACCGCAAGAATCAGGAAATCCGGGTGCCGCGCGTCCGCGTGATCGGCAGCGACGGAGAAATGATTGGTGTGTTGACGCGTGACGAAGCGCTGTCGATGGCCGAAGACGAAGGTCTGGACCTGGTCGAGATTCAGCCGCAGGCTGATCCGCCGGTGTGCAAGATCATGGACTTCGGCAAGTTCAAGTTCGAAGCGCAGAAGAAGGCCAACGAGGCCAAGAAGAAGACCAAGCAGGTCGAGATCAAGGAAGTGAAGTTCCGCCCGGTCACCGATGAAGGTGATTACCAGATCAAGCTGCGCAAGATGCGCGGGTTCCTGGAAGAGGGCGACAAGATCAAGGTCAACATCCGCTTCCGTGGCCGTGAAATGAGCCATCAGGAACTGGGTCGCGAGATGGCCAGCCGGATCGAAGGTGATCTGGGCGAGGACATCGTGATCGAGTCCCGTCCGCGCCTTGAAGGCCGGCAGATGGTGATGATGATCGCGCCGAAGAAGAAGTAACAGGCCGGCCCCAGCCCGAACGGGTGGGGCGTAGAGCCGGGCCATGCCGGCTGCCGGCGCCGCCGGAGTCGATTGCTTCAGATTCGCGTCAGAAGGCACGGGCGTCTTTTCAGGCGCCTGTTGCCTTTTGCCGTGGCCGCAGCCTCCTGTGGCCCGCCCGGCCGGCGTTCCACGCCCTGTCGGCACCGGTAAACACCCGCCCAATCAAGCGTTTGCAACTGCCTGGATTCACGGGCATAATGGGCGGCCCCGTTTTGCGGGGGTGCTGTTTTGAACGGTTTCCCGCCTTAAAGGCACGCTGTTTCAACGGCAAACAGGACCGGCCTGGTTCCCATCGGGGATCCCGGGCTTACAAGCAGGCAAGGGCACGGACGGAAAGTGTGGCAATGCCACCGCCCTGGTCAGTGACAAAACATCATCAAGGACATAGCAATGCCCAAGATCAAGACCAACCGGGCGGCGGCCAAGCGCTTCCGCAAGACCGCGTCCGGCAAGTTCAAGGCTGGCCACGCCAACCGTAGCCACATCCTCACGAAGAAGTCGACCAAGCGGAAGCGCAATCTGCGTCAGACGAACCATGTTCGTGCAGAAGACGCAGGCCGTTTGAACCGTATGCTTCCCTACCTCTGAGGACTGACCCATGGCACGAGTAAAGCGTGGCGTACAGGCGCGTCGCCGCCACAAGAAAATTCTGACCCTGGCGAAGGGCTACTACAACGCTCGCCGCAAGGTCTTCCGCGTTGCCAAGCAGGCCGTGATCAAGGCACAGCAGTACGCCTACATCGGTCGTAAGCAGAAGAAGCGCAACTTCCGTTCGCTGTGGATCACCCGCATCAACGCGGCTGCCCGCATCAACGGCCTGAGCTACAGCCGTTTCATGAACGGCCTGCTCAAGTCCGGCATCACCCTGGACCGTAAGGTTCTGGCTGACATCGCCGTGCACGACGCAGCGGGTTTTGCTGCACTGGCCGAAAAGGCCAAGGGCGCACTCGCGGCATAAGTCCATTCCCCTTCCGTTGCCGTTCACGCGCAACGGCTGTGGGTAAGGCACTGCATGGGGAAGGGCGCAAGTCCTTCCCCATTCTTTTTTGTGTTGGCGGTGGCCCTCCGGGTGCCATTGATCGACAGCGCTGGCGACGGGGGTCGGCCCGACGCGCATCGCGATGGCATACCGACGCGAGGCTCCGGCTATCCATGAGTGACATCCAATCCCTGACCACGCAGGCACTGGCCGACGTGGCCGCTGCCCAGAGCCCCGATGCGCTGGAAGCCCTGCGCGTGGCCCTGCTGGGCAAGAACGGCAGCATCACCGCACAGCTCAAGCAGCTCGGTGGCCTGCCGGCCGACGAGCGCAAAGCTGCCGGCGAAGCCATCAACCGTGCCCGTGACGCGCTGACCAGCGCGCTGGGCGATCGCAAGGCCGTGCTGGAAGACGCTGCGCTGGACACGCGCCTGGCCGCAGAAGCGATCGACATCACCCTGCCGGGCCGTCGCGATGAGCGCGGTGGCCTGCACCCGGTGACCCGTACCCTGGAGCGCATCACCGAGATCTTCGGCCGCCTCGGTTACGAGCTCTCCGAAGGTCCGGAAATCGAAGACGACTGGCACAACTTCGAAGCGCTGAACTTCCCGCCGCACCATCCGGCGCGTGCGATGCACGACACCTTCTATTTCGGCGACGGCCGCCTGCTGCGCACGCATACCTCCGGTGTGCAGGTGCGCTACATGGGCGAGCACGCACCGCCGCTGCGCATGATCGCGGCCGGCAAGGTGTACCGCAGCGACAGCGACCAGACCCATTCGCCGATGTTCCACCAGGTCGAAGGCCTGCTGGTCGATGAGCACTCCACGTTCGCCGATCTGAAGGGCACGCTGTCCGAGTTCGTGCGCGCATTCTTCGAACAGGATTTCGAAATGCGCTTCCGCCCCAGCTACTTCCCCTTCGTGGAACCCGGCGCGGAAGTGGACATCGCCTGGCAGCAGCCTGATGGCAGCACCCGCTGGCTGGAAGTGCTCGGCTGCGGCATGGTCCATCCGAACGTGCTGCGCAGCGTTGGCATCGATCCGGAGCGCTACACCGGCTTCGCCTTCGGTATGGGCGTGGAGCGCTTCGCGATGCTGCGTTACGGCGTCCACGACCTGCGCGCGTTCTTCGAAAACGACGTGCGGTTCCTGAAGCAGTTCGCGTAAGCGCGTCAGCGTAGCGCCGGGCCATGCCCGGCTGGACAGGATTCAAGACCATCACGGCCCAGGCGCCTGCGCCGGGCCCACCAGGGTGACACCATGAAATTCTCTGAAAACTGGCTGCGCAGCCACGTCCCGACCACCGTTTCGCGCGATGAACTCAGCGCGGTGCTGACCGCGATCGGTCTGGAAGTGGAAGAGGTCGATGCGCTGGGCGATGGCCTGCAGCATGTCGTCGTAGCCAAGATCATTTCCGCCGAGCGCCATCCCGAAGCCGACCGCCTGCAGATCTGCCAGGTCGATGCGGGGCAGGGCGAGCACCTGCAGATCGTGTGTGGCGCGCCGAACGCACGACCGGGCCTGGTCGCCCCGCTGGCGATGGTCGGTGCGCAGATCGGCGACCTCAAGATCAAGCCGGCCAAGCTGCGTGGCGTGGAGTCCAACGGCATGCTGTGCTCGGCCAAGGAGCTGGGCCTGGACACCGATGCCTCCGGCCTGTTCGAACTGCCGGACGATGCGCCGGTCGGCCAGGCCCTGGTCGAGTACCTCGGCCTGCCCGACGCCAGCATCGAGATCAAGCTGACCCCGAACCGCGCCGACTGCTTCAGCATCCGCGGCATCGCCTTCGACGTGGCCGCCGCGTGCGCCAGTGAAGTGGTGCCGTTCGACGCCGCCCCGGTGGCCGCCGTGGGCACGCGTGAGCTGGCGATCCGCCTGGATGCCGGTGCCGAAGCGCCGCGTTACGTCGGTCGCGTGATCGAGGGCGTCAACGCCCGCGCCGCGACCCCGCTGTGGATGGCCGAGCGCCTGCGCCGCAGCGGCGTGCGCCCGGTCTCGCTGCTGGTGGATGTCACCCAGTATGTGATGCTCGAGCTGGGCCAGCCGATGCATGCCTTCGATCTGGGCACCCTGCAGGGCAGCATCGGTGTGCGCCGTTCGCGCGCGGGTGAAACCCTGAAACTGCTCGACGGCCGCGATGCCGCGCTGGACGACAGCTTCCTGCTCGTCACCGATGCCGACCGCCCGATCGCGCTGGCCGGCCTGATGGGCGGCTTCGATACGCGCGTCACCGACGACACCACGAACGTATTCCTGGAAGCCGCGCATTTCGCGCCCGCCGCGATCATGGGCCGGGGCCGCAAGCTCGGCCTGCACACCGATGCCGGCCACCGCTTCGAGCGCGGCGTCGACCCGGTGCTGCCGCGCACGGCGATCGAGTACGCCACCCGCCTGATCCTGGACCTGGCCGGCGGCACCCCGGCGCCGGTCACCGAGGCCGTGCGTGAGGCCGACCTGCCGGCGACCGCCACCATCGTCCTGCGCCGCGCCCGTATCGCGCGCGTGCTGGGCATCCAGATCGCCGATGCCGATGTGGAGCGCATCCTGCGCGCGCTGGGCATGGAGGTGACCGCGTCCGCCGATGGCTGGCAGGTCACCGCGCCGAGCCGCCGTTTCGATATCGCCATCGAGGAAGACCTGATCGAAGAGCTGGCCCGCATCCACGGCTACGAGCGGATTCCGACCACGCTGCCGGGCGGTGCCTCGCGCGTGGCGATGCCGACCGAGACCCGCCTGGACGACCTGAGCGTCCGTCGCCAGCTGGTCGCCCGTGACCTGCAGGAAACCATCAACTACGCCTTCGTCGATGCCGCGCTGCTCGCGCAGTGGCAGCTGGACGAGGGCCTGGTCGCGCTGGCCAACCCGCTCTCCGCCGAACTGGCGGTGATGCGCCCGTCGCTGCTGCCGGGCCTGGTCGCGACCCTCGGCCGCAACGCCGCGCGCCAGCTGGGCCGCGTGCGCCTGTTCGAACTGGGCCGCGTGTTCCATCAGCAGGCCGGCGAGGGCCAGCCCGCCCCGCTGGAGACCCAGCGCGTGGCCGCTGCGATCTGTGGCGATGCCGATACCCAGCAATGGGGCCTGCCGACCCGCAAGGTCGACTTCCACGACCTCAAGGGCGACCTGGAATCGCTGGCGGCCGCCAGTGGCGCCGAGCTGGAGTTCAAGCCGTCCCAGCGCCCGTATGGCCACCCGGCACGTTCGGCCGAGGTCTACCGTGATGGCGTCAGCCTGGGCTGGATCGGCCAGATCCACCCGCGCCTGGCCAAGGCCCTGGATATCGACGTGGACGTGTTCGCCTTCGAGCTGGACCTGGCCCCGCTGGCCACCCGCGCGCTGCCGCGGGCGACCGAGCTGTCGCGGTTCCCGTCGATGCGCCGCGATCTGGCCTTCCTAGTGCCAGAGACCGCGGCCTGGACGGACCTGGAAGCGACCCTGCGCCGGGCCGTCGGCCCGCTGCTGCGCGAGGTCACCCTGTTCGACCGGTACGTCGGCCAGGGGGTCGAGCCGGGGTTCAAGAGTCTCGCTATGGGCTTGATTTTGCAGGACAAGTCGCGCACTCTGACGGACCGCGACGTGGATGCGGTGGTGGCCGAGGCGGTCTCTGCCATGGAGCGTGAACATCACGCCCGGATCCGCGGCTGAGCGGGAAGCATGGGGGATAGCAGGCAATGGCATTGACCAAGGCGGAGATGGCCGAGAAGCTGTTCGACGAAGTCGGTCTGAACAAGCGCGAAGCCAAGGAATTTGTCGACGCGTTCTTCGATGTGCTGCGTGAAGCATTGGAACAGGGACGTCAGGTGAAGCTGTCCGGCTTCGGGAATTTCG
>Ga0182007_10001074_pt1 | contig 14880 bp, 11 predicted proteins | sample Sormic07211113_1_FD_123023 | JGI IMG/M metagenome (GOLD analysis project Ga0182007, IMG submission 123023) | Rhizosphere microbial communities from Sorghum bicolor, Mead, Nebraska, USA - 072115-113_1 MetaG | ecosystem: Host-associated > Plants > Roots > Rhizosphere | place: USA: Nebraska... | reverse complement strand
GTAAGTAACGAACACGGAATGGCAGGGCAATCTCCGTGCGTCAGTCTCGGCTTGGTCGTCCGGCGACAGACAGTCGGCACTGAGCACGGAGGGAAGCGCGATGAGTTCTGTCAGCGCGTGCAGCACGGACCTCCGGTGCCGTGCCCACCAGTCGGCCTGGACGCGCGGACGCGTGGCACACGGTTCACATCCGGAGTCCGAGGGCTCTCACAACTGACCTCGTACCGATGACCGCGGCCGGTGCCCTGCCCTGTCTGCGGTTCCACGGTGCCTCTGCCCCGGGATCGGCTCTCGCCGCACTCTTCCCCGCGCACTTGTCCCACGCCGTCGTCCTGGCGTGCGCGCCTCACAGGTGTCCGTGTGGCCGTTCCCAGCCGCGCTACGCAGAAGGATTTTCGTATGACCACTGCTCCACCCCTGCCTGCCCTGCCCCGCGACTGCACGTTCGATGCCGACGACTGGGCGATCCTCGCCCAGCACTGGTACCCGGTCGCCCTGTCGAGCGAGATCGGCGACACCCCGGCCGCCGTGCGCCTGCTCGACGAGACCCTGGTGGCCTATCGGGTGGGCGGCAGCGTGGTCGTGGCCCACGACATCTGCCCGCACCGCGGCGTGCCGCTGAGCCTCGGCGGCGGCGACGGGAACGGCATCACCTGCGCGTACCACGGGCTACGGTTCGGCGAGGGCGGGCGATGCGTGCAGGTACCGGCCCATCCGGAGTCGAAGATCCCGTCCCGGCTGAACCTGCGGACCTACCCCGTTGTCGAGCGGTACGGGCTGGTGTGGACCTGCCTGCGCCCCGAGCCCGGCGCGGCCCCGGTGATCCCGGCCATGGCCCACTGGGACGAGGCGGGCTTCCAGCAGATCAACTGCCCCTGGATCGACATCGCCGCGTTCGCCGGCCGCCAGGTCGAGGGCTTCCTCGACGTCGCCCACTTCGGCTTCGTCCACCTCGGCTCCTTCGGCGACCCCGACAACGTGGAGGTCCCCGACTACACCCCGGTACGCCACCAGTACGGCCACTCGGTCGACTACTGGAGCACCGTCAGCAACTACCCGCACGGCACCAAGCAGGCCCCGCCCGGCTACCGGTGGCTGCGCCGCTTCGACGTGCACCTGCCGTTCACGGCCACGCTCGTCGTGCACTTCCCGGACGGCGGGCTGCTCAACATCATGAACGCCGCCTCCCCCGTCTCCGCCCGCCAGACCCGCATGTTCGCGCCCATCGCCCGCAACTTCGACACCGATCAGCCCGTCCAGGCGGTATACGACTTCAACCGCACGGTCTTCGAGGAGGATCGCGCCATCGTCGAGGTCCAGAAACCCGAGAACCTCCCCCTCGACCCGAAACTCGAAGTACACATCCCCGCCGACCGCAGCTCCATCGCCTACCGCCGCGGCCTCCGCGACCTGGGCCTGAGCCACTTCTTCACCGCGTAGGGGCCCACCGTGCAGACACTCGACGTCATCGTCCACACGATCTCCCTCGCCTCCAGCACCAGCCGCAGTTACGAACTCCGGGCGGCGGACGGCGGGGCCCTGCCGTCCTTCGAGGCCGGCGCCCACATCGACGTCCATCTCGGGCCCTCCCTCGTCCGTCAGTACTCCCTGTGCAACTCCCCTCGGGAAAAAGGCCGTTACCTGATCTGCGTACGGCGTGACGAGGACGGCCGGGGCGGCTCCCGCACCCTGCACCGAGACCTCACCGTGGGCCGACGGCTACGGATCTCGCCCCCGCGCAACCACTTCCCGCTCGTGGCCGCCGGGCATCACGTGCTCGTCGCGGGCGGTATCGGCATCACACCCCTGCTGTCGATGGCCGAAGCCCTGGCCGCGCGGGGAGCGTCGTTCGTTCTGCACCACTACACCTCCAGCGCGGCGGAGGCCCCCCTGCTGGAGCGGCTCCAGACCTCCGCTCTCGGCGAGCGGGCAGTGGTCCACCACAGCGACCAGGGGGACACCGTCCGCGCGGGGCTGCCCGCCGAACTGCGAGTGCCGGAAGCGGACACGGCCGTCTATGTCTGCGGACCCGACGGTTTCATGACCCACGTCGTGGCCGAGGCGACCGCGGCGGGCTGGCACCCCGGGCAGCTTCACACCGAACGCTTCGCCCCCAAGGCTCCACCATCCTCCGAAGCCGAAGCCGAAGCCGAAGCCGAAGCCGAAGCCGGAAACGGAAACGGAGAAGGAGACGGAGACGGAGAAGGAGACGGAGCGAAAGCCGGAGTCGCCGCCGAATTCACCGTACGGATCGCGAGCACCGGCACCGGCTATCGCGTCCCCGCCGACCGCACCATCGCCGAGGTCCTCACCGCCCACGGCGTCGAGGTCGAGCTCTCCTGCGAGCAGGGAATCTGCGGCGCCTGCCTCACCCCCGTCCTGGCCGGCGAGCCCGACCACCGCGACGAGGTCCAGACCCCGGACGAGCGCGCGGCGGGCGACCGGATCACCATCTGCTGCTCCCGCGCCCGTAGCCCCGAACTCCTCCTCGGCCTCTGACCCGGGTCTCTGATCCCAGGTCAGCCGCCCGACCGGAGACCGGCCCGGCACTGTCCGGGCCTCGCCCCACCCACGTTCCTCATATCCGCCAGGAGCCGGTACCGACCCGGCCAGCGAAAGGAAAGCGCGCCATGACCACAAGCGCGAACAGTGACGACAGAGCGTTCGCCGCCACCGACCGCCGTCTCTTCCTCAGACGGGGACTGCAACTGGGCGGTGCCGTGCTGCTCGGCGGTCCGCTGCTCGCCGCGTGCGGCGGTTCCGACTCGTCGTCCTCCACCTCCTCCCCCACATCCTCCGGTTCCAAGAGTTTCGGTGAGCTGACGCTCCGGCTGTCGTGGATCAAGAACGTCGAGTTCGCGGGCAGCTACATCGCGGACAGCAAGGGCTACTACACGGACGAGGGCTTCTCGAAGGTCACGCTGATCGGCGGCGGCCCGTCCGCGACGCCGATGGAGACGGACGTCGTCACCAAGAAGGCGCTCGTGGCGATCAGCGCCCCCGACATCACGGGCGCGGCCGTCGCCAAGGGCGCGCCACTGAAGATCATCGGTGCGCAGTACCAGAAGAACCCGTTCTGCATCATGTCGATGGCCAAGGCCCCGATCGCCAAGCCGGAGGACATGTACGGCAAGAAGATCGGAGTCCAGGCGGGCAACGAGTCCGTGTGGGCGGCGTACATCAAGGCGACCGGGCTCGACGAGTCGAAGATCACGAAGGTACCGGTGCAGTTCGACCCGCTGCCCCTGACCCAGGGCACTGTGGACGGCTGGTTCTCCTTCGTGACGAACGAGCCGAACTCGCTGCGTCTGAAGGGCTTCAAGGTCGCGACGATGCTGCTCGCCGACACCGGCTATCCGCTGGTCTCGGAGACGTACTGTGTCCGCCAGGACACCATCGACAAGCAGCGTGAGCTGCTCAAGGCGTTCCTGCGCGCGGAGATCAAGGGCTGGAAGGCGAACATAGCCGACCCGGCGCTCGGCGCGAAGCTCGCAGCGGAGACGTACGGCAAGGGGCTCGGGCTGACGACCAAGGAGCAGACCCTTGAGTCCAAGGACGAGAGCAAGCTGATGGTGAGCGCCGACACCAAGAAGAACGGCCTGTTCACGATCACGCAGGCGCTGATCGACGAGAACATCAAGACGCTGAAGTACGGCGGCCTCGACCTCACCGCCGACAAGCTCTTCGACCTCTCGATCCTCGAAGAGGTCTACAAGGAAGACCCCAGCCTCATCTGACGCCCCCGGCGGTACCGGTGCGGCCCCGTCGGCCCGCCGGTACCGGCTTCCCCTACCCGCACCGCACACAAAGGTCATCCGATGAGTACCGCAGCAGCCGTTCCCGAAGCATCCGACGACTCCGGAGGGCCGGCCGGCACCGGCACCGGGCTGTCCCTGCGCGGGCTGAGCAAGGAGTTCAAGCTCGGCAGACAGCGCGTACCCGCACTGGCCGGCGTCGACCTGGACACAGCCGAGGGTCAGTTCCTCGCGCTGCTGGGGCCGTCGGGCTGCGGCAAGTCGACCGTTCTGCGGATCCTCGCCGGGCTCGACAGCCCCACCTCCGGTACGGCCCTCGTACACGGCGAGGACCCGGAGGCGGCCCGCAAACGGCACCACCTGGGCATAGCCTTCCAGGACGCCGCGTTGCTGCCGTGGCGCTCGGTCGCCGCCAACATCCGGCTCCCGCTGGAGATCAGCGGCATCAAGGCCGACCCGGCGGCGATCTCCGACCTCATCCAGCTGGTCGGCCTCGAAGGCTTCGAGAAGGCACGCCCCGCCCAGCTCTCCGGTGGCATGCGGCAACGCGTAGCCATTGCCCGCTCGCTGGTCGTCGACCCCAAGGTGCTGCTGCTGGACGAACCGTTCGGCGCGCTGGACGACATGACCCGCCAGCGGCTCAACCTCGAACTCCAGCGCATCTGGCAGGCCCGCGCGGTGACCACCCTGCTCGTCACGCACTCCATCAACGAGGCCGTGCTGCTGAGCGACACCGTCGCGGTCATGTCGCCCCGTCCGGGCCGGATCGTGGAGAAGGTCACCATCGACCTACCACGTCCCCGCACACCGGAGATGATGCGCTCCCCCGAATTCCACGCGTACGCCGACCAGTTGTCGGAGCTCCTGTTCGGCCGCGCCGACACGCCCGCCGACACGCCCGCCGACAGCGCCGCCGACGCTCCCGATCCCGCGGTGGAGGCGTCATGAGTGCGCGGCGTTCCGCCTGGACCGGCGGGGCCCTCGGCATCGCGGCTCTGCTCGGGGCGTGGTCGCTGCTGTCCACCACCGTCGTCGGCACCGGGGACGGCGTGCCCACCCCCTGGGCGGTCGTGGCGAGCGTGTTCGACGACGGCTGGACCTTCTACAGCCCGCATGTCGAGCAGACCGTCGGCGAGGCCCTGACCGGCTATCTGATCGGCAACGGGCTGGCGCTGGGCCTGGCGGTACTGGTGCTGCTGGTGCCCGTGCTGGAGCGGGTGATCACGCAGATCGCGGTGGCCTCGTACTGCCTGCCCATCGTGGCGATCGGCCCGATCCTGTCCCTCGTCCTGGACGGGGACAAGCCGATGTCGGCGATGGCCGGGCTGTCGGTCTTCTTCACCACCCTCATCGGAGCACTGCTCGGGCTGCGCTCGGCCGACCCGGCCGCACTCGACCTGGTACGCGCCTACGGCGGCGGCCGCTGGCAGCAGATGCTGCGGGTCCGCCTGATCGCCGCGCTGCCCAGCACGCTGGCCGCACTCAAGATCGCCGGTCCGGCGGCGCTGCTCGGCGCGATCATCGGCGAATACCTCGGCCGCGTCGACAGCGGCCTCGGTATCGCCATGACCATCGCCCAGCAGCAGCTCGACGTGCCCCGCACCTGGGGCATCGCCCTGGTCTCGGGCGCGGTGGCAGGCCTCGCGTACGGCGCGGTCGGGCTCGTCGCCCGCTACGCCCTGCCGTGGTCGCGTACGACGACAGTGGAAGGCGGAGGCGCATGAGCACCGCGACGGAGACGGGGACCAGGACGTACGCGGCCCCCGTGTGGCGCTTCGTGGCGGGCGTGCTGCGCCCGCTGCTGAACGTGATCGTGACGATGGCGGCCGTCGTCGTCCTGTGGATCGTCTTCCTTCGGGTCTACGACCTGGATCCGCTGGTGGCCAAGTCACCGGTCGACATCTTCCACTACCTGTTCACGGGCGCGGACGCGAACGCCCACCGTTCCCTGGTCTCCTCCGGTCTGGGCCGCACGCTGCTCGACGCCGGGTCCGGCTTCGTGGCCGGGCTGGCGGCGGCGGTCGGGGTGGCGGTCGTCTTCGTGCTGTCCCGGAGCGTCGAGCAGGCACTGCTGCCGATGGCGGTCGTACTGCGGTCGGTGCCCCTGGTGGCGATGACCCCGCTCATCACCCTCGTCTTCGGACGGGGCCTGACGGCCACCACCGTCATCAGCGGCCTGGTCGTCTTCTTCCCCGCCCTGGTCACCATGACCTTCGGCCTGCGCTCCGCCTCCCGTCAGGCGGCCGATCTGTGCCGCGCGTACGGCGCCGGAGACTGGACCGTCACCCGCAAGGTCATGCTGCCCAGCGCGGTCCCCGCGTTCTTCGCCAGCGCCCGCGTGGGCGTCCCCGGAGCCCTGATCGGCGCGCTGCTCGCCGAATGGCTCTCCACCGGACAAGGCCTCGGCTACGCCATGCTCAAGGACTCCTCCACCTTCGACTACGACCACCTCTGGGCCTCGGTCGCGGTCCTCACCGCGGTGTCCGCACTGGCGTACAACATCATCGCGGCCATCGAGACCGTCGCCCTGGCCCGCTTCGCGCCCAACATCCGTCCGGGCACCTGATCCCGTCCCGCCCCCAACCGGCGCCGAAGGCATGAAGGGCGATCGCGCCGGCTCAAGGATGGCCTTCGAACCCGCCCGCAGCGGATTTTCATTCAGAGCGAGCTCAAGGGATCGGGCGGCCTGCGGCTTCGGGCGCCGAGTGTGGAGGATGAAGCCTCCGCCGGGCTCGCCCAGCTTCGTGTCGACCGAAGGGCGGATCGGCGTACGGCTGGCTTCTGCGCAGCCATGCACGCGGCGCATTTGCCGATCCCGGGATGACGCCGTGGAGCCCCTGACCGAGGGGTGGTTACGTCAGCTTCGACGATGCCTCGGCTGCGTGGTGGTCGAGGCCGTGTCGCGGACCGACTGACCGAGGTGAACCCGGTCGACTGGAAGGTGCGCGCGGGCTACATCCGGGAGGCACAGAGGTCTCGGGCGTCGTCGAGGAGATCGGCGACGGGGTCGAGGGGTTCACCGTCGGCAACGTGCCCGTCCACCAGCTGGGTCGACCTCAACACCGAGGTCAGAAGCCGACAGACGTGATCCTGCCTCGGGAGATCAGGCTCGTGCGTCTCGCTGCTGCACTTCCTTGAGGACTCCGGCCACCGTCACGAAGTCGTTGTCCACGTGGAGGACAGTGTGCCCATGATGCGCAGCCGTCGCACAGACCAACAGGTCGATCGCTCCAGCCGCACGGTGCTGGCCCAGCTGTGTCAGTTTGTACTGGGCGGTGTCGACCCAACGCCAGGCGTTCTTCGGAACCGGAGAGAGCAAGCAGAGCGCGTCCAGTTCCTCTGCGAGCTCATCCCGATGGGACGGGCTGGTTGCCGAGTAGAGAAATTCGGCACGCGTCGGCTCGCAGAGGTGGAACACCCCGGCGGCAATGTGTCCCTCCCAGGGCCGCAATGCGCCTGGGGTGCGAAACAGGTGCCACAGAGCCGAGGTGTCCATCAGATACGTGATCACTCGAAGGCCTCGCGTCGCGCACGCTTCTCCGCGTCATGCGCCGCCGCGGCCTGCTCGAACTCTCCACGCGCACCCCGCGCGGCCAGCTTCTCCGCAGCATCAAGCCGCTTGATCCGCGCCACGTAGTCCCGAAGGGCCGCGTTGACGGTCTCCTTCTTCGTCGTGGCGCCCATGAGCCGCATGGCCTCGGCCAGCGCCTCGTCGTCGAGATCAATCTGCGTGACGGACATCGGACACCTCCCAACATCCACGATGTATGTACTCAAGATACATCACCAACATCGACGCAGCCATCGATCGCACCCGGACCACGCGAGGGAAGTGCGCTGGATGTCGGCGCGTTTCCATGGGCCGCTTCCCGCCACGGGGCGAGCCGGCGGAGACCTGCTCGACACCGTTCTGACCAGGCACTTTCCCAGTCGCGGCGAGGGTGTGCGGGTCCTTGCGACCGTCATGTCACCGACCGAGAGTCTGGATGCCGTCCACTTCGGGGCCTGGTCGCTTTCGGAGCCCGCCGGGCGGGGATGTCCGGTGGGCTCACTGACCTTCTGGTATCCCGTTGGTTGGCCCGGGTCTAGGGGGCGATGTAGTAGCCCTCCTCGTCCACGATGACCTGCACGCTGCCGCCGCTGTGGTTGTAGACGCCGATGAACAGGCCCGGGTCGGCGACCGATACGAGGTTCGGGACGGTCTGGCCCGCGGTGTAGTTGAGGTTGGAGGCGTTCGGCACCGGCTGCTCGTTGGGGTAAACGGTGAGGAAGCCGTTCTTCCGCGGCTGCGTCGCGGTCACGTTGAGCACCGCGCCAGCCGGCTGAGGGCAGCTGACCGAGCAGTCCCGGTGCCAGACCGGGGAGAAGGGGATCGTGCCGTTAGCCGGAACGGGACTGGTGACACCGGAGTCGGAGCGGGTGTCGACGATACGGATCGGTCCGTCGGGGACGTAGGCCTGGTTCGCCCCGGCGGAGGGCGAGCCGAAGTAACCCTCCAGGTCTGCGACGACCTGGACGGTGCCGCCGCTGCCATTGGAGAAGTCGACCTTGCCGTCGGCGACGGGGACGACGGCAAGGTTGGCGACCGTCTGCCCGGCCGTGAAGTTCAGGTTGGACACGTCCGGCACGGTGCCCGCGTGGGGGTAGGCGGTGAGGTAGCCGTGCCCGGTCGGCCGGGTGACGGTCAGGTTCAGCACCACGGCCTTGGTGCCTGCCGGCACGCGTCCCGACAGGTTGAGAGAAAGGGTGCCGTGGGCGGCGATCGCTCGCGCCACCGAGGTGCCCAGGCCGGAGCGGGTGTCCAGGACCCTGGTGGGGGCGAGGGGCTTGAAGCCGGAACCGGTACGGCCGTAGAAGCCCTGCAGGTCCATCAGGACGTGGACCGTGCCGCTGCTGCCGTTGTGGAAGACCACCCCGCCGCCGTCCACCGGCACCGTCACCAGGTTCGCCACCGTCTGGCCGGCCGTGAAGTTCAGGTTCGACGCGGTGGGGAGGGGCTCGCCGTTGTGGGGGTAGAGCGTGAGATGCCCGCCGGCCGTGGGCTGGGTGACGGTGACGTTGGCGACGACCGCGCTGACGTCGGCGGCCGGGACACCGGCGACACTCGGGACGGACAGGACGAGGTCGGCGCCTGCGGCGACGGGGTTCGTGGTCGTCACCCCGACTGCGTGCCGGGTGTCCAGCAGCCGCATCGGGGCGAGGGGGGTGTAATCGGCGCCGACCACGACATGCGCGGCGCGCGGAGTGCCGCCATTCAGGTCGTAGCGTTCGATCACGTGGTCGCCCGCGCGGTGGAACGTGTGCGTGAACGTGCCGTCCGTGACGACGGGGAAGGCCGTGGCGTCGTCGAGGACGTACGCATAGCCCCGCTGGACAGGGCCGTTGGCCGTCCAGGCGGGGGTGGGCGCGGTCGGGGTGACGGTGACCTGCAACGGGTTCGACGGGTCCAGCGGCTTGACGGAGTAGCCCCCGCCGCTCTCCGGGCCCTGCACCTCCACCGCGCCCCTGTCGTAATAGCCCGACACCGCGTTGGACACCGAGGGGTCGTCCTCACGGGGGTTGCCGAGGAAGTCCGTGGCCGTCTCGCCCGGGGCCGAGGGGTCGGCGGAGTCGATGGCGGGCGAGGAGCCGGCGGGGACGAACCACCGCCGTGCCCCGGTGGACTGCTCGGCGAGCTGGGGGCCGGCGGAGATGTCGGCCCCGCCCTGTCCGGTGGCCGCCGCGAAGGACGACGAGTCCGGATAGCCGGTGCCGGCCCACGCGTAGAGGGAGCCGCCGCTCGTGGGGTCGACCACATTGTCGTCGACACTCGTGCCGGACGTGGCCGTGCCGGCGACCGAGATCGCGGTCGCGTCGGCCGTCGATGCGCAGGCCGCCGGGGATGAGGTCCAACCGTTGGCCGCCTCCTCGACGACGTCGTTCTTCACCGTCGAGCCGGAGGAGTCCCCGTCCAGAACGATGCCCTGGTCGCAGTAGCCGACCACAGTGTCGCCGGTGACGACCGTGCCGGGCGCGCCGGAGACCAAGATGCCCGGCGCGTGGTTGCTCGCGGACGGTCCGAAGACACTGTCCGCGCTCAGTACGGTGCCGGACGCGCCGGCGTCGACCTCGATCCCCGGGCTGCCGTTGGTGAACTGAGTGACACTGGCACGGCTCACGGTGACATCACTGGACGTGCCGGCGACCCGGATCGCCGGGGCGCCCGTGCTGCTGTTCAGGTCCGCCTGGTCGACGGTGACGTCGGAGGAGTGGTCGATCAGCACGGAGGGGGCCCCGCTGGGGGCCGCCGTGGAGAAGCCACGGAGCACCACGTGCTGCGCGCCCGAGACGGTGACCGCCGGGTTCGGCCCCTGCGAGGTGACCTGCCCCCTGACGTACGCGGGATTCCGCGACTGGGTGTTGGAGACGAAGGTGATGGGCGCGTCCGCGGTACCCGAACGCGTGATCGTCACCGACTCCGGGTAGTCCCCCGCCTCCACCAGCACCGTCTGTCCCGGCTCGACGGCTCCCGCCGCAGCGCCGATCGTGCAGTACGGCCGCTCCTCGCTGCCGCTGTCAGCCGCGGTGTCGGAACACGTCGACGTCTTCGCGACGTACAGGACGCTGGCTGCCGGTGTGTCCGCCGTGGCCGGGGCACTGGACGCGACCGGAAGGGCCAGGCCCAGCAGCGCGAAAGCCACGGCCCGGGAAGGCCCCGCGATTCTCTTCAATTGTGTCCCTTTGTATGTCTTTAGGCTGAGGAGACGGGCACCTCCACGGAACGATCAAAATACGATCGGATGAGCCCGAAGGCCGGATCGTAGCCCCCGGATCATCACAGACAGTCCCCAAGCTGGTCATGGATTGGCCAAACCCGTAAGCCTGCCGTTCAGATACCGCCGGCACCCCCGAAGAGAGGGTTCATGCCACCCGGTCTGGACGGGGACCGCAACAAGGTGTTGTCCTTCCTCGGCCACCTCCAGCCCTCCCCAGGTTCGGCGCCCGCACCGAGTGAAGGTTCTACCGAGGGACGTCCGTCCTGGGGCACAGCCGACCGTCCGCGCTCTGCCGGGGCCGCCGAGCTCGTCCGGTGCTCGCGGCGCGGCACGGGCTCCGGTCGGCCGCCGCCGAAGCAGTGCTCAGCCCCGCCTGCCCCTGCTCCGTGCCGGTCGTCGGCGGGGCCACTTTGAGGTTCGCGTGGGGCTGCACCCAGGACAGGTCTGCGCCCTCGGGGCCCTCGAGATCGACGACGGCGTGCCAGACGGGGGGCAGTTCGGAGAACTCTCCGAACGGCGGCCGGTGCATCCGGGCCACCCGGGCCGGCGGAGACCCGGCATCCACCGGGCCGTCCACCGGAAGCACCGCATCGCCGGGGAAGATGCTGCGCCCCACACTGATACAGCGGGCGTGACAGATCACCTTGTTCGCCGAGGGCCGCTCGTACACGAGTTCCACGTGCAGTAGCCCCTCGGGCTCGGTACCGGTCATGCACTGGACGACTCAGTCTTCGAGGACCACTCGGAGGTTCGCCATGGGCTGCACCCAGGACAGGTCCGTGCCCTCAGGAGCCTCGAGCTCGATCACGGCGCTCCAGCCAGGGGTCAGTTCGGTGAACTCCCCGTACGGCTGTCGGTGTATCCGGAGCACCCGGGCCGGAGAGACCCCGGCATCCGGTGGGCTGTCCTCCGGAAGCACTGAATCGGCGGGGAAGATGCTCCGCCCCAGACTGATGCAGCGGGCGTGACAGGACACCCTGTTCGGCGAGGGCCGCTCGTACACGATCAGGACTTTCAGTAGTCCGACAGGCTCGGTGCCAGTCACGCTGGGGATGCCTCCATCCAGGATCAGAACCAGTTCATAACTTTGTCGGCCACATCGGATGCCACACCGCTGCCGATGATGCCTCCGACGACACCCCCGACGACACCGCCGACGACGGTACCCGCACCGGGTATGGCCGAGCCGATGGACGCGCCTACCTCCGCGCCGTAGGCGGCGCCCGCCAGACCGCCCGCGAGGCCTGCGGCGTCCCGCGTGGCGGTATGGAGCCGCTGGGCCGGCGGCGCCTTGGCGACGTCGTAGGCGGAGAGCGCCACCGCGCCGACGAAGAGGGTGCCCTTGAGCGCGCCGCCGACCGTGATGAAGCCCGCGTCGCCGCCCGCCGAGCCCGCCAGCTTGCTCGCGGTCGAGGCGGCACCGCTGCCCGAACCGCCGGTGGCACCCGCGTCCTTGGCGAACTGCTCAATCTGAGCGGGGGTCATTTTGGGTGTCCCCATGAGGTTGGCGTCCAGGTCGGCCTGCCTCGTCGACGGATCGACGTCGATACCCATCTTGGACAGCAGGCTCCGCGCCTGCTCGACCGGAATCGTCACCCGGGCCCGTTTGGCGAGATCGGTCGCGGACGCCCCGACCGGCACCTCGCTCTCATGCGGGATCGACAGATAGTAGTTGTCTATCACCTCGAGATCGGTGAGGTCCTGCCGGTTCAGGATGTGGAGCACGCCCTGCCCATGGAAGTCGTTCGCGGCCTGGGTGGCGAAGTGGACGGAGACACCAGGGTCCGACGATGTGGGCGTGAACCCGGTGGACTGGATGTTCTCCGACCCGGTGAAACCTGCGGTGGAGCCGCGGAAGAGCCAGTCCGTCGCGTCCGTCGGCGGACGGTAGGAAGGGCCGGGGCCGTCGCCCGCCGGGTACATCTGGCCGCTCGGGTCGGCGTTGGTGACGGGGTTGTCACCGGCGTAGGCGTAGCCGCCGAGCTGCTGCGGGTCGGTGGCCTCGAACTTGGGGTCGACGCTGATGAAGCGTCCCAGCGCCGGGTCGTACTTGCGGACGCCGACGTCGGTGTAACCGGTGGCTGCTTCCTGGGACTTGCCGAGGTACGAGTGGGTCGGGTCGGGCCACGCCGTGCTGTTGGCGCCTGCCCGCTGCTGGCCGTAAGGCGTGTACTGCTGACGGGACACCTTCTGTGTGGTGGTGTCCATGGCCATGGTGCCGGTGCCGTGGGCGTCGGCGAAGAGGTAGTCGATGCCGCCGCCGGGCAGGCTGGAGCGGACCGCCACCGCGCTGCCCACGCCACCGTGTGAGTACGTACGCACGGCGCCAAGCAGGACGTTCGGAGTGACGCCGGTGTTGACGACGATCTCGGTGTCGCCCGCGAACAGCGTGGTCTTCCCGGGGTCGCGGCGTATCAGCTGGTTGCCGTCTGCGTCGTAGACGTATTTGGTGGTGGTGGGACTGCTTCCGGTGGTGTCGACCTGGGCGAGATGACCTTCGTCGTCCCAGGTCAGGCTCTGGCCCGCGCCGCCGCCCGTGGGAGTGCGGGTGAGCAGGTTGCCCGCGGCGTCGTAGACGAAGTCGGCCGGGTTGCTACCGCCCGTGGTCTTGGTGAGGGTGTGCGGCTGGGCACCGGTGGCATTGCAGCCGGTGGTGCAGCCCTCGACGTAGCCGGTGGTGGTGTCCGCCCCGCCGGTGGTGGAGTGATCGACCACCTGGGTGCGGTCGCCGATGGCGTTGTAGCTGTAGGACTGCCAGTACGATCCGGCCGTGCCGGACACGGTCGCGGCGGTGGGGTCGGTGCCCTGCGCGGGGCAGGTGGCCTTCGCGGTCCACGCCTGGGACAGCCGGGCCAGTGCGTCGTACTTGTAGCACTGGGTGTCGTTGACCGTGTTGCCGGTCTCGGACTGCTGGTCGACGGTGGTCAGCGGGTTGCCGGCGGCGTCGTAGGAGTAGGTGGTGTCGTCCACCTCCGGCCCCGGCGCCTGGGTGCGCGAGATGAGCCGCTCGGTGGGTCTGCGGGTCTGGTCGTCGTAGGAGTAGGTGATCCAGGCGGGGTTGCTGGACGCCCCCAGGGTGAGCTGGGAGGGCTGGCCGTAGTTGGTGTAGACGGTGCCGCCGACGTAGGTCTGGGCGCTGCTCGAGGTCGTGGTCGGGTTGCCGAGCGCGTCGTGGCCGTAGGTGATGGTCTCGCCGATCAGGCCCTGGGTGCGCGGGTCGATCTGGGAGTTGAGCAGCTGCGTTTTGGCGCTGTAGGTGTAGGTGGTCTGGTAGCTGGTCGGCAGCGGCGCCTCACTCGCGGGCAGCGTGATCTTCGTGCCGGTCGACTTGCCGAGGGTGGTGTAGCCGGTCGTCGCGACCGTGTATCCGCCCGTCACGCCCTGGACATAGCTGGTGGACGAGGTCTGCTGGCCGATCCGCAGGGTGTCGTACAGCCAGGAGGCGACCTTGAAGTTCTTCGCCTTGTCCGTCTCGGTCAGCTTGCGGCCGAGCAGGTCGTAGGTGAAGTCCAGTTCGTCGGTGCGGGAGTCGGTGGTGGAGACGGTGTTTCCGGCGTCGTCGAAACCGTAGTGGCTGGTGCCGGCGTCCGGGTCCGCCTGGGAGGTCTTGCGGCCCAGCAGGTCGTAGCCGAACTGCCACACCGCGTTGTCAGGGCCGGTCACCTTGTTCTGATGGCCGGCCGCGTCGTAGCCGTAGCGGGTGGCGTGGGACGTCCCGCCGGTGGTGGTGTAGCCGTCGGTCGCGTTGCCGCTCACGGTCGGCGCGACGGTGAACTGGTCGAGCTCGGTCTTCTGGCCGCGGGCGTCGGTCACCGTGGTGGTAGCGACCGCACCGGTGGGCGGGATGACGGTGGTCCTGTCCCCCGTGTAGGCGGTGCGGGTGTTCCAGGTCTGGACCCCGTCGTGCTCGTCCGTGCTCCGGGTGGTGCGTCCCATCGCGTCGTGATCGGTGACAGTGGTGGCGGGGATGCTCACCTGGGAGACCGACACCAGGCTGGAGCCCGGGTTCCCGGAGATCGCGTAGCTGTTGTTGGTGACGACGGTCCAGCCGTGCGAGTCGTACTGGGTGTCCGAGACCGTGGTACTGCCGTTCTCGGCCGTCACCTGGGTCTGCAGCGTGCGCAGCATGGCGTCGTACAGCGTCTCGTTGACGCTGTAACTGCCGTTGTCCAACAGGGTGTTGGTGGACACCACCGAGGGAGCGGTGGCGGACAGGAGGGCACCGCATTGACCGGCTACGACAACCTCACGCAGCGCCTCGTCGCCGAGCGGGACAAGGCCGAGGCGGACCAGGCGAAGGCCGAGCAGCGCGTCGAAGTCCTCGAACTCGAGGTGGCGCGCTTGCGGCTGCTCGTCACCCAGCTGGGAGG
>Ga0182007_10001072_pt1 | contig 14904 bp, 12 predicted proteins | sample Sormic07211113_1_FD_123023 | JGI IMG/M metagenome (GOLD analysis project Ga0182007, IMG submission 123023) | Rhizosphere microbial communities from Sorghum bicolor, Mead, Nebraska, USA - 072115-113_1 MetaG | ecosystem: Host-associated > Plants > Roots > Rhizosphere | place: USA: Nebraska... | reverse complement strand
GAGTCGGGCAAGCGCCTCGGTGCTCATGGAACCTCCCTGGTCCGGAGCGTTGCATTGACTGCAATGTCCATTGCGTGTATCGCTCGCCGCTGTCTAACATCTCGCCCAACGCGGGGTCAACGAGCAGGCACCCCGCACACACCAGGGAGCTATGACGATCGTGACCGCCGACGGACCCCGCAGTGCCCGTGCCGACGACGGAGTGGATGTCGTAGCGCTCGGCGAATCCATGGTCGCCTTCCTGCCCACCCGGCCGGGACGCCTCGCCGAGGTGCCGTCGTTCGAGCGGGGCATCGGCGGCGCGGAGTCCAATGTGGCCTGTGCCCTGGCGGCGGCCGGGCATTCCGTGCGCTGGGTCAGCCGGGTCGGGGCGGACGGCTTCGGCGACCATCTGCTGCGGACCATCGGCGGGTACGGCGTCGACGTCTCGGCCGTCGAGCGGGACCCGGCCCGCCCGACCGGCATCTACTTCCGCACGGCCGGGGACCGCGCGACCGACGCCCACGAGGTGGCCTACTACCGGGCCGGGTCGGCGGCCTCCGCGATGACCGCGAGCGGCCTCGACCTCCACGCGGTGCGGTCGGGGCGGGTGCTGCATCTGTCGGGCATCACCGCCGCCCTGTCCCAGGGCTGCCTGGAGCTGATGCGCGAGCTGACGGCGCCTGCGACCGGGCGTCCCCCGGTGTCCTTCGACGTCAACCACCGGCCCACGCTGTGGCGGGACGGGAGCGGGCCGCGGGTGCTGCTGGAGCTGGCCCGCGGCGCCGACATCGTGTTCGTGGGGGAGGACGAGGCACAGGAGGTCTGGGGCCTGGACGGCGTCGACGCCATCCGTGCCGCCCTGCCCGAGCCGGAGACGCTCGTCGTCAAACAGGGCGCCGGCGGCGCCACCGCGTTCCACAAGGGGGACGTCACCTTCGTGCCGGCCCCGCGGGTCGACGTCGTGGCCGCCGTCGGCGCCGGTGACGCCTTCGCCGCGGGCTTCCTCTCCGCCACCCTGCGCGGCCTCCCCGTCCCCGCCCGGCTCCGGCACGGGCACCTGATGGCCGCCGCCGCCCTCACCGTCCCCGGCGACCTCGCGGTACCGCCGGCCAGGGGCCACGCCGACCGCCTCGCCGCCCTGGACGACGACGCGTGGGGGACACTTCGACTCGGCTCCGGCTGGACACGAGCCGAGCAGGCCACGCAGGAGGTACGCACCCCATGAGCCAGACCGTCGACCGAGCGCTGAACATCCTGCCGCTGCTCGCCGAGGGCCCCGCCGACCTCGGCCAGGTCGCCGACCGCCTCGGCGTCCACAAGTCCACGGCCCTGCGCCTGCTGCGCACGCTCCACGAGCACGGCATGGTCTACCGCCAGTCCGACCAGCGCTACCGCCTCGGCGCCCGGCTGATCGCACTCGCCCAGGAGGCCATGGAGAACCTCGACATCCGCGAGATCGCCCACCCCCACCTCGTACGCCTCAACGAGCAGTGCGGACACACCGTCCACCTCGCGGTGTACGAGGAGGGCGAGGTGCTGTACATCGACAAGGTGGAGAGCCGCTACCCGGTGCGGATGTACTCGCGGATCGGGAGGCCGGTCGCCATCACCGTCGCGGCCGTCGCCAAGCTGCTCATCGCCGATCTGCCCGAGGGCGAGCGGCGCGCGCTCGCCGAGCAGCTCGAATACCCCCTGTACACATCCCGTTCCACCCCCAACGCCCCGGCGTTCCTGAGAGAGTTGGAGAAGGTCCGGGAACAGGGCTGGGCCACCGACCTCGGCGGCCACGAGGAGTCCGTCAACTGCGTCGGCGCCCCCATCCGCGGCGCGGACGGCCGGGTCGTCGCCGCGATGTCGGTCTCCGCGCCCAACGTCGTCGTCACCGCCGACGAACTCCTCACCCTGCTCCCGCTGGTGCGCCGTACCGCGGACGCCGTCAGCGGCGAGTACTCAGGCCGAGCCCCCGTCAAGGAAGTCACCCCATGACCGAGAAGACCGCCCTCACCCCCAAGACCCACACCACCCCGCCCGCGAAGTTCTCCCACGGCGTGCGGAAGGGCAACATCCTCCAGGTCGCCGGGCAGGTGGGCTTTCTGCCGGCCGAGGAGGGCAGGCCCCCGACGCCGGCCGGCCCGACCCTGCGCGAGCAGACCCTGCAGACCCTCGCCAACGTCAAGGCGATCCTGGAGGAGGGCGGCGCGAGCTGGGACGACGTGATGATGATCCGCGTCTACCTGACCGACGTCGACCACTTCGCCGAGATGAACGCCATCTACAACACCTACTTCGAGGAGCAGGGCCTCACCGCGCCCCCGGCCGCCCGTACCACCGTCTACGTCGGCCTTCCCGCCGGGCTCCTCATCGAGATCGACGCGCTGGCCGTACTCGGCTGACCCGCCGACGGACCTGACGCCTCCCCAACTCCCGCACGGCGTACACGGCATGGCGCTCCCCCGCGGCGCCGTGCCGCGATCCCCCCTGAGCGGGGTGTGCCGAAGTCCTGGCCGGGGGCCGTGGCTTGCGGGCTTTCGTCGCCGTGGTCGCCGTGGTCGCCGTGGTCGTCGTGGCCGGCTCCAGCTTCGCCTCGCGCTGAGGGGCGGGCCTTCCTGGCGTGCCGTCGGTTTCCTCCGGGTGCCCCGAAAACGACCCGGGTGTGACCCGTTCGCGACCGGGCGGTGCGGTGGAATGGGAGTGCGGAACGGGCTTGTGGGGGCTGTCGGGCCGGTGCGATGCTGATCGTCATGCCGCCGTCCCCTCACGTGCCCGATCACGGAGCGGTCCTCGGGGAGGTGCGGAAGGTGCGGCGTGCCGGAGTCGTCAGGCTGCGTGCGCTCGACCTGCCGGCCCTCGTCGAAGCCGCCCGTGAACTTCCGCCGGGAGACGGCGAGTCACCAGGGGGGCCGGTGGAGAAGGTATTACGGCTCGCCGTCTCCCGTATGGGCGGCGGCACCCTGCAGACCGCCGCCGAGTACAGCCTCGGCCTCGCCCAGGGCACCCGCGACTGGCCGGCCGCCGACCGGCGCCGGCGGGCCGCCCAGGTGTACGGGGTGAGCGTCGAACGCTTTCGCAAGCACCACGAGTTGATGGTCCTCGGGCAGGTCGCCGAACAGGTCGTCCAGCTCGTCGGCCGCGCCGGTGCGGTCGCCGCGGCCACCGCGGCCGCGCCGGTTCCGATGCCGTCCGATCGGATGCCCGACGCCCATCGGGCCCTGTCCGTCCGGGTGCATCACCGCACCGTCCCGATCATGATCCATGTCCACTCCGTCGACCTTCTGCGCGACATCGACGTCGTCGTCTCGCCGTCGAACATCTATTTCGCGCTCCCCGCGGCCTACAAGGCGTCCGTCTCCGCCACCCTGCGCCGCGCGGGGGCGCACCGGGACCCCGTCGGGGGACTCGTCGAAGACAGGATCGACGACGAGTTACGGGGCTGGACCGCCCGGCACGGGGTTCCCGGCCGGGCGGCACAGCCGGGCACCGTCGCCGTCACCTCGGCCGGCACGCTCGCCGATCAGGGCATCCGGCGCATCTACCACGTCGCGGTGGCCATACCGCGCCCCGAGACCAACGACTACGACGTCCGGCCCGCCGACATCACCCGCGGAGTCGCACGGGTCTTCGCCCTGCTGGCCGAGGAGGCCCCCCGGCACGACCCGCCCCTGCGCTCGGTCTGTCTGCCCCTGCTGGGCGGCGGCCGCGGCGGCCTCACCCCACTGGAGAGCTTCGGCGCGGTATGGGCCGCCGTAGAGGCCGAACTCGCGCGCGGGGCCGACTGGGAGATCCACTTCGTGGTACGCCGGCACGCCCGCGCCGATCTGCTGGAACGGCTCCTGACGAGCCGGGAGGACTGAATGGGACATCCGCTTCCGGAGCCGCCGGACCCCCGAGTGGTCCTCGCCGCGGCGGCGGCCCGCTGGGACGGGGTCGCGGGCCGTCTGACACCGGCGGCCCGCGAACGGCTGGCCGCCCTGCTCGGGCTCGTACGCGACCCGGACCGCGACCCGCGCACCCGTGCCGCCGCGGCCTCCGACGCGGCGGCCCTGCTGAGCGAGGAACTGCCCGACGAGTTCGGCGCCGACGCGGGCGCCCGGCTCGTGGCCACCGCCCCGGCGGCGGGCGGACAGCCGGCCGTGGACGGGTTCGTCGCCGAGGACCTCGCCGTGCTGCTGATCGACGGGCACCGCATGGTGGGGCCGGTCCTCGGCCCGGTGCGCGACCGGCTGCTCGCCGAACCCGCCCTGGACGCCGACGAGTTGGCACGGCGCGGCGGTGCCCCGACGGCACCCGGGCTGATCCGGCTGCCGGGCGTGGGAGGCCGGCTCAGGCTGCCGCGCTTCCAGTTCTCCGAGGACACCCTGCCCTGGCTCGTCGTCCTGGAGGTCAACGCGCTGCTCGCCGCCGACCGCGACCCCTGGGGCGCCGCCGACTGGTGGCTGTCCGCCAACGCCTGGCTCGGCACCAGCCCCGTCGAGCTGCTGGGCACCGGCCACGACCGCCGGCTCGTGGATACCGCACGGTTCCTGATGGAGAGTGAGTAGCCGTGCCCAACTACCGTCCACCCGAGGCGCTCACCGGTACCCCCGGCAAGGTGACACTGGCGCGCGGCACCCGGCTGTACCGCGTCCACACCTCCCGCCGGGCCGCCGGCGACTTCAACCCGAGGCCCGCGCACTGCCTGTACGGAGGAGGGCGCTTCGACGCCACCTCCTGCGACACATACGGCTACCTCTACGCCGGTCTCGGCCCCGCGGCCGCCGTCTGCGAGACCCTGCTGCGGTCGCTGCCCTTCGACCCCACCGGCCGGCCCCGGGTGCTGCCGCGCCGCGCGGTCGAGGGCCGCCGTCTGAGCGTGCTGGAACTCGGCGCCGACCTGACCGTCCTGCCCCTGGTCAGCGCCCGTGACCTGGCCGCCGTGCACCAGGACACCTGGCTGGTGCACGCCGAGGCCCAGGAGTACCCGTACACCCGCGACTGGGCGCACTGGATCCGCCGGCACACCGCACCCTGGGCGCAGGGCCTGGTGTGGCCGTCCAAACGGGAGCCGGCGGAACGCACGGTGGTCCTCTTCGGGGACCGCAGCCCGGCCGGCGCGCTGCGCGCCGAGGAGGAGGACACCGTGGACTTCGACACCGCCGAGGGCCGGGAGTGGCTCGACTCGGTGCTGCGGCCCTACTACGTCCAACTCGCTCCCTGCTGAAGCGAATTGAGGACTGACGCCCGGTTTCCTGGAATGCTCGCACCGTGACCGACGCGACCACCGCAGAACTCCGCGCCGAGCGCGACGAGATCCTCGACACCCTCGCCCGGACGGCCTCCGACCACCCCGAGGCACCCGTCCTGTGCGGCACGGCCGGCGAACTCAGCTACCGCCTGCTGATGACGGAACGCGACGATGAGGACCTGAGGCTCGCCGAAGAGGCCTTCGCCCTCGCCTTCCGCACACCGGGCGACAACGCCGACTGGGCGGCCTGGCGCATCCTGTACGCCCATGTCCGCGCGTACCGCTACGACACCGAGCCGAGCCCCGAACTCATGGACGACGTCTGGGCGTTGCTGTGCGAGGGGGTCGCCGGACTGCCCGCCGACGACGCCTACGACCTCGTACGCGAACTCGCCCGGCAACTTCTTGCGGCCTGCGCGAAACAGCGCTACATGGACTGCGAGGGACCAGCCCAGCGGCGCCTGGAGCTGCTCGACGAGGCGCTGCGGCGGTACGCGGACGCGGCCGGGGACGTGGAGCCGGGCAGCGAGGACGCCGTCGAACTCGACGTGTCGCGGGGCTATCTGTACCTGGAGCGCGTCGAGCTGTGCGCCGAGGCCGCCGACGCCGAGGCCGCGGCCCGGTACTACGGGGCCGCGCTGGCGGCCGTGCCGGCCGGCCCCGACCTGCCGCTGCTGCGCTTCAGCCGGGGCGGGGCCCTCATGGCGCACGGCCGGCTGACCCGCGACCGGGAGCAACTGGAGCTGGCCCGCGACGAGTTCGGCACCGCCCTCCTCGACGCACGGCAGACGCCCGGGGAGCCGCCCGACTGGGTCTGGGAGGCCGAGATCCACTCCGCCTTCGTACGGGCCCTCATCTGGATCCACTGGAAGGACCACGCGCAGGCCGCGGCGGCCGAGGTGGAGCTCGCCGGACTGCTCGCCGACCCGGACGACGTCGACCGGCTCCCACCGGTGTATCTCGACCTCTTCGGACGGCTGCTGTTCGAACGCGGCGGCGTCCACGGGGACGGCGCCCGCCAGGACCGGGCGATCGCCCTGATCCGCAAGGCCGTCGACGACTGGGTGCCCGAGCGGGACGGCGAGATCACCGCCACCGCGTTCTTCCTCGGCCTCTCCCAGCAGAGCCGCTACCGCGACGACCCCGACCCGCGGCGACTGCGGGACGTCGCCGAGACCATGGGACGCGTCCTCGCCGACGAGGAGTTCGACGCGCAGCTGCGCCAACTGGCCCGGATGATGCACGGCTGGGCCCACTCCACCCTGGAGGACGCCCACGGGATCACCCTGGAGAGCGGCGGCCGGAGCGCGGACGACATGCGTGAGGCGTACCTCGCCATACTGTCCGAGCTCGGCGAGGGCACCGGCTTCCTGGACTTCAGCGACACCAGCGAGGAATTCCCCGGGATCTTCAAGGGCATGGGCGGCCTCGGCCGGCTCGCGGAGGGCTTCGACCGGGGATTCGCACGCTACCGCTCCCTCGAACGACCGGCGGACCGGGCGTACTTCGCCCTCAACCTGCTCTCGCTCTCCATGTTCTTCGACCCGCACGGCACCCACATCACCGCCGAGCAGAAGGAGGAGCTCATCGACTGCGTCCTGGCCCACGGGCGGGACGACCCCGAGTGGCAGAGCAAGGCGCACGCCGTGGTGGCCCAGGCCCGGCTGCGCGACGAACTCGCCGGCTCCGGCCGTGGCATGGACGCCGTCCTCGACCATCTCGCACGCGCCGACGCGATGAGCGGCGACGAGCGGCTCGGCCACGGCATCGACCTGGCCCGGTTCGCCGCCACCGTGCACCGCGGACAGACCTCGGGCGCGGGCGACGACATGGAGAGCGCCGAGCAGATGTGGCAGACCATGCGCGACAGCCCGCAGCTGACCCCGCATCTGCGCCAGGTGCTGGCCGCCCAGCAGGCGGGCCTGGACGCCCAGGCCGCGATCCGGCGCGGCGACCTGGCCGCCGCCGACCGGCACATCGGCCGACTCCACGCCGCGCACGACGACCTCGACCCCGAGGACCCGGCCCGCATCGAACTCTGGACGCACCTGGAGAACGCCCGCTCCGCCCGCGACAACCTCGCCCGCGCCCTGGGCGCCCCGCTCGCCCCACCGCTCACCGGCCGCCCCTCCGGCGCCCGACTGCGCCGGGCGGCCAAGCAGCTGCCCCGCGACCACCGGGCCTGGGTGCTCGGCGACAACGGCATCACCCGGTTCGTACGGGCCATGGAGCAGCGGGACATCGAGCTGCTCGCCGACGCCATGGAACTGCTCAAGGAGGCCCACGACCTGGTCGACGAGGGCAGCGACAGCCGGCTCCGCTACGCCCACTGCCTCGGCAGCGGCCACTGCGCCCTCGCCGAGATGCAGCAACGGCTGCCGTCCGTCCGCGCCCGCCACCTCGCCAAGGGCATCGACTACCTGGAGGCCGCCCTGGAGGCGGCCGGCGGACCCGAGCACCGCCTCTACGCCGCCAGCGGACTCGCCCTCGGCCGCGCCCTGCGCACCCGCGGCGAACTGCGCCGCGACGACCGGGCCGTCGGCCGCCGTACCGGCCTCGACGCGCTGCGCGGCCACGCCTGGGCCGCGCTCCTGCAGTCCGGCACCGAACACGCGGCGCAGGCCGTGCGGGAGGCGACCGACACCGCGTTCGAGGTGGCCGGCTGGTGTCTGCGCGACGGCGCCCCCGAGGAGGCCGTACGCGCCCTCGACGCCTGCCGCGGACTCGTCCTGCACGCCGCCACCACCTCGCGCACCGTCCCCGAACGGCTGGTCGCGGCGGGCCGCGACGACCTCGCCGAGGAGTGGCACGCGGCGGGCCTCGGCACCACACCGGACGACCCGCTCTCCTCGCTCCGCGCCCCCGTGACCGTCCCGAGCAGCCTGCGCCGCCGCGTCCTGGCCGCCCTCACCGCCGCGGACTCCGTCCAGGACCGTCTCCTCGACCCGCCGTCCCCCGACGAGATCGCCACCGCCCTGCGCACCCTGCGCAAGGACGCCCTCGTCTATCTGGTCCCCGCCACCGACGACACCCCCGGCACCGCGGTCGTCGTCACCGCCACCGGCGCCGTACACCCGATCCCGCTCCCCCTGCTGGCAGCGGACGCGGCCCCCATGCGGGAGTACGCACGGACCACGGCGGCGACCGCCGCCGACCGGGACGCGGGAGCGGGGGCCTTCGCCGCTGCCGCCGACCGTGACCTCGGGCCCGTGGTCGGTGTGGGCCGGCCCGCCGGGGCCTCGTTGCGCGACGGGCTCGACCGGCTGTGCGGGTGGGCCTGGTACGCGGGGGCGCGGCCGTTGCTCGACATGTTCGCGACCGCCAGTGGCCGCGCCCCGCGCCTGGTGTTCGTCCCGATGGACACGCTGAGCCTCGTCCCCTGGCACGCCGCCTGGGGAGCGGGCCCCGACGGAGGACGCCGGTACGCACTCCAGGAGGCGGAGATCTCCTACGCCGCCTCCGCGCGCCTGCTGTGCGACGTGGCCGCCCGCCCGGCCGTGACCCACTCCGGCGCCGCGCTGGTCGTCGGCAATCCGACGGGGGACCTCAGCTACGCCGGCGAGGAGGCGGACGCGGTGCAGCGCGCCTTCTATCCGAGGGGCCGGTTCCTCGGCCGCCGGGCGAGCGGTCGGGCGGACGGGCCGGGCACACCCCAGGAGGTGCTGGCGTGGCTGACCGATGTCACCGCCGTCGAGGAGGGCGCCGTACTCCATCTCGCCTGTCACGCGTCGATCGCGCACGACGCCCGTCGTACCGCCCATCTCTCCCTGAACGGCGGCGAGTTGGCGGCCGAGGAGCTCACCGAGGCGGTCGGCGGGGCGGGCCGGGCGCGGCTCGGGCTGGTGCTGCTCGCCGCGTGCCGCAGCCATGTGTCGGGACGCGGGTACAACGAGGCCTACAGTCTTGCGACCGCGTTCCTGGTGGCCGGCGCGCGGTCCGTCGTGGGCTCACTGTGGCCGGTGCCGGACGACGCCACCTCGGTCCTGATGTTCCTGACCCACCACTTCCTGCGCACCGAGGGCGAGCCGCCGGCGCGGGCGCTGCGGCGGGCCCAGCTGTGGATGCTGGACCCCGACCGCGAACCGCCCGCCGAGCTGCCGGACGCGCTCGCCGCGCGGGTGCGGCACATCGACCCCGACGACCTCAGCGCCTGGGCGGGGTTCACCCACCTCGGTCAGTAGCCGGCCGGGGGTACGACGGTCCGCAGGGCGATCGTCCGGGTCGCCCAGCGACCGGGCCCGGCACCCTGCGGCACCCGCCCGGCCTCGCGCGCACCGGCCGGGGAGCCGGGGGCACCGAACCGCAGGACGCCGTCGGCCCCGGTGGTCTCGGCGACCCCGGCGGCCCCGGCACGGCTGTCCGCCCGCGCCGTCGGATCCCAGGCCCTCATCCGGAACGGCACGGTGTTCAACTCGCCCTCCGCGACGATCAGTTTCAGCCAGTCCCGGACCTCCGCGCCCGGCACGAGCGGCCGTGTCGCGGGCAGGAAGAGCCGGACCGGATCGCCGTCCAGGGCGTATCCGGTGCGGCCGGGGCCGATGAAGTGGCCCGGGAACAGCACCGGGTCGCACGCGTAGCTGTCGGTGAGGTCGAGCAGCACGCACCACAGCGGACGCGTGGAGCGGTTGTGCAGCCGGATGGAGACCCACGGCTCGCGCGGCCCGTCGCCGACCCCGGGCTTGTAGGCGCGGACGATCTCACCCCTGCCGTCCGGCAGCAGCGCGGGGCCGTCCGGCGCGTCCCACGGCACGATCTCCACCCTCACCTGGTTGTCCAGCACCGAGGGCCGCGAGACGAGCTCCCGCAGCCGGTGCCAGCGCGCGAGATGGCTCAGACAGTCCACGACCCGGCCCGCGTCGGAGTACGGCAGCGGGGGGACGAAGTCCGTTCCGTCGCGCCCCAGCACCCGTGCCGTGCCCTCCGCCAGGAGCACCCGGAAGTGCGGGTCGCCCTGCTCCTCGGGCTCCTCGACGACCCGGAGCAGGGGAGCGGGCCCGCCCGCGGGGCCGTACGAGGCGATCGCCTCCCGGAGCCGCCCGCCCGGACCCTCGACGCTCACCGTCGCGGGCGCCGCGGCCAGCGCGGTCAGGGCCACCGGGTACACCCGCTCCTCGCCCGGCACCCAGCCCACCGGGTCGACCAGCGACCGGTCGGCACGGACCACCCGGGCCCGCACCACGGCGCCCGCCCCGGGGCCCTCGCCGACCACGGTGAACTCCGTGCCCCCGGCGCCCGCGCCGTCCCGCAGCCCGTGCCCCGAGCCGCAGTCCACCTCCCAGCCGTGCGGCCCACAGCGCAGCAGGAGTTCGCCGACCTCGCCCGCGACCGCGTCCGCGAGGAACGGCAGATCGGCGACGCCCGGCGCGTCCGGGAACAGCACCGGCTGCTGCCGGCCGCCGCAGCGCCGTACCCGCGCGTCCGCCGCCGCCAGCAGCTGCCGGTACGTGGCGTCCGGGCCCGCCGCCCGCGCCGCGGCCAGCAGGGCATGGGTGAACACACCGTGCGCGCGCCCGTCGAACCAGCCCTCGTACGACAGCTGGTCCAGCCTGCTCGCGGCCAGCAGCAGATGCCGCGCGGGCCGGCCGGACGGCACCGCGTCCCGGCCCAGGCGCCATCCCGGCCTGGGTGGCGCGAACCGTGCGGTCAGGTTCGGGTCGCCGTCCCGGCTGGCGCCGCCGGAGTAGCAGCAGTCCAGGACCGCCACCACGTTCGCCCCGCGCGCCGCCACCTCGTCGAGCAGCGCGCCGAGCCGTTTGTCGGCCAGCGGTCCGTCCGCGCACACCAGCGCCTGGTTGCGGCCCGTCGCCTCGATCAGCAGGTCCGCGCCGGTGGCGGCCTGTTCGGTGCCGTGTCCCGAGAACCAGAACAGCGCCGTGTCCCCCGACCCGGCGGACCCGAGGAACGACCGGATCCCGTCCTCGACCGCCGAGACGGTCACCTCGCGGTCCAGCACGGTCCGCACCTGCGCGGCGCCCCCCGTCCGCTCCGTCAGCAGCCGTCCGGCCTCGCTCACGTCGTTGACACAGCCGCTGAGCGGCCCGGCGACGGACGGCGGATAGTCGTTGACGCCCGCCAGGAACGCGTGGATCGACCCCATGCCGGGCAGTCTGCCACCACCGGCGGGCCGAAGACGTGGCCGAACTGGGCGCCAATGGGGCGGGTCCTGGACCGATATCGGCCGTTCTGCTGCCAAGCGGCCGTTGAAACAGCACTATTGACTCGACGTCACCGCGCAGCAAACCCTTGCGACAGGCGAGGAAGATCCGACTCGGGGGAGACATGGGCCAGTTCGAGCGGCCTCGACGCATCGTGCGACCGGACGCGAGTCCGGGACAGCAGGCTCTGACCACGGGCGCCGGACAGCGCCGCATCACCGGCGCCCCGGGCCCCGCGGCCCCACTGCGCCGCGAACGCCTCACACCGCGCCCGCAGGCCCTGCGCGAGGCGGTGGCCCGCCTGGACGCGGGCCTCGACGAGAACGCGCGCCGGCAGCTGGCCGAGTGGATCGGCCAGGAGTACCAGGCGAGTTACGGCGAGATCCCGCTCGGCCTCTTCGCCCGCTGCTACCTCGGCCCGCCCTACGTCGACCACCAGCTGAACCTCTTCGAGGTGATCCTCCGCCACTTCACCCCCGGAGACCAGGTGCCCGCCCCGTTCGCGGACGCCCGGACGCTGGTGCGCTCCGGCGGCTACGCCTTCGTCGAGGTCTACACCGGCGGCCTGCTGCTGCCGGTCCTCGACGACGGGACGGTCGTACGTCCCTGACGCCTGAGACGTCCCTGATGCCTGAGACGTCCCTGACGCCCGTGGCACGCCCACGGCGTCCCGCCGGTCCACCGGCCGGTCGAGCACGTCCGCAAGACCTCTCTGCAAGAACCGTGTGATCGGAGAAACCGTATGGCCGACGTGGACTACGTCCTTCGCCAGAGAGTGCAGCAGGTCAACAACCTCGTGGTCCAACTCGCGGAGCAGGTCGGCTCCGTGTCCGGCCAGGTCGCGACCGTCCAGTCCAACCAGCAGCAGACCCACATCGAACTCCAGCAGCTGCGCGCCCAGTTCCTGGAGTACGTCAACGCCAGCCGGCTCGCGCACGAGATGCAGATGTCCCAGACCCGCGTCGGCGTGCTCCAGGACCAGATCGACCACGAGTACGGGCACTACAACGCCGTACGGCACAGCGCGACGGGTCTGCTCCAGGCGTTCGACCTGGGACTGGTCTCCCCGGAGACCGTGCAGAGCGTCAGCGAACAGCTGATGCTCCAGACGCCCCGCTACTGGCTGGCGCCCGCCCTGGTCGCGCTCGCCTGCTGGTCCGACGACGACCGGGAGCTGTGCGAGAAGGCCGTGCAGGAGGCCTTCCGGCGCTCACCGGACCGCACCTCCCTCTTCTTCGCGCTGGTGCTGCGCCGTCAGGACCGCCAGGACGCGGCGGTCCGCTGGCTGCGGCACTACCTGATCGCCCAGGACCCCACGGCCCTCGGCCGGTCGTTCGCCGTCATCCTTGAGGCCATCGCCCAGGGCGCCTTCGGGCTCGCCGGACGCGAACTCCTCAACGACACGCTGGCCGGCTGGCGCGAGCAGCTCATGGACAGCGCGGACACCCAGCAGCGGCAGATCGCCCGCTGGCGCGAGGAGGTCGACTCCCTCACCCGGCCGTCCGCGGCCGCCGAGTTCCCGCGCCTGGCGCAGGTCAGCCCGCAGTGGCCGCAGCTCGACTCCGTGCTGCGGCGGGCCCGCGCCCACGAGGCGGTGCTGGAGAAGTACCAGGCGATCATGGAGCGGGAGTTCCAGCCCTCGGAGCGGCTGGAGGACGCGGTCGACAACATCCTCGACCGGCTCGTCACCGAGTACGACGACGAGGAGCTGCCGCTGCGCCGCGAACTCGCCTACAACCAGGCGGTGATCGACAGCGGCGGTGACGTGGACGAGGCGCGCCGGGCGGCGGAGGCGGACGCGGCCTCGTACGACGGGACGCTCGACTATCTGACCGTCCAGACGACGGCGGCGCTCAACCCGGCGGCGATCGGTACCTCGCCCGCCACGCAGCGGCTGGCCGTGGCCGCCTGCCAGGAGTGGTTCCTGCAGGCGCACGCCCAGTTCACCCGCGACTACCGGGCCGCGGTCCCGCAGGATGTCCAGGCCCGCTACGGGACCTCGTACACGGTGGCCTCGTCGACGTTCCAACTGCCGCCGTGGACAGGCTCGTTCACTCAGGCACTGGCCGATCTGGAGCGGTCGCTGGCCGCGCACTGGGACCGGCACATGCAGCCCTTCATCGCCTCGTTCGCCTATCCGTGGTCGAAGAAGGCGGTGCCGCCGGCGCTGGTCGTGGCGGCCATCCTGATCATCGTCGGGTCGTTCAGCTTCGGGTTCGCGCTGGTCGTGGCGGCGGTGGTCGGCGGTGTGTGGGGGCTGATCCTGCGCAACGAGGCCCAGACCGCGGCCCGGCACCAGGAGAACGCCCGGCAGATCCTGGAGGCGGCCAAGCTGGAGTCCGTCCACCATCTGCGGGCGACCTCCGCCGAACTGACCGACTGGAACGGCAAGTTGCGCAGCGCCGAGGCCGTCGAGCCGCGCTGCCGCCTGCTCATCCAGTCCCTGGCCACCGCCACCCAGGGCGGCTCCCCCTTCGAGGGCCGCACGGTACCGAAGGAGGAGGGCACCTCATGACCACCGACGGCCACACTCCGCACACCCCAGACCCCTGGGCTCCGCCCCCACCCCGCAGACCGCCGGGTGACCCGCAGTGGACGACGACGGCCCCGGCCACACCGGCGGACCAGACGCCCGCGGACGGCGGACGGGCCTTTGCCGGGCCGGTGCCCGGTTCGGCTTCCGGGGCGGTGCCCGGTTCGGCTTCCGGGGGGTTCGCCGGACAGGCGCCGCCCGCGGGGGCGGGACCTGTGCCGGACTGGGGCGGTGGCGCGGGGAGTACGCCCTGGGGGGCCAGTCGGCAGCCGGCCGGGGAGCGGGTCACCAGCAGGGTGCGGAAGGTCGTCGAGGGGCTTCCCGACTGGGAGCCGCTGCCGCCCGGCGAGACCCTCGTACGGCGGCCCGGCGGCACGGGGTGAGCGTGTACTGGGGGCACGGAGGGGCGTACGAGACCTGGGTGGAGTTCCTGCGCCGGTGGAGCGCCGAGGAGGCCGTCGACCCCTTCGCCCTGCCGGCGCTCGTCCAGGAGCACTTCCCCGGCGAGACCTGGGAGCGGCTCGTCCTCCACCTCGGCCAGGCCCTCGACACCCGGCTCCGCGCATGGGCCGACCGGCTCGTCAGGGCGATGGAGGCGACGCAGGACGAGTTCTCGGCGGGCCGCACGCTGACCCAGGCCCGGGAAGGCCTGCGACCGGTCCGTGCGCTCGCCGGGCACCCGGGGCTGCCCGAGTCGCTGCGGACCCGGTTCACCGATCTGGTCGACAACCAGATCAGGGACCTGAACGACCAGTTGGAACACTCCCTCGACCGGCACGCTACCGGCGGCTCGGACCCCCGCTGGATCGAGGCCCGCCGCCGCACCCTACGAGACAACGCCCTCACGGCCCTCCTCACGACCCCGCCCTCACACCCCCCGATCCCGGGAGCACCACCACCTCCCACTCCGACCCACGACCCGTGGTCCATGACCCCGCCCACAACCCCGCGCCGCAGGGTGATCACCGACTGACGTCGGTTGAGGGGGTGGGGTGTCGAGCGTGAGGGGAAGG
>Ga0182007_10001070_pt1 | contig 14923 bp, 16 predicted proteins | sample Sormic07211113_1_FD_123023 | JGI IMG/M metagenome (GOLD analysis project Ga0182007, IMG submission 123023) | Rhizosphere microbial communities from Sorghum bicolor, Mead, Nebraska, USA - 072115-113_1 MetaG | ecosystem: Host-associated > Plants > Roots > Rhizosphere | place: USA: Nebraska... | reverse complement strand
GGTTCCCCAGAAACGTTGGAAAGTAGAGCTGCGCATCCCCACTTTCCAACGTTTCTGGGGAACCCGTCCATATTACCGTCAGGCTATTACGAGGGATCTCAACATCAATGTTCTTAAGGTTATGCTGGCGCGCTCCGCGCACCGAAATCTTGGTAATAGGCATGCAATCCGACAGAGCGATGGCCTTCCGTAATATGGACGGGTTCCCCAGAAACGTTGGAAAGTGGGGATGCGCAGCTCTACTCCGTATCTTATTTGTAAACAGGAATTCGAGTCAACGCGGGTACAGTGAAAAACGGGCCCGCTATACCGATATCAACGGACGGGCTGGCAGAAACTAAGGAGCTACGTGCGGCATCTGACTGTCGCATAAAGGGCAGGGCCCATCTTGAACGCTTTATTGGTGTCGACTGTGCTTTCTTTTACTGTACTCATCTCCGTTAGTCTTGGCGTTATCACCGCCTATGGCGTGGTGAACGGGATACTTCACCTGTTCGGTTCGCATACCCAGCCCCAGGCTGAGCCACAACCTGTCCTGCTGGCCCGCAATGCGCAGGCAGGCGCTGACTGAAAGGTCAGTCCACGGCACCTGGCAAATACCATTGCCGGCGCCCTTGAGTCCTCGCACTTCGCGCATGCCTCTCTGCTCGAGCTTCCATAAGCAGATGTCCACACACGCTACTGTGGCCGCAGTTCGATAACCGCAGGTCGTGATCGTGCTATTTCTCCTGCTGCGGCGGCTGTTGTAGCTGGGGAGGCGGATACACAGCTTGAGGTTGCGCTGGCTGCTGCTGTGTGGAGTTTTGTCCCTGCTGCTGCTGTTGCTGCTGCTGCATGACCTGCTGCTGGCGCTGCAGTTCCTGAAGCAGTTGTTCTGGCGTCTTCACTGTGGGTTGGTTGGGATTTTGTCCTGCTTGGCCCTGATCGGCTTGCTCGGGCGCGCCCTGATCCCCATTCTCACCGGTGTCCTGATCTTGAGCCGACTCGTCCTGATTTTCTTCTGCGGAGTCTGGTGCAGGATCATCGTTCGTGTCTACTACTACTTGCCCCTGTACCTGTCCTTGCGTCTGAGGCTGTGGGAACGAACGGGGCGGGAACGGTTGACCATTGATGGGCGGCTGAACAGTCATCATTCCATTTTGACCGCCTGCAGCAGCAGATTCGCTTACTGACGGTGGTGTTTCCCCGCCGGTTCGCGGCGTAAGGATTACTTGAGCCACTGAGTTGGGATCAGTAGCCGTTCCCACCATAACGTAGTTGAAGTGTGAGCCGTTTAAGAGCGAAGCTAAGACGTCGCGCGGCGAGCCTGGGCCGAACTGGCCAACAACGCGTTCACTCGCGCTGCCAGGAACATCGATCTCAGCCCCGGTTTTGCTATGTACGTCACGTAGGATGTCTCCCAACGTGGAATTCTGCGCCAGAATCGTAAGCACACCATTCTCGAAACTAAGTCTTGGCGCAGTGGCCGGGAGTTGTTCTGGTCGCAACGGTTCAGGAGGTGCAGGGGATGGATCAGGCGGTTTCACCTCTGCTGTCGGTTTCTTCTTCGAACCATGGCTCTGACGCTGAGCAGCACTGGCCGGGGGCATGCCCAGGCAAAGGGCCAAAACCAGGAACGTTAAGAATCGCCGTCGCGCGGAGAACATCATGATGAGAACGCTAAACCCGCCACCTCTTGCAGCAATTGTAGCAGCGTTCAATCGCTTGTTTGACATCGTTTACACCCCCCGGTAGGCATCTCACCTTACAGCCCCAGTTCGATCAGCAGCATCGTACAATGAGCATGAAGCGAGGATACATTTGAGCCTATGATCCACAAGAAGTACTCGGGCGCAGTGCAAACGTTTTCACGCTCTACATTCGGCAAGGGGCTGGCGGTTAGTGCCTTTCTCGTGGCGTTCTTCTGCTCGTCTGTGGCGGTAGCTCAGACATGCCTTTCTTCTGCCGACATGGACGCAGCAACAAAGACGGCACTGGAGAACGCCGCTCATCGCTTTTTCGACATGGCTTCCAAGGGAGACGTCTTCGGGCTGAAGCAAAATGCAATTCCCAGCCTCGCGTCAAACTTTACCGCCATTGAAACCGCAGTTGTCGACAACAAAGCAGCGTTTGCAGGAGCTCAAGCGACACCCCGACCGCCATTTCTTTTAAAGGCCGAGGGAAGCGCTCCCCTGCCGCACGCGGAATTCTTGTGCGGCGTCTTCGGCTCCACCGGCCAGACTCGCGACAGCGCGATCTTTGTATTAAACGGATTGCCTCCAGGGACGTACGGGGTGGTGATCATGGATGTGAGCGGAGGGAAGGGGCCTTATACGTTGTCGTTTATCCTTCAGCAGTTGGGTACAGATTGGAAATTAGGAGGCTTCTATTCCAAAGCGGCTGAAGTTGCAGGTCACGACGCGCCCTGGTACTTAGATCACGCACGCCAGTACAAAGCAAAGAACCAGCTTCACAACGCATACCTCTACTTCCAGCAAGCTCGTTCACTAATCTCTCCGCTCGATTTCATGACCACGCTGCAAACGGACAAGCTTTACGACGAGATGCAGGCGGCTAAGCCACCCGATGTTCCTGCACCCGGCACTCCGGCTGACTTGGCGGCTGGACCGAAAACCTACAAGCTTACGGCAATGTTTCCGCTGGCGGTCGGGAACGACCTGGACCTCATCGTGAAGTACGAGGTCCCCGATATCTCGAATAGCACTCAGACATTCCAGGACAATATGGCAGTGATCAAGGCGTTAGTTTCGAAATATCCGGAGTTGCGGGAAGCTTTTGCTGGCGTTGTGGCTCGCGCGGTGGAACCTTCAGGACGGGATTACGGCTCCCTGCTCGCGATGAAGGATATTAAGTAGCATTCGTGCGCCGTTCGCCATTTTCCAACTGGCGAGAGTCTCAACTTTCGTCATAATTAACTCGCGGTGACTGCAGGTATGAGCACCAGCACGATTCTCACGGCGTGCGGCTCTGCACCTTCCTAAGCTTCCGCGTGCTGTGACTCAAGTGTGCATTCTTTCGGGTCCTTGTCTTCGCGCAACCCTAAAAACACCGGCGCTCGCAATTTCACGCCACCCTCATTCGTCTCGTGTGTCCACTCAGTGAATCTAATTGCAGCCACTAGCTCCGGCCGTACCCAGTGCGCCTTCCGGCCGGCATCCACGGGACCGTGAAAAGGATTCGTTTTCGTCTCCAGCCTGGTCAGGAGCTTCCACATATCCGCCAGCATTTTGCGATCGAAGCCTGTACCGGCCTGTCCAACGTGAACAAGTTGTTGCTTATCGTTGTAAAGACCAAGAACCAGTGATCCGAAGAATTCGCGTGAACCTTCCGGCTCGGTGTAGCCGCCGATGACGCATTCGATCTCGCGCGTGATCTTGATTTTCAACCACTCGCGCGTCCGCTTCTCTTCGTAGCAACTGGTCCGGCGCTTGGCCACGATGCCCTCGAGTCCCCGCTGACCCGCCACCTTGAAGAGTGAGGTACCATGCGCAACCTGGTGGTCGGAATAACGTAAATTGTCGCCCAGTACGACAATGTTTTGGAGCAGGCTTTTCCGTTGCTCCAGGTTCACGCGGTGCAGGTCATACCCATCCAGGTAGATCAAATCAAAAACGTAATAAAGCACTGGAACTTCAGTGCGCCCCGGAGCACGAAAACGGCCATGGCGAATGCCCGTCCGCTGCTGCATGAGACTGAATGACGGTCGGCCCTCTTCATCAATGGCGACTACTTCGCCGTCGAGCACGGCTCGGCGTGCGTGGACCAGAGTTGGCAGATTGGCCAACTCCGGGTATAGAGCGGTCATGTCATTGTCATTGCGTGAAACCAGGCGCAACTTGCCATTCTCCAGGAATGCCACCGAACGGTAACCATCCCATTTGATCTCGTAAAGCCATTCGTCAGAGTCGAAGGGCTTTTCTATGGACGTGGCCAGCATGGGACGCACAAACGACGGCATTTCTGCTTTGCGTGATCCCGGAAGGGACACAGCACCCAATGCGGTATTTGTAGCCGCCTGCGGGGGCGGTTTCTTTGCGAGAGTTTCTGGGATCGAACCGACTCGGGTACTCTCTACCCCTTTTACGCGCTTAGCTTGCGCGTCGTCGACTTGGGCGATGTTTTTTTTGTTTTTTTTTCCTCGATGGCTGTGTTCGGGAGCTTTGACTCTTTCTTTGCTTGAGTCGCACTGCTCTTGTCTGAGTTGGCGGCGCGCTTCTTCTTTTCCATGCGAGCCAATGTGTCAGCGAGCCATGGTGCTTTCAGCTTGCCACGGGTGGCAGGGCGATCGCTTTCCCACTCGTCAGATTTTTCATCACCACCGATTTGCGCCATGGTCCGCTTACTCAGCACAGAAGTGTCATACTGAGCGGCATCAAAACCTTCCTCTACCCCATCATCATGCTTTTTGATCAGCAACCACTCATTACCTTTGCTTCCCGAACGCCGAGAACGGATATGAACCAGCGCGAAGTCACCTTTGAGACGCTTGCCATCCAGCCGGAACTTCAAGTCTCCCTTCGCCAGCATCGCCGCTGCTTCTGACTCTGTGCCTGGTACGTACTTGCCGTTCTTTGGAATGGGAGAAAGAGGTTGCCACGTGCCTACATCCCAAACCATGACCGTGCCTGCGCCATAGTTGCCTTCCGGGATGATGCCTTCGAAGTCGAAGTACGAGACTGGATGGTCCTCCACCTGCATTGCGAGACGCTTGTCTGCCGGGTCGAGAGATGGTCCTTTGGGCACGGCCCATGACTTCAGCACGCCCTCCATCTCCAGTCGGAAATCGTAATGAAGGTGTGAGGCTCGGTGTCTTTGGACTACAAAACGGTGCCGAGATTGTTGCTCTACCTTCGGTGGAGGCTCGGGGGTGTGCTCGAACTGCCTTTTGCGCTTGTATTCTTCCAGTGCCATAGTTCAACCCTATTGTAGACACTGTGATGCGGAACCACACTACTGTCGTCTCCCGGCAATGTTGCCGGTGATAAATACTGGTTGCTGGTGCGCGTCCCTAGTGCTTCGGGCCGACGGGTTCGGTCTGGGTCAGCTTCTGAATGATATCTTCGGCTGGCTTACCGCCTTTGCATGCTGGATGTCCGAAGCCGCTGCTGCTCACCCCGTTTTGAATATCGAAAATCAGATTATCGCTTGGGCCGGGTGCCACACCCATGGGAACGGCGTCTAGACGGAGCGCATGCCGCGTTTTCCAGGCCACGACGTGATCAGTACAAGACGTATCGCCACTGACCCCGAGGCCGCCCACCAGTTGTCCCTTGTTGCTGTAGAGAGGTAGACCGCCGCCAAACACGATGACACCTCCGATTGGTTTGCCCACCATAGGATCGTTTTGCTGTCCAAAATCCTGAGGGTTGCCGCTGTACGCTACGTTTGGATTGGGTGGACCAATAACACTGTAGAGTGATTGCCCCGGCTGCGCGGCAGAATAGACGTTTCCGGACGACATTGCGAAATCATTCGTACTGAAAGCGTTCGCCGTGCTCGCCTTCGTCGCTGAAATTACCCGGCTTCCGGGCCATTGCGCCCCGCGGTTGGGACCGCTGAACACCACCGCGCAAACAATGCCATCGCGATTCACGACAGTCGCCCACTCCTGGTTGCCAAGCCCACCATTCGCGTCCTTGCCTTGCTTGACCACCTTGGTCAGTTCGGCTTTGAGCTTTCCATAATCGGGCACCTTGGAGCAATCGAGCGGATTCGGATTGTCCGTGGATTTCTGGCCGAACAGGGCAGTGGTGCAGAACAGAACAGCGAAACACAACCTGGCGAGGGCGCACTTCATGATGGCCTCCTGTCTAGCGATTGCATTCATGGCTCTCCGCGTAGCGTGTAAAGGTAGGCAGCGATGTCACGACTGTCCTGCTCATTGACATTCATGTCTGGCATAACGGTGTGGGGCTCGACTTGGCGTGGATGCTGAATCCATCTCATTAAGTTATCCGCCGTGTTAGGCAACTCCCCTGCGATGTACTGACGATTGCGGATTCCATTGAGAGGTGGACCGACCAGGCCGTCTGCCCCGGGTACACCAGAAATGGTGTGACACGCATTGCAACCGTATTTGCGGATAGCATCGTGACCCGCGCGTGCATCTCCTCCCGATGTCATGACGTACGCGGCATGCACCTCGCGCGAATTGGGACCGGAGCAGGAAACGAGTATGGCTATCGTCACCAGGCAAGCGCCAAGTTCCACAGTTCTCTTCACGCGCCACTCCTTGACGCACGAATCAACTCCGCTGTTCGCGTGTACTCCCAACGCTGCTGCGAATCCTGTAGCCACTTCACCAGCAAAACCAGGGCGATGATGGTCAGCAAGGTTCCCGCGGGAATCCACATGATGAGTCCGCCAATTTGCTGGTCTTCCAGCGCACTGATGTGCCATGCCGGCGCAGTTAAGAAATAAGGTGAGTACCAGGGGCGGCTGGAAAATGTCAGTAGAGCTCCCAGAACGCTGGTGTGAATCGTGGTCGTGAATACGTAAAGAACAGCGACACCGTACCCCAGCCTCCGGCCATGATTTTCGAGTAAAGTCCACCAGAAAAGCAGAGCTGTGCCGAGAAAACTGATGTGTTGGGCCGCGTGAATTGCGTCACTGCGAAGTGTGGCCGCAAACAAAGCTGGGGCATGCCAGAGCCAAAGTGCGGCCGCGTGTAGCAACCATGCTGTCAAAGGTGCCGAGACGGCGAACCACGTGCGCTTAACTGGCGTGGATCTCATGACGCCGGCAACGGCTTCGCGCGAACCACTTGGTAATGCCCACAGCAAAGGCACCAGCGGTCTTCCTAAAACCAGCAACGGTGCCGCAACAAGCATCAGGATTTCGTGCTGTGTCATGTGAACCCAGAACAACTGCTCGCTGAGTTCATGAATGGGTGAATCAAGCGCAAGCAGCAATGCGCCCCAGCCCGCAACAAACGACAGAATCAACAGTCCGCGTGGAGCGGAGCCCTTTCGCTGCATTTTGAAGATGCCAAGGAGGTACAGAACGCCAGTAGCGACGAGAGGCACAATGATGTACGTTGGCCACGTCCAAGCCGCCCCGCCGAGCGTTCCGAGTTGGAGGTGCGCCGCCAACAATGCGGGTGTGCCCACGCCGACGGGTTGCAGCACGAGTTGAGTAATCAAGCTCATCAGTCACACGGGCTGAGGATGAACCGGGGAACAGCGCCTGCAATCACCACCACGGCGAACGCCACGCTGAAGACAATTCCAAAAAGGACCTGGAAGTAAGCGCGATCCCAAGGCCGCGCTCCTTCTTCACTGACCTCGCGCGGCATTTTCTGGTGCTGCATAAATCCCGCTACGCCCCCGCTGACCGCTATCAGAAAACAAACTGCGGTGATCAGGTGCAGAACGTAGTGATGCCCGGTAGAGCAGGAATGCTGAGTAAGGACATAGCTCAATGCCAAATCGAAGCCCCAGGCGAGCGGCCCTGCGCAAAGCGACCACAACAGTAGTGGCGGCGTGTGTCCGGCTTCCACGATTTGCTGGTTCTCTGCCATGCAATTCCTTACAAAAACCGGGTGGTGCCGTAAATCACGAAGTCGCTCAGGATTGCGGTCACCACCACGAAATACCAATAGTCCGAGTTAATGGCGACATCGGCCAGCCGAGTGCCTTCCATTTTGTCGGTGAAACTTACGCATAAAATAACTACGGTTTCGATGAACTCGGTGATCAAGTGGCCCGTGTGAAGCCCGAGCAACGCCCATACCGTTGAGGCATACGCGTTTTCGTTCCAGCGGCAGTTCAGATTGGCAAGCTCGAATCCGCGAACCACCATCGCGATCACAGCGACACCGGCTAATGCCAACAAGCCCCAGCGGATCTTGCTTCGATCACCGCTGGGCGCAACTCTCTGCGCATAACGAGCCGGCACAAGGCTGATCAGAAAAATGGCGCCGCTGGTGATTCCCCAACCCAATGTTGGTGGCAGATTGCCCGGCGGCCAGCTGCTGGATCGTGTGCGCAAGTAAAAGTAGCTTGCGACGACCAGGGCGAACATCGTTCCTTCGATCATCATGTACAGGAGATTCGCCAGCCACGTAGTGTTGGCTTTGCCGAACATCACCGTCGGCAGACCAGATACGTCGAGGACAGGCCTTTCTCTTATCGGATCCATCTCGCCTCCAAAGCAGGCTCAGGTACCCGGGGCGAAGGAGAGTGGCCGCGTGGCCATAACCATCCAATCAAGGTGATGACCACGGGAATGGCGCCGTAGGCAATGCCCCACGGACTGAAGATCGACCAGATGAACGCGATGGAAACGGCGATCGCGGTTAGGAATGGCCAGATACTTGGGCCCGGCAATTCATCTCGATACTCAGGTTCCGAGTCAAGGGTATTGGTAACCAGCACTTCAGGAATATCCTCGCGAACGCCCCCTACAATGGGCTGATTCGGTTCCGCCTCCCACAACGCTTCACGACCATTCACGGTCGGGAGTTCGAGGAAGTTGTAATGAGGGGGAGGTGATGGCGTAGCCCATTCCAGACTCCCCGCACCCCAGGGGTTCGGTCCTGCGAATCGTCCAGTCGCTTTGCTCTGAAAGAAATTCGCAATAAAGACCAGGATTCCGGCGGTCATGAAAACTACGCCGATAGTCGCGAGCAGGTTTAGAGCGCCCCAGCGCATCTCCGGCGTGTAGGTGTAAACGCGCCGCGGCATGCCGTGCAAGCCGAGAAAATGCATAGTGAAGAACGTGAGATTGAATCCTACAAAGAACAACCAAAAATGGATTTTGCCCAGCCGATCATTCATCATTCGGCCGGTTATTTTAGGAATCCAAAAGTACATTCCACCAAACATGGGAAACAGCGCCCCGCCAATCAGGACGTAATGGAAATGGGCAACCACGAAGAAAGTATCGTGTACCTGCCAGTCGAGCGGAACAGATGCAAGCATCACTCCAGAGAGGCCACCGATGAGGAAGACAAAGAAGAAGCCGAAGATCCAGAGCATGGGCAGCTTCAGTTGTAAACGGCCATGCCAGATCGTCGCCATCCAGCAATAGAACTGCACCGCCGTGGGAATCACGATCATCAGGCTGGCCGCGGTAAAGAAACTCGCGCTCATCTGCGGCAGCCCAGTAGCAAACATGTGGTGGACCCAGACACTGAATCCCAGGAAGCCGGTAGCCACTACCGACGTAACAATTGGCACGTATCCGAAGATGTGACGGCGCGCGAACACGGCTACTACCGTCGAGACGATTGCCGTCGCCGGTAAGAAGATGATGTACACCTCGGGATGTCCAAAAAACCAGAAGAGATGCTGGTAAAGAAGCACGTCTCCGCCGACGGATGGATTGAAAAACTGGGTATTGATCGTCCGGTCCATCAACAGCATGGAACTGACCACCATGACCGAGGGCATGGCAAAGATCACCATGATCGAGGTGACCAGCTTCTCCCACAGAAGGATGGGCATCCGGTTCAGAGTCATGCCCGGCGCGCGATAGCGAAGGATGGTGGTAGTAATACAGATAGCCACTCCGAGCGCCGAAACCTCCGTGAACGTGATCATCTGCGCCCAGAAGTCGGAGCGCTTGCCAGGGGTGAACTCCGGCCCGGAGAGCGGTACGTACGCGAACCAGCCTGCGTCCGCGCCAGTTTTCAGAAACAATCCTACCCACAGCAGCAGTGCGCCGACCACGTAGATGTAGTAGCTGAATGCATTCAAGCGTGGGAAGGCAATGTTGCGGGTACCGCACATGTGCGGAACCACGTAGACGCCGAATCCCTGAAACATCATGGGAACAGCGAACAGAAAAATCATCGTGCTGCCATGAACGGTGAAAAGCTGGTTGTAGAGGTCGGGCCCGATGGCGTTATGCTCAGGTCGCACCAGTTGCCACCGCATCATCGCCGCCAGTACTCCGCCCAGCAGGAAAAAGATGAATGAGGTGACCATGAAGCGAACGCCTATCGCGGTGTGATGCACGTTCTGGAACCATCCCCAGAATCCCCGTGGTTGGGCCCACGTCCGGGCCAGGCGATCGGCAGCGCCACTCTGAGATACCACAACAGGTTCGCTAATGGCCACGGATTTCCCTCATTTGAGTGTCTGCAAGTAAGTGATCAGCGCCTGAAGATCGTCAGGCTGCAGCGGATTCGGGCTCATGCGGTTTCCCGGCTTAATTCGCTGCGGGTCGACAATCCAGCCGGCCAGCGCCCCCGGCGTATTCGGAAGGGTTTCCGCGGCGATCATTTGGCGGCTCCCAATGTGCGTGAGATCCGGACCCAGTCGCGATCCTGCATCGGTTCCGCGTATGGTGTGGCACATCACGCAAGCATGGCTCAGAAACACATCGCGGCCATGAACCGTGACAAGTTCGGTGGGATCCTGCGCGGGCTTGAGTTGCTGCGCTTTCCACTGGCTAAATGCATCTTCCCTTTCAGCCACAATCGAGAAGCCCATGTGGGCATGTTGCAACCCGCAGAATTCCGCACATTGGCCGTGGTACACACCAGGCTGGTCGATCTGAAGCCAGAACGCAGAGGAGTAACCGGGCAGGAGGTCGCGCTTGCCATTAATGCTGGGTGCCCAGAAGCTATGTATCACGTCAGCAGAATTCGTGAGAATGACAACCCGCTTTCCCACGGGCACATGAATTTCATTGGCGGTGGTAACCGTCTGGTCCGCCTGCGGGTCGGGATAGATCACTTCCCACCACCACTGATGGCCTATCACTTGAATCGTGACAGGGTTTTTCGAAGTCTCACCCTCAACCTTCTTTCCGGTGATTTCACTCATCACCAGAACGGCGAACAGCGTTAGCACCGTAATCGTGATGGCGGAGCCCACTGCCCAACTCGCGCGCCGATCTCCTGCTTCATCTTTCATGATGGGCAGCATTTCATCGGCGGATGTATAGGTTCGAGCGCCAGCACGCATGAAGCCAAGCACGACCACTACGTAAACCACGAACACGATCCAGAAGATCACCCAGTAAAGCCACTCGATGTTGCTCGCCTGCGGGCCAGCAGGATGGAGTATCGAATGATCGCCCGGATAGGACGCGAACACGCCGGCAGCTAATAAAGGGACTCTGGAGAAGCCAATCACTTCTTCTCCTCCGGTTCGCCAGTCACACCTGCAGGCGCCTGATAAGGCATGGATTGCTCGGCGGGTTTCACATAAAGTTGGTCGCTGCGCGAAGGCGCTACATCCTTGGGCAGAAGTCCACTCATCGACCGCACGTACGCCGCGATTTCCCACGCCTGGTATTCGGGAATGCGATTGCGGAACGATGGCATGCCATTCGGTCTTCCTTGCATGATCGTCGCAAAGACGTTTCCGGGCTCGCTACCGTAAATCCAATTGTTGTCCATCAGCGGGGGGCCGATACCGCCACCGCCGTTTGCATGACAGCCCACACAGTTGTACTGGTTGTAAAGCGTCTTGCCTTGCGAAACAGCATAGGCGCTTTCCTCATACTGGCCCGCCGGCGGAGGACTGGAAATAGAATTGGCGCCCGGGTTGAGCCCGCTTACCTGAACTGTATTCAACGTTTGCGAGGCGTTTGGATCGGGCCGCAGTTGGCGCTCCTCTCTCTTGCACGCGGTGATATTAAGCAGAAGCAGGATTGTCATTGCGATGCTCACATGGTTACGCATCACTCACCTGCTCCTGTTGGCGGCGCAAGCTCCAGTTGGGGCACTCCAAATTCGCCCAGTATTCTTTGGATATCCCCGCCGCGACGCTGCAGTACATCGTTCAGTTCGTTGCGGAGTTCAGTGTTTCCCTTCCGAACTCCCATCGATATTGCAAAAGTGAAGGGCAGTCCGGGAGGATCTACCTCGGGAACAACCGGAGCGATTTGTAGTGAGTTCCCGAACTTTCGCGCGAAGTACCCGGCGAGGGGACCCCAGACAACGGCCGTGTCGACCCGATGATCTTCGACCGCGCGGATAATCGAGTCCGCGGCCTCTCCCAGCGTGTCGAACCCCACGATTTCACTTTGTAAGCCGCGCCGTGCCAGTGCCGACGCTGCTGGCGTGTAATCCTCCTCCAGCACCTGAACGCCGATTTTCATCTGGCGCAAGCTCGGATCGTCCAATGATGCTGGCTTGAGCTGGCGATCGCGACGGGTCACGAAAACGTACGTCGAGCGGTAGTAAGGAGCTGTAGCCAGGACTGGACTGAAAGCTTGCGGCACGCCGATCAGCAGGTCGCATACGCCTTTATTGAGATACTCGCGGACAAAACCACGTCCCATGCGCTGCCACACGTACGACAAGTGGGCGTGAAGATCGCCGGCAACCACTTCGGCAATCCGATTTTCAAAACCCTGCTGCCGGGAATTCGAGAATGGCAGATTGTCGGGATCCGCGCAGACGCGCAACTCGCGAGCAAACGACGAGCTTGTCGTGGCCATGACCGCAACAGCAAGGAGCGCCACCACATTAGGGAAGCTGGAAAACATACAGCGTTCCTCCACTGGTGGTGTATTTCGGAAGGTCCTGCATAGCGCCAACGAAACCCAGAGCGGCGGATTTGTCTCTCGGGTCGAGTCCTCCTGCAACGATGGCTCCTGCCCAACCACCTACGCCGGACAAAATTGCGACATACTGTTTGCCGTCAGGTCCCCTGTACGTGATGGGTTGCCCGATGATTCCTGAGCCGGTCTTGAACTGCCACAGTTGCTGCCCGCTTCGCGCATCAACAGCATGGAACCATCCATCGAGCGTGCCGTAGAAAACCAGGTCGCCGGCTGTTGCAAGCGCCCCGCTCCATACCGGGAAGTGATCGGGAATCTTCCAAACCACTTTGCCCGAAACCGGATCCCACGCCGTAAATTCCCCACCGTAACCCCCCGGCGCGTTGTACATGACCACATTGGCGCCGACATACGGTGTGCCCGCGATGTAGTTGACAGCAACATCTTCCTCGTCCATGCAGAGATGGTTATGAGGGATATAGAGCAATCCCGTTTTCGGCGAAAAAGCCGATGGCTGCCAATCTTTCGCGCCCGGAGCAGTGGGGCAGAGCTCGCGCGAAACTTTGCCACGATGAGGCTCTTTCTCTTCGACGTACTGCAGGAGACCAGTCTTGAGATCAACACCGCGACTGGTAGTTATCGGCGCAAACGGACTTGCTGATAACACCTCACCACTGGTGCGATCCATCACGTACACGTATCCGTTACGGTCGGGGTGCACCAGGACCTTGCGGGTCTGCCCATTGATGGGGAGATCGAGAAGAATGTTTTCGTTGACCGCGTCGTAGTCAAAAAGATCGTGCGGGCTGAATTGATAAAACCAGACAGCTTCGCCTGAATCCGGATCGCGGGCAAAAATGCCCGAGGAAAACTTGTTGTCGCCGGGCCGAGCGTCCGAATCCCACGGACCGGGATTCGCCGTACCGTAGTAAATGAGATTCAGTTCGGGATCGTAGGAAATCCAGCCCCAGACTCCTGCTCCGCCTATCTTCCAGGCGTCGGGAGGCCACGACTTCACGCCAAGATCCTGACCGCGATCCTGCGCGTAAAACGGCTTGTAACGCGGGCCGATCAGCACGTCTTTGTCAGGTCCGGCCGTGTAGGCTGTCCATGCAACCTTGCCGCTCTTGGCATCGAGTGCTTTGAGCCATCCGCGCACGCCAAATTCCCCGCCGCTCACCCCTACAAGCACTTTCCCCTTCACGACCAGCGGGGCCATGGTCATGCTCTCGCCCTTATTAATGTCTCCTACGCGAGTCTTCCAGATTTCTTTGCCGCTATTGGCATCCACACAGACGGTCTGGTCGTCCAGAGTGTTGTAATAAATTCGTCCATTGTCGTAAGAGGCGCCGCGATTCACCACATCGCAGCAGGCGACTCCCTTGGAAGCTGGCGTGGGCATCGGCTGATAAACCCACTTCATGGGTGCTCCAGGCTTGGTCAAGTCGAGGGCATATAAGTTATTCGGCCACGGAGTCACGATGTACATCGTGTTCTGCACCACCAGCGGCGCGGCCTCATGCCCGCGCACTAGACCGGTAGAGAAGGTGAAAGCCAACTTCAGGTTTTTAACGTTGCCGGTGTTGATCTGGTCGAGGGTGCTATAACGCGTGCTCGCATAATCCTTCGCCGGGCGGATCCACTGACCGTCATCCGGCGCCAGCTTCCCTTGATAAGGGCGTGGCTGATAATTTGACTCGGTTGCAGGCAGGATCATGCCCGACGTATGACTCTTCGAATCCGAACAGAAGGAGTCGGCGGGAAGGCAAAGCAACAGCAGCAGGCTAACTACGCAGCAGAGAAGCGTGTTTGCGAGCGCGGGGCGCTCGTGAACTTTCAACACAGGCACCTCGACCTTATCAGCCACACATGTCGTGTGACATTGCCTTCGATGCTGCCGTCAGTTCGAAGGTAGCCTATGAATGCATGTTTTCTCGGCCGCCACGTATCTTTTCGCTGTTAAATGTACTGCTTACACGGACCCATATATCTTGTCACGACGTATTTCAGTCGTTCAAAGGTGTGCTGGCGTGCGTACACGACTCCCCGCGCCGAAGTCGAAGAAAGCTAGAGCGCAGCCTTGTCAGGCAACCTGCGCGAGTCTCTCTCTCCTCTGTATGCCATGGCCGTGGCCTTTACTCTGATCGGGATTGCTCTCTGCTTGGTAGCGCTTTTGGACATCTTTCAAACTTTGTTTCATCCCGCTGGTCGGGGAGCTATGAGCGACTGGACCGCGCGTGTGGTCTGGAAGTGCTTTCGAAAGGTTGCCAGTACCTATCCCGGTGTTCTGACCTATGCAGGACCCGTAGGAATTCTGTCCATTATCAGCAGCTGGGCACTTTGTATACTGGTTGGATTCGCCTTGCTGTACTTACCCCACATGGGCAGTCAGTTCGTCTTCGATCCCGGAATCAACCCGGCCAACCACCGGGGTTTCTGGGAGGCTATTAACAGTTCCATGGGG
>Ga0182007_10001069_pt1 | contig 14939 bp, 13 predicted proteins | sample Sormic07211113_1_FD_123023 | JGI IMG/M metagenome (GOLD analysis project Ga0182007, IMG submission 123023) | Rhizosphere microbial communities from Sorghum bicolor, Mead, Nebraska, USA - 072115-113_1 MetaG | ecosystem: Host-associated > Plants > Roots > Rhizosphere | place: USA: Nebraska... | reverse complement strand
TCGAGGCCATCGCGCAGGCCATGGAGACCGATGCGCAGCTGCGCCGGACGCTGCTCTCGCGGGTGCGCATGTTCTTCTACTCCGGCGCCGCGCTGGCGCAGCCGATCTGGGACCTGCTGCACCAGATCCAGGAGGCCGAGATCGGCGAGCGCATCGTGATGGCGACCGGCCTCGGCATGACCGAGTCGGGCCCCTCGGCGATGTTCATCAACAGCCCGGACGTGCGCGCCGGCGATGTCGGCGTGCCAACGCCCGGCATGACGCTCAAGCTGATCGATGTCGACGGCAAGGTCGAGGTGCGCTACCGCGGCCCCAACGTCACGCCGGGCTACTGGCGCTCGCCGGAAGCCACGCGCGAGGCCTTCGACGAAGAAGGCTTCCTGTGCACCGGCGATGCCGTGCGCTGGATCGACGACGCCGACATCCACCGCGGCCTGCGCTTCGACGGCCGCATCGCCGAGGACTTCAAGCTCGCCACCGGCACCTTCGTGAGCGTCGGACCGCTGCGCGCGAAGATCAACACCGCCGGCGCGCCCTACGTGCACGACGCGGTGCTGACCGGCATCAACCTGAAGGAAGTCGGCGCGCTGATCTTCCCGACCCCGGCCATCCGGACGCTGGCCGGCCTGGCGCCCGAGGCGAGCCTGCAGCAGGTGGTCGAGAGCGCGCCGGTGCAGGCCTGGCTGCAGCAGCTGCTCGACGGGCTCGCCGCCGCCAGCACCGGCAGCGCCAACCGCATCGCACGCGCCCACATCGTTTCCGAGCCGCCCTCGATCGACAGGGGCGAAGTGACCGACAAGGGCTCGATCAACCAGCGCGCCGTGCTCAAGCACCGTGCGGCGCTGGCCGAGGCCCTGCATGACGGCACGTTGGGCTTCACGCTCAAGCCCCGATAGGCCGTTTTCACTGACAAACCACAAGGAGACTCGCATGAACATCCAAGGACAAGCCGCACTCGTGACCGGCGGCGCATCCGGCCTCGGCGAAGCCACGGCGCGCGAGCTCGCGCGGCTCGGCGCCAAGGTCGCAGTGCTCGACGTCAATGCCGGCTTGGCGGAGAAGGTCGCCGCCGAGATCGGCGGCGTGGCCTGCGTCTGCGACATCACCGACACCGACAGCGTCAACGCCGCGCTCGACAAGGCCGAGGCCGCGCACGGTGCGGCCCGCATCCTCATGAACGTGGCCGGCATCGGCAGCGCCAAGCGAATCGTCGGCAAGGACGGCAGCGCCGCGCCGCTCGAGGACTTCGTGCGGGTGGTCAACATCAACCTGATCGGTGCCTACAACGTCAGCCGCCTCTATGCGGCGCGCTGCGCCAAGCTGGACCCGAACGAAGGCGGCGAGCGCGGCGTGATGCTGTTCACGGCCTCGGTCGCGGCCTTCGACGGCCAGGTCGGCCAGCAGGCCTACAGCGCCTCGAAGGGCGGGCTGGTGGGCATGACGCTGCCGATGGCGCGCGACCTCGCGCAGCACGGCATCCGCGTCTGCACGATCGCGCCGGGCCTGTTCGCGACACCGCTGCTGAAGACCCTGCCCGAGCCGATCCAGCAGTCGCTTGCCGCCTCGATCCCGTTCCCGCCGCGGCTGGGCGATCCGGCGGAGTTCGCCGCGCTGGCCTGCCACATCGTCACCAACGGCCACCTCAACGGCGAGGTGATCCGCCTCGACGGCGCCCTGCGCATGGCGCCGCGCTGAGCCGGCCGCCACCCCGTTTTTTCGTTCGCCCCTCCAGGAGACATCATGAACATCAAGAAAAGCATCCTCGCCGCCGCGCTGGCCGCCGGCCTCTTCGGCGCCGCCCATGCCGACCTCACGGTCGGCGTCGTGCTGCCGCTGACCGGCCCGGCCTCGGGCCTGGGCATCCCGGTCAAGAACCAGATCGCGCTGTGGCCCAAGACCATCGCCGGCGAGAACCTCAAGGTCGTGGTGCTCGACGATGCCACCGACCCGACCACGGGCGTCAAGGACACGCAGCGGCTGGTGACCGAGGACAAGGTCGACGTCATCATCGGCTCGGCCGCGACGCCGGTCGCGATCCCGATGGCCGACGTGGCCGCGGAATCGGGCACCGTGCAGCTCGCCGCCTCGCCGGCCGGGCTGCCGCCGGGCAAGGACAAGTGGACCTTCCGGCTGCCGCAGTCCAACGACGTCATGGCCTACGCCGTGGTCCAGCACATGAAGTCGCAGAAGGTCAAGACCATCGGCTTCCTCGGCTACACCGACGCCTACGGCGAACTCTGGCTCAAGGCGCTGACCGCCGAGGCCGAGAAGAACGGCATGAAGGTCGTCGCCACCGAGCGCTTCGGCCGGGCCGACACCAGTGTCACCGCCCAGGTGCTGAAGCTGACCTCGGCCAATCCCGACGCGATCCTGATCGTCGCCTCGGGCAGCGGCGCCGGCATGCCGCAGAAGGCGGTGATGGAGCGCGGTTTCAAGGGCAAGGTCTACCAGACGCACGCCGCCGCCACGCAGGACCTGATGCGCACTGCCGGCAAGGATGCCGAAGGCACCTTCGTCGTCTCGGGCCCGGCCACCGTGGCGGAGCAGCTGCCCGACAGCCATCCCTCGAAGAAGGCCGCGGTCGACTTTGTCACGCAGTACGAGAAGACCTACGGCCCGGGCTCGCGCAACCAGTTCGCCGGCCACGGCGCCGATGCGCTGACGGTGCTCGAGAAGGCGGTGCCGATCGCGCTGAAGAAGGGCAAGCCCGGCACGCCGGAGTTCCGTGCGGCGCTGCGCGACGCGATGGAGACCATGGGCCGCACGGTGCTCGCGCACGGCGTCTTGAACTGGACGCCCGACAACCACTGGGGCTACACCAACGAGACCGGCGTCATGCTGAAGGTCGTGGGCGGCCAGTTCAAGGTCGAAGCACCGTAGCTCGCCCCCAGGTTGCCCGCACTTCGTGTCGGGCGCCCACCCCCTACCGGGGGCAACACCAGCGGCCTGGCGAAGCCAGTTCCGCGGTGTTCCACGAAGAGAAAAGAACACGGAGAACGCGCGCCGCGAAGCCCTCATGGATATCTCAATCGCCAGCATCCTGACGCTGGACGGACTCACGAACGGGGCGATCTACGCGCTGCTGGGCATGGGTATCGTGCTCGTGTTCACGGTCACCCGCGTCATCTTCATTCCGCAGGGCGAGTTCGTCGCCTATGGCGCGCTCACGCTCGCCATCTTCCAGACCGGCAAGGTGCCCGGCACGGTCTGGCTGCTGCTGATCCTCGCGGCCGTCGCGGCGCTCATGGAACTGGTGAGCACCTGGCGCCACCGCGGCCGGGCCGCGCCGGCCCTGCTGGCCGCCGCGCGCATGTTCGTGCTGCCGGCGGCGGTCTGCGCCGTGTCGGCGTGGGCGGCGCCGCGCAACCTGCCGCTGGCGGTCCAGGCCTTCCTCACGCTGTGCATCGTCACGGCGTTCGGGCCGCTGGTCTACCGCGTCGCCTACCAGTCGCTCGCCGGCGCCAGCTCGCTGGTGCTGCTGATCGTCTCGGTCGGCGTGCATTTCGCGATGACCGGGCTGGGCCTGCTGTTCTTCGGCGCCGAGGGCTTTCGCAACCCGTCGTTCTGGGACGACCGCTTTGCGGTCGGCCCGCTGAACGTCAACGGGCAGGCCGTGATCATCTTCCTCGCCTCGGCGGCGCTGATCGTGATGCTGTGGCTCTACTTCGAGCGCACCCTCTACGGCAAGGCCCTGCGGGCGACGGCCGTGAACCGGCTCGGTGCACGGCTGATGGGCATCTCCACGCAGGCGGCGGGCCAGCTCACCTTCGCGATGGCGGCGCTGATCGGCGCGCTGTCGGGCCTCCTGATCGGGCCGACCACCACGATCTTCTACGACTCCGGCTTCCTGATCGGCCTCAAGGGCTTCGTCGCCGGCGTGATCGGCGGCCTGGCGAGCTATCCGGGCGCGCTGCTCGGCGCGCTGGCGGTCGGCGTGATCGAGTCCTTCGGCTCGTTCTGGGCCAGCTCGTTCAAGGAGGTGATCGTGTTCACCATCATCCTGCCGGTGCTGTTGTGGCGCTCGCTGACCAGCGCCCACTCGGACGAGGAGCATTGACATGGAAGCCACCTTGAATCCTCCAGCGGCCAAGCCGCCCGCGAAGAGCCGCCTGCGCACCTGGGGCCCGCTGGCGCTGGTGGCGGTGCTCGTCGCCCTGCCGCTGCTGCCGCTGCCCAACTTCTGGATCATCCAGCTCAACTACATCGGCATCTACACGCTGCCGGTGCTGGGGCTGGTGCTGCTCACCGGCGTCGGCGGACTGACCTCCTTCGGCCAGGCGGCGTTCGTGGGCATCGGCGCCTACACCACCGCCTACCTGAGCGTGAACTTCGGCCTCTCGCCGTGGCTCACCCTGTTCGTCGGCCTGGCGCTGACCGGCCTCAGCGCCGCGATCATCGGCGGCATCACGCTGCGCATGTCGGGCCACTACCTGCCGCTCGCCACCATCGCCTGGGCGCTGGCGCTCTACTACCTGATGGGCAACCTCGAGGCGCTGGGCAAGTACGACGGCATCCTGGGCGTCAAGGGGCTCACGCTCTTCGGCCTCGAGGTCGGCCAGCAGCGGGTGTTCTATGCGGTGGTCTGGACTTTCTCGCTGCTCGCCTGCTTCGCGGTGATCCGGCTGCTCGATTCACGCAGCGGCCGGGCCATCCGGTCGCTGGCGGGCGGCTCGCAGATGGCCGAGGCGATGGGCGTGAACACGCTGCGCTTCAAGGTCGGGATCTTCGTGCTGGCGGCGCTGCTGGCGTCGCTCTCGGGCTGGCTGTTCGCGCATTTCCAGCGCACCGTGAACCCCTCGCCCTTCGGCCTCAAGATGGGCATCGAGTACCTCTTCATGGCGGTGCTCGGGGGCGCGGCCCACGTGTGGGGCGCGATCGCCGGCGCCGGCGTGGTCAAGCTGCTCGAAGACCAGCTGCAGGTGCTGCTGCCCAAGCTGATCGGCACCAGCGGCAGCTACGAGCTGATCGTCTTCGGCATCCTGATCGTGCTGGTGCTCAAGTACCTGCCCGACGGCCTGTGGGACTTCATCGACCGCCGGCTGCCGCGCCCGCAGCGCCCGGTCGACTGGCGCGATGCGCCCGACCTCCCGGCGCGCGCCAAGCCGGCCGCCGGCGAGGTGGTGCTCGACGTGCAGGCGATCCGCAAGACCTTCGGCGGGCTGGTGGCGGTCAACGACATCAGCTTCCAGACCCGGGCCGGCCAGGTGGTCGGCCTGATCGGGCCCAACGGCGCCGGCAAGTCGACCACCTTCAACCTGGTCACCGGCGTGCTGGGCCTGAGCGGCGGCGCCGTGCGCTTTCGCGGCGAGGCGATCGGCGGGCTGTCGTCGCGCGCCATCGCCGAGCGCGGCGTCTCGCGCACCTTCCAGCACGTGAAGATGGTGCCCGACATGACGGTGCTCGAGAACGTCGCGCTCGGCGCCCACCTGCGCGGCCGCAAGGGGGCGATCGCGGCCATGCTCCACACCGACCGCGCCGAGGAGCGCGAGCTGCTGCGCGAGGCCGAGCGCCAGCTGCAGCGCGTGGGCATGGGCGACTGGATGCACGAGCTGGCCGGCAACCTGGCGATGGGCCAGCAGCGGCTGCTGGAGATCGCGCGCGCCCTGTGCGCCGACCCGGCCCTGCTGCTGCTCGACGAGCCGGCCGCCGGCCTGCGCCACAAGGAAAAGCAGGCGCTCGCCGACGTGCTGCGCAGCCTGCGCGCCTCGGGCATGAGCATCCTGCTGGTCGAACACGACATGGACCTGGTGATGGACATCTGCGACCACATCGTGGTGATGGAATTCGGCACCCACCTGATGGAGGGCACGCCCGCCGAGGTGCAGCAAAGCCCGAAGGTGCGCGCCGCCTACCTGGGCACGGAACACTGACATGAGCGCTCCCCTCCTCCGAATCCACGACCTGCGCGCCGGCTACGGCCGTGCCGAAGTGCTGCACGGCATCGACCTGCAGGCGGGCGAAGGCAGCGTCGTGACCGTGATCGGCCCCAACGGCGCCGGCAAGTCGACCCTGCTCAATGCGCTGATGGGCGTGCTGCCCGCCAAGGGCGGCATCGAGTTCCGCGGCCAGCCGATCGGCGGCCTGTCGCTCGAGGAGCGCGTGATGCTCGGCATCGCGCTGGTGCCCGAAAAGCGCGAGCTGTTCGCCACCATGCCGGTCGAGGACAACCTGGTGCTCGGCGCGTTCCGGCAGGTGCGGCTGCGCAACCGCGATTGGCGCGACCAGATCGAGCAGGTCTACACGCTGTTCCCGCGCCTGAAGGAACGCCGGATGCAACTGGCCGGCACGCTGTCGGGCGGCGAGCGCCAGATGCTGGCGGTCGGCCGGGCGCTGATGTCGCGGCCCACGCTGCTGATGCTCGACGAGCCCAGCCTCGGCCTCGCGCCGCTGGTGGTGCAGGAGATCTTCCGCACCGTGAGCGCGCTGCGCGCCACCGGCGTGACGATCCTGCTGGTCGAGCAGAATGCGCGCGCCGCGCTCGAGGTCGCCGACCACGGCTACGTGCTCGAGATGGGCAGCGTCAGCGCCGAAGGCGAGGCCCGCCAGCTGGCCGGCGATTCGCGCGTGATCGATACCTACCTGGGCGCGGCCCGGGCCTGAGCGACCGGCCAGCAGGAGACACGATGAAGACCCCCACCCGCAGCCATCTCCAGCTCGGCGCCGTGGCGCTGGCCGGCGCTTCCCTGCTCGCCGCCTGTGCCGGTGTCGGCCGGACTGCGCCGACCGCGCCGCTGGCCGCGGCCCGGCCCGGCACGCTGCTGTCGTGCAGCGCGCTCGCGGCCAGCGCGGCGCCGCCCGGCACCTTGTACACCCAGGCCGTGGCGGTGCCGGCCGGCACGGTCGCGCTGGGCAACGCCAGCGTGCCGGTTCCGGCCCACTGCCTGGTCCAGGGCCGCATGAACGAGCGCATCGGCCCGGTCGACGGCAAGCGCTACGCGATCGGTTTCGAGATGCGGCTGCCGGTGGCCTGGAACGGCCGCTTCTTCTACCAGGCCAATGGCGGCCTCGACGGCGTGGTCGTGCCGGCGGTCGGCGGCATCGGCGGCGGTGCGCCGGTGACCAACGCCCTGCAGATGGGCTTCGCGGTGATCAGTTCGGACGCCGGCCATCCCGGTTCGCTCGGCCCCGCCTTCGGCCTCGATCCGCAGGCCCGGCTCGACTACGGCTACAACGCGGTCGCGCAGCTCACGCCGATGGCCAGGAACCTGATCGCCCAGGCCTACGGCCGCGGCCCCGACAGGTCCTATTTCGGCGGCTGCTCCAACGGCGGCAGGCACGCGATGGTGGCCGCCGCCCGCGCGTCCAGCCAGTACGACGGCATCCTCGCGGGCGACCCCGGCTACAACCTGCCGCGCGCCGCGGTGGCGCAGCTCTATGGCGCACAGCAGTACGCCAAGGTGGCGACCGCGGCCACGCCGGCAGGCCTGCCGGACCTTCAAAGCGCGTTCACGTCGGCCGAGCTGCAGCTGGTGTCCGACCGCGTGCTGGCCCGCTGCGATGCGCTCGACGGCCTGGCGGACGGCATCGTTTCCGACGTCAAGGCCTGCCAGGCGAACTTCGACCTGCAGCGCGACGTGCCGAGCTGCAGCGGCGCGCGCGACGGCCAGTGCCTGACGGCGGCGCAGAAAAGCGCGCTCGCCAACGTGTTCACCGGCGCCCGCAACAGCGCCGGCAAGCCGATCTACAGCAGCTTCCCCTTCGACGTCGGGATCGGCGGCAGCAACTGGCGCGAATGGAAGTTCTCGAGCTCCCAGACCCGTGACCCGGGCGCGGTGGGCTTCATCTTCACATCTCCGCCGCTGGCCACGCGGCCGGGCGGCCTCGCCTTCGCTCTCGGCTTCGACATGGACCGCGATGCGCCGCTGATCGACGCCACCGACCCGGTCTATCGCGAATCGGCGATGGCCTTCATGTCGCCGCCCGACGCCTCGAAGCTGACGGCCCTGCGCGACCGCGGCGGCAAGCTGATCGTCTACCACGGCACCAGCGACCCCGTGTTCTCGTCCGACGACACCGCCGCCTGGTACGAGCGGCTGCAGGCCACCCATGGCGGCGACGCCGCGGCGTTCGCGCGCTACTTCCCGGTCCCGGGCATGAACCACTGCGCGGGCGGCCCCGCCACCGACCAGTTCGACATGCTGAGCGCGCTGGTCGACTGGGTCGAGCAAGGCCGGGCGCCCGAGTCGGTGGTGGCGAGCGCTCGCGGCCCCGGCACGGCGAGCGTCAACCCCGAAGTGCCGGCCAGCTGGTCGGCCCGGCGCACGCGTCCGCTGTGCCCCTACCCGCAAGTCGCTGTCTACACCGGCGGCGACACCGAATCCGCGGCCAGCTTCGCCTGCCGCGCGCCTTGAGATCCCCGCGATGACGACCTACAGCCCCCGCCCCGACGACGTCCGCTTCCTGCTGAACACCGTGCTCGGCGCCCCCGCGCGCCTGGGCGCCCTGGCACCGTTCGCGGAGGTCGACGAGGCGCTGCAGGCCCAGGTGCTCGACGAGGCCGGCAAGTTCGTGGCCGAAGTGATCGCGCCGCCGAACCGCGACGGCGACGAGATCGGCTGCCGCTTCGTGAATGGCGAGGTGCTCACGCCGCCGGGCTTCCGCGACGCTTACCGGGCCTTCGTCGACGGCGGCTGGCCCGCCCTGTCGGCGGCGCCCGAGGATGGCGGCCAGGGCCTGCCCGCGGTGCTCGAGGCGGTGCTGTACGAATGGCTCAGCGCCGCCAACCATGGGCTCACGATGGCACCGGGTCTGCTGCACGGCGCCTACGAATGCATCCGGCACCATGGCAGCGACGAGCTCAAGCAACGCTATCTGTCGAAGATCGCCACCGGCGAGTGGCTGGCCACCATGTGCCTCACCGAAGCCCATGCCGGCAGCGACCTGGGCCAGGTGCGCACCCGCGCCACGGCGCAGGCCGACGGCAGCTTCCGCGTCGCCGGCGGCAAGATCTTCATCTCGGGCGGCGAGCACGATCTGACGGACAACATCGTGCACCTGGTGCTGTGCCGCCTGCCCGACGCGCCGGCCGGCCCCAAGGGCCTGTCGCTGGTGCTGGTGCCCAAGCGGCTGCCCGACGGCGCGCGCAATGCGGTGCACTGCGAGCGCATCGAAGAGAAGATGGGCCTGCACGGCAGCTCGACCTGCGTGATGCGCTTCGACGATGCCACCGGCTGGCTGATCGGCGAGCCGAACCGCGGGCTGGCGGCGATGTTCGTGATGATGAACGCGGCCCGGCTGCACGTCGCGCTGCAGGGCCTCGGCCTGCTCGACGCCGCCTGGCAGAAGGCCGACGCCTATGCCCACGAACGCCGCCAGATGCGCGCGCCCGGCCCGGCCCCCGCCAGCCGCGGCAGCGAGGCCGCCGACCTGGTGGCCGAGCATCCGGCGATCCGCCGCATCCTCGACACCCAGCGCGCCTGGATCGACGGTGCCCGGCTGATCGCCTACCGGACCGCGGTCCAGCTCGACATTGCACGCCACGACGCCGACCCCAAGGCCCGCGAGCGGGCGCAGCGCTGGTGCGCGCTGGTCACGCCGGTGCTCAAGGCGGCCTGCACGCAGCAGGCCTTCCATGGCGCCAGCGAATGCCTGCAGGTGTTCGGCGGCCATGGCTACGTGCGCGAATGGGGCATCGAGCAGGTGGTGCGCGATTCGCGCGTGACCATGATCTACGAGGGCACCAACGAGATCCAGGCGATCGACCTGCTGGTGCGCAAGGTGCTGGCCGACGGCGGCGCCGGCATGTCGGCCCTGCTGGTCGAGGTGCGCGACGAGCTCGAGGCCTCGCGCGACATCGACGCCGACGCGCAGCGGCGCCTGGCACAGCTGCGCTACCTCACGACCACGCTGGCGATGGCCGCGGCGGCCGACCCGGCGCTGCCCTACGAGGTGGCGGACGACTACCTGCGCGTGGTGATGATCGCGCTGCTGGCATGGGCCTGGGCCCGCATCGGCCGGGACGCGCCGCAGGACGCCCGCTGGGCGGCGCCCGAGGCGGCCTTCCGCCGCTGGGTGCTGCCCGAGTTCGAGATGCGGCTCGGCATCGTCAAGCGGGCCTGCGAGGCCGTCACCGCGCAGCGCGCGCCGGCCTGATCGGCAGGACGCGGGCGACCAAGCCGGTTACGCTTGCACCATGGCAGTTTCGCGCAAGAAAACCCCCTCCGCCACGCACGGCCCAGCGGCGCGCCCCGACCGCCTCGACACCCGCGTGCTGGAGACCTTTGTCGGCTACAACGCACGCCGCGCCTGGCTGGTCGTGACCGAGGTGTTCGCAGAACGCATGGCGCCCTACGGACTCAAGCAGGCCGATTTCTCGGTGCTGTCGCTGCTGGCGCACAACCCGGGCGCGACCTCCCGCCAGCTGTGCTCGACGCTCGACATCCTGCCGCCCAACCTGGTGAGCCTGATCGCCTCGATGGACAGCCGCGGCCTGATCGAGCGCCGGCCGCATCCGCATGACGGCCGTGCGATCGGCCTGCACCTGACACCGGCCGGCGAACAGCTGGTGCGCGAGGCCGAACAGACCGTGATGCAGCTCGAGGCCGACACCAGCGCCCGCCTCACGCAGCGCGAGCGCGAGACGCTCATCAGGCTGCTGCAGAAGATCTATCACTGAACTTTGCGGGAGATCCCCGACCGGCTGGCCGTCGGCGCGGCAGATCACCAGAATTTCCACCAGGGCGCCGTGGCGCGCGTCGCCTCGGGCACCAGGATCTGCAGGCCCGAATCGCGGATCCGGCGGCGCTGCTCGGCTTCGAGGGCCCGGGCCATGCGATGCGCCAGCTGGTCGCCCTGCATCGCGCGCATGCGCCACTCGGTCGCGAGGCTCTGGAGCTCCTCGTCCTGCAGGGTGCCGGGTGCGGTCGACGGTTCGGACATGCCGAAATTCTGCCCATCGCGCGCGGCGTCGGCAATCGTAGAGGTTTGCCTTACATCAAGCCAGGAAGCCATCCCAGCTGAGCTTGAGGCCCGTCAGCAGCATGCCGAGGTAGACGAAGCGGTAGAACCAGACCGGATCGATGCGGCGCGCGATGCGAATGCCCACCCACACGCCCAAGGGCGCGATCGGCAGCAGCACCACCGAGGTCGCCATGTTGCGCCAGTCGAGCAGGCCCAGCCAGGCATAGGGCACCCATTTGCTCAGGTTCACGACGAAGAAGAAGTAGGCCATCGTCGCCGTGTAGACCACCGGCGTGAGCCGCAGCGGAATCACGTAGGCGTTGACCGGCGGCCCGCCGGCATGGGCGATGAAGCTGGTGAAGCCGCTGATGGTGCTCAGCAGCGCGCCGCCCAGCTTCGACGGCATGGGATCGTTCGGGCGCGGCGGGAACAGCAGGCGCTGGGCCAGGAACAGCAGCGTGAAGACGCCGACGATGCCCGCCACCGTGTGCGCCGGAAGCGCCTTGAAGAGCAAGGCCCCGATCACGGTTCCCAGCAGCCCGCACGGAATGAGGAAGCGCAGCAGCCGCGGATCGAAGTCGCGGCGGAAGGCCGCCAGGCCCAGCAGGTCCATCAGCAGCAGGACCGGCATGAGGATGGCGGCGGCCTGCGGCACGCTGACCACCAGCGCCATGAAGGGGACGGCGAGGGAGCCGAAGCCGGCTCCGAAGCCGCTCTTGCTGACGCCGAGCAGCAGCACGGCGGGAACGGCGACCGCATAGAACTGCGGGTCGGTGATGATCGGGAAATTCAAAACGAGGGGGAAGAGTCGGGTGCCTGGGCGCTACATTGTCCACGCACGCTTCCAACGCCCGCCATGAAGATCATCGACGCCGACCAGACCCGTCGCCACCTCGCCTTCGAAGGCCTGGTGCCGGCGCTGCGCGAGGCCTTCGCGCGCGAAGCGACGGTGCCGCCGCGCCACGTGCATTCGGTCGCCGCGGGCGACGACCGCGGCACCGTGCTGATCATGCCGGCCTGGAGCGAGGCCGGCTTCCTCGGCATCAAGACGATCAACATCTTTCCGGGCAACGGCGCGCGCGGCCTGCCGGGGCTGCACGCGACCTACGTGCTCTACGACGCCCACACGGGGGTGCCGCTGGCGCAGCTCGACGGCAACGAGATCACCGCCCACCGGACCGCGGCCGCCTCGGCGCTGGGCGCGGCCTTTCTCGCCCGCGAGGAGGCTTCGAGGCTGCTGGTGCTGGGCACCGGCCGGGTGGCGCGCCTGCTGCCGGCCGCCCACGCGAGCGTGCGGCCGATCCGCGAAGTCCGGCTGTGGAACCACCGCCCCGAAGGCGCGCAGGCCCTGGCCGCGGAATGGCGCCAAGCGGGCTGGGACGCGCAGCCGGTCGACGATCTCGCGACGGCCGTGGCGGCCGCCGACATCGTCAGTTGCGCGACGCTCGCGACCGCGCCGCTGGTGCGCGGGGAATGGCTGGCGCCGGGCAGCCACCTCGACCTGATCGGCAGCTTCACGCCGGCGATGAAAGAGGCCGATGCGGCCTGCTTCGCCGGCGCCCGCGTCTACATCGACACCGACGAGGCCCCGACCAAGGCCGGCGACCTGCTCGACGCCATCGCCGCCGGCGCGGTGTCGCTGGCGACGATCCAGGGCACGCTGGCGCAGTTGTGCCGGGGCGAGCGGCAGGGACGCCGCTCGGCCGCCGAGCGCACGGTCTTCAAGGCCGTCGGCAGCGCGCTGGAAGACCTCGCCGCCGCGACACTCGTCTGGCAGGCTTAGTCGAGGCTGGCGCCCGATTCCTTCACGACCTTGCCCCACTTGAGCGTCTCGCTCTCGATGAAGGCCGCGAACTGCTCCGGCTTCTCGCCATGGGGCTCGGCGCCCTGCTCGGCGAGCTTCTTCTTCACTTCCGGATCGGCCAGTGCCTTGAGGATGGACGCGTTGAGCTTGGCGACCACCGGCGCCGGCGTGCCCGCCGGGGCCAGCAGGCCGAACCACGAGGTGGCTTCGTAGCCGGGCACGCCGGCTTCGGCGATGGTCGGCACGTCGGGCAGCGCCGGCGAGCGCTTGGCCGTGGTCACGGCCAGGGCGCGCAGCTTGCCGCCCTTCACGTGCGGAATGGCCGAAGGCATGTTGTCGAACATGATCGCGATCTGGCCGCCGAGCAGGTCCGACACCGCGGGCGCGCTGCCGCGGTACGGCACGTGCTGCATGTCGACGCCGGCCATCTGCTTGAAGAGCTCGCCCGACAGGTGGATGGAGCTGCCGTTGCCCGACGAACCGAAGTTGATCTTGCCCGGGTGGGCCTTGGCGTACGCGATCATTTCCTTCACGCTCTTGAAGGGCTGCGACGGATTGGCCACCAGCAGGTTCGGCACCATGGCCACGCGCGTGAGCGGCGCGAAGTCCTTGATCGGATCGAAGGGCATCTTCTTGTAGAGGCTCTGGTTGATCGCGTGCGTGCCCACGGTGCCCATGAACAGCGTGTAGCCGTCGGCCGGCGAGCGTGCCGCCGCCTGACCGCCGATGTTGCCGCCGGCGCCGGCCCGGTTGTCCACCACGACCGGCTGGCCGAGATCGCGGCTCATGTACAGGCCGACCACGCGGGCCAGGATGTCGGTGGTGCCACCGGCCGAGAACGGCACGATGATCGTGATGGGCTTGCTGGGGAACGCGGCCTGGGCGTGGACGGCGAGAGGCGCCAGCGCCAGGACGGCGGTGGCAGCCGCGGCGGCCATGGCGAAGCTGCGGCGCTTGAGCGCGGCGTCGGAAGGGAAACGGGACATGGGAAACCTTGGAGAACTGGGAAAAGGAAGAATCGAGAGGGACGGCGTCCGGATCAGACCGGTGCGACGCCCAGCGTGGTGCCGCCGCACACGTACAGCACCTGGCCGGTGACGAATCCGTTGTCGGGCGACAGGAAGAACATCGTGGCGCGGGCCACGTCGTCCACGGTGCCGAGCCGCTTCACGACGATGCTGTCGATGATGCGGCGGGTCTGCGGTGCGCCTTCGGGGTTGCTCTGGCGGAACAGCTCGGTCGCGATCGGACCGGGCGCCACCGCATTGACCGTGATGCCGTCGCCGCCGAGCTCCATCGCCAGCGTGCGCGTGAGGCCGATCATGCCGGCCTTGGTGGCCGAGTAGACGATGCGCTCGGGCTTGCCCAGCGCCGCGCGCGACGACACGTTCACGATCCGGCCCCGGCCCGAGGCGCGCAGCGCGGGCAGCGCCGCCTGGATCAGGATCATGCTGGCCTTGAAGTGCAGGCCGACGACGTAGTCGAGGTCGGCCATCGAGGCCGTGTCGATCGTGCCGGGCCGCGTCGCGCCCGCGTTGTTGACCAGCGCCGTCACGGCATAGGCCGAGGTGATTTCGTGCGCCACCGCTTTCGTCTGCGCTTCCTGCGTCAGGTCGGCCTGGAAGGACACCAGGCGCTCATGGCCCCAGTCGGGCTTCTTGTAGTCGAGATTGACGACGGTGCGTCCTTGGGCGAGCAGTGCCTCGCAGGTGGCCCGGCCAATGCCGGAGCTGCCGCCCGTGACCAGGGCGGCTTCTTGTTGACTCATCTTGCTTCCAGAACTTTCAATGCGGGCCGCGCGAGCGCGGCTCCGGGGGCGAACGCGCTCAGACGCGTTCGAGGATCAGCGCGATGCCCTGGCCGACGCCGATGCACATCGTGCACAGCGCATAGCGGCCGCCGCCCTTGTGCAGCTGGTTGATCGCGGTGGTGGCCAAGCGCGCGCCGCTGGCGCCCAGCGGATGGCCCAGCGCGATCGCGCCGCCGTTGATGTTGACGCGCGCGTCGTCGTCCTTCAGCCCGAGCAGGCGCAGCACGGCGAGGCCCTGGGCGGCGAAGGCCTCGTTGAGTTCGATGACGTCGATCTGGTCGAGCTTCAGGCCGGTGAGCTGCAGCACCTTCTGGGTCGCCGGCGCCGGGCCGATCCCCATGATGCGCGGCGCCACGCCGGCGGTCGCCATGCCGACCACGCGGGCGCGCGGCGTCAGGCCGTGCTTCGCGGCGCTGGCTTCATCCG
>Ga0182007_10001067_pt1 | contig 14953 bp, 9 predicted proteins | sample Sormic07211113_1_FD_123023 | JGI IMG/M metagenome (GOLD analysis project Ga0182007, IMG submission 123023) | Rhizosphere microbial communities from Sorghum bicolor, Mead, Nebraska, USA - 072115-113_1 MetaG | ecosystem: Host-associated > Plants > Roots > Rhizosphere | place: USA: Nebraska... | reverse complement strand
GGTGATCCGACGTGGCGGCCGTTCTATCTCGAGGGCTATCTCTTCATCGCGGCTGTGTACTGGGTGCTGTGCTTCGGGCTCTCCCGCTACAGCGTGTGGCTCGAAAAGCGGCTGTCGGCCGCGCGCTGAGCCGGGCACGGCCGGGGTCCTGTACACTCCGGGCCTTCATGTCGAGCCACGATTTCCACCCCGCATCCCACGCAGCCCTGATGGCTCGCATGATGCCGCCTGCCTCCGCGCAGGCGATGGTCGTTGTTCGAATGATTACCACCATTACCACCGCGGCCACCTGAGCACGCGCAGGTGGCCGTTCCGGCAGCCACCTGGTGTATCGCTCTCTCCCCGAACGAATGAACCCAGCTCTGGCAGCTGGGTTTTGTTTTTTCGTCTGGAGATGTCCATGTACCGCGATCCCGTTGAATCCCTCGAGCCCCTGCACAGCCGCCCTGCGCTGAACCGTACCCTGCGCGTGGGGATGATCGGTATCGGAACCGTGGGCTCGGGCACCTTCCGCGTGCTCGTGCGCAACCAGGCCGACATTGCGGCGCGGGCCGGCCGGGCTATCGAACTCGTGATCGTTGCCGCGCGCAACCTGGCGCGCGCCGCCGGCATCGTGGGAGAGGGCGTTGCGCTCACGGCCGACCCGATGCAGGTCGCTGCGCATCCCGACGTCGACGTGGTCGTGGAGGTGGCCGGCGGCACCGGGCCCGCACGCGACTGGGTGCTGGCCGCCATTGCGCATGGCAAGCACGTGGTCACGGCCAACAAGGCATTGCTCGCGGTGCACGGCGCCGAGATCTTCGCCGCCGCGCGAAAACAGGGCGTGGCCGTGGCCTACGAGGGGGCGGTGGCCGTGAGCATTCCCATCGTCAAGGCGCTGCGCGAAGGCCTGGCGGCCAACCGCATCGAGTGGGTGGCCGGCATCATCAATGGCACCACCAATTTCATCCTGAGCAAGATGCGCGATGAAGGCCTCGACTTCGCCGCCGCGCTCGCGCAGGCCCAGGCGCTGGGCTATGCGGAGGCCGATCCGAGCTTCGACATCGAAGGCATCGACGCCGCGCACAAGCTGTCTTTGCTGGCCGCCAACGCCTTCGGCATGCCGCTGCGCTTCGCCGATGTGCAAGTGGAGGGCATCACCGCCCTGCAAGGGCTGGACGTGGCCTGCGCCGAGCAGCTGGGTTACCGCATCAAGCTGCTGGGCGTGGCACGCCGGCAGGCGTCGGGTGTCGAACTGCGCGTGCAGCCCGCACTCGTGCCCGCCACGCATCTGATGGCACAGGTGAACGGTTCGATGAACGCCGTCATGGTCAAGAGCGATGCGGCGGGCCTGACGATGTACTACGGTGCGGGCGCCGGCTCGGAGCAGACGGCCTCGGCGGTGATCGCCGATCTCGTGGACGTGGCGCGGCTCGACGGCGTGAATGCCGCGCAGCACGTGCCGCACCTCGGCGTGCATGAGCACGCGACGAACGCGTTGGCGGTGTTGCCGCGTGCCGCCGTGCACACCTCGCACTACCTGCGGGTGCCGGTGCGCGCGGTCAGCCAGATCCAGGCGGTCACGGCCTGCCTCGCAGAGCAGAAGGTGCCGGTGCGCCAGGTCGCGCTGGCGGCCGAACGCCCCGGCGTCGGCCCCCAGGTCTTGGTGCTGACGGGGCCGGTAGCGCAGGGCACGCTGGACCTTGCCGTGCATGCGTTGCAGGCGCGTTCCGAGGTGGCAGGCGTGGTGGCGACGCTGTGCGTGGAGCTGCTCGAAGGTTGAGCCACGAACGCCGCGAGCGAAGCGCGCAGAAAGTCGCGCCTGCATTCCTTCAGGGCGCAGAGAGGGCCCCGTCCACCACGTGCTGCGCTTCTTCAAGAATGCGCGCGAGGTGGTCCTTGCCCTTGAAGCTCTCGCCGTAGATCTTGTAGATGTTCTCGGTGCCGGAGGGGCGCGCCGCGAACCAGCCGCTCTCGGTCACGACCTTCACGCCACCGATGGCCGCGCCATTGCCCGGCGCATGGCTCAGCACGTTGACGATCCGGTCGCCCGCCAGTTCGGTCGAGCGGATCTGCTCGGGCGACAGGCTCGACAACCGCTTCTTCTGTTCCACCGTGGCTACTGCATCCACGCGATCGGACACCGGCTGGCCCAGCGCCTGCGTCAGTTCGGCGTAGCGCTCGCCGGGGTCGCGCCCGGTGCGCGCGGCGATCTCGGCCGAGAGCAGGGCGGGCACGAGGCCATCCTTGTCGGTGGTCCACACCGAGCCGTCCTTGCGCAGGAAGGTCGCGCCCGCGCTTTCTTCGCCGCCGAAAGCCAGCGACGCATCGACCAGCCCGTCGACGAACCACTTGAAGCCCACCGGCACCTCGTACAGCCTGCGCCCGAGCCGAGCCGTCACGCGGTCGATCATCTGGCTGCTGACCACCGTCTTGCCGACGGCTGCCTGCGCCGGCCAATGCGGGCGGTGCGTGTAGAGGTAGTCGATCATCACCGCGAGGTAGCTGTTGGGCTGCATCAGGCCCGTGCTGCCCGCCACGATGCCGTGGCGGTCATGGTCGGTGTCGCAGGCGAAGGCGATGCCGAAGCGGCCCTGCAGTTCGATCAGCTTGTGCATGGCGTCGGGCGACGACGGGTCCATGCGGATGCGGCCGTCCCAGTCGAGCGACATGAAGCGGAAGGTCGGGTCGACCTCCTGGCTCAGCACGTTCAGCCGCGCGAGCTTGTAGCGCTCGGCGATCGCGGGCCAGTAGCGCACGCCTGCGCCGCCCAGTGGGTCGACGCCCAGCTCGATGTTCACGCCGCGAATGGCATCCATGTCGAGCACCTGCGCCAGGTCTTCGACATAGGTGTTCAGGTAGTCATGCCGGTGTGTGGTCGAGGCGCGCAGCGCCTGCGCGAGCGGCATGCGCTTCACGCCTTCGAGCCCGTTGGCCAGCATCCTGTTGGCGGCCGTCTCGACGGCCGAGGTGATGTCGGTGCCTGCCGGTCCACCGTTCGGCGGGTTGTACTTGAAGCCGCCGCTCTCGGGAGGGTTGTGCGAGGGGGTGATGACGATGCCGTCGGCGAGCCCCCCGGTGCTGCTGCTGCGCCCGCGGTTGTGGACGAGGATCGCGTGCGACACGGCCGGCGTCGGCGTGTATTCGTCGTCCTTCGAGATCATCAGCTCGACCCCGTTGGCCGCGAGTACCTCGACCGCGCTGTTGAAGGCCGGTGTCGACAGCGCATGCGTGTCGATCCCGAGGAACAGCGGCCCGTCGATGCCTTTCTGCTTGCGGTAGTCGCAGATCGCCTGGCTGATCGCCAGCACGTGCCATTCATTGAACGCATCGTCGAACGAGGAGCCGCGGTGCCCCGAGGTGCCGAAGGCCACGCGCTGGCTCGGCACCGACGGGTCGGGCCGTCCGGTGTAGTAGGCGGAGATCAGGCGCGGTACGTTGACCAGCAGTTCGATGGGTGCGGGCTGTCCCGCGAGAGGGTTGGTTGCTTGGCTCATGCGGGTGGAAAGTCGAGGTTGATGATGTCGCCGATGCGCTCGATGGCGATATCGGCGGGCGCATAGGCGGCGTTGGCCTGCGTGTCGAGCGCATAGTGCCCCTGCCGCACGAAGACCGTCGTCAGGCGCGATCCCCAGATGGCCTTCATGGCCGAGAGGATGCGCAGCTTGTCGTCGATCATCACGTAGTGTCGCGCGGGGTAGCACTGCTCGACGGCGTCGAGCATCTGTTCCTTGTGCACGTAGATCAGCACGCGGCCCTCGGTGGCGTCCCAAAGGCCGGAGCGTTGCACCTTGCGCGGCTGGAACACGACGTCGCCGTCGGACAGGATCACCGTGGGCCCGCGCTGGCGCAGGTGCTTCAGCGTCTCCAGCGCGCCGGGGTAGAGCCGGTCGGCAAAGGGGTAGTCGATGAGAAATTCCGACATCAGCAGCAGCCGCGAATCGCTCATGCCGCGGCTGCTTTCCTCGGCGCGGTAGCGCTGCAGGGCGCCGAGGTAGTCGACATAGCCGAGCTCGCTGCGCAATTGCTCGAAGGCCGTCCAGTAGCGGCTGGCGCTTTCGGCGCCGAAGGTCTGTTCGAGATGGGTGCGAAGGTCGGCGATGATGCCGTCGTTGTCGAGCAGGGTGTTGTCGACGTCGATCAGGAAAACGGTGGCAGGGGGCGGTGTCATGGTGTGTGGCGGGGTGGGCCAGAACTGCGCGCGTCGCTTCCAGCATACGCTTCGAATGCGACCCCGGACGGCCGCAGCGTGATTTTGTTGAGGCTCCGAGATCCATTGGCTTGAGCCGTGCCGGGGATCGGCCTCGGAATTGAATAAGCTCCTGCTCAGGTTGCAGTTTGAAGAAGGAGCAAGACAGATGCGCATCACCAACGGTCGCCACTGGATCGGCCTGCCGGCCATGGCCATGGGCCTTTTGCTGGCTGGCTGCCAGACGCCACCGGCCGACCGCCCCCTGACATCGGAAGTCCCCGAACCCCCGAGCTTCGTCACGCCGCCCGAAACCTGCCAGGCTGCTGCCGTGCGGTTTGGCCTGGGCCTGCGCGTCAGCCAGCAGTTGCTGGAAGAGATGCGCCAGCGCGCCGGCGCCCGCCTGGCACGTACGGTGCCCGCCGCGGAAAAAGCCGATCCGATGCAGGACACGGCGAGGCTCAATGTGCAGGTCGAACCGACCGGCCGCGTGGTGGGGGCCTATTGCGGCTAGGAGACGCGGCGTGGGCTCGGGTGTTGTGTGAATGCAGCGCTCATGTAACTAATATTAGCTAATAGGCACGCAATCGCCCCAATTGGGGGAACAATAGCCCGCGACCTCCGGAGCCCAGTCTTTTGTCGAACAAGCAACCCACAGTCTCTTTGCCGTCGTACTACGACGGGTCGGCACGTCTCCCGCCGGACGAGGTGCTGCGCCCGTTGATGGACGACTGGGCCCGTGCAGGCAAGCGCCTGGCTGCCGTCTGCTACATCGACGTGGACCGCTTTGCCTTGCTGAATGACCGCCTTGGCATGGTGGCGGGCAATGTCGCCCTCAAGGAGGTGGCCCGCCGCATCAAGGCTCAGCTGCCGCGCGAGAGCGTGATGGCCCGCGTGGGCGGCGACGAATTCGCGGCCCTGTTCGCCGGCCTCGGAACCTCGCAGTGCACCCAGGTGCTGGAACGCATCCAGGCTTCCCTCGCCGAGCCCTGGAGCTGGCATGACCAGGCGGGCAGCATCGACGCGAGCATCGGCGCCATGCTGCTCGACAGCAATGGCCCGCCCCCTGAAACCGCGCTGCGCCAGGCGCAGCACGCCGCCTTCTTCGCCAAGCGCGCGGCCGACGGCAAGGTGCATTACTTCGACGCGCCGCAAGCGCGCGCCGACGAGCAGGTGGTGCGCGAGCGCCAGCGGATCCAGGAAGGCCTGCTGCAGGGCGAGTTCTTCCTGGTCTACCAGCCCAAGGTCGACATGCAGCGCGGCGTGGTGGTCGGCGTCGAGGCGCTGTTGCGCTGGCAGCACCCCGAGCGCGGCCTGCTGCCGCCGGCCCAGTTCGTGCCGCTGATCGAAGACGACGCGCTGGTCGAGCAGGTCGGCGACTGGGCCATCGCCACGGCCCTTTGGCAGGCGCACCAGTGGCGCCTGGCGGGCCTGCAGATGTCGGTGAGCGTGAACGTGGCACCGCGCCACATGATGCGCTGGGACTTCGTCGAACGGCTCGCGCGGCACCTGTCGCAGTTTCCGAAGCTGGGTGCGGGCATGCTGGAGCTCGAGATCCTGGAAACCACGGCGATCAGCCAGTTCGCGAACGTCGCGCTGTTCGTCGAGGCTTGCAAGACGCTGGGCGTGGGCGTGACCATCGACGACTTCGGCACCGGCTACTCCTCGCTCACCTATCTGCGCCAGCTGCCGGTGTCGACCGTGAAGATCGACCAGTCGTTCGTGCGCGGCATGCTCGACAACGGCCAGGACCACGCCATCGTGCAGGGCATCATCGCGCTGCTCCACGCGCTCGGACTCACGGCGGTGGCTGAAGGCGTCGAAACGGTGAAGCAGGGCGAAGAGCTGCTCGCCCTGGGCTGCACGCTCGCCCAGGGTTACGGCATTGCCATGCCGATGGCGGCCAAGGACATCGTGCAATGGGTGGCGCAGTACGAGCGGGCTCCCCTGTGGGGTACCCACGCGGCGGCGCTGCCCGGCGCCTGAGCGCTGCGGCGGCGTCCGTTCAGCTGGACGCAGGAACCACGGCGTCGCGGACCATGGCCCGGCGGCTTTGCTTGACGGCGCGCATTGCGGTGTCGGCCTGGCGCAGGGCGGCCTCGGCAGAGACGGTGCGGGGGTCGACGGCCACCACGCCGACACTGGCGCCGCCGTAGTCGATCGTCAGGTGCCGCAGCTTCAGCTCGAAGATGGTGTTTTCCGCCAGACGGTCGGCCATGGCCCGCGCGCCCGTGCGCGGCGACTCGTCCAGCGCGGGCCCGAGGCCGATCACCACGAATTCGTCGGAGCCGAAGCGCGCCAGCATGTCGCTCGCGCGCACCGAGGCCGAGAGCTGTTTCGCCATGGCCGACAGGAACTCGTCGCCGACCTCGTGGCCGTGTGTGTCGTTGATCTTCTTGAAATTGTCCATGTCGATGAAGCCGACCAGCACGCTCTGGCCGCCGCGCGCGCCCTGCGCCAGCATGCGCTGCAGTTCGTCGGTGAGCGCGCGGCGATTGGGCAGGCCGGTGAGGGCGTCGGTCGCGGCGTGGGTGGCGAGCTGGGCCTGGGCTTTCTTGAGCTTTGCGACGAGCAGCTCGCGCTCCACCTGCTGGCCGATCAGCCGCGCGAAAAGCCGCAGCACCGGCTCTGCATGGGGCGGCAGCGGCAGCTTTTGTGAGCTGGCACCGCACAGGACACCGAAGAGGTCGCCGCTTCCGGCTGTCACCGGTGCGCTCACACAGGTCTGGATGCCGAGCCGGCGGGCGGCGTCGGCATCGCCCCAGCAGCCGCCGGCGTCGTCCGTATAGATGCGGCCTTCCTCCATGGCATGCCGGCAGAGCGTGTCGGCCCAAGGCACCGGCGCACCCTCGGGCAGGGACAATTCACCGGCGTTGTGGGCGAACAAGATGTGCTGTCGGCCCTTGTCGAGGTCGATGGTCGTGAGGTAAGCCGACTCCAGGCCCGTCGCCGTCTCGAGCATTTCGAGCATTGGGCGTGCGAGGTCTTCCAGCGTCTTGGCCGAGGAGACGGAGTCGGAAAGCTGTTCGATCAAGGATTCCATGGCCGACATTCTGATGGCATCGGTTGCGTTCGGGAGGGCAATTTCAAGAGGCCAGGGCTTCCATCAGCTCGGTTTCGATGGCCAGTTGCGTTTTTTGGCCCTGGAGTTCGGGGCCGCTGATCAGGAAGGTGTCTTCCACCCGCTCGCCCAGCGTCGTGACCTTGGCGAGCTGCAGGTTCAGGTGATGGCGCGCCAGCACCCGGGCCACCGAGTACAGCAGGCCGGCACGGTCGCTGGCCGAGATGTTGAGCAGCCAGCGCTGCGCCTTGTCGTCCGGCAGCAGGCTGATGCGCGGCTTGATCGGAAAGCTGCGCACCCGGCGCGAGACCCGGCCCATGCTGGGCGGGGGCAGGGCACCGGCCTCGGTGAGCGTTTGCGCCAGGCCCGACTCGACCATGCTGATCAGGTCGCGGTAGTGGTCCGGCACGAAGGTGGTCACCACCTGGAAGGTATCGAGCGCGTAGCCGTTGCTCGCGGTGTGCACCTTGGCGTCGAGGATGCTGAAGGACGCCTGGTCGAAGTAGCCGCAGATGCGCGCGAACAGGTCGGGCTGGTCGGGCGTGTAGACCACCACCTGCAGGCCTTCGCCCACCGGCGACAGGTGCGCGCGCACCACAGGCGGCGCCTTCGGGTCGACCGGCACGTTACTGGGCGGCACGAAGCGCGAGAGCTGCTTGGCGTGCCAGGCGATCTCGGTGGCGTCGTGGCGCATGAAGTAGCCCACGTCGAGCGTGTCCCACAGCGCCTTGTGCGCCTCGAAGCGCTGCGCGTGCAGGGCCAGTTGCACGAGCGCCTCGCGCTTGCGCGACTCGACCTCGGCATCCGGATCGGGCATGCGTCCGCCCAGTGCGCGCAGCGTGTAGCGGTACAGGTCTTCGAGCAGCTTGCCTTTCCAGGCATTCCACACGCGCGGGGAGGTGCCGCGGATGTCGGCGACGGTCAGCAGGTAGAGCGCCGTCAGGTAGCGCTCGTTGCCTACTCGCTTGGCGAAAGCGCCAATCACTTCGGGGTCGCTCAGGTCCTGCTTCTGCGCGACCTGGCTCATTACCAGGTGCTCGGCCACCAGAAATTCGATGAGCCTGGAATCTTCGCGGGCGATGCCGTGCTGCTTGCAGAAACGCTGAACGTCGCGCGCGCCGAGTGTGGAGTGATCGCCGCCGCGGCCCTTGGCGATGTCGTGGAACAGGGCGGCCACGTACAGGATCCAGGGCTTGTCCCATCCGGCCGCCAGCTGCGAGCAGAACGGGTATTCGTGCGCATGCTCGGCGATGAAGAAGCGCCGCACGTTGCGCAGCACCATCAGGATGTGCTGGTCCACCGTGTAGACGTGGAACAGGTCGTGCTGCATCTGCCCCACGATGCTGCGGAACACTCGCAGGTAGCGCCCCAGCACCGAGGTCTGGTTCATCAGCCGGAATGCATGCGTGATGCCGTAGGGCTGCATCAAGATCCGCATGAATGTGTCGTGGTTGACCGGGTCGTTGCGGAACTTGCTGTCCATGACGTGGCGCGCGTTGTAGAGCGCGCGCAGCGTGCGCGCCGACAGGCCCTGCACGCCGATGGTCTTCTGGTACAGCAGGAAGGTTTCGAGCACCGCATGCGGCTCGCGCTCGTACAGGTCGTCGCTGGCGATCTCGATCAGGCCGGCACGTTCGTAGAAGCGCTCGTTGATCGGCGTGTGCTGCTCGTCGATGGGCTGCAGGCGCTCGGCAATATTGAGCAGCAGGATCTGGTTGAGCTGCGACACCGCCTTGGCCGCCCAGTAGTAGCGCCGCATCAACGCCTCGCTCGACTTGCGCTGCGACTCGCCTTCGTAGCCGAAGCTTGCCGCCACGGCCGTCTGCAGGTCGAACACCAGCCGGTCTTCGCGCCGGTTGGCAATCACGTGCAGCCGGGCGCGGATCAACGAGAGCAGCGCCTCGTTGCGCTTGATCTGCTGCGCCTCGAACGGGGTGGCCAGGCCGTTCTTGGCGAGGTCGTCCCAGCGGCCGCCGTAGCCGGCGGCCTTGGTCATCCAGAGGATGGTCTGCAGGTCGCGCAGGCCACCCGGCGATTCCTTGCAGTTGGGCTCCAGCGCGTAGGGCGTGTTGTCGAACTTCTGGTGGCGATGCCGCATTTCCTGCGACTTGGCCACGAAGAAGGCCTGCGGGTCGATGGCGCGGGTGAAGCGGCGGCGGAAGGCGGTGAAGAGCTTCTTGTCGCCCACGATCAGGCGTGCTTCGAGCAGCGAGGTCTGAACGGTGACGTCCTTCTCGGCCTCGGCCAGGCATTCCTCGACCGTGCGCACGCTGGAGCCGATCTCGAGGCCCGCGTCCCAGCAATGGCCGATGAAGGCCTCGATGCGGGCCGGGTCGATTTCGCTCTCGTGGCCCTCGGGCGGCAGCAGCAGGAGCACGTCGACGTCGGAATACGGAAACAGCTCGCCGCGCCCGAAACCGCCCACGGCAGCCAGCGTGAGCGAGTCGCCGAAGCCGGCCTCGCGCCACAGGGTGCAGAGCGTCTCGTCGGCGAGCGCCGAGAGCTGGCGCAGCACCGCGTGCACGCTGCGGGTCGGCGCGCGCGCAAAGCGCAGGGTGTCGAACAGGGCGAGCTTCTTGGCGCGATAGGCTTCGCGCAGCGTCGCTACGTCGATCTTGGCTGCTTCGATCACGGCCGGGGAGCGCGTGTGCGCGTCAGGTTTTGGTCGAGGTGACGAAGGAGGGCGGCGGCGGGCTGCCCGCGGACAACGTCAACACCTCGTAGCCGGTCTCGGTGACGAGCACCGTGTGCTCCCACTGGGCCGACAGCGAATGGTCGCGAGTGACGATGGTCCAGCCGTCGTATTGGCCGCCCTTGAAGTCTTCCTTCACGTCGCGCTTGCCGGCGTTGATCATCGGCTCGATGGTGAAGATCATGCCGGGCTTGAGTTCTTCCATGGTGCCCGGGCGGCCGTAGTGCAGCACCTGGGGCTCTTCATGGAAGCGCTGGCCCACGCCGTGGCCGCAGAACTCGCGCACGATCGAGAAGCCCTGGCCTTCGGCGAACTTCTGGATCGCGTGGCCCACGTCGCCCAGATGCGCGCCGGGGCGCACCTGCAGGATGCCGTGCCACATGGCTTCGTAGGTGATGCTGCACAGGCGCTTGGCGGCGATGGAGGCGTCGCCGATCACGAACATGCGGCTGTTGTCGCCGAACCAGCCATCCTTGATGACGGTCACGTCGACGTTCATGATGTCGCCCTTCTTCAGGGGCTTGTCATTGGGAATGCCGTGGCAGACCACGTGGTTCACCGAGGTGCAGAGCGACTTCGGGAACGGGACGCTGCTCGCGCCCATGTAGCCCACCGTGGCGGAGGTGGTGCCCTGCTTGACCATGTACTCGGCGGCCAGCCGGTCGACATCGTTCGTTGTGATGCCGGGCTTGATGAAGGGGGTGAGGTAGTCCAGCACCTCGGAGCCAAGGCGGCAGGCGACCCGCATGGCTTCGATGCCCGCAGCGTCTTTGTAGTTAATGCTCATGCCCGAATTATCCCATTCACCAAGCTAAAATTCCGGGTTAACGCGGATGACCCCAGTCAGCGGCCATCCGCCTCGATTCCTTGAATTCCAACGCGGCCCCCGAGGCCCCCATCGACCGTGACGCAGCCCGCACCTCAAGCCCTTCCTGTCGTAACCATGTTCGAGGGCGGCAGCGCGCTCAGCGACTTCCGCGCGCGGCAGCTGCTGCCGAAGCTGCAGGCCATCGAGCCGCGCATCGAGGGCATTTCGGCCCGTTTTGTGCACCTTGTGGTCACCGATGCGGCGCTGGATGCGGCCGGCCGCGAGCGCTTTGCCGCGCTGCTGGCCTACGGCGAGCCCTTCGAGGCGCCGGCCAAGGCGGGCACCTCGGTGGTGGTCACGCCGCGCCTGGGCACCGTGTCGCCCTGGGCTTCCAAGGCCACCGACATCGCCCACAACTGCGGCCTGGCATTGCGCCGGGTCGAGCGCGTCACGCAGTACCACCTGAAGCTCAAGGCCCCGTTGATCGGCAAGGCGCCCGTGATCGAGGGCGACACGCTCGCCGCGGTGGCCGGCCCGCTGCACGACCGCATGACCGAATCGGTGCTGGCCACCGTCGAGCAGGCGGCCAGTCTGTTCAGCGAGCTGCCGGCCCAGCCGATGGCGCAGGTCGACGTGCAGAGCGGCGGTCGCGACGCGCTGGTGGCGGCCAACACCGGTTTCGGCCTGGCGCTGGCCGAGGACGAGATCGACTACCTCGTTGACGCCTTCACTCGCCTCGGGCGCAACCCCAGCGACGTCGAACTGATGATGTTCGCGCAGGCCAACAGCGAGCACTGCCGCCACAAGATCTTCAACGCCCAGTTCACCATCGACGGCAGGGCCCAGCCCCAGAGCCTGTTCTCGATGATCCGCCACACCGAGAAGCAGAACCCGCAGCACACGGTCGTCGCCTATGCCGACAACGCCTCGGTGATGGAAGGCGCGACCATCGAGCGCTTCATTCCAGCACACGGTTCGCAGAGCTATCAAAAAGATAGCGCCCTGAGCCACGTGCTGATGAAGGTCGAGACGCACAACCACCCGACCGCGATTTCCCCGTTCCCGGGCGCCTCGACCGGCGCGGGCGGCGAGATCCGCGACGAAGGTGCCACCGGCCGCGGCTCCAAGCCCAAGGCGGGCCTGACCGGCTTCACCGTGTCCAAGCTCTGGCCGCAAGAGGGCCACTACGGCAAGCCCGAACACATCGCGAGCCCGCTGCAGATCATGACCGAGGGCCCGCTGGGGGGCGCCGCGTTCAACAACGAATTCGGCCGGCCCAACCTGCTGGGCTACTTCCGGGAATACGAGCAGACCGTGGCGAGCGACCTTGATACCGTGCAGCGCGGCTACCACAAGCCCATCATGATCGCGGGCGGCCTCGGCAGCATCGACGCCACCCAGACGAAGAAGATCCAGTTCCCCGCCGGCTCGCTGCTGATCCAGCTCGGCGGCCCCGGTATGCGCATCGGCATGGGCGGCAGCGCCGCCAGCTCGATGGCCACCGGCGCCAACGCGGCCGAGCTCGACTTCGACTCGGTGCAGCGTGGCAACCCCGAGATCGAGCGCCGCGCGCAGGAGGTCATCAACCACTGCTGGCAACAGGGCGCGGCCAACCCGATCCTGGCGATCCACGACGTGGGCGCGGGCGGCCTGAGCAATGCCTTCCCCGAACTGACCAACGACGCCGGCCGCGGCGCGCGTTTCGACCTGCGCGCCGTGCCGCTCGAAGAGTCGGGCATGGCCCCCAAGGAAATCTGGTGCAACGAAAGCCAGGAGCGCTACGTGCTGGCTATCGCGCCGGAATCGCTCGCGCAGTTCAAGGCTTTCTGCGAGCGCGAGCGCTGTCCGTTCTCGGTGGTCGGCGTGGCGACCGAGGCGCGCCAGCTGCTGGTGGCCGACGAAGGCGCCGAGGTGCAGCCTGTCGACATGCCGATGGACGTGCTGCTGGGCAAGCCGCCCAAGATGCACCGCGACGTGAAGAGCGTGGCGCGCACGTTCAAGCCGCTCGACCTCACGGGCGTCGACCTGCAGAAGGCCGCCATCGACGTGCTCTCGCACCCGACCGTCGCCTCCAAGCGCTTCCTGATCACCATCGGCGACCGCACCGTGGGCGGCATGAGCCACCGCGACCAGATGGTCGGCCCGTGGCAGGTGCCTGTGGCCGACTGCGCCGTGACGCTGGCCGACTACAAGGGCTTTGCCGGCGAAGCGATGAGCATGGGCGAGCGCACGCCACTGGCCGCGCTCGACGCGCCGGCTTCGGGACGCATGGCCGTGGCCGAGGCCATCACCAACCTGCTGGCGGCGCCCATCGAGCTCTCGCGCGTCAAGCTCTCGGCCAACTGGATGGCCGCCTGCGGCGAACCCGGCGAAGACGCTGCGCTGTACGAGACCGTCAAGGCCGTGGGTCTGGAACTGTGCCCGGCGCTGGGCGTGTCGATCCCGGTCGGCAAGGATTCGCTGTCGATGCGCACGCAGTGGAAGGACAACGGCGAAGCCAGGAAGGTCACCTCGCCCGTGAGCCTGATCGTCACCGCCTTCGCCTCGCTGGCCGATGTGCGCGGCACGCTCACGCCGCAGCTCGACGCCGAAGAAGCCGACACCACGCTGGTGCTGATCGACCTGGGCCGCGGCCAGCACCGCATGGCCGGCAGCATTCTGTCGCAGACGCTCAACCAGAGCGGCGACACCGTGCCCGATCTCGACGACCCGGCACAATTGGTCGCGCTGGTCGATGCCGTGAACGCGCTGCGCGCCGAGGGAAAGATCCTCGCGATGCACGACCGCAGCGACGGCGGCCTGTTCGCCACCGCTTGCGAAATGGCCTTTGCCGGCCACGTCGGCGTGGCGCTGAACGTCGACATGCTGGTCACCGAAGGCGATGGCATTTCCGACAGCCGCATGGAAACCGGCGACGCCAAGAACTGGGCGCAGCAGGTCAGTGCGCGGCGCGAAGAGCTCACGCTCAAGGCGCTGTTCAACGAAGAGCTGGGCATGGTGCTGCAGGTGCGCACGGCCGAGCGCAACGACGTGATGCAGGTGCTGCGCGCGCACGGCCTGAGCGCTCACAGCCACTTCGTCGGCAAGACCCGGCCTGCGAGTTCCACGATGGATGCCGGCAAGGGCAAGCTCGAAGTCTGGCGCGATGCCAAGCCGGTGTTCAGCGCGAGCCTGCACGACCTGCACCAGGTATGGGACTCGGTCAGCTGGAAGATCGCCCGCGAGCGCGACAACCCCGCCTGCGCCGATGCCGAGCATGCCGCGGCAGGCGTGCCTTCGGACCCTGGCATGCATGTGTTTCTGCCGAATGCGCAGCCCGCGGCGCCGGCCGTCCTGCAATCGCGCCCCAAGGTCGCCATCCTCCGTGAACAAGGCGTCAACTCGCACGTCGAGATGGCCTACGCCTTCACCGAAGCCGGCTTCGAGGCCTTCGACGTCCACATGACCGACCTGCAGACGGGCAGGGCGGACCTCGCCAATTTCAAGGGCGTGGTCGCCTGCGGCGGCTTCAGTTATGGCGACACGCTGGGTGCCGGCATCGGCTGGGCGCGCAGCATCACCTTCAACCCGAAGCTGGCCGAGCAGTTCAAGACCTTTTTCGGCCGCGCCGACACCTTCGGGCTCGGCGTGTGCAACGGCTGCCAGATGTTCGCCGAGCTGGCCGACATCATTCCGGGTGCAGAAGCCTGGCCGCGCTTCACCACCAACCAGAGCGAGCGCTTCGAGGCCCGCCTGTCGATGGTCGAGGTGCTCGAATCGCCGAGCATCTTCTTTGCGGGCATGGCGGGCACGCGCCTGCCGATCGCGGTGGCGCACGGCGAGGGCTATGCCAACTTCAAGCACCGCGGCGATGCGGCCAAGGCCATTGCGGCGATGCGCTTCGTGGACAACCACGGCAACCCGACCGAGCAGTACCCGTTCAACCCGAACGGCAGCGCCGGCGGCCTGACCTCGGTGACCACGCCGGACGGCCGCTTCACCGCGGTGATGCCGCACCCCGAGCGCGTGTTCCGCAACATCCAGATGAGCTGGACCGGCGGCGACCGGAGCGAGCTGAGCCCCTGGATGCGGATCTGGCGCAACGCGCGCCGCTGGGTAGGCTGAAAGAAAGAGCCCGGAACGAAAAAGCGGCCCGCGGGCCGCTTTTTTCATGGGGCAGGAAAGCCGCGGGGCTTACTCGACCTTTGCCTTCGCGCGCAGCTCTTCCTGGTACTTCTGCAGGCG
>Ga0182007_10001066_pt1 | contig 14961 bp, 12 predicted proteins | sample Sormic07211113_1_FD_123023 | JGI IMG/M metagenome (GOLD analysis project Ga0182007, IMG submission 123023) | Rhizosphere microbial communities from Sorghum bicolor, Mead, Nebraska, USA - 072115-113_1 MetaG | ecosystem: Host-associated > Plants > Roots > Rhizosphere | place: USA: Nebraska... | reverse complement strand
GCAGCAGCGCCGTGCCGGATCGGTTGGGTCGGGGAAATACCGGACGCCGTGAATCTCGATGGCGTCGAACTGACCTGGAGCGTTCCGGATCAACCGATTGATGTAGCGGATTGCGGGTAACGAGTTTCTCGCTGCACGCAGGCGTGCTGCCGATCGCCGTCTGAGCGTTGCAGTAACGGATGACATGGCGTGATTTTTCAAAAGAGCGAACGCGATCCTCCGGACAGGCCGGATACCGATTCCGCTGGATGAATTGGGGGAAGACGAGACGCAGGACGCGTCCCGGTGCTACCTTGCTTCCGAGGCGAGCGCGCCCGGCAGACGGGCCTGCTCCAGCAACATCGGAATCGCTTCGGTTTCCGGCCGGCGATAGGCCGCCGTGATGGCAGCGCGCAGTACCGATTGCGGTTGCACGCTCTGGGCGAATTCGAGGAACGGTTGCACCGCAGGCTCATCGCCCTCGTGCACATCCGAGACGGCGGCGGCAGCGGACGGGAGGCCATCCGCCGCCGGGCCGTTTGCATCTGCTTTTACATCATTCGGCAGCTGCCCCCGCTCCACTTGATCCAGATACGTGAAGATCGCCTGCTTGATCAGCCAGTGCGGCGTGCGGTCAATGGACTGCGCAACGCGCTTGAGGCGTTCACGCGAAGCATCGTCCAGCTTGACCCCGAGGGTGGTTGTAGCCATGTGGGTTCCTATCCGTAGCTGCCATTGCCTAGCTTGTGGCCGGCAAATTGGGCGGATCATACGCCCGGCGGCTCAAAAGGTGCAACCTAGTAAAACCCCTTGCATAAAAAGAGGTAGGTTTGGTGCAACCGCACATGACGAAAGCAGCCTTTGGGGGTTGCATCAGGCCCGAACCATGGAGCACCAGCCTACGAGCCTCGTGCTCCACGGTCGAATGCGATATTCGGTCGCGCTCCAGGCTTTGACCCTGGCGATTGAGGTTCAAACCGTGGCGCGCGCGCCAAGCTCGAAGCCCCATGCGCGCGGTTTGTTGGCTCGCGCTTGAGGGTTGAACTGTCGCGTTCCACTGTTTTGGAGCCATCCCCGCTCCAAGTCAAAACCCGCGAGACCCCATCCCTTACAATGGCGCCCTCGCCAAGCGTCCTTCCGCCATGTCCGCACCCCTCGCCAACGACACTTTCCTGCGCGCCCTGCGCCGCCAGCCCACCGATTACACGCCGCTGTGGCTGATGCGCCAGGCGGGTCGCTATCTGCCGGAGTACAACGCCACGCGCGCACGCGCCGGCAGCTTCCTGGGCCTGGCCAAGTCGCCCGCCTACGCGACGGAAGTGACGCTGCAGCCGCTGGACCGCTACCCGCTGGACGCGGCGATTCTGTTCTCCGACATCCTGACCGTGCCCGACGCGATGGGCCTGGGCCTGTCGTTCGCGCAGGGCGAAGGCCCGCGTTTTGCCAAGCCGGTGCGCTCGGAGGCAGACGTTGCCGCGCTGTCGGTGCCGGACATGTCGTCGCTGCAATATGTGTTCGATGCGGTGGCTGAGATTCGCCGCGCGCTCGTGCAGGACGGCCGCCAGCGCGTGCCGCTCATCGGCTTCTCAGGCAGCCCGTGGACGCTGGCCTGCTACATGGTCGACGGCGCCGGCTCGGACGACTTCCGCACCGTCAAGTCGATGCTCTATGCGCGCCCGGACCTGATGCACCGCATCCTGGAAATCAACGCGCAGGCCGTGATCGACTACCTGAACGCGCAGATCGACGCCGGGGCGCAAGCCGTGATGGTGTTCGACACGTGGGGCGGCGCGCTGGCCGACGGCATCTATCACGACTTCTCGCTGGCTTACATGGCGCGCGTGGTGGAAGGCATCCGCACTGGCGCCGATGGCCAGCGCGTGCCGGTCGTCCTGTTCACCAAGGGCGGCGGCCTGTGGCTCGAAGCCATGGCCGAAACCGGCGCCGATGCGCTGGGCGTGGATTGGACGGTCAACCTGCAGCTCGCGCGCCAGCGCACCGGTGGCCGCGTCGCCCTGCAGGGCAACCTCGACCCGACCGTGCTGTTTGCCGAGCCCGAGGTGATCCGCGCGCAAGCCCGCCGCGTGCTGGAAGACTACGCAGCCGGCGGCGACAGCGACGGCCACATCTTCAACCTGGGCCACGGCATCTCGCAATTCACGCCGCCCGAAGCGGTTTCGGTGCTGGTGGACGAGGTGCACAGCTTCAGCCGGGTCCTGCGGTCAAAAGTCGCGTAACAAATGGATGTTGCGCCGCGATAGCGTTTGAATTGGGCCGCGCTGGTGCGTGAAGCCGGGGGCACGGGTGGAATCTTCGCCGCTTTGGTGCAGTAGGGGTGAGTGACTACTCGCGTGGCAGTGGCCCCAACTGGCCCAGAAGGGGTGTCAAGCGATTTATTTCGCGCTTTTTGGTGCGCAACCGGGCTGTCAAGACTTGACTTATGCACAAAGCTGTCGCGGCTGGTTCTTTCTGCGGCGCAACAGGAAGTGGCTCGCACATTCATCGCATAAGTGTTTGATTTTTCTGAAAGAAAGTCGCGTGCGCGGAAATCGTGCAAGCTAGAAAAACGCTTGATGTACCGGCCTCCGCGGACGCGGCAGCCGACTTTTCAACAAAGTTATCCACAGGCTGTGTGGATAGCCCGGAAAACTGATCACCGATCAGGGCGCCAGGGCATAAACCTCAAGTAACACTTGAACATTGAGCCGGCCACGGCAATGGCTGTGGCGGCAAGGTGAGATGGGCAAGACGCTTTTCCCAGGTGCGGCATCCGCCGCTGCATCGCAACAATCCGTTTGCAATTCAACCGTTTGCGCTCCGCATGACCACCGCCCACGCCGATGCCGCGATTTCTGATGCCAAAGCATCGGCCGCCATCGCACGGGTGGTGATCGATACGCCGCTCGATGCGGTGTTTGATTACCGGTGCCCTGCGTCAATGCCGCCGGTGCTGCCGGGGCAACTCGTGGTCGTGCCATTCGGCAACCGCCGTGTGGTGGCGCTGGTGGTCGAGACCGCCGCGACAACCGAAGTGCCGCAAGGCAAGCTGCGCGACGTCGAACGTGTGCTCGATTGGGTGCCGCCGCTGAATGTCGAATGGCGCGCCCTGGCTGAATTTGCCGCCGGGTACTACCACCGCGCCCTGGGCGAAGTGACGTTGCCGGCGCTGCCGCCGCTGTGGCGCACACCCGGTAGCTGGGACAACCTCGCGCGGCAAGCCAACGAAACCGTCTATGTGATGGCCGAGCCGGCTTCCACGCACGCAGCGGCCCTGTTGGGCAGCGTGCCCAAGCGTGCCACCGGCGCCATGCGCTTGGCCGAAGCGCTGACCGGCGACGGCGAGCTATCCACCAGCGCCGCCGTCGAGCTGCACGGGCAGGCGGCGGCCAAGCTGCGCGACTGGGCCACCGTGGGCTGGGTGCGCGCGGAACTGCGGCCGAAGGCGCTGCTGCCGCAACCGCTCGAATTGCCGACGCCATCCGTCGCGCCCGCGCTGAATGCAGAACAAGCCACAGCCGTGGCGGCCGTCGCCCAAGCCGGGGCGGCCGGCACGTTCAGCCCGTTCCTGCTCTACGGCGTGACCGGCAGCGGCAAGACCGAGGTCTACCTGCACGCCATCGCCGATGCCCTGGCGCGCGACCCGGCAGCGCAGGTGCTGATGCTGGTGCCGGAAATCAATCTGACGCCGCAACTGGAGGCGCGCATCGCGGCGCGTTTTCCTGGCGTACCCATGGCTGCGTTGCACAGCGGCCTGGCTGAACAACCACGCGCGCTGAACTGGCTCGCGGCGCACCGCGGCGAGGCGCGCATCGTGCTCGGTACACGGCTGGCGATGCTAGCGTCGCTGCCCAACCTGGCGCTCATCCTCGTCGACGAGGAGCACGACACGTCATACAAGCAGCAGGAAGGCCTGCGCTATTCCGCGCGCGATCTGGCGCTGTGGCGGGCCAAGCAACGCAACATCCCGGTCGTGCTGGGCTCGGCCACGCCGTCGCTGGAAACCTGGTGGCGCACGGAACAGAGCGCCACCACGCGCCTGACGCTGTCGCAGCGCGCGCAGGCGGAAGCGGTGCTGCCACGCGTGTCGCTCATCGACCTGAACCTGGAGCGCCGCGCGGGGCGGCAGATCCGTGATGGGTTGTCCAAGCCGCTGGTCGACGCGATGGCCGACCGCCTCGCGCGCGGCGAGCAGAGCCTGCTGTTCCTCAACCGTCGCGGCTACGCGCCCGTGCTGTCATGCGACGCGTGCGGCTGGCTGTCGGGCTGCCCGCGCTGCTCGGCGTACCTGGTGCTGCACAAGCCCGAACGGCGCCTGCGTTGCCACCACTGCGGCTATGAATCGCACATTCCGCATCACTGCCCCGACTGCGGCAACGTCGATATCGCTCCACTCGGACGCGGCACGCAGCGCATCGAAGAAACGCTCGGCGAGCTGTTTCCGCAGGCGCGCGTCGCCCGCATCGACGCCGATTCCACCCGCCGCAAGGGCAGCGCCGAAGCGCTGTTCGATACCGTGCACGAAGGAAGCGTCGACATCCTGATCGGCACGCAGATGGTCGCCAAGGGCCATGACTTCCAGCGCGTAACACTGGTGGGCGTAGTGGCGCCGGACCCGTCGCTGTTCTCGCATGACTTCCGCGCTGGTGAACATCTGTTTGCCTCGCTGATGCAGGTGGCGGGGCGTGCCGGCCGGGCCGGGCTGGCGGGTGAGGTGCTGATCCAGACGCGCTACCCGGATGCGCCGGCGCTGCAGGCGCTGGTTCGGCATGACTACGGCGGCTTTGCGCGGCAATTGCTGCGGGAGCGCAAGCAAGCCGGCCTGCCGCCGTTCGCGTATCAAGCGCTGCTGACCACCGAGCATAAGGAGGTGGCGCGGGCGCTGGACTTCCTGAAGGCTGCGCGGGAGATGGGCGAGGCGCTTGTGGCTGAACTCGGCGCGCCGGTGTTTCTGCATGATCCGGTGCCGATGACCATGGTGCGGCTGGCCAACCGCGAGCGGGCGCAGCTGTTGGTGGAGTCAGCTTCCCGCGCAGCGCTGCAGAAGCTGTTGTCTGCCTGGACTGAGCGGTTTGCCGAGGTTGGCAAGACTGTTAAGGGTGTGCGGTGGCAACTGGAGATTGATCCGCTGCGGATTTAAAAGGGGGAGGACCGCCGACGCCCCCCCCCCCCCCCGGTTCACGGCACCTTATGCGTATCCCCCGCCCGCTGCGGCGGCAACTTGATCGCCATTGATTTGAAATCCGTACTGGTGGTCAACGTCCCATGCACGACCCCACGCGGAATGACGATCAGATCGCCCGCCCGCACCTCCCGTGGCCCATCGTCGAGCCAGACGGTGGCCGTGCCCGCCATCACGTACTGAATCTCATCGGAATAGGTGTGCGTGTGCTTGGCGACCGTGCCCACCTGGACGCCGACCGTGCCGTTCGCGGCGTTGACCAGCGTCTTCGTCCGCAACGTGCCCATCTCGGCGACGACGGGGCCGATCTCTTCCGGCGTCATGCTGCCCATGTTGATGAGTTGCGGCGTGAGCGGCGACGGTGCCGTGGGCGCGGCCGCCGGTGCGGACGCTTGCGCAAGCGCCCCCGTACTGGCGATAAGCACGGCAGCGGCGCACGCCGCCCGAATGACGGCAACAGAACGATGGCGGTGCATGACCTCTCCTCATGACGCGGCCGCCGTCACAACGCGGCGGTCCGGGCAATGCCGCGACGATTGTCGCATCGGCGCGCGCCTGCAGAGACCTAGGGCGATTCCCGAGAATTACGCCCTCTCGCGGGGCTCACCTATAGTGGACGGCGCCCACCTATACACAAGGAGTTCAGCATGACGCACAAAGGAAGCTGCCACTGCGGACGCGTCGCTTTCGAAGTCGAGGGCCACCCGGACAGCGCGATGGCGTGCAATTGTTCGATCTGCCAGCGCAAGGGGTCGTTGTTGTGGTTCGTGCCCCGCGACACCGTGCGACTGCTCACGCCCGAGGAGAACGCCAGCACCTACGTTTTCCACAAGCACGTGATCAACCATCGCTTTTGCCCGAACTGCGGCATCCATCCGTATGCCGAGGGCAGCATGCCCGACGGCACGCCGATGATCGCGGTCAACATTCGCTGCCTGGAAGACATCGATCTGGCCAGCGTGCCGGTGACGCACTTCGACGGGCGGTCGCGCTAGGCGCCTTACACCCACATCTGCATCACCCGCTCGCCGGCCTCCATTGGTTTGCCCTGCCCTTGTCCACCACTCGGCATCCACACAGCATCGAGCATCGAGCGCACGAGATCGAGTTCGGTGGAGATGCCGTCCTGCCGGCCAAAGCGCGCGCTGTTGGCCGCCTGCGCTTCGACCACGCGGCGGTCCTGCTCGGCCACGCGGTACAGGAACGGCCACGCGGTACAGGAACGGCCAGACGAACCAGCGCACGGCCCAGGCGGGGGCCCAGCGGTTTTCCACATGCAGCGTGGCAAACAGGCGCGTACGCATCTCGTCTTCGGGCGTGAAGTGGAGCGTGAAGTACAGCGCGCTGCCATTGGCGTAGCGGTATTCGAGCTGCGCCGTAGCCGGTGCGGCGGCACCGAAGTGCGCGCGCTCCATCGTGCGTGGCGATTCGAACAGGCGGTACAGCAGGCCGCTCTGCTGCGCCTGGCCGGTGTAGTCCACCTGCAAGCCATCCGCCGACTGCGTGACCGTCACCGTCACCGGCTGGCGCCCTGCGTGGCTGCGCACCAGACCCGGATGCACAAGATGCGTGTGCAGCGGATCGAGGAAGTTCTCCAGCGCATCGGCCGGACGCGCCTGCCACAGCGTGCTCCACAGAAAACGGCGGCTGCCCGGCGGCAGGCGTTTGAGAAACGCGGGTAACGCGGCGGGACCGGTCTCGCCCGGCGGGCGCGCGTTCAGCCAGATCAGGCCATCGTGCTCAAAGGCATGCCATGCGTTCACCTGCACGGCGGGCACCGTCGCAGTCGGGCACAGGCCCGGCATGGCGGTGCAGCGGCCGTCCGCACCAAACGTCCAGCCGTGGTACATGCACTGCAATGCATCGCCGACAAGCTGACCATTGGACAGCGGCACATGCCGATGCGGGCAGCGATCATCCAGCGCCAGCAGCCCGCCGGACGGCAAGCGCGCGAGTACCACGTTGCGGCCGAGCACCGTCACGCGCATCGGCTTGCGTGTCAGGCGATGCGCCTCGGCAACGGGATACCAGCCGTGCACCAGCGCAGGATTCCAAGCGGTCATAACTGAAAGCGTTGCATGATCGGCACGCCGATCCGGGTGGTGAGAAAACGCAGCACACCAATGGCACGCTGCGTGGCCGCCGGCAGATGCCGGCAATACACCGCGCTCATCTCGATGGCCGGCACGCCGCCGCGCAGGCGCTTGAAGTGCGCGGCGCCGGCGCTCAGGTTCAGCTCGGCATTACGCGTGATCGTCATGCGCAGCACGTGCGCCATCAGCAGCCGATACAGCCCGGCGGGCTGCGGCCACGTCGTGTCATAACCGACGAGGGGAGCGGTCAACAGCGGCTCCTGTCCGAATACGCCGACCACCGCGCACAGCACGCCACGCTCATCGCGAAAACCCGCGCAATCGAGCAGCCCCGCCCCGTGCCACGCGCGGATGAACGCAGCGGTGTAACGCGGGTTCAGCGCGGAATACTTGTCGAGATAGAGCTGCGCATACAGCCGCTCGGCCTGCGCGAAATCGGCATCGGTGAAGGCGCTGTGCGGCACAAAGGTGAGCGGCGTGGTGTCCAGCAGCCGAAGATCGCGGCGCAAGTCACGGCGCAGGTCTGCGGGCTGCAAGCCTCGGAACAGATAGACCTGACGCGTTGGGATCAGCACGAAGCCGGCGGCCCCGGCGGCACGCAGCCAGTCGGCATGCTGCACAGTGTTGAGCGAACGCAGCCAGACGGCGCGATCCGGCCAGCGCGAGCGGCACGTGCGCACCAGCGCGTCAAGATCGAATGCCCCGGCCGCCGGGTACAGGTTCGTGCTGACCAGCCAGTTGTTGACGGCGACGGCGCGGTCGAGCTGCGCGCGCCGCATCCACGCATCAGCCATGCTGATCGTGCCGCGCAACAACGGCCGTAGCACGCGCGGCATCAGGCGTTCGGATTCTTCCGCCGCATAGCGGCCGTAGGTGGTGATGGGCGAGCAGACCCACGCGTTGTCGGCGTGGTCGCTGCTGCCGTTGACGGTGACGGGCAACGGCAAGCCGCCCGCCTCCACCACGTCGACCTGCGTGACGAGATTGGCCACAAACGGCAGCGACGCCTGTCCGCGATGCAGGTGCAGGAACGCGCCCGCCTTGTCGGCAAAGCACGCATGCAGCACGGCGCCGGGCGCGTTCATACCTCGGGCAGCTCCTGGCCGTCCCACTCGATGTCTTGCGTGGCGGCTTCGCGCATGTTGCAGCGCTGGGCAAGCGCCAGCCGCGCATAGGCGGCGAGATCGTGCAGGCCGCCCCACAGCGGCGCGCGATCGCCGGGCGCGGTGAGCACATCGGTGGCGGCATGCCAATCGTGGCGCCACCGGCGCAGCGTGCCGTGGCGCACTGCCTGCATGAGCCCGACGGAAAGCATTACCGGCGCCGCCATGCGCGGCCCACCGGGCGAGGGTTCGATGCAGCCATCCAGCGTGCCGGCCAGCGCGGCGGGCAGCGGGTCATCCACGCCAAAGAGATGGCAGCCGCTGGTCGCGCGCGGGTTGCATTCGAGCGGGCTCACGCGGCCATCGGCCTGCTGGATCCAATCGAACGAAAGCTGCCCCGTGAAATCGAGCTTGCGCGCGAAGTTGGCGACGAAGGTGCGCACGGCCTCGATGCGCGCAGGCGCGAAATAGAAGCTCGCGCTGGTCGACATGCGCCAGTCCGGCCGGTACAGCGCATGCGCCAGCAACCGACCGCGATCGGCCACGCTGTAGGAGCAGAACTCCTGCCCCGTCACCAGCGTCTGCACCACCCACGCGCCCAGGTCGGCCAGCGGCGGCGCATCGTCGGGGATGCCGTGGCGGTACAGCCGCACGTGCACGCCAAAGCGCGAGAACTCCGGCTTGAGTACCACGGGCCGTCTGGGCTGACGGACGGCCCAGGCACGCGCCTCGTCCAGCGAATGCACACGCGCAGAGGCCGGCACATCCGCGCCACAATCCTGTGCAAGCGACAGGAACTGCCACTTGCTGTGCACCGCGCGCAGCTTGGCAAAATCTTCCGCCAGCACGCGCACATGCGGCGGCAGGTGATGCCGATAGCGCGACACGAAGAACACCTCTTCGCACGTCGGCACAACCAGATCAATGGCGTGGTCCTGCACGATGCGGTTGAGGTCGGCCGCAAACTGCGCGGGCGCGTGGCGTGGTGACGCCATGCGCAACGTGGCCGTCACGGCCTTGGAGGCGCCGCTGATCTGGCACGGAATGCTGTCGGCAATGCAGACCGCCCACCCTTGATGGGCGAAGCGGCGGGCGTGGTCGAGCGCCACAGGCGCGCGGCCACCGAGGATCAGCACATTCGGCATGAAGACGGAGCGTTGAGGTCAGGCAACGTCCGCCGAAAGGGCCCAAAAAAAGGGCGCGGCGCGGAAATTGCCGGGGCTCCATTCTAGGCAATGGAGCGCCCGGCTCGGGCGCGATGAAGAGGGGTAGTTGGCCTGCGGCCGCGCTCAGTTCGCGCGCAGCTTGAAGAGGCCAACCGTGCGTGCCAGCCCGTGCGCCTGCTCGTTGAGCATCGATGATGCGGCGGTCGACTGCTCCACCAGCGCCGCGTTTTGCTGCGTGGCCTGGTCCATCTCGGCAACGCTGCGGTCGATCTGGCTGATGCCGGCGCTCTGCTCGTGCATCGCGCCATCGATCTCGCCAATGATGCGAGCGACGCGTTCGATGCCCTGCACGATCTCCTGCATCGTCGCGCCGGCGGCCTGCACGCGCTGGGCGCCGGTCTTCACGCTGGCTTCCGACGCCTGGATCAAGTCCTTGATCTCGCGCGCGGCGGTGGCGCTGCGCTGTGCGAGCGTGCGCACCTCGCCGGCCACGACGGCGAAGCCGCGGCCGTTCTCGCCGGCGCGGGCGGCTTCCACGGCGGCATTCAGCGCCAGGATGTTGGTCTGGAAGGCAATGCTGTCGATCACGCCGATGATCTCGGTGATGCGGGCGGAGGACTTGCCGATCTCGTCCATCGTGCTCACGGCGCTGGAGACCACTTCGCCGCCGCGCGTGGCGGCATTGCTGGCCTCGCTGGCCAGACGCGTCGCCTGCAGGGCCGCATCGGCGGAATTCTTCACGCTGGTGGTCAGTTCGGTCAGCGCGGCAGAGGTTTCCTGCAGGTTGCTGGCCGAAACCTCCGTGCGGTTGGACAGGTCACGGTTGCCCATCTCGATCTCGCCGGTGGCCGACTTCATGCTGTCGACGCTGGCGCGCACTTCCAGCAGCACTTCACCGATCTTGTCGATGAAGGTGTTGAACGAGGCGCTGATCTGCGCGACTTCGTCGTTGCCGACGACGGGCAGGCGGTGTGTGAGATCGCCGCCGCCGGAGCCGATGGTGTCCATCGCATCGCGCACCTGCGACAGGCGGCGGAACGACTGCGACGTGAAGAACGCGGCAATGCCCACGGCGGCCAGCGTCAGCAGCACCATGGCCACGCCAATGGCGCGCACGACGTTGCGCAAACCGGCGGTGGCTTCGGCCTTGTCGAGCGCGATCACCAGATACCAATCGGTGCCCTGCACGGCCTGCGCCTTGAGCAGCTTGGGCGCGCCGGCCAGCTCGACTTCCAGCGGCGCGGTGGCCTTGGTGAGCGACGCCAGCGCATCGGCATTGAGCGATGCGGCCACATCGGTCACCGGCTTGAGGATCAACTTGGCATCCGGGTGAGCGATCACCTGGCCATCCTTGGCGACCACGAAGGCCAGGCTGGATGGCGTCGGGTGCACGGCGGCCACCACTTCGCGCACACCATCCAACGGCACGGCGCCGGACAGCGCGCCGGTGGCTTCCCCGCCCTTCATGAGCGGCGCGGCAAACGACACATATGGCACACCGGTCGACACATCGCCGTAGGGCTTGGTGACGAGCAGCTTGCCGGCGGCAATGGCCTGCTTGTACCAGGGGCGACCGGTCGGATCGTAGTCCTTGGGCGTGGTGGAGCTGGTGGAAATGAACGACTTGTCGGTCCAGCCGATCGTGATGATGGGGAAGCCGTTGGCATCGCCCATGTTCTTGCCGAAGCCTTGCGGGTCACCATGCTCGATCACGCCGGCGGTGGCCTTCACGGCCTGCGCCTTGGCGGCGACCCATTTGTCGATGGCGAGCGTATTGCCGCTGGCGATGGCAGCGAGGTTCTGGTCGATCGATTCCAGCGTGTTGCTGCGCACGATGGAATACGTGACGGCGCCGGACAGCGCCAGCGCACCGATCACGGTGGCCGACGAGATGAGGAGAATGCGGGTGCGGAGCGAGGAAATCATGATTTTTCTTAGGTGAACGTCCTGCGTGAATCCATCTGCGTACGGGGGTGACCGTAGCGCCCTCCAGACTGGTTGCCGGCTATCGGGGCCACTCAAGCTGCTACGGCATCGGCCGAGCGAACTTGAGCCGGCCAAACCCGCCCTTCCGAGGGGGCCGCTGCTATAAGCGGTGGCGTGCACATCTTTCTGCACAATCGGAACAACACCTGGGCGCGCTGAATATGCTGTAAGACGCCCCGGCGTCCGCCCGGATTGCCGCATCGATACCGTTTGCAGTACCGTCGCTGGCATTTCCTACGGAGCCGGGAGCCCAGCGCCATGGCCGTGCTGTTCACCATCCTGAAGATTGCCGTCGTGCTCGTGCTGGTGTCGTCACTGGCCGAGGCGATCGTGCTGTCGTTGAAAAACGGTTGGGCGAACTACGACTGGAAAGCTGCCGGCGTGTCGGTGGTCGATTTCCTGGTACGCGAGTACCCACTACGCTGGCTGCTGCCGCTGGCGTTCTGGATGCAAGGGCTGGAGTGGATCTACCAGCATCGCCTCTGGACCTTGCCGATGGACCACTGGACCGGCTGGGCCGCCTGCTTTCTCGGCCAGGAGTTCTGCTACTACTGGTACCACCGCGCCGCGCACCGCGTGCGCTGGTTCTGGTGCACGCACGCCATCCATCACTCGCCAAATGATCTGAACCTCTCGGCCGCCTACCGCTTCGGGTGGACGGGCCGCCTGACCGGCACGCTCGCGTTCTTCGCGCTGGCGCCGTGGCTGGGCATGCCGCCGCGCATCGTGCTGATGCTGCTGTCGCTGAACCTGCTGTACCAGTTCTGGATTCACGCCATGTGGATCCCGCGCCTCGGCCCGCTGGAATGGGTACTGAACACGCCATCGGCGCACCGTGTGCATCACGCGTCCAACCTGGAATACCTCGACGGCAACTACGGCGGCGTGCTGATCGTGTTCGACCGGCTGTTCGGCACCTACATCCCCGAACGCAAGGACGTGCCCTGCCGCTACGGCCTCGTGCACCCGATGTACACGTACAACCTGCTGACCATCGAGTTCGCACACTGGCGCGCGCTGTGGCGAGACCTGAGGACGGCACGCTCGGCCGACGAAGTCTTCGGCTACCTGTTCCGCCCGCCCGGCTGGCGGCCCGATGGCAATGGGGAGACGACGGAGGATTTGCGTCGGCGGGCTGCGCTCATTGCCGACGAGGGCGGCCCAGTCGCCCCGGCTATCGCCGCCAACTGACGCTACGTCAAGGCAAGCGCAACGTCTGCGCCAAATGCCCATACACCACCGCAATCCGCCGCAGGTGCCGCGACTCCGGATGCGTCAGCAACCATAGCTCCGACTGGTTGGCGTCCGGCAAGTCTCGCAGCAGCACCAGATCGTCGCGCGCCTGCGCCATCAAAAAGGGCAGAATGCCGACGCCCATGCCCATCGCCACCATCTCGGCGGCAATCTGCAGGCTGTTGAGGAAATACGTCGGCACGACCTTCGGGAAATGCCGCTTGCGCCATGACACCGACGGGTGATCGGGAATCGCTTCGTCGACAGCAAGCCACGGCACGCGGCCGGCTTCCACATCCGCGTAGTCCATGCCGCTGCCCCGCCCCGCATACAGCCCCACGCGGATGGAACCGAGATGCTTGCCGACCAGATGCTGCGGCGGGCGGCGCGTGGCACGCACGGCGATATCGGCGTCCCGGCGCGTGAGGCTCGCCAATTCGTTGCTGACGCGCAGGTCGTAGTTCAGGTTCGGATGCTCGGCCTGCAGCACCTTCAACGCAGGCGCGACCAGCCCGACGAGGATGGTGTCGGTCGTGGTGATGCGCACCGTGCCCGACACCTGATCCGGCGCCGCGTTGACCGCCGATCGGGCCGACTCCAGCGCGGCCTCCACCTGCTCCGCGCGCTCGGCGAGCGACAGCGCCAACTCGTTGGCCAGATAGCCTGTACGCGAGCGCATGAACAGCGATGCCCCCAGCCCGCGCTCGATGCGCTGCACGGCGCGAAACACCGTGGAGGCATCCACGCCCAGCCGCTCGCCCGCCGCCGCCAGCGTGCCCGTGCGCGCCATCGCCAGCACGATTTCCAGATCGGCGGCGCTCAGGCGGTATTGCGTTTGTGCAAGCATGGCTTTCTCTGGTGCTTATTCCGTTGGCGTGAACGCAATCCTACAGTGCGTGCACCGGCCTTGCTGCCGCTCATCAACCCAACCGATCCAAGCCCATGAAGCTCTACTACTCCGCCGGCGCCTGCTCGCTGGCCGTACATATCGCCCTGCGTGAAGTCGGCGCCCAGTTCGACCTGACCGCCGTGGACCTCGCCAAGCACCTGACCGCCGACGGCGCGGATTTCTACACAATCTCGCCGCGCGGTTACGTGCCGCTGCTGGAGTTGTCGGACGGCTCACGCCATACCGAAGGCGCCGCGCTGCTGCAATACGTGGCCGACCTCGACCCGACGCAGGCGCTGATCGGCAAGGCCGGCAGCGCGCGCCGTCTGGCCGTGATCGAGTGGCTCACCTTCATCAGCACCGAGCTGCACAAAGGTTTCGGCCCGCTCTGGTACAAGGAAACGCCCGACGCGACGCGCCAGGGCGCCAAAGACAAGCTCGCCAAGCGCTTTGCTGAACTGGATGCGCGCCTCGCCAAACAGCCGTATCTGGCCGACAGCTACAGCGTGGCGGATGCCTATGCGTTCACGGTGCTGAACTGGGCAAATTTCCTGTCGCTACCGATGACGGCGTATCCGAATGTGCAGGCGTATATGGCGCGCGTGGGTGCGCGGCCGCAAGTGCAGGCGGCGTTGAAGGCGGAAGGGTTGGTGAAGGAAGACGCCGCCAGCTCAGTCGCCTGAGCGTTCGATGACGTTGGGCTGTGCGCCCGGTACCGTGCGCGGTTGCAGTGCACGGTGCAGTGCCAGCCCGACGATCGCGCCCACACATTCAGCCGCGATAAAGCCCGGTACGCTCGATGGCGCAATGCCCGCGAAGCTATTGCTGAACATGCGCCCGAACGCCGCCGCCGGATTGGCAAATGACGTCGATGCCGTGAACCAATACGCCGCACCAATGTAGGCGGCCACCATCGCAGATGCCTTGTTCTGCGGCGCCCGCAGGATCACCAGCAGCAAGCCCGCCGTCGCCACGAGTTCGGCAATCCACTGGCCCGGCCCCAACCCCAGCCCACCACGCAGCTTGGTTGAGAACTGGATGATCGACATGTCGAACATCGCATGCGCCAGCCACGCGCCCAGCACCGCCCCGGCGAGTTGTGCAACAACGTACGGCGCCAGTTCGGCCAGGGGCAGTTCGCCCTGCGCGACCATCACCGCGCTGACCGCCGGATTGAAATGCGCACCGCTCGTCGGGCCAAACACTTCAATCAGCACATACAAGCCGCCCATCGTGGCCGCCGTATTGGCGAGCAGCGCGATGGCCACGTTTCCGCCCGCCAGGCGTTCGGCCATGATGCCCGAGCCGATCACGACGGCCAGCAGCAGCGCTG